>Ga0265594_1000026_pt1 | contig 127781 bp, 138 predicted proteins | sample saktaG_11_FD_190147 | JGI IMG/M metagenome (GOLD analysis project Ga0265594, IMG submission 190147) | Saline water microbial communities from Sakinaw Lake, British Columbia, Canada - sak_2011_5_24_80m | ecosystem: Environmental > Aquatic > Non-marine Saline and Alkaline > Saline ...
ATCACCTTTATCCTGGACAATACAGGATTGCACTCTCCCCCATGCTTTAGAGAGCAAACCTTCTCACATTGCTTGCAACTGGTACATTTGTCCGGATCCACCAGAATTACCTTAAGCTTTCTCATCACTTTAACATTATCCATTTATGTCACCCCCGTTGTTAATATAACGCCTTTTATCTCCTTGCATTTTTGCCTTTTCCCTCAAGCTCCTTTCTCGCTCTAAGCAACTCAGCTAGGTAAAAATCTAGCACAATCCAAGGTGCTATCATGGGAACTATCTCTACAGTAATAAAAGTAATATCCCAGTTTCCTATCTATTTAGTCACCTCCTTCTTTCCATATTTATTTGCGACTCGGTACATTATAATTACAAAAGGTAATATTGTAAACAGATTTGAAGTTATCCCACGACAAGTTGCCTTCCTTATGTCTCCGCTCCGCCCCCCAGGCACACTCCCTCAGGGGAAGCCATGATTTTGCTGTTATTATAGCGCATGGGATTCTGTCCCGGTAAGTGCCCATGGGGGCTAAAATGTTGAGGTGTTCTCAACGCAGTAAATTGGGGGCAACAAGGAGTAACACACCCAGGATAAGTAATATTGCTCCACCTGCTGGTTTAGAATATTTCACGTACCGATCGCCCACACTTGAAGTCACGGCAAATGCAGCCAGGCTAAAGATAACAACATCATCCAGCATGAAAAAGAAATCATATAGCAAAATATAAGCATAGTATTGAAAGCTCGTAAGATTGCGCAATGACAGAACATGGGTAAAAATTGCCGGAAGTGCCGAGGAGCAGAGGAACTCAATAGAATTTACCACAAAGGCAAGGCCTACAATCCCCGCTATTGTGGCTAGTGTCAATGGGGAAAATACAATTCTCTCCATCCTGGACATGGTTTTCTTCCTGGATTCTTCATCACCCAGCTCGCAAACAACGACTCCTTTTGCTTTTATGTATTCCCTCACATTCAATATTCCCCCACCCAGAGCTGCTAGTCCAATCACCATCGTCACTGGCCTGGAATATCCAATGAGCAAGAAGGCATTGAGCCACGCCGTCATGAAAAGGAAATACAACACTCCAGAGGCAAAAACAAAGGAGCCAACAATCAACCATATTTTTCTCCTATCTCTTAAAGTCACAATTAAGGATATGAGATAGACAAGTACCCACATGGCACAAGGATTACAACCATCGATAATCCCCAAAATTACAGCTAAACTGGGAAGAGAATAAGCAGAAAGTTTTACTTCCCCTATGAAGGGCAATGTTACTTCGTCTCCAGGTTTTCCTGTTTCCACTTCAGGACAATTACCCGCCAGGCATTGTTCCAGAGCCATTTCAATCTTTTTGCCTGTCGTTTCCTCTGATTCCCAGCCATCGAAAACCACCCCACCAAAGATTGTTACAGGAAATTCCGGCTCGCCCTCTATTCCCTCACTGGTAAACATTTCTGATAGCAGGGCAGCCTCTTCGGGCGTAGTGGCATCGTGATAAACAAAATTAACTAAAGGATATTTAACGACTAGCTTCTCATTAAATGGTTTTTGTGCATCGCAATGTGAACAGCCCGGTAGATAAAAGAAATTGACTTCAAAGCCTTCGCTGACAACTGGCTTCGTTGCTTCATGCCCCGTGAATAGAAGGGCTGCGCCAAGAACCACCAGAAATATAACCAGGTATCTCTTGAAGCGGTCCTGGTAGAATTTCCTCCAGAAACTAGTCAATTATCTGTCCAACAACAAATAGCATTTCGCTCCTGCATTTCAGCTCAGTATCTAGAGAGTAGCCATCCTTTGCAAAGCGCTAGCGAGACGTTTGAGACATTTATCCTTGCCCAATGTAACCATAGTTTCGAATAGAGGTGGCGCAGCGGTACGACCAGTAGTGGCTATCCGCAGTAAGCCAAAGAATTTCCCCGTGCTCAAATTTAACTCCGCAGCTAACGGACGCAGGACACCTTCAAGTAAACTAACATCCCACGTTTTTGTTGTCTCCAGGCTTTGCAAAACGACTTCAATAGCATGGATAGCTGATTTAGCATCCAGTCCACTACTAAGAAGCAGCCTGGCATCGTACTCTATCTCATCGAAGAAGAGAAAATCGCCAAGCTGCGAAACCTCGGCTAAAGTCTTAGCGCGCTCTTGAAGCAACGGCATGACCTGGCAAACATAGCTGCTGGACAACGGTCGCTTCACCGAAGATGGTAAATCCCTATCCAAAAATGGAGTCCCTTGCCGGGCAAACTCCTCCGGGCTCAGTTGTCGCAGGTAAACCCCATTCATCCATTCCAATTTGCGCTTATTAAAGACAGCAGCAGTTTTGCTCACCCTTCCCAGAGAGAAATATTTTATTAATTCCTCCCGGCTTAGCAGCTCGGTTTTATCGTCCAGCGACCAGCCTAACAATGCCATGAAGTTAATCATCGCCTGGGGAAGATAGCCCTGTTCCCTGTAATCAATGATATTAGTAGCGCCATGCCGCTTGGAGAGTTTAGCTTTGTCAGGGCCAAGTATCATGGGCAAGTGGGCAAACTGTGGAGGGGACCAATTTAGAGCTTGATAAAGCAGTATATGGCGAGGCGTGCTGGAAAGCCACTCGTCAGCTCTAAGAACATGCGAAATGGCCATCAAATGGTCATCCACTATGTTCGCCAGGTGATATGTTGGATAACCGTCGGATTTGAGCAAGACGTAATCGCCCAGGATACTATTCTTAAACGTCACTTCCCCGCGAATTAAATCATGTAAAGTAGTCTCACCCTCCAGCGGCATTTTAAAACGGACTACGGGCGCAATGCCGCTTGCCTCAAGCTGGTTTTTCTCCTGCTCCGTTAGATGTCGACAGTGGCCATCGTACTTTGGTGGTTGCTTTCGTTTCATCTGCTCCTGGCGCATTATCTCCAGCCTCTCTCGAGAGCAGTAGCACTGATAGGCAAAACCATCCTCAATCAGTTTATTTGCGATTTCCTGGTAATAGTGTAATCTCTGTGATTGAAAATAGGGGCCCTCGTCCCAATCCAACCCAAGCCATCTCAGACTATCCAGTATGACATCCACAGCCCCCTCTACTTTACGGGCGACATCGGTGTCTTCGATACGCAAGAGAAATTTACCGCCATGATGGCGAGCGAAAAGCCAGCTAAATAGAGCAGTCCTGATATTGCCTAAATGTGGATAGCCCGTGGGGCTAGGAGCGAAACGAACTCTGACTGATGTCTCTGGTTTCATAACTGCACATTACAATATGCCTCCTGAGGGGTGTTCCATAATGCTTACCCCGTTACTAGAAGGTCACAGGCTTTAAAAATTGCTATTTGGAAAGAACCCGTTGCAAATCTTTCAGCTGCTCCAGGTGCTTTTTAAGCCTTTGTGCAAGCTGTTCAACCTCTATCAGGGCACTTTCAGTATCTTCCATATCAGTAATTACCTTGAACAAAATCTCGCTTCGGCGTTCACCCGTCTCAGTCTCAAAATTAGCCAGTCTTCCTATCTGGCCTGCCTCCATCAGATAAGCCAAGGCATCACTTTCCCTTTGTACTTGCTCATTACTAATCTCTCCAAAAGATCTCACTTCACTAATCCCTTTCTATCATAATTTCGCATTTGAATGTATAGCATATCATAATTCTTTAGGCAAGCATTTCAATGAGTCACAGGTAAAAAACTCTAAAGCTTGCTCTAAATCCGGCGGCAAAGGGCTGGTGAATTCTTGATATTCGCTGCTCGACGGCAGGCAGAAACCAAGACGGTTAGCATGAATAAACTGCCTCTTAACATGAGGCGATTTTACTCCATAAACGAGGTCGCCAACCACAGGATAGTCAATGGCTGACAAATGCACCCTGATTTGATGGGTACGGCCAGTCCGAGGCACAACATCAAGCAAAGTATAGTCGCCTAAATATTTTTTAACTTTATATTGCGTGCTGGCTTCTTTCCCCGACTCTACTATTGTCATGCGCTTGCGATTGCGAGGGTCACGCCCAATTGGCGCCTCGATTATCCCTTGCTCCGGGGATAAGCTTCCTTTAACCAGAACAAGATAGCCTTTCGATACGGCATGGCTTTTGAATTGATCGATTAAGCATTGTCGCGCATGCTCATTTTTGGCAATAACCATAAGCCCTGATGTGTCCTTATCCAATCGATGGATTATGCCAGGACGTATTAAATCGTTACCCTCAGCTAAAGTGGGGCAGTGGGCCAGGATAGCATTGACTAAAGTATGATCAGGATGTCCCGGAGCCGGGTGAACCACCAACCCGGCAGGTTTGTCCACAACTACAACATCTTTATCTTCATAAATTATAACCAGAGAATCAGGTTCAGCCACAGGATAAGCAGGAGGAATAATTTTAATCGTTATTTCATCGTTTTCATCCAACCTTTGGCTCGCCTTTGCCTTTTGCCCGTTAACTAAAACGTGGCTCTGCTCAATTAGCTGCTGCACACGATTCCGAGAGAATTGAGGAACAGTTTCAGCTACGTACTTATCTAAACGAGCCACTGGCGCATGAACAGTAAGCCGAAGCGTCTTAGTTTTCGCTTTTGTTGCTATAGTCATAAATTTCTTTAAATAACCCCGCTCGAATCAGAGCATAAATCAGTGCACAGGTGCCTACCACTATAGATGAATCAGCAAAATTAAAAGCTGGCCAGTGAAAATTGTCCCACAGACGAATATCGATAAAGTCAGTTACATATCCAAGACGCAGGCGATCTATCAAATTGCCAACGGCGCCGCCCAAAATTAAACCAAGACATATACAGCACAAACCAGTCATGGAAAAGTGACAATGCGCAGGTAAGTAGTAGAAAAAAAACGGGATAATCAACAAGATAGCCAGAATAGGAAGAATTAGTAGCAAAACCTGGTTGCCAGGCAAACCAAAAATAAAACCGGGGTTCATCACATGGGTTAGCCGTAAGAAACCAGCCTCTGGCAGTGACTCTCCCTGTAGCAGGTTAGCTCTAATCCAGAGTTTGCTCAGTTGGTCAAGGGTAACAACAAGAATAGCAGCAACCAGGGACAACCATTTCCTTTTGCCCTTTACTTTGTCTCCTTCACACCATTTGCCCAGCTTGTTTTGCATTCCAAACACAAATTTGCCCAAGGCAGCGCTTCAAGGCGAGCTATTTCTATTGGCCGCCCACAGGAATCACATAATCCATATGTACCTGCTCCATATTTTTCCAGAGCGTAGCCTATTCCAGTGAGAGTATTCCTCAATTTTTCCTCTAGAGCCAATCCCTTCTCCAGTTCAAACGCATCGTTTGCCTCCTCTTCTCTCTTACCAAAAGGGCTACCTTCTCGCCCCCCAGTTGAGCGTCTATCATCTGTCAATTGCTCCAACCTTTCAGTTAGCTGCTTTTTCTCTTTCTTTAAATGCTTGTAGAGTTTGCTGTAATCAACCATCTCAACAATTACCCCCGCTAATATAGTCAATTAATCCTAATATATAATATATTTCAAAATAAGCTAATGGTGTGAGGCATCCAGAATATACTGTACACTATATACTATAGTCTCCATACATTTCCGTCAAGCGGCAAGATTGATTACAAGCACATATATACATTATGAGTTTAGAGGGCTATGGCAAATATTGATTTAAATCGACATCGGCGGGACTTTTGCCAACATCGTTTTCTTATCTGCAGACTCCCTCCACCTCCAACTTTCAATATGCTATACTGAGTTAACCGGAAGGAGAAGATAAGTAATAAGTTGGACGGGTAACAGATGAGATGTTAAAACGCTTTTCCTTGAAAAAATACCTCCGGATGGCGGGCATATCTGCCAGGGACTTCTTCACCTTTGAACAAAATGCCAGGGGCAGAAGAAAGCGAAAAGAGGTACTTATACTGGCAGGAATATTCTGCGCCCTGCTGGTCAGCGCTATTGTCATCGGCATTAGCGATAACATACCGGGCCTGATTCTATGCTATCTGGCAGCAGTTACACTAATCGTTGCACCAGTACGCGCCTGGATAAAAACAAAGAAATTTTTGATTCTGCTGGGTGTGTCAGCGCTGGCATTCTTCGTCTTTGTTTTTCTACATAACGCCTTTTATGCTCTAACCATAGTTACCAGCCACATTGCCGTATTGAGCCATCTAATGGAAGCCTTTCATGTAATATTCTTCATTATTGCTGTTTTACTGTGCCCAGCCGCTTTCCTGGTAGGAATCGCAGGCAGCATAATCTGCGCCATCAAATCACACCACACCATGTCCAGTGCATAATGCTAAAATAGGTATATGCCAGCAAATTTACCACCACAATACTCTGAAGCTGAGAAGAGATACAGGTCAGCAAAAGACCCGGATGAAAAAATTGAGGCCCTGGAAGCAATGCTTGCTATTATGCCCAGGCATAAGGGCACAGATAAACTCTATGGTGGGCTAAGGCGAAAGATTGCCAGATTATCACAGGAAGCGGAAAGAAAAAATGCTACAGCCAGGAGAACCGGCTTTTACGTTCGGAAGGAAGGCGCCGGCCAGGTACTCCTGGTGGGAGTGACCAACGTGGGGAAATCACAGCTGCTAGCAGCAGTCAGCGAGGCATCTTCCGAAATAGCCCCATATCCATTTACCACCCAAACGCTTATCCCGGGAATGATGAAGTTTGAAAATATTCAGATTCAACTGGTTGACACACCACCTTTAGGGCACAGGAACGTGCGGATATTGTTAGCCAACACGCTCAGAATTGCTGACATCATTGCCATTGTAATAAGCCTGGAAAACGAGCCAGTAAGCCAGGTGAAAGCCACTCTCCAAAAACTGGAAGAAGCAAAGATAGAACCTGCCACAGATAATGCCAAAAAAACAGATTCAGGAAACTACCAGAAGAAAATGTTGATCATCGGCAATAAGAACGATGCGCAAGGTTCGAATAATAACTGGGCGAAATTAAATTCTCAATATAATACCCTGTTCCCTGTAATTTCGGTGTCCGCTAGAAAAGGAACCGGGCTGGATGAACTGCGCGAAGCAATTTATAAAACTTTGAACATCATCCGGGTCCACACTAAAAGTCCCGGGAGCAAAGTGGATTTATCTAACCCTGTAATTTTGAAGAGAGGCAGTACTGTGCAGGAAGCTGCCGAATCCATTCACAAAGACTTCAAAGACAAATTAAAATACACTCTGGTTTGGGGTTCAGGAAAATATGATGGGCAGAGAGTACGCAAAGAACATGTGCTCCGTGATGGCGATATAGTTGAGTTTCACATACAAACCAGGTCCTCCACCTCTAGCATTGTAGTGAAATAGAGTTACAGGCGCTAATCCGCCAATGTCTCATAACAGACTATCTCTTCAAGAGATTTGCGTGTTTTCACCTTCATCTCTCCTCTGGGAAAGCCTAAAGTAAGAAGGACAACTACCCGATATTTGTCAGGAATTTTAAGAATTTCCTTTACTCTCTGTTGAGAAAAAGCACCCAGCCAACAAGTCCCCAATCCCTCATCCACAGCAGCCAGAATCATATGGGTCACGGCTATAGACAGATCCACAGCATAGCTTGGAACTCCACAACCCATAACACGTTCTGTTTCGGTAGCTACAGCAGCAATAACTACAGGCGCTTCAGCAACAAAGCCCTGGTTATTTGCCGCCCGGGCTAATTCCTGACGTCGCTTGCCTTCCCTCACCACCACAAACTTCCATGATTGATTGTTATGCGCTGAGGGAGCTAAACGGGCTGCTTCCAGGATATTTCTCAAACTCCCTTCCGGCACAGGCCTGTCCTCATATGCACGAACACTTCGCCTCTTTGTGACAATTTCCTTCAATTCCATTTTATTTAGCTCCTCCGTTTAATTTAATAACACTTCTGTTCTCTTAATATCGGTTACCCTCTATTTCACAATCCTTTCAACCTGCAATAAGGAAATTCATCCGCAAGTATGCTAACATTTTACTCTATTCTGAATCAAAGAATTACAAATTGGATGCTGGTTGAGTTTAAGGAATTCTACCTCCTATTGCGTTATTGTCCATTTCCCACATGGGAGTAAGCTGAAAATCATCCTTTTCACGTAAGTAGATAGAAGATGGCTGAAATAAAACTTAAGGAAACTACCAAACGCTTAGGCGATGCGCCATTGGGAAAACTGCTACTCAGTTTGAGCCTGCCTGGCATAGCATCAATGATAACCATGGCTCTGTATAATATCATCGACACTTTTTGGGTAGCCCGCCTGGGGTATCGAGCCATCGCTGCTCTGACCATTGTAATGCCTTACCACGTATTAGTTATTGCTATCGGCGCAGGCACAGGCATTGGCGTCAGCGCCCTTACATCACGACGTTTTGGAGAGGGGAACATCGAGGCTACGAACCATGTCGCTGGCCAGATTTTCCCGCTGACCGCCCTTCTCGGCAGTATTTTCCTGACGTCTGCAGTTTTCTTCTCCCACAGTATCCTGACTATTTGTGGCGCGACTCCGGACATTATGGACTATGCCACACAATACCTGGTGATCATCAGCTTTGGAGCCCCTTTCCTGATTTTCTCCGTCACTGCCAGCAACCTGTTGCGTGGCTCAGGGGATGCCATAAGGCCCATGATTTTTATGATTATTGCCGCAGTTATTAACATTATCCTCGACCCACTAATGATTTTCGGCATCGGCCCTTTCCCCGAAATGGGTGTTCGCGGAGCCGCTCTGGCTACAACTATCTCCCTAGCATGCAATGCTGGGTTCAACTTTTACTATATAGTCGCCCACAAATCCATTTACCGTGTAAAACTAGCTCAGCTCAGGCTTAATCTACCGATATTACGCGATATCTACCGTGTCGGCTTCCCCGCAATGATAATGGAAACTACGGAAAGCATGACTTTCGCCCTGTTCACCTATGTTATTTCGGCATTTGGGTCATTAGCCATTGCCGCCGCTGGCCTTGCTATACGCATTTGCGACCTGGCATTTATGCCCATGTTCGGTGTGGCACAAGGGCTTTTGCCCATTGTGGGCTTTAACTTCGGAGCTAAGCTCTGGGATCGCGTATGGCGAGCCGTGAAGTTAGCCTCCATTGGCATTGCCTTAAGCATGGGTGTTCTCACGGTGATATTGGCAATTTTTGCTCCACAGGCCATCAGCATCTTTAGCAACGACCCGGAATTAATGGCTCTCGCTGTTCCCGCCATGCGAATTACCCTGTCATCGCTCGTCATCGTCGGCCCAACAATTTTGTTTGGCACCGCTTTTCAGGGTTTATCCAGGGGTAAAGAAGCCCTGGCCATTGCCCTAATTCGCCAATTTTTATTCTTCGTTCCCTTATTACTGTTACTATCTCGCATTTGGGGCATAAACGGAGTATGGCTCTCACTCCCCAGTTCGGATATCCTGGCTTTCATTGTAGCAGGACTATGGCTTTTCAGAGAGTATAGATTACAGCAGCAGAAAAGCTTGTAACCTGGTGCGCCTGCCCCAACCAGGCCTGAGCTATCAGAAGTAGCTAGCCATTCAACAAATTAGCCACGCAGCGATAAGCTCCCACTCACGTTTAAAGCTAGCTAAATTACGTTAATGTATATCCGCCATCAACAAGAATACAGGAGCCGGTGGTAAAGCTGGAAGCCTGAGAGGCAAGGTAAATCGCTACCCCTTTAAGCTCGCTTGCATCTCCTGCCCGCTTCATGGGTATACGTCTTATGTCCTCTTTGCCTTCTCGTGTAGCAAGATGTTCATGAATCATAGGAGTATCAATAATACCAGGGGCTATGCAATTTACCTGAATATTATAGCGCGCCAGGTCCAGGGCCATCCCCTTCGTCAACTGAAGTACAGCGCCTTTGCTTGCACAGTACTCAGCCGAATTGTTCATCACAACAAAAGCGCATACCGAGGCTATGTTTATTATTTTGCCACTCCTCTGTTTCTTCATTTCCATGGCCACTGCGCGAGAGCATAAAAACGCCCCTTTCGCATTTATATTCATAACCCTGTCCCAATCATCAGTAGTTATTTTAGTGACAGGTTCCCCACGCTCACCTACCCCTGCATCGTTGACCAGAATATCCACCTTGCCAAATTCCTTCATAACAGTATCAATCATGCTGTTTACTTCATTAGCATTACTGACATCACATTTAACGGGCAATGCCCTAACGCCCAATTTCTCTATCTCGGCGCAAACTTTCTGGCACAAAGCAAAGCGCCTGGCACAAATAACAACGTCAGCCCCTGCTTCAGCTATGCCTTCAGCAATCGCCCTGCCGATGGCGCTGTTACCTCCAGTGACCACTGCCACCTTACCGCTTAAATCAAATATGTCCAGATTCATTGTTCGGTCCTCCTTACACACTTAACATAGCACTTCATAGCGAAATAAATCAACCGCATGTTAGGCAAATACCTCAATTACCTGTAAATTCCATACAGGCACTAAAGCCTTCCCGTGTTATCTGGAGATAGTTAAGCAAACTTCCAGTAAAGGGACTCCAAAGGCTCGCCTCAAGCGGCTCTATTTGAACTCGTCCTTCCCGATCGTCACAAATATAATAGCCACTACCCCCAGGACAAATGGAGGTGGGATTAGCAATGCGCAAATGGCTCCAGCAAGTGCCAACCCCCAAGTTCTTCTCCTTAGGGCGCACACACCACCCGCTATGGCCACTGCGCTTAGTGCTAGCGGAACTACCGTTGCAGTTACGACCAGCCCTCCTACGAAAGGCAAGCCCAGCGCTCCCAACACACCACCACCAATTGTTCCCAGGATAGCAACCACTATACCAACAATAATGCCAAGAGCTCCCGCAACGATACTGAGGATTCCAGCAACTGTTGGTTTCCAGGTTTTCTCCATTTCTTAGCCCCCCTTTGCCAGTGGGGAGGTAACTATATATCTATGAATTTGCCTTGTCAATCTAAATCAAATCCTCTGGGTTTGTCGTGTCGCTGCCCTTGTCTTAACTAGCTTATCTTGCACCGCAAAACTCACACGAATCCTCTGAAAATGAATGGCATTACCTCTGGTTCTGCAATAGGCATGTTTAGCATTGCCACAATCTAAAGAGCCAAATAAGCTGTTTATACCTTGTGCTGTTAATTCGATGCCAATAGTCTTACTAAGGCATCTCTGGTAAAATAGCAACGTGCGCTGGGATATGCCTTGCCTTCTGGATTTGAGGAATGTATCTGACATTTTGCTGGTTAACTTTTTCAGTGGAAGTAGGGCTATTCTGTATCTGGGGGAGTGTCGGAATTGGCAGACGAGCATGACTTAGGATCATGTGCCGCAAGGCATGGGGGTTCGAGTCCCCCCTTCCCCATTTAAGGAAATCTGAGCCACATAGCAATCTCTACTCCCAATTCTGTGATCACATATTCAGCTATTTTGTTCAGGGCATTAGTAGTAAATCTGTACGCTGAAGCCGTATTATCCCCTGCGCCAGTGTCACTAATCTGTCCGAACTGAATCAATCGGAGCAGACCCTTACTTAAAGCTCCATATCTACATCAATGTTGAGAAATAAGCTATAATGGGCATATATCATTGCGAACGAAACGAAGCAGCCTTAGCCGTGTTTCCTGGAGGCCGTGTTGATGGACAATGAAACCATTAAAAGGCATCTCTCCCCGCAAATCATAACGCTCATAGCCCTGCTCGTCATAGCTGGAATCTCCCTGTATATACGTATAGCCTTGCCCTATGACCAGGTTTTCGTCAATGGCACAGTATGGTTCGGGGGGACTGATGCCTGGTACCACATGAGATTGGTGGATAACCTTGTCCAACATTTCCCTCACCATATCTCCTTCGACCCTTATACCTTCTTTCCTTATGGCAAGATGGTTTCCTGGCCCCCTTTCTTTGACTGGCTCATCGCTGGCATTGCCAGATTTGTTAGCCTGGGCTTACCGTCACAACACACCGTAGACGTTGTTGGCGCTTATCTGCCGCCCATTCTGGGCACTATGACCATTATCCCCGTCTATTTCATTGGCAAAGAGCTGTTCAACCGTTGGACAGGCCTGCTGGCGGCTGCACTGGTTGTTGTACTACCAGGTGAATTTTTAAGCCGCTCCCTCCTTGGCTCCACCGACCACCATGTAGCTGAAAGCTTGTTTAGCACTGTAACCATACTATTTTTAATACTGGCGGTTAAAAGAGCCAAGGAAAGAGAGCTATCGTTTAGCCATCTGATAAACAGAAACTGGATAATTATTACCAGACCCCTTGTCTATACTTTACTGGCTGGCATCTTCCTGGGCATTTACCTCCTTACCTGGGTAGGTGGTCTAATGCTCCTGTTTATTATATTCGCATGGCTGGTAATTCAATTCATCATAGACCACCTGAGGGGTAAATCAATTGACTACCTGTGTATCATTGGCACTCTAACTTTCCTCATTGCCTGTATATTATTTCTTCCTTTTTCATATACAACCAACCTATCTAATATTCAGCGGGCATCCCTGGCAATTGCCATAATCACACCACTGGGACTAGGTGGTATTTCCTATCTAATCAAAAGCAAATCCATAAGGCCCATCTATTACCTTCCGATAATATTTGGTCTCGCTGGAATCGTCCTTGCCATTCTCTATGCTGTCAACCCCTCTTTAGTTCACTCAATGCTCAACAGATTTGGCATCTTCAGCACTGGCAGTGCTGGCATGACCATCGTGGAAGCTAATCCTCTTCTTTTTCCTCTAGGCGTTTTCTCATGGGAAATAGCCTGGGTTAATTTCGCTACCACTTTCTTTATCTCCTTCATTTCAATCGGCTGGCTTATTTATCGCAGCATTAAGGAAGAGAGCGCCGATAAGACGCTGTTCTTGCTATGGAGTATAGTAATGCTGGTTGCGATACTGGCAAAACGCCGCTTCAGTTATTATTACGCCATAAATGCTGCCCTGCTTGCGGGCTATTTGTGCTGGAGAATCCTGGACTTTGCCGGACTGAGAGAGATGCAAGCTAAGTCCAGAGAAGCGGTCAAAAAATATATTACGCAGGCGGAAAAGAGAAGAAGTAAAAAAGCAAAACTCAAGGCGAGGGGGAGACAAAAAACGTTTCTGCAGCCCAGAGCTGCATGGATAAAGATGATTGTCACTGGAGTAGCTATCTTCTTTCTGGTTTTCTTTCCCTGTATTGGACTTCCCGGCATTAAGCCCTATACAGTGCTTTTTGGACGCCCTGTTGATTTATTGGGACATCCAATTGAACTAAGGATTAAATTAACGCAACCGCTTGCTAATGAAGACAACCTCATCCTCATCAACCATGCTTGGTATGACTCTCTTCTATGGCTTAAAGGCAACTCTCCTGAGCCATTTGGCAACCCGGATTCTTATTATGAATTGTACGAGACTCCACCCAAGCAACAAGCATATGAGTATCCCGAATCTGCTTATAGCGTCATGTCATGGTGGGATTATGGTCACTGGATAACACGTATTTCTCATCGCATACCCATTTGCAACCCATTTCAACAAGGTGCCAAATCAGCAGCCAATTACTTCATTGCCCAGGATGAAGATTCAGCCAATGACATGCTGGAAAAGCTGTGCTCAAGATATGTGATAATTGACTATCTCTTGCCAACCGGTAAATTTTACGCCCTGCCAACATGGGCTGGGAAGAACCCCGACGAGTTCTATGGGACTTACTATGCACCCCAGGAAGGAGGAAAATTAGAGTCGGTAACTTTCTTCTATCCCAGCTACTATCAATCAACTGTTGTCAGACTGTATAACTTTGATGGCGAGGCTACAACTCCCCATGATTCCACAATAATAATCTCCTACGTGGAGAAACTGAATCCTGTGGGGAAGCTCTACAGAGAGATTACCGGTGCCAAGGAATTCTCCAGCTACGAAGAGGCTGAGGCATATATTTCGAAACAGGAACCAGGGAAATATGTGCTGGGAAACTACGACGCTTTCGCTACTCCTGTGCCGCTGGAAAAGATGGAACACTATCATCTGGTTCACACTTCAACACAGGAATGGCAGGACAAGGCAGAAGTAAAGATATTTGAGTACACTAAGGTGTTGCCAGCAGGGTAAGAGAGATAACTCAGGCAGTTTCATCGCTTGCCTGGTAGGCCGAGACGAAGTCCATGCCTACACCTTCACTGAAAGCTGGCTTGGCATAGGAGCTTGTAGGGGTAATGGCTTTGTGCTACAGTTACACTCCAATTGGAGTGTTATGCATAATAAAGTCACCATCAAGATACCACGGGAGCTTTATCGCAAGCTGGGCCAGCTAATAGAAGGAACTGGCTTTTCCAGCGTCACGGAATTTATTGTCTTTGTCATGCGAAGTTTGGCCTCAGGCAGCGAAATAAAGGTAAATGATAAGCTAACCGCAGAGGAAGTGAAGGCTGTGAGGGAGAGGTTAAAAATACTTAGCTATCTAAAGGAGGAAGAGTGAACAGTGGAAAAGAACCAAAAAAGGCTGTATTTTTACCTGATGACCTCTATGAGAAGATAGGGGAAAGGGTGAATGCTACAGAATTCAATTCGGTAGATGAATATGTGATATTCGTCATGGAGGAAGTCCTCAAGGATGAAGAGGAACAAGCCTTGAGTAAAGAGGATGAGGAGGAGATAAAGAAAAAGCTCAAGGCTTTTGGTTATCTGGAATAAAGGGTATGAGATTTCCTGAACGGGCTGCGGGGAATCCCTGGAACACCAAAGAGAAGAGCGATAAATAGAGACGCTGGTGATGATGTCTTCTTTGGCTATTGTGGCGGAGTTTGTTATGTCTTCTATTCTCATTTCACAAGCAGTTGGGAGTGAAATAGGGACTACAAGACATCATAATTACAATCCTCCAATTCTAAAGAATGGACAGAGGAGGCATTGAGATAGCTTTTCATTTAGCGCTATGCGTAAGAGCACTTATCGGCAGCATAATCGGACCATGGATAAGATATGAAATATTGGTATTGCCACATTAAACCTGCTTAGGAGGTAATTATTGTGCCGGAGCTAAACGATCTGGAAAATAGAACCCTGTATATAATAAGAGAGGCTTATGCCGAGTTTAAGAAACCAGCAGTACTATGGAGCACCGGCAAGGACAGCACCACTATGCTATGGCTCTGTCGCAAAGCTTTCCTGGGTAAAATTCCTTTTCCCGTAATTCATATAGACACGGGTTATAAATTCAAACAGATGTATGAGTTCAGAGATAGAATTGCTATAGAGTGGGGTTTAGATTTAGTGGTGGCTAAAAATGAAGAAGCGATGAAGGAAGGGGTGGGCCCCCACAATGGCAAATTCGAATGCTGCACTAGGTTGAAAACACAAGCCCTGATGCAATGCCTGGAGAGAAGTGGATTCGACGCCTTGATTCTGGCTATAAGGAGGGATGAGCATGGCATAAGAGCCAAAGAAAGGTATTTCTCCCCACGAGATGAATCCTTCAAGTGGAATTACAAAGACCAGCCTCTGGAGATGTGGGACCAATACCAGAGCGTAACCGCAGATAAAACTCATACCCGAGTTCATCCAATCCTTCATTGGAGAGAGCTGGATGTGTGGGAATACTTCAAGCAGGAAAAACTACCGATAAATCCGATGTACTTTGCCAATAATGGAAAGAGATACAGGAGCCTTGGCTGTGAACCCTGCACAAGCACCATAGATTCCAACGCCAGTAACATCGATGAGATAATAGAGGAGTTAAGGACCACTCGAATCGCCGAGAGGTCTGGTAGAGCACAGGACAAGGAGAAGGCTTTCACCATGCAAAAACTGCGCGCACTGGGGTACATGTAAGGAGAACTATGAAGATAAATGTAGTTATCGTAGGACACGTCGACCATGGTAAATCCACTCTCATCGGCAGGCTTCTCTATGATTCCGAGAGCATCAACGAGGGCCGTGTAGAAGAAATACAGAAACTGGCTGAAGAATACAAGCGGAGATTCGAATTCGCCTATTTCCTCGATTCCTTTGACGATGAGTTAAAGGAGGAACGCACCATAGATACCACAGGAGTAATGTTTAAGAGCCAGAAGAACCTCTATTCCATCACCGACGTTCCGGGTCATAAGGAGTTCATCAAGAATATGCTCACAGGTGCGTCTCACTCTGATGTGGCAGTCCTGGTCGTCGCGGCCGACGAAGGTGTACAGGAACAGACAGGAAGGCACGCCTTCCTAGTTCACATGCTCGGGATAAAGAAGCTCTTCGTCGTGGTTAACAAAATGGACATCGTCGGCTACAGCGAGAAAGTCTTCCAGGATACCAGAAACAAAGTGTCAAATTTACTAGCCTCTTTTGGCTATCACGATGTGCCTTTTATTCCTGGCTCGGCTATGGAAGGAGATAACATCTACAAGCCGTCAGAACACATGAGATGGTATAGCGGGCCCACCTTAATCGATACCCTGGATAATGTGTCACTAGAAAGGGTGGTGAAACCGCTTCGTTTTGTCGTCCAGGATACCTATTCAGTTGATTCCGAAAAGGTCGTTGTGGGCAGAGTCGAATCCGGTACCCTGCATGCTGGCGACGAGGTGATTTTTCAACCTTCGAATGCCATAGCTAAAGTGCAGAAAATAGTAGTCTATCAGCATGAACTGGCAGAGGCGAACAGGGGAGATAGTATTGGGATTGTCGTGAACAGGGAAGTGAAAAGAGGGGATGTTTGTGGGTTGCCGAAATTGCCACCGATAGCTGTAACGGGGTTCCTGGGAGAAGCTGTGCTTCTTGACAAGAAGCTTCGAGAAGGAGACGAGCTAGAATTGAGGTGTGCGACTAGATGGGTCAAGTGCAGGATACAACACATCAGGGAGAAGATAAATTCGGAGACCGGCGAGGTCATTGAAAATAACCCTGCTGAGATAAGCGAAAATGAGGCGGCACTCATTGATTTTTCCTGCGAACCTGTGGTGGTTGAAAAGTTCTCTGAGATACCTGAGCTTGGCAGGTTCGTCCTGGTAAGAAACAAAAACATTGGAGCAGGGATAGTACTGGAAACAACCAGCCAAAAATAAACACTAAATAAGAAATGTGAATGCCTAAATCTAAGAACTGCTTCAGTTACTCGTATGTTAAATTTGTTCAGGACTTAGAAATTCAAATTTTCCTTATTGGAGGTTTGCAGTGTTTTTTGTACTCGGAATAGATGCAGCAACCTGGACAGTAATCAGGCCGAACCTTGATAGCCTGCCTAATTTTAGAAGACTCATCCAGATTGGAAAGAGCAAGGAGCTGGTGCTCACCGAAAAGCCTGTCTCCCCTTCAGTCTGGTGTGGCATGTTCTGCGGGAAAATGCCACAGGAACACGGTCACCACGCCTTTGTTTCTGGAGGCAACCTGGTCAAGCGCGAGGACATAGCGGTTGAATTCATCTGGGATATACTGCAACGAAAAGGAAAAAAAGTCAGGGTTTTAAATGTCCCCTTTATAATGCCGCCATATTGCTTCAATGCCGACTTCAAGCCTATCGGCTTTGGGCTTCCCACCAATGAAAAGGAATGGCAACAGGAACTGGAAAAGGTAACTGATCGTACAAAACACTTCATAGCCGAGAAGCCAGACCTGCTCATCTCGGCGTACACTCTGTTGGATAGAATCCAGCACTTTCACTGGGGAGAAGATTGCGTCCTGGAATGGTACCAGAAGCTGGATACCAAGCTTGGAGAACTGCTATTTGATAGCGGTTTTCTGGAAGACCAGCGGAATCAGCTTATCGTAATTTCCGACCATGGTTTCTGTTCATTCGGCGAGGCAAAGGTACAAACCCTGCCGCAAAAAACAGCAGAAGGGATTCTAAAAGGAGATCACCACGAAAACGCCTTCCTGGTAACCGTGAATTTGGACTGTGAGATAGATAAACCGCAGGACGTATTCACCGCCATTGTGAAGGAATTACGATAACTGAGATTTGCGATATGCCCGCCCATGCTGGTATGTTGCAAAAATAAAGCTGTTTCGGGAAGAACTGCTTATGCTATTTAATTCGATACAATTCGGGGCATTTTTTATAGTCGTATTCTGCCTCTACTTTGTACTGAGGCACAAATTCAAGTGGCAAAACCTGATGCTCCTCGTGGCAAGCTACATATTCTATGGTTCCTGGGACTGGAGATTCCTCTCCCTAATATTCATATCAACAATACTGGACTATTTCTGCGGTATAAAAATACATAAATCAACCGAACCTCACATTAGAAAACGCTTCCTGTTTCTCAGTATTTTCATCAACCTCTCTATACTGGGCTTCTTTAAATATTTCGGCTTCTTTACCTCCAGCCTGGCAGGCCTTTTCTCCCTCTTTGGTCTTCCTATACAACCATATTTTCTGAAAGTAATACTCCCCGTTGGCATATCTTTCTATACCTTCCAGACAATGAGCTACACTATAGACATCTACAGGAAGCAGATGAAGCCAACAAGTAATTTCCTCGATTTCGCCCTTTTCGTTGCTTTCTTCCCCCAGCTTGTCGCTGGCCCTATTGAAAGGGCAAGGCATCTCCTACCACAGATACTGTCTCCCAGAAAGCTGAGCCTGGATAAATTCTACGAAGGTTGCTACCTGATATTCTGGGGGCTATTTCTGAAAGTATTTGTGGCTGATAATCTGGCAACAATAGTTGATCCCGTTTTCACTGCTGGCGCGTCTTACAGCGGCGCGCACATTCTATTAGCCTTATATGCCTTTGCATTTCAGATATTTTCCGATTTTGCCGGATACTCCACTATCGCTAGAGGACTCGGTAAATGCATGGGCTTTGACATCATGGTTAACTTCAACCTGCCTTATTTTGCTACAAACCCCAGGGAGTTCTGGCAAAGATGGAATATAAGCCTGTCAAGCTGGCTGAGGGATTATCTTTACATTCCTCTGGGAGGTAACAGGAACGGTATTCGCAGAACATGCATAAATCTGTTTATTACCATGCTGCTTGGGGGACTCTGGCACGGCGCTGCATGGACTTTCGCCATCTGGGGTGCATTTCATGGGTTGCTCTTTTTGATTTATGAGTGGCTCAGACCGCTAACTACTAGGATTAAATTCACAACAGATTTTGCACAGAAAGTATGGTTTATTATGAGAATGGCCCTTTTCTTTAACCTTATTGCTCTACCGACGCTGGCATTCAGAGCAGCATCAGTAACACAGACATACAACATGTTTACCAGCCTGATTATGAATTTCCAGGTGCCAGATACAGGATTACTACATGCAGTGCTGAAAACCGTGTTTTATATAGGAGTTTTAGTCACAGTTCAAGTATTCCAATATCGTAAAAATAATTTGATGGTCATCCAGAAATGCAACATCTGGGTAAAGGCAATCTTTTATTGTATCTGCTTTTACCTATTAATATTCTATGGAGCAAGTGGTGGACAGGAATTCATTTATTTCCAGTTTTAAAAAGAATATTATGAACAGAGCGCCAAGGGCATTTATTCTATTCCTGGTTATTGTATTAGCAATTGAGTGCGGCATTCATCTACTGTCTCCCTGCATTGCAGCCAATTCAGCGTATTTGGGCATCAAGGCAAGGATAATGGTCACACAAATAGAAGACATAAACAGAGACATACTCATCTTCGGTGATTCATCAGCCGGCGTTGGAATAAGTCCAAAGAAACTACATGAAGATACTGGATTGCCCTGTGCAAATTTGGCTACAAGAGTTGGAACCACTATAGCAGCTAATCATTTCCTATTTCAGAGTTACCTCAAAGCCAATAAGCCTCCAAAATATATGATACTAATGAGAGGATTTAATGCTTGGTCCGAAGATCCTAGTAATACAACAATTGAATTGCTATTAAGCAATTTTCCCGGGAAGATTCCTGAACTTCTGGTGCATCCCCGGTTGATAGGAAGCAACTACAGAACACTCCTAAGGGAAATATTTGTTTATCTCTTACCCTCCCAGCGAAACAGGTGGCCGATACGAAGAACAATCTCGGAAGTGATCAAAAATAAGAAAACAATCCCCGTGGTTCTAGCCGAAAGTAAACAAGAAGTGGCTTTATTTGAGCAACATATACTGGGGGAAATCCAGCATATAGGCACAAAAGGGACTGAAGAACAAAGAGAACGTAGCCTGTTAAAACAAATGAAGTTTGTCAGGGAGAATGAGTTCTCCGTATCCCCGTGGAAAAACTACTACCTTGAGCAATTAATAACACTGGCTGAACAAAAAGGAGTTACTGTTTTTATCTGTCTCCCCCCAGTCCGCAGGGAAATATATGAAGATGAGGCTGGCAGGGAATATTTACAATCAAACAAGGCATTTATAGAAAATGTATGTCGCTCTCATGATAATGTGGTTCTTCTGACAGATGATTTCTATTTTGTTACTGCCGACCAGATAACGGATAATGGCAATCATCTCAATGCAGAAGAAAGCATTATGTTCACAGATATGCTTGCACAAAAATTACTGGAATTTATAGATAGTCACGAAAAATAATGTGGGTCTTATTCGCTTAACTATGACAAGATACATAACCCCCGCTACGATACTGGGTAGCCTAGTTATAGTGCAAGCATTGTGAATCATATGGAATCTAACCGAAGGCACTTAAAATATGGTCTGGTCAATGTTCTTAAGGAGGCCACGGCAGGCTATATGGAGAGAATGTATATGCACTCCAGAAAAGAATAGAAGATATTAGCGGGGTTAAACCAGGAGGATAGAAGCAAGATATTCGATTGGGAAGCAAGTTTTTGGAATTCAAGCTGGAGCGCTGGATTATTTACAGCACAGGCAACTACATAATTGTTATACTATGAAGAGGATATGGATATACTAGAGAATCAGGGGTTTTGTTTTTTGTTTACATCTAGCTGTAATGATGATATGGTTGTTTTGTTCCTAGCTCTGCTTTTATCAGGCATAAGTGTATTGAGATGAGAAAACAAATAGCTAAGCTGGTATCTAGTATCATCAACCCATTTTTAATGGGGGTGGTATTAATCTTATCAGCCTCGTTTGATGGGGATCTTAATACGCGCGAGTCTATTAAATGGGCGCTGACTCTGATTGCCTTTAATTTGTTGCCTATATTCTTATTTATTGTCTGGCTGGTTCGACATAATAAAGTGGATGGCATTTTTATCAATATTCGCAAACAGCGGCTCAAGATTTATTTACTGGGGATTGTTTTGGTTGGCGTGAGTTGCATTATTCTTCTTTGCTTTGAGGCACCTCCAATGCTGCTGGCCTTATTTGTTGCCTTCTTTTCAGTGGGCGTGGTATTTATGTGCATCAATAACTGGTGGAAGGTGAGTGTTCATACTGCCTCTACTGCTTCTGCTGTAGCGGCGTTGCTCATTATATATGGCCTTAGAGCTATAGCATTTATAATGTTAGTCCCTTTAGTAGCCTGGGCAAGGGTAGAATTGGGAAACCACTCATTGTCTCAGGTGGTTGCTGGAGCCCTTTTGGCGCCTTCGATGCTGGTGGTAGAGGTTCACTTGTTTGGCTTAATTTAAATGCTGGAAGCTGCTGCTTGGTGGACTTATCTTTGTAACTTTGTTTGCTTCAAATTACTGTGTACTTTAGCTATAATTGCAAGAATGTCAGTGTAGATTATGTCACGCTACTTTATTTGGACAATCGGCTGCCAGATGAACAAGGCAGAATCACAGCGGATAGCCAGTTATTTGGATTCTACTGGCTATCAAACCTCTGCTGCTTTTCAGGAAGCTAGCCTGGTGGTGCTTAATACTTGTGTGGTGAGGCAGAGCGCCGAGGATAAAGTTTTAGGCACTCTGGGTTTGTTGAAAGGGCTAAAGAAAGAGCGCCCGGGTCTCTCTATATTGGTTACTGGCTGTTTTGTTGATTCTAATATTGAGGAATTGAAGAGGCGGTTTCCCCACGTTGATTTTTTCTTTAAAGCAGGAGCTTACTCTGAATTAATTGGCTGGATTCAGGGGCAAGACATTTCTACACGGGAGCAGGGGATAAACTTTTCTAAATCTTCGCCATCGCCATGTGCTCTTATTCCTATTATCCAGGGCTGTAATAATTTCTGTTCCTATTGTATTGTCCCGTATAGAAGGGGCAGAGAGGTGAGCCGCCCTTTGGAAGAGATAGTCTGCGAAGTCGAAGTGCTAGCAAAGCAAGGGATAAAGGAGGTAACTTTGCTGGGGCAGAATGTTAATTCCTATGGGCATGATTTACCCACCAATTCTGATTTGGCTGATTTGCTAGCCGAATTAAACAGTATTGAGAATATATTCAGGATTCGCTTTTTGACCAACCATCCTAAAGATTTGAGCCAAAAACTAATCGGAGCTATGGCGTCTCTGGACAAGGTTTGTGAACATGTAGAGTTACCTGTCCAATCGGGTGATGATGATATACTGAGGGCTATGAAACGCGGATATTCTGTGGAGCAATACCGCAAGCTTGTTTTTGCTATTCGGCGTTGTATTCCTCAACTATCTTTGAGTACGGATATCATCGTAGGCTTTCCCGGGGAAACTGAGGAGCAATTTGAACATAGTTTCTCTTTGCTTGAAGAGATGAGATTTGATGTAGTTCATGTAGCCGTTTACTCTCCACGTTCTGGGACTACTGCCTGGCGAAAATATAAGGATAGTGTTAGCCTAGAAGTTAAAAAACGGAGGTTTAACAGAATCGAACGGCTTCAAACTAACATTGCTGCTGAGATAAATTCTATTTATCAAGGTAAGGTAGTGGAGATATTGGTGGAAGGCAAGAAAAAGGGGAAGTGGTATGGGCGCACCAGAAATGATAAACTAGCCTTTTTCGAAGAGGGCAATGATTGCTCAGGGCAATTGATAGAAGTCGAGGTTGAGAAAATCAGCCCCTGGGCACTGCAGGGCAAGGTTGAGTATAATAGTTAATTAAAAAGGAGGAATGTAATGGAACAACTCAGCAGTATGGCTCCAATGATTCTGTTTCTGGTGTTAATCTTTGCCATGATGTATTTCCTTATGATTAGACCACAACGGAAAAAGCAGAAAGAGCACGAAGAAATGGAGAGTGAGCTTAAACACGGAGATAAAGTGGTTACCATTGGCGGAATCTATGGGCGAATTGATAGCGTGGGTGAAATTAGTTTGGTTTTGAAGGTAGAATCAGGAGCAACCATCAGAGTAGCTAAAAAGAGTATAGCTGGTAAGCAAACAGAAAAATAAAGCAACGAAGCAATATTAAGCTGAATCCTTTGTGAATAAGTTACTTAAGTGGATAATCTCAAACAAGCCAGAGAAAGGATAGTTAAGCTAAAAAAGGAGCTGCAGGCCATTATTGTAGCCCATAATTATCAACGCCCTGAAGTACAGGAAGTTGCTGATTTCACTGGCGACTCTCTTGAACTAGCGCGAAAGTGTGTTGGGGTTGAGGCAGAAGTAATTGTCTTCTGTGGTGTTCGCTTCATGGCCGAGACAGCAGCTATTCTTAACCCAGCTGCTACGGTGCTTTTGTCTCATCCCGATGCTGGCTGCCCTTTAGCGGATACGATTGATATCGAAAGTCTGAAGCAGTGGAAACATAGGTATCCTGAAGCTGCTGTAGTTGCTTATGTCAACACTACTGCAGCAATCAAGGCGGAAAGCGATATCTGTTGCACCTCTGCTAACGGAGTTGAGGTGGTAAACGTGGTGCCTAACGGGGAAATTCTTTTCATCCCTGACCGAAATCTAGGGCATTATGTCTCCACGAAGGTCAGTAAGAGAATAATTCCTTATCCTGGCTTCTGTTATGTTCATGATAGTGTTACTGCTGAGCAAGTAATGCTAGCCAGACAACGTTACCCTCAGGCCAAAGTGCTGGTTCATCCTGAATGTCGCCCGGAAGTTATAAGCCTGGCTGATGCTGCTTTAAGTACTTCACAGATGCTTCGTTATACCAGAGAGAGCAACCACAAACTTTTTCTCATTGGCACAGAGGAAGGGATGCTATATCCCCTGAGAAAACAGAACCCAGAAAAGGAATTTCACAGTATAGCCAATAGCCTTATCTGCACCAATATGAAGAAGACTACGCTGGAAACAATTGTGGAAGTTATGCAGACCAGGGACAAGGTGGTCACTGTCCCCGAGAAGATAAGAGTGAAGGCCAAGCGAGCTATTGATAAAATGCTTGCCATATCCTGAAGGGCAAACAAGTGAATTATTATGATTATATAGTGGTGGGCAGTGGCATTGCAGGGCTTTATATTTCTTTGCTCGCTATAGAGCATGGCAGTGTTCTTATCCTGACCAAGGGCAGCATTGAGGATTGCAACACTAGATATGCCCAAGGAGGAGTTGCTGTTGCTATAGGCAAGGATGACTCTCCTGAGCTTCACTTCAAAGATACTATGGCTGCAGGGGATGGTTTAAGTGATGTTGAGACGGCGCATATCTTGACGAGCGAAGCTGCTGATTGCATTGCTGACTTAATTAAATTCAAAGTTCCTTTTGACACCTTGAATGGTGAAATTGCTTTGACCAGGGAAGCAGCTCATAGTGTGTCGCGTGTTATCCATGCTGGCGGTGATGCCACTGGTGAGCATATCGAGGTCACTTTAAGCAAGCAGGTGCGTTCTGCTCCAATTGAAGTTATGGAATACTGCTTGGTCAGTGAGATTTTAATGGATAAAGGAGAGGTAAAGGGCGTGAGGGCCCTTGATTGTCGAGCTGGTTCCGTGGAGGAGTACACCTGTCGATTTCTTATCCTGGCTACTGGTGGTGTCGGGCGGCTGTTTAAATATACCACTAATTCCGATGTAGTTACTGGGGATGGGGTAGCTTTAGCTTTTGAAGCAGGCGCCGAGATTAGAGATATGGAGTTTTTCCAGTTCCACCCTACAGTTCTTCGTTTACCAGGAGTGGCTCCTTTCCTTATCTCCGAGGCGGTAAGGGGAGAAGGTGGCATACTTAGAAACGTGGGAGGTCACCGCTTTATGCCAGATTACGCTTCTGCGGCTGAACTGGCGCCGAGGGATGTAGTGGCCCGGAGCATTGTCTATGAGATGCGGAAGACAGGTAGTGATAGGGTATTTTTAGACGTCACGCATTTACCACCGCGGTTGATTACCACCCGTTTTCCTCATATCTATCGTTTTTGCATGGAGCATGGCTTGGATATTACTAAAGAGTTCATCCCGGTGGATCCAGCGGCTCATTACCTTATGGGAGGGATAAAGGTGAATACTTGGGGGGAGACAAATATATCGGGGTTATTCGCTGCAGGCGAGACTGCTTGTACGGGAGTGCATGGAGCTAATAGGCTGGCATCGAATTCTTTGCTTGAGGCAGTTGTTTTTAGTAAGCGGGTAATACAGAGAACTACCTCAACCTACTATTCTAAAGGAGAGGAGCAGAACAAGAACCTCAAACGGGATTCCTCGCTTTCACATGTAGTAGGGCCTGCTATCGCTTGCTTCCTTCCCAGCCGTGAAGTATTATCCAACGCACCATCATTTAATCTACCCAATTTGCAGTCTCTTATGTGGAATAAGGTGGGTATCATCCGCTCGGCTGAGAATCTCAACGAAGCTGCAAATATCCTGGCTACATGGCAGCGTTCTTTATCTCGGCCTACAGATCGCTCATCCCATGAACTAAGTAATTTGGTTTTGTGCGCCAGGCTTATGACTGAGGCCGCCTTGCTTCGTGAGGAGAGCAGGGGAGCTCATTTCCGTACTGATTTTCCTCAGCCTTCGTCACAATGGCAACGTCACATCATTTTCGAAAAAAACCATGCAGCTAATTGAAGTCCAGATTAAAGAGGTTATTGACCGCGCTTTAGCTGAAGACCTCGGTTGGGGTGATGTTACTACTGAGGCTTTAATGTCAAGTGACCAGCAAGGTATCGCTTCTATTGTGGCGAAGGAACATGGCATTTTAGCTGGGATTGATGTGGTTAAGGCGGTGTTTCGCAGGGTGGATCTGGGGTTAAACATAGTTGTTTTGCTTGAAGATGGGGCTAAAGTTGACTCAGGTAGCATAATTACCAAAGTAGAAGGCAGGGTATCCAGCATTCTCAAGGCAGAGAGAGTGGCTCTGAATTTTCTGCAGAGGCTCAGTGGCATTGCCTCAGAGACAAATCGCTATGTGGAAGCGGTGAAAGGGTTGCCTGTGCGGATTATTGATACCAGAAAGACCACTCCAGGTTTAAGATTATTAGAGAAATATTCTGTTAGAGTTGGTGGTGGCGAAAATCATCGCATGAATTTGGGCGATGGCATACTTATTAAGGATAATCACCTGGCGGCGCTTCGTAGCCGTGGATTAAACCTCAAGGAGATTATAACCAGGGTTCGACAAAATACTTCGCTAAGGCTGAAAGTTGAAGTGGAAACCAGGACTGCGCAAGAAGCTCTGGAAGCTGCTGAAGCTGGGGCAGATATCGTTATGCTTGATAACATGAGCCTTGAGGATATGCGTCGAGCGGTAAAATCTATTCATGGTGCTGCTTTAATCGAAGCTTCGGGGAGAATTAGCCTGGATAAGGTTCGTAGCGTAGCTGAAACAGGGGTTGATTTTATTTCAGTAGGTGCTCTTACTCATTCAACTAGAGCTCTGGATGTCAGCTTGAAGCTTGAGTAGCTTTTCCTCTGGTGCAAGGCCATGAGCTCTGAGCAAGAAGATGTCACGGCAACATCATCAAAAATGGTTGATGAGGAGAGTTGCCCTTCAATATTGTGCAGAGCATCAATAACCAGCATGCGCTGTGGCGTTAAGCGATAATTTTTTTTCTATTAAGATTCTGTGGCAGTTTATTTGAAGTGGGAAGCATAGCAAGCCGTTGGGTTTGTTGCAATAAGTTGCTAATGTAATTATTTGATTTTACTCTCTAATAACAAAGTTACCGGCCCGTCATTGTGAATTTCTACCATCATGTGCTCCTGGAAAACCCCTGTCTCAACCCTGAGACTGGTGGAGCGAACTTGGTCCACAAAAGAATTATACAATGCCTTAGCTTTATCTGGAGGAGATGCTTCAGTGAAGCTCGGGCGCCTTCCTTTCCGTGAATTAGCTAGAAGGGTGAACTGGCTTATTATCAAAATTTCCCCTTTTATTTCCAATACAGAAAGGGCAAACTCAGTTGCCTCGTTGGCGAAAATACGTAAATTAACAATTTTGTTTGCCAAGTAATGAGCATCACTTTCCGAATCTTCCTTGGCAATACCAATGAAAACTACTAATCCTGGCCCAATGCTACCTGTTATGTGCTTACCAACACTTACTGAAGCATTGGTAACCCGTTGAATTAGAGCTTTCATTTTTGCATTCCCTATTTGATAGTGATAGAATGGAAACTAAAGGGCATTATAGCTGGAAGAGTGGGTTTTTGCCCACTCTTTTAGTAGATTTATAATTGTAGATTTGAGAAGAGATGAAGACAGAGTTTATGACTGCTATCACCCAACTCTCGGCGGAGAGGAACTTACCCCAAGGGGTAATTTTAGAAGCTTTGGAATCAGCGCTTGCCTTAGTTTATAAAAAAGATGCCCTGACACATGATGAGGATCTCTCAGTCAAAATTGATCCTAATACTGCTGATATCAAGATTTATGTCAGGAAGCTTGTTGTTGATATAGTGACCAACCCGTATCGGGAAATCTCATTGGGTGATGCTCAGAAATTACAGCGTGATGGCGCTCAAATTGGCGAGTTGTTGGAGATAGAGACTACACTAAAAAATGCTGGACGAATTGCAGCTCAAACAGCGAAGCAGGTTATTTTGCAACGATTACGTGAAGCGGAGCGCCACGCAGTTTATGATCAATTTGTTGGAAAAGAAGGGGAGATTGTCACTGGGACAATTCAATCCATTCAACCTAGACGAATCTATGTTTATTTAGGCAGAGCAGAGGCAGTATTGCCTCTCGCGGAACAAGTGTCTAGCGAATATTACCGCATAGGAAAGCAGTTTAAATTCTATCTTTTGCAGATAGGGCAAGGGATTAGAGGCCCCCAGATAATAATTTCTCGTTCCCATCCAAATTTGGTACGCCGCCTTTTTGAGTTGGAAATCCCTGAAATTCATAGTGGTGTTGTGGAATTAAAAGCTATAGCTCGGGAGGCTAGACAGCGGAGCAAAGTAGCGGTGTCAACTAATCAGGAAGGGGTTGATCCTATAGGATGCTGCCTTGGGCCTCGGGGCATCAGGTTGCAAAATATTATTAATGAGCTAGGTGGTGAAAAAATAGACTTAATTCAGTGGGATGCTGATCCCAGGATATTTATCTCTAATGCCCTTAGCCCATCTCAAGTAGTGCATATTGAACTGACTGCGGCGGAAAACACGGCTACTGTGGTTGTTCCTAGCAAACAACTGTCATTGGCTATAGGCAAACAGGGGCAAAATGCCAGATTAGCAGCGAGGCTTACGGGTTGGCGGATTGACATTAAGAGCGTCTCTGCCGCCGAAGCGGAAACCGCGAAGTTAACTAAGATTGCCACTGATGAATCAGAAAAAAATGAATTGCCTGCTGATGTACCTATACCAAGCCAACCTGAACCAACACAGGCTGTCAATGAAGAAGTAGAAGATATAACTGCACTCCTGGCTCGTGATGAATTCAGGTTGGTTGTAGAAACTCCGTCCGTGAAATCTAAGGAAGAGTCGCTGATTCGGTTTGCCGAAGATATTCTACCTAACAAGGCGAAAAAAGAGGAGCCGCCCAGGAAAAAAAGTGTGAAGTCAGCAAAGGGCAAAGCAAAAACCAGAGGACATAGAAAGGGGAAAATATCATTGGAGGATGATGGACAGGAAGAATAAACATATGCCTCAACGCACCTGTGTCGCGTGTCGCCAGAAGAGGGATAAGAAGGATCTGATTCGTTTGGTGCGCACTAATGATGGAGCTGTTGAGGTGGATGCGTCTGCTAGAAAACCAGGCAGGGGAGCTTATTTATGTCCCAGGAAAAGTTGTTGGGAAACAGGGTTAGAGCGGAATCACTTGGAACGGCTCTTGCGGATAAAGCTTAGCGACGCTAACCGTCACTTTTTGGTAAGTTACAGCGATGGTTTGTCAGAGGGAGACCAGATTTGAGTGATAGGAGAATGAAACCAGTGAATAACCAGAAGGAAGCAAACCAGTCAGTTTTACCCCAAATTGAACTTACTTCATCCATGACTGTAAAACAATTAGCTGGTGCGCTAAAAGTGGAGCCTGTGAAAATTATTAAACAGCTTATGCGGAAGGGCATAATGGCTAATATTAACCAGAGTGTTGATTTCGATACTGCTGCTAAAGTGCTGGTGGATTTTGGCTATATGGCTCAAGAGAAAGTAGAGCATCAAGTCATACATTCTATTAAGAATATGGGGGACAGCCTCCAAACTCGCCCTCCTGTGGTTACTGTGATGGGGCATGTTGACCACGGGAAGACAACATTACTTGATGCTATCAGGAAGACCAATGTGATTGCTCATGAGGCAGGAGCTATTACTCAACATATTGGTGCTTACCAAACTATTGTAGGCGAACGTAAGATTACTTTTCTGGATACACCGGGACACGGAGCTTTCACCGCGATGAGAGCTCGTGGGGCACATGCAACAGACATTATCGTATTGGTGGTTGCTGCTGATGATGGTGTTATGCCTCAAACCGCAGAAGCTATAGACCATGCCAAGGCTGCTGGAGTATCTATAGTAGTGGCGGTTAATAAAATCGATAAATCTAACGCTGACCCTGAGCGCGTAAAACAGCAACTCGCCGATTTAGGTTTAGTTATTGAGGAATGGGGTGGTGATATTGTATGTGTTCCTATCTCAGCTAAGAATGGGCAGGGAATCTCGGATTTGCTGGAAAACCTGTTTCTCGTTGCCGACATATTGGAGCTAAAAGCTGACCCAGATTGTAAAGCGGAGGGCGTGGTTATTGAGGCAAAACTGGATAAAACTAGAGGCCCTTCGGCTACGCTCTTAGTTCAGAAAGGCACTCTCAAATTGGGGAATGTTGTAGCAACTGGCGATACTTGGGGTAAAATTAAAGCTATGTTCGATGATAAAGGGGAGAGGATCAGTAAAGCTGAACCATCGACTCCCGTCGAAGTCCTTGGTTTGAATAGTGTGTCGGAGGTGGGGGAAATCTTTAGTGTAGTCGCTGATGAGCATCAAGCGCGAGCTATTGTGGGCCAGCGTGAAGCTGTGAGACATCATGTGCCTTTAAGCTTGGGCACCTTTTCTACCCAAGTAAGTACAGGGGAGATAAAAGAACTCAATATAGTTTTGAAAGTAGATGTTCGTGGTAGCATCGAACCGATAAAGAATTCTATAGAGCAGTTGAGTACAGAAAAAACAAGAGCTAATGTGATACACGCTGCTAGTGGCAGCATTACGGAGAACGATGTATTTTTGGCTTCGGCTTCCGATGGTATTATTATAGGTTTTAATAGTGATCCAGCGCCAGGTGCACAACAATTAGCTGAAATGGAAGGGATAAGTATTCGGAGATATGATGTAATCTACAAATTAGAGGACGAACTAGGCAAAGCTTTAGAGGGAATGCTTGAGCCTACCTATGTCGATGTGATTGGGGGCCGTGCTGAAGTGAGAGCTATATTTTCTGATAGCAAGCGGGGCAAGGTAGTGGGAGTTTATGTTAAAGAAGGCAGGGTATGGCGAGATGCCAAAGTCAAGATATTACGGCGAGGCGAGGTGATATGCGAAGCCCGAATCTCCAGCCTGAAGCGTTTTAAACAAGATGCTACTGAAGTAGCTGCGGGCCTCGAGTGCGGTGTGGGTGTGGAAGGGAGTGCCGATTTACAGGTGGACGATGTCATTGAATTCTATACGAAAGAAAAGGCAAGCTAAGAGTATTTCTCTCGTCGTTGTTTATTCTCTAGGAGGCTTGGGTGTCCAGACGTGCTGAACGGCTAAACAAAGTTATCAAACAAGAGATCAGTGATTTGCTTGAGCGCGAAATTGACGACCCAAGGTTGAATAACCTTATTTCAGTAACGGAAGTTTCAATTTCACCTGATTTCAAGTATGCCAAGGTATTTGTTAGCGTTCTGGGAAGCGAAAAGGATAAAGCTGATATGTTAACAGGTTTCAATGCCGCTTCAGGTTTCTTGCGCAGGAAGTTATCTTCGCGTCTGAGGTTGAAGTGTGCTCCATGTATTAGCTTCTACTGCGATAATTCTATTGAGCGTGGGGCAAGAATATCTAATTTATTCGAGCAAGTTGATATCAGTGAATCCTAAACAAATTAAATTTTTCTAGGGTAAGATTTAATTTTTGACAGTAGGTTATATGATGAAGTAAAGTAAATGAGCGTTTTGCCGAAGGTGGTAGTAGTAGCCTGCCTCCTGTCATTTTTAAGAGTGCGGAATTGGCAGTTCGTGGGATGTACTCTAAATGTGAGGCTGAGCAATGTTGGCAAAACTATATGGTTATAGCTAAATGTGGTTTTTATTCAAAAAAGGAGGAGACTAAATTATGGGGATGATAAATGTAGCTATCATAGGCGTTGGCAATTGTGCCTCTTCGCTTGTTCAAGGAGTATATTATTACAAAAATGCTAAGGAAAGTGAATCTATCCCTGGTTTAATGCATGTAACGTTGGGGGACTATCATGTAAGTGATATCAACTTCGTAGCTGCGTTTGATATTGATAAAAACAAAGTAGGGAAAGACCTATCTAAAGCTATTTATGTCTCGCCTAATAATACCTTCAAGTTTTGTGATGTACCTAAAAGCGGTGTCAAAGTCGATCGTGGTATGACCCATGATGGTCTGGGCAAATATCTCTCTAAAATCATTACTAAGGCGCCAGGCCCAACAGCCGATATAGTAAACATTCTTAAGAAGACTAAAACCGATGTGGTGCTCAATTATTTGCCTGTAGGGAGTGAAGAGGCAACCAGGTGGTATATAGAGCAGGTACTGGTTGCTGGTTGTGCTCTTGTCAATTGCATACCAGTTTTTACTGCGCGTGAATCTTATTGGCAAAACCGATTTGCCGAGCGTGGATTGCCTGTTATTGGTGACGACATCAAATCTCAAGTCGGTGCTACTATTACTCATCGGGTATTAACCAGGCTTTTCCGAGATCGCGGCGTTAAATTAGAACGGACTTATCAACTGAACTTTGGGGGGAATACTGATTTCTATAATATGTTGGAGAGAGAACGTCTGGAATCCAAAAGGATTTCCAAGACAAATGCTGTTACTTCGCAGTTAGATTATGATATGGGCGCTGACAACATCCATGTTGGCCCCAGTGATTATGTCCCCTGGTTAGCCGACCGTAAGTTTTGCCATATAAGGATGGAGGGACGTACCTTTGGTGATGTCCCTCTTAACTTGGAACTGAAGATGGAGGTATGGGACAGCCCCAATTCAGCCGGTGTGGTAATCGATGCTCTAAGGTGTTGTAAATTAGCCCTGGATCGTGGTTTAAGTGGGGCCATTGTGGCACCATCGTCATACTTTATGAAATCCCCCCCAATCCAATATTCCGATGATGAGGCTCGCTTGAAAACCGAAGCATTTATTATGGGGGAGAAACAGGAAGAGCCTGTTTCGCTGCCTGTTCGTAGCTCACTGGGCTCAAAATAAATTCTGCTTTCTCCGCGATGGAGATGGTATCCCTTGGTGATGCTATTTAAACTGAGGGTGATTAAGGTGTTATCCTGCCTGATAAGGTTTAGTAGAGGCCAGTGTGATTGAGTGGTTCGAGAGATGGTAAACTTGCTGGTGACGGTAGGTTCTGGGGCGATGGCCACTTATTCTCAGAAGCTTGCTGAGAAATTGGATGTTCCTAAAGTCTATACTGATATTTATCAGAGGGTTGCCAGGAGATTCAATACTCCATGGCTCTCACGAGATGCGCTCAGAGCGATCAGCGATGGCAGTAACTTTAGGAAAATACTAAGCAAGCTGAGTGATGTAGTCCATTTGCCCAATCAACATCTAGGGCGATATGGGAATTCCCTTAGGACGCCCTATATCATAACTGTGCATGACCTCATCAGATATTTTGATCTTAAAAAATATGGGACATATATTCATCACCCTAACCACAGAGATAGATTTTATTTGAACTGCGATTACAAAGGCATCAAAAAGGCGGCGAGGGTAATATCAATATCTGAGGCTACCAAAAGAGATTTGATCCGTCACCTCGGAATACCTGATGACCGGATAAGCGTTGTCTATCCTGGTATTGATCATGTGGCTTTCAGACCCTCGTTTGGAGCGAGTAATGTTGAGTATCCGTACATCCTCTTTGTTGGTTCAGAGCACCCCAGGAAGAATCTGCTGACCTTGCTCGGGGCATTTAGCAGGCTTAAGGGACAGTCAAGTTTTAATAATCTAAAACTGGTCAAAGTGGGTAAGGCTGGGGGAAGAGAGGCAGATTTCAGAAAACAATCCATAGAAGCTATAAACTCTCTAAATTTAGATGGGGAAGTAATATTTACCGGGGTTGTTTCTGAGGCAGACTTAAGAGTGTACTACTCTAATGCTGAATGTCTTGTTTTCCCCTCTCTATATGAAGGTTTTGGGATCCCACCGCTGGAAGCGATGGCTTGTGGTTGTCCAGTGATAACTTCTGATAGCTCTTCGTTGCCAGAGGTAGTAGGGGAAGCAGCAATTAAGATTTCCTCTCGTGATGTTGAAGGATTGGCAGCGGCTCTAGAAAAAATTCTTACCAAACGACAACTTAGGGAAGAACTTATTACCAAAGGGATGAAGCAGACGGCCAAGTTCTCATGGGAACAAACAGCAGAAAAAACTCTACGGATTTATAAAGAAGTGGAGGAGAATCTTTACTGACTTCGAGTAGCATATGTAGTTGGTTCTCTTCCCTGGATAAGCTATACTTCGCTAGTACTCTCGTTAGCTGTAGGAATTGCCGAGCTGGATAATGAATAGTAGATTCAGCATATGGCCAATTTTATATAAAGAGGGGGGTGCAACAGATTAGCTGGGACGAACGAAAATGCTGAACTTGATAGAGTTTCGAGAAAAACTGGGTGCATGTATTACCAGGCCGATGGTCAGGAATTTGAGCAAGAGTGGGGTAAAGCCTACTACTCTTACCTTGACAGGTTTAGTTATAGATATTGGTGCTGCTTATGCTATTGTTGCAAATCATCTTTTTCTTGGAGGGGTTTTGATTTTAGTCGCTGGTTTATTTGACCTCCTTGATGGAGCATTGGCTCGCTTCACTGGTCAGTCCACAAAACTTGGTGCTATTCTAGATTCTACAGTTGACCGCATTTCCGAAGCGGCAATATTTTGTGGCATTTTAGCTTGGTATTTGTTGGGAGGGACTGGGGCTACTTTAGGTGTTGTAGCTATAGAGGGGGTAGTCATTCTTGCTGCCTTGGTTGGTTCTTTCCTGGTTAGCTATATAAGAGCTAGAGCGGAAGGGCTGGATTTAGAATGCCGAGTTGGTTTGTTTACCAGAGCTGAAAGGGTTATAGTATTAGCGGCAGGGTTGTTGCTAAACCAGGTTTTTGTTGCTTTATGGATTTTGGTAGTCTTTGTTTACATTACTGTAATTCAAAGACTGCTTTACTTACGGAAACAAATGAAAGTTAGAGTGCATAGGGGGTAACTAAATGTCTGTTATGGTTATTGTAGGTGGTCAATGGGGTGATGAGGGGAAAGGGAAGATAATTGATTTTCTGGCCGAGAAAGTCAAGATGGTGGTTCGTTTCTCAGGGGGCGATAATGCTGGGCATACAGTAATTAATCCTTATGGTGAATTCAAGATGCACCTTGTGCCCTCCGGTATTTTCTATTCGCAGGTGACTTGTATTATCGGCAATGGGGTGGTTGTTAACCCAGCGGTGCTTCTTAGAGAGTTAGATGAACTTCGAAGCCACGGCATAAGTGTAAACCAGCTTATTATTAGCGACCGTGCACATCTCATCATGCCTTATCATATTCTCCTTGATGAATTGGAGGAGGAGAGACGCGGTAAAGGAGCTTTGGGCACGACGCGACGGGGCATTGGCCCTGCTTTTACTGATAAGGTAGCTCGTTTGGGAATCCGTGCGGGGAGCTTATTAGACGAGAATCTGTTTTTAGAGCAGTTAAGCGCAGCCCTCGAATTTAAAAACGCTATTTTTACTAAAATATATCAGCATTCCCCTTTACTTTTGGAAGAAATCTTTAAACAGTATTGCCGCTATGGAGAGCAGTTAGCTCCATTTATTAAGGAAACTACCTCTATAATTAACCAGGCGATGGCAAGAGGGGAACCAATTCTGTTAGAAGGGGCGCAGGGGACTTTGCTTGATCTTGATTTTGGCACCTACCCTTATGTAACCTCTTCTTCTCCGTTAGCCGGTGGAGGCTCTGTTGGATCTGGCATAGGCCCCAGTGCACTTGATCGTATTATAGGTGTATTTAAAGCTTATATCAGCAGAGTTGGCAGTGGCCCTATGCCCACGGAGTTGCGGGACAAGGTTGGCGAGCTTATACGGGAAAAAGCTCATGAATACGGTTCTACTACGGGGAGACCACGACGCTGTGGTTGGTTTGATGCCGTGGCTGGTCGTTTCAGTGTTCAAGTGAATGGCTTTAGCGATATAGCCTTAACTCACCTTGATATTTACGATGACTTTCCTTCAATTAAAATATGCACGGCATATAAACTTGGCGGCAAGGTCATAGATTCTTTTCCTAGCAGTGCAGTTGTGCTGGAAGAATGTCAGCCAATCTATGAAGAATTACCTGGCTGGCAAATGCCAACAAGCGAAATGCGTGATTTTACTCAACTGCCTTTAGAAGCCCGCCGTTACATAGCCAGGCTTGAGGAACTTCTTTCTTGCCCGGTTAGTTGGATTGCTGTGGGCCCAACGAGAAAGCAATTAATAGAAGTGAAGCCTATTCTTTCTGAATAGCTTTCCCTTCCCCTAATCCTGTTATCTGCTTGCGGCAAGAGGTAAGTCGATTTCGTAATCTTTCAGTGTCGTCCGTATAAGTTCAGCCGACTTTTTGTCTGGCTCAATCAAAGGCAAGCGAAATTTGCCTGCCGGAAAACCGACGTAGTTTAGAGCATACTTAACGGGCATAGGATTAGGGATGACAAACAGAGCATTTATTAAAGGTAATAAATGGTGATGAATACTAGCTGCCTCTTGAGTTTCACCAGCAAGAAATTTTTCTATCATATTTTTTATCTGGGTTCCTACTAAATGTGAAGCAACGCTGATTACGCCGTAGCCACCCAAAGCGAGAATAAACAAAGTATCTCCGTCATTGCCGCTATAAACCAAGAAATCGTTGCTGCTACCATGTATAATCTCAGCTACCTGGCGAAGATTGCCGCTAGCTTCTTTTACGCCTACGATATTATCAATATGGCTTAGCTTGATTACAGTAGCGGAGTCAAGGTTAGCCACTGTGCGTGATGGAACATTATAGAGAATGCAGGGTAAAGTTGTGGCCTGAGCAATAGCATTAAAATGCTCAAATAAACCTTGTTGTGTTGGTCGATTATAATAAGGAACTACCAGGAGGCAAGCGTCAACTCCAATCTTCTCAGCCTCTTTGGTCAACTCCTGTGTTTCCTTAGTGTTGTAACTACCGGTGCCGGCTATTAGTACTCCGCGGTTAGCTATCGCTGATTTTACCTCGCTGAAAAGGCACAGTTTCTCCTCGTGACTTAGAGTGGGGGATTCCCCGGTTGTGCCGGAGATTATCAGACCATCACTACCGGAATCGAGCAAAGCTCGAGCTAAATTCTTAGCTTGCTGGTAATTTACCTTGCCCTCAGCGTCAAAAGGTGTAACCATGGCTGTTAATAAGCGGCCCAGTTTTCTCATTTTAGTCCCCCTGTTCCTTTGCTGGATAATGAATGTTGGTGGGGAAGCTTCCGGTCTCTTGGTGATATACATCCCATTTTTATTCCCTCCTCAGCAATTTGAACAGCATTTAACGCTGTTCCTTTACGTAGATTGTCAGCTACCACCCACATGACTAGGCCGTTGAGGTGAGATATGTCCTTTCGAATTCTGCCTACAAATACGTGATTTGAGCCGCTAGCTGCCCATGGTAGAGGATAGAGGCTCACGCTGGGGTCGTCAAGCACTTTAACGCTCGGGGAATGAACCAAAATTCGTCTTACCTCCTCAGGGGTGATAGGTGAACTGAATTCTACATTTATTGATTCACTATGTCCAAAATAAACAGGGACTCGGGCACAAGTTGCTGAAATAAGTATATCCTTGGCATGCATAATTTTTCGTGTTTCGTCTGCTATTTTTTGCTCTTCTTTAGTATAACCGTTGTCTAGAAAAACATCGGTTTCTGGCAGTACATTAAAGGCTATTTGGTGAGAATAGATGTGAGGGCAGACGCGACGTCCCTCTAGTATCTGTTTTGTTTGGCTTATTAGTTCTTTTAAAGCACCAGCGCCGCTGCCCGACACAGATTGATAAGTATTTATGATGATTCGTTTTATAGGGTTAATTTTATGCAGGGGATAAAGAGCTACCACCAATTGGATTGTAGAGGAATTTGGGTTGGCAATTATTCCCCTGTGCTGTTTTATATCCTCAGGATTTACCTCAGGGACCACTAAAGGAATTTTGGGGTCCATTCTAAAGGCAGTGCTAGTATCAATGACCAGCGTTTCAGCCTCAACAGCTAGAGGTGATAGATGATAACTAATATCAGTGCCAGCGGAAAAAAAAGCGATATCAATATCATAAAATGTCTCAGTCGTCATTTCCTCAATGTCTATCGTTTGGTGGTTAGAGAAGAGTTGCGCATCGGAGGAGTGTTTGGAGGTAAACAGCTGTAGCGAAGCTATAGGAAAATCCCGCTCATTAAGTACTTTAACAAGCTCTTGCCCCACTAAGCTAGTGGCGCCGATAATAGCTGTATTGAATCCTTCCACGCTCTTTTTTCTACAGTTTTAGCAATGTATCCAGTCCGTAAATCAAGCCTTTGAGCTTTGTAATCTCTTTGATTGCTAAGATGACACCCGGCATGTAAGATTCCCGGCTTATAACCTCGGCGTGCAAGCTTAAAGTCTCCCCTGGGCCGCTAAATATAACTTTTTGCCCTGCCATGAATCCTGGCAGCCTCAGGCTATGTATTGCTATGCCCTCTATTTCTCCGCCTCTGGTGTTGCTAATTATCTCTTTTTCAGTCTTGGGATAGGTGAAAGGTTTGCCATGTCCCTGTAACATAGTTTTTGCTGTAGCTATAGCAGTTCCTGAAGGGGCATCGATTTTCTTTGCGTGATGCATTTCTATAATTTCAGCGCGATCGAAAAACTTGGCAGCTATCTTTGCCAGATGCATTAAGATCACTGTTCCTAGAGAAAAATTGGGTGCTACTATGATGCCGATGTTATTGGTTTGGCATAGCTGCTCAATTTCTCTCAGGTTTTCTTCCGAAAGGCCTGTGGTGCCCACAACCATGTTAATTTTCAGCTTAGCAGCAATGCGCACAGCTGCCATGGAGGCAGTCGCGTTGGTGAAATCTACCACTACGTCGGGGTGACAGCTCGTAAGAAGGGAATGCAAGTCGGAAGAGAAGGGAATCAACTCTGAAGTCTTTAACAAAGGAAGGTATTGCTGAGCCACTTTTTCTTCTACAGCGCCAACTATATCTAATCCTAATTCAGGTTTATCAAGCACAGCTTTGATTACCTCTCGCCCCATCTTGCCTAAAGCTCCATTAATAACTACTCTTATGTGCTTCACGTGCTACTCCTTTACATGAATACAGCCTGTTTAATGTAGTAACTGTGGCGATTACATTTTATTATGCGTATTGGGGTAACGGTGATCTGGCCGTTTCTGCCAATGGCGTTCAGGGGCAGAGGAAGGTTTTCTTGTATCAGGCAGGTCAGAAGATTCATCGGACACCGTTTTGCGTGATAGGTTTATTCTGCCTAAATCATCGATCTCAATAACTTTGACCATTATCTCATCACCAACTTTAACTACATCTTCAACTTTAGATACATAATGGTCGGCGAGTTTGCTGATGTGGATTAATCCTTCCTTCCCTGGGAGAACCTCCACCATAGCGCCAAAGTTTAGCAGTCGTGTTATTTTCCCAGTATATGTATCACCCAGGCGTATATCTCGGGTTAGAGCTTCTATCATTTTGATTGCTTTTTGAGCTGCCTCTTCATTCGGGGAGCCAATGATAATTTTACCATCGTTTCTCACGTCTATGCTTGCCTTAGTCTCCTCTATAATAGATTTTATGGTTTTGCCTCCAGGCCCAATGACACTGCCAATCTTACTTGAATCAATAGTTATTTTATGCATTCTGGGAGCATAGGGGCTAAGTTCAGCACGGCTAGCGTTGATGGTTTGTGCCATCTTATCTAATATCTCAAGGCGTGCTAGGCGTGCCCGTCTTAAGGCTTCAGCTAAAATTTCAAACTCGATGCCTCTGAGTTTAATATCAAGCTGCAAAGCTGTTATTCCTTTGGTGGTGCCAACAACTTTAAAATCCATGTCGCCATAAGCATCTTCTATACCCTCGATGTCAGTTAGCATGACATATTCGCCATTATCTCCCGTAATCAACCCCATAGCTATTCCTGCTGCTGGTGCTTTGATAGGTACACCAGTATCCATCAATGAGAGGCTTGAGCTGCAAGCACTAGCCATAGATGTGCTACCGTTGGAGCTGAGTACTTCGGAAACCAGGCGAATAGTGTAAGGGAAATCTTCCTCTGATGGTAATAACGGGGTAATAGCTCGCTCTACTAGGGCACCATGTCCGATTTCTCGTCTTCCTGGAGATCCTCTTCGCCTCACTTCTCCTGCAGAAAATGGGGGGAAGTTATAATGATGCATGAAACGTTTTGTTTCTGCCAAGCCTAAACCATCCAGCAACTGTTCCTGCCTTGCCGAACCCAGGGCGGTAATACTTAATACTTGTGTTTCTCCTCGGCTAAACAGTCCTGAGCCGTGGGCACGAGGTAGGAGACCAACCTCACAACTAATAGGACGAATTTCATTGGCTTGTCGACCATCCACATGCTGTTTTGTTTGCAAAATCTTTTCCCTTATGCCTCTCTTTAATTGGGCATCAAAGGCGCGGTCGATTTCCTCTTCAGGGAAAGAGTCGGCTAACTTTTGTTTTGTTTCTTCCTTGAGCGCAACTAGGATTTGCTCCCGTTGCGATTTCTGTGCTTGCCTCAGGGCTTCGCTTAATTTGCCATCGAATAAATCGGCGATGTGATTTGAAAGTTCTGGGGTAATTTCTATATGGTTGATTTCTATTTTGGGTTTGCCACAAGCCTGTTGCAACTCTTCCTGGAGCTCAATAATTTCCTGGTTGGCTTTATGGCCAAATTCGATTGCCTCCATTATTATGTCTTCAGAAACCTCTTTGGCTCCTGCCTCAACCATTACTATGTCTTGCTTGGTGCTAGCGACAACTACATCAAGCAAGCTGTTTTCCATCTGGGGTAAAGTTGGGTTTAAAATTAAATCGTTATCTATATGGCCAACTCGTACTGCTGCTATTGGTCCGGAGAATGGAATATCAGAGATGGCTAGAGCCGAAGAAGCACCAATAAGAGCACAAATGTCTGGGTCATTTTCCTTGTCAGCTGAGAGTATTGTAGCTATAATTTGTGTTTCATGATTGAATTCCTTGGATAGAAGCGGACGCAGACATCGATCAATGAACCGGCTTGTTATAATTGTTTCTTCGCTAGGTCGCCCTTCTCTCCTGCTGAAGCTACCTGGTATTTTACCAGCAGCATATAGTTTTTCTTCATAATCTACCGTTAGAGGTATGAAATTTAGTTTCTCTGTAGGTTGATGACTAGCACAGGCAGTGACTAGAACCAATGTGTCGCCGTAGCGCACAACGGCAGCGCCATTTGCTTGCTGGGCAAGTTTTCCTGTCTCGACGGCAAGCATTCGGTCTGCTATTGATTTCTTGGAAGATTCAACCGTGCTCATTTCTTTAACCCTAACCTGTCAATGAGCGAACGATATCGCTCGGGGTCTCTTTTGAGGTAGGCTAAAAGCCGTCTTCGCTGCCCTATCATTTTAAAAAGAGCGCGGCGAGAATGCTGGTCGTGATAATGGATTTTAAGATGTTCTGTTAATTGCTTTATTTTTTCAGTGAGCAATGCCACCTGAACTTCCGTAGACCCAGTGTCACCTTCTTTGAGTCTAAATTGCGTGCTGATATCGTTTTTTATTTCTTTTTGTAACATATAATTCCTCAATCTGATACAATTGGCGAGATTATAGCATACTGAGAGAAACGCTGTAAAAACAGGTATCAAGAATATTGGGGTAAGCAATTTGGTTGACCAGAAAGTTCAGGCAGCCTATAATTCACCATGAAGATGGCTTCAATGCATGAGAGTTGTGGCGTCTTTGGGATTTATGCCCCAGGGATAAGCATAGCTCGGCTTATCTTTTTTGCTCTCTTTGCCCTCCAGCACCGTGGCCAAGAAAGTGCCGGCATTGCGGTCAGCGACGGTCATGGAATAGAAATACATGTTGGTATGGGGTTGGTTTCCCAGGTATTCACCGAAAGTGATCTTGATCAGCTTAAAGGGCATATCGGCATTGGCCATAATCGTTACTCTACTACAGGTTCGACACGGCCAAGCAATGCCCAACCTGTTATAGTGAGGTCGGGAGAATTGACTCTCGCTCTAGCACATAATGGGAATATCGTTAATGCCAAGGCACTCCGTGATGAGCTTTGCAGAAGAGGACGTCGCTTCCGTTCCTCTTCTGATTCCGAAGTTATCGCCGAGCTAATTTTAGCTTCTCCTGGCAAGAGCTGGGAGGAAAAAATAGGATATGCCATGCGCCGTCTCCATGGAGCTTATTCAGTGGTGATCATGACCGGGGACAAACTTATTGGAGTTCGTGACCCTATGGGTGTTCGTCCTCTCTGTTTAGGAACTATCGATGGCGGGTGGGTGATTGCTTCAGAGAGTTGTGCATTGGGCCATATAGGGGCACAGCTTTCCAGGGAAATTGAAGCAGGAGAAATTGTAGTTATCGACAAGGATGGTGTCAGGAGTTTCAAGAAAAAAAGTGATAAAAAAGCATTTTGCATCTTTGAATATATTTATTTTGCTCGCCCAGACAGCCTTATTCAGGGCAAATTGCTTTATCAGGCGAGGCAAGCTATGGGTGAGATGCTAGCTCGAGAGTATCCTGTTGACGCTGATTTGGTAATGGGGGTTCCTGACTCAGCTACTGCTGCTGGCATTGGTTATTCCCATGCCTCTGGCATACCGTACTGCGAAGGTTTACTTAAAAACCGCTATGTAGGGCGCACCTTTATCGAGCCTGACCAGAGGCTAAGGGAGCTCGGTGTTCAACTGAAATTTAATCCTCTTTCTCAGGTAATTGCAGGGAAACGGCTAGTGGTTGTGGATGATAGCATTGTTCGTGGAACGACTACTCCTTATGTAGTAAAATTGCTTAGGGAAGCTGGTGTAAAAGAGGTCCACCTTCGTATTTGTGCTCCTCCCATTCGTTATCCCTGCTTCTTAGGCGTAGATATGGCTACAGAGTGGGAGCTCATCGCTGCCAGGAAGACTATCTCAGAAATTAGAGATTACCTGGGCGCTGATTCGCTGGGTTACCTGAGCCTTGGAGGATTGCTTCAAGCTATTGGCTTACCTAGAGAAGCTTTCTGCCTGGCTTGCTTTACTGGAGATTACCCTATTCCAGTGCAGATGGGGATGGACAAGTTAGCACTGGAAAAATCGCCTGAAGGGGAACTCATTGGGAGTCATGAATAAGCAGAGTTATGCCTTGTCTGGCGTCAACATTGAGGTGGCGGATAGGATAAAGAAACTTATTGCTGGGCAAGCTAAATCCACTTTCAATACTGAAGCGTTGAATCTTGGCTCCTTTGGTAGTATGTTCCAACTTAGAGGATATAATGAACCTGTTTTGGTTTCTAGCGTCGATGGAGTAGGCACTAAGCTTAAGATTGCTGCACAGCTAAATAAAAATGATACCGTAGGTGGCGACATCGTCAACCACTGTGTTAACGATATTCTGTGTTGTGGCGCTAAGCCACTTTTCTTTCTCGACTATATTGCCATGGGTGCGTTTGTACCTGAGCAAATAGAAGCTGTCATTGCAGGCATAACTAAGGCTTGTAAAGAAGTTGGCTGCTCGCTCGTTGGCGGAGAAACTGCTGAAATGCCAGGCATCTATTTCCCCGGGAGCTATGACCTGGTTGGCTTTGTTGTTGGGGTGTTAGAGAAAGGTAATATCATCGACGGGAGCACTATAACTGAGGGCGACGTAGTTTTGGGTTTGCCGTCAAACGGCTTACATACCAATGGTTATTCCCTGGTGCGGAGAGTCTTTGCAGTGGAGGATAACCCCTCTTGTTTAAGTAAAGTTTACCCTGAGTTTGGGACTACTTTGGGTGAGGAATTACTTCAAGTTCATCGTTGCTATTATCACTGGCTTGAGCCAGTCTTACCACTGGTTAAAGGGTTGGCACATATTACAGGCGGTGGACTTATTGGGAATATACCTCGTATTTTACCTGAAGGTCTTGCTGCCCACCTTCATAAGAATTCCTGGGATATCCCTCCTATTTTCAAACTCATTCAGGAGAAAGGCAATGTAGAAGAGGCGGAAATGTATCGGGTGTTCAATATGGGAGTAGGTATGACAATTGTTTGCTCATCGCAGCAAGCAACTAAGTTGATTGCTGCTTTACCTCAAGCTAGAATTATTGGCGAAATAGTCAAAGCAGAAAAAAAGGGAGCAAGGGTTATTATAAATTAAGGAGGAATTATGCGTGTTATCATAAGTGTTTCAAATAAGTCAGGTGTGGCTGATTTTGCCCGAGGTCTACAAGAATTAGACGTCGAGATATTCAGTACGGGTGGGACTAAGAAATCGCTGGAAAAATCTGGCATAAAAGTTCATAGTGTTTCAGAGCTTACTGGTTTTCCTGAAATTCTTGATGGCAGGGTGAAGACTCTGCATCCTGCAGTTCATGGTGGCATTTTAGCCAGACGGGATTTGCCTGAACATCTGGCTGAGTTAGATCAAAATCACATCAAAACTATCGATATGGTAGTAGTGAATCTGTATCCTTTCATTGAGACAGTAGCTAAAAAAGGAGTTTCTCTGGATGAAGCTATAGAGAACATTGATATTGGTGGACCAACCATGATTCGCTCGGCAGCCAAAAATTTCTCCTCCGTCCTGGTGGTAGTTGACCCACAAGATTACGATGTGATTTTACAGAAGCTGGGTCAGGGCAATGTGGATTTGGAAGAAAGAAAAAGATTGGCTCAGAAAGCTTTCCAGCATGTAGCTATATATGATACAGCTATTTCTCAATACTTAAGAGAAGGAAATTTTCCTGAAGAAATGACTATAGCCCTTAGGAAAGCTCGTGATCTTCACTATGGTGAGAATCCTCATCAGAAAGCTGCTTTTTACATTGAGCAAAATGTGAAGCAACCACAAGGTGATTTAGCTTCGCTCAGGCAACTCAGTGGCCCTGAAATATCTTTCAACAACTTGCTTGATTTTGATGCCGCTTTAAGTGTACTCAGCAGTTTCACCGATTCCCCCGCTCCTACAATCGCTATATTCAAGCACACCAATTCTTGCGGGCTTGCTACTCACACTAGCTTAGTTGAGGCTTATCGAAGAGCTTTATCTGGAGACCCTGTAGCTGCTTTTGGTGGTATAGTTGCCAGCAATCAGGCCATTGACTTAGCCACAGCCCAGGAAATAGATAAGCACCACTATGATGCTATCATTGCTTCTGGTTATGAAAAGGATGCGCTGGAGTTACTGAAGTGTAAAAAGAACCTGCGTATTGTTGAAGTGCCTCTCCATCGTCATTCCGAACATAGCGAAGAATCTCGCCTCGACTTTCGCTATGTCCAGGGCGGTTTTCTAACTCAAACTCTAGATTTCTTCACTGCCTCGGAGCTTCAGCCTCGCGTAGTGACCAATCGTCAACCTACAGAGCAAGAGTTGTCAGATTTGCTCTTTGCCTGGAAAGCAGTCAAAAACGTAAAATCAAATGCTATAGTTGTTGCTAAGGATAGAACATTGCTAGGCATGGGCGCTGGGCAGCCGTCCCGTGTAGTAAGCGTTGAACTGGCTCTGAAAAAAGCTGGTGAGCAAGTAAAGGGTAGCGTATTGGCCTCAGATGCCTTCTTCCCCTTTACTGATGGCCCTGAGTTGGCAATTAGTCATGGCGTCACTGCCATTATCCAGCCCGGTGGCTCGGTAAAAGACAAAGAAGTAATTGATGTCGCTAATAAACATAATATAGCTATGGTATTTACTGCCACTCGTCACTTCAGGCACTGAGTTTAGACAGAACATTGACAACGAAATCGACGCTGGCGATAAGCGGAAGAGACATTGGTGGTGTATGCTTTTACCCGCTGTCTTCGTCGCTCTTTGAGAGTAAAGCTTACGGTATATTGGTGGGAAAATTATGGCTAAAGCGGTATTGGTGATAGACATGGTTCGTGGCTTTCTGGAGGGAGGCCACCCTCTTTATTGTGGAGACAAAACGCGTTCTATTATCCCTAATACCCAAAAACTTTTAGAACGAGAAATGGGACAAGGGGCAAAGCTCTTCTATTTATGTGATAATCATGTTCCAGATGACCCTGAGTTTAACTTATTTCCTCCTCATTGCATTGAGGGTACCCCCGAAGTTGAAATTATCCCTGAGCTTTCTCAATATCCGGGTGAGGTAATTCCTAAAAGGCACTTCAGCGGCTTCCATGGCACTCCCTTAGAGGAAAAATTGAGGAAGCTTGAGCCCGGAGGCTTAATTATCTGCGGTGTGTGCACTGACATTTGCATCTTGCATACCGTAGCTGATGCCAGGGATCGAGGCTACCAAGTTGAGGTGCCTGTAGATTGTGTTGCTTCTTTTGATGAGAGAGCACACTTCTTTGCGCTGGAACATATGGAAAAGGTACTTGGAGTCAAGCTAACTAGACCTGAAGCCAAATTGTCCCAATTAAGATTTGAGATCCCCGATTCCTGGCTAAATGGAGAAACTGCAGATATTTATTTCCCACGCGCTGTGGAAATACTTAATAAGGAGGGCATTAACCCTGTAGCCACTATGGAGGTATTCCCTAGACGAGATGGTGTTCTCTGTGGTATAGAAGAGGTTAAGGCTTTGCTAAAGAAGGTGCTTCCTGAATGTGATAGCGAGGTTTGGGCACTGGCGGAAGGCGACTCTTTTGCCAAAAAGGAAGTAGTCCTGCGTATAAAGGCCCCTTACCAGAGCTATGGAACTTATGAAACTGCTTACCTGGGTATTCTCGCCCATTGTAGTGGCTGGACTACTGCTGCCAGGGAGTGTGTTAATGCTGCTCTGGGCATTCCCGTTATTAGTTTTGGCGCTCGCCATGTACACCCTTCGGTAGTTGGTGTTATGGAATATTCCGCTATAGTTGGTGGTTGTGCTGGCTGTGCTAGCACCGTTGGCGCTAAGCTTGCCGGACTTAAGCCTATCGGCACCATACCTCATGCTCTCATCATTATCATGGATAGTACCACCAAAGCTACTCTTACTTTTGATAAGCATATGCCTCCTGAGGTGCCACGTATTGCATTGGTGGATACTTTCGAAGATGAAGTTAGAGAGAGCGTAACTGTGGCTAAGGCAATGCAGGGAAAGTTACAGGGTGTAAGATTAGATACTCCTTCAGAAAGAGGCAGAGTCACCGCCGATTTAGTTAAAGAAGTGAGAGCCTGGTTAGACCTTGAGGGATTCAGGGAGGTGAAGATTGTTGTCAGTGGTGGACTTAACCCGGAGCGGATAAGGTATTTCCTTAATGAAGGAGCGCCTATTGACACCTTCGCTGTGGGCAGCTATATAAGCGATGCGAGGCCTGTTGATTTCACTGCTGATATTCATGAAGTAGAAGGCAAACCCGTCGCTAAAAGAGGAAGAATGCCTGGCATAACTCCTAATCCTAGATTGAAGAGAGTAATGTAAAAAGCTGAACGCTCGAGAGATTCTTAAGAATATCAATTTTGTTTTAGAGCGGGGGGATATCTTTGGCTATCTTAGCCCTAATGGGGCGGGCAAAACCACCACTATCAGAGTTATTCTGGGATTGTTTAAGTCCAATTCGGGCAGGGCTTATATTTTGGACAAGGATGTTGGTGATGATAGTACTAGGTTTAGCACTTCATACTGTTTAGGCTGATTCAGAAAAAGCCCATTAATTTTGATTGTGAACCTGAGGCAGCTATTTGTTCTCGGTCCAGAAGCGGAGTGCTGCATCTAGTGGTTTCGGAGAGCACACAAATGAGGAATGTCATTACCCTTAAAGACATGACGATGAAATTGACCTGCAATTATAAACTAGGCTAATATAGGCAGTAGTAGAATGGCTGATTTTGTTATAGTATTTTATGTGTCCCGTATTGGGATTGATAGGTTAGTCAAAGATGTTCTGATGCAGGAGTTAAGTGTGTATTGCCCTTTAGGGGCGTGTTTTTACTACCGCTATAAATCTGAGTGTGGTGAAACATGAACTGGCTGGACATTGTTGTCATAGTAATTATTCTCCTGTTTGGCATGGCAGGTTTGTGGAAAGGAGCTATCAGAGCCGCATTTAGTATTGCTGGGTTAATAGGTGGTATAGCTTTGGCTGGGCGTCATTATCAAACGCTTGCCAGTATGCTTTTTCCCAGTGAAGCTATCTGGCCAGGGATAGCTGCTTACGTTATCATTCTGGTGGCCACTCTGCTTGTAGCCAGTGTAGTAGGCTGGTTTGTAGCGCGGCTGATTCATGTCACGATGCTTGGTTGGGTGGATAGAGTTGTTGGTTTCGTCTTCGGGGTTGGTGTGGGAGGAATGCTATGCGCCGCTGTCCTTGCCATCGTAAGTAAGTATCTCCCAGGAATGAATGAAATTATCTCCCATTCTGCAATGGCAAGACTTTTGATAGAGCAGATTCCTTTGCTATTAGTGCTCCTCCCCGAGGAATTCGATTGTATCAGTGGCTTCTTTTCATCTTGACTTAACCCTGTCTTGCTGAGGGAGAGGATGGTCATGTCATTTACTATTTTGAAGGCCGTCGAGTATTTTTTTGAGGTCGCTTTTCGTTTTGAGCCCAACGATTTGCTGGACGGGTTGACTATCCTTAAAGACAAGCATGGTGGGGATAGCGGCGACGTTGTACTTAGTAGCTAAGGGACTATTGCCATCCACATTAACTTTGGCGAAGTTTATTTTTCCATCATACTCTTTATCTAGCTCCTCTAAGATAGGAGCAGCAGCTAAGCAAGGGGCACACCACTGGGCCCAGAAATCCACCAGAACTGGCAATTTTGATTGTAATACAGTGTTTTGGAAATCATTCTCATCTGTTATCGATTGTATCATCCTTTTACCTCCTGCAATCTAGAGCGTTATATCTAAAGCAAAAAACCTGATGGCGTTCCTTGTTGTCTGTATGGCGAGTGTGGCTTCGTCGACTTGCTTAAGTTGTGCAGTGGCTTTTAAGCTCCTTAATACATCAGCAGGGTTAGCTTTATATTTTTCTTCCCTGCCATACGTAACAGGGCTATCCGTTTCTAAAAGCAATTTATTGAGAGGTGCTTCTCTAACAGCTCTTCTATGTTCCTCATGGTATTCGGTTGCTGGTGTAGCAGAGATAAAATAACCAGAAGCAATTATATCTTTAAGAACATTAGAAAAACCAGTGAACCAGTGGAAAACAGCTTTAGTCACACCGATATCCTGAACTAGTTGTAGCGAATCTCTCCAGGCATATCTGCTATGGATTATAATTGGTTTATCATATTTCTTAGCCAGATTTAGGAGTTGCCTCAAAGTATCCTTCTGCAGTTCCTTGGGTGTGGTCTTTATTATTCTCTTATCATAGTCCAGGCCTATCTCACCAATGGCAATTGCTGTAGCGATATTCTGCTCAATGAATTGCAAATTGTCGTTGATCTGAGTAGGTCCAAGACTGGCCAGGTTACAGGGGTGCAAACCTAAAGCGGAGTAGACGCAGGCATGATACTTCTGGGAAATTTCCATTGTTTTTGCATTTGATTCATAGTCCGAGCCTACAGCTACTATGGCAAGAACGCCGCTTGCCTTAGCTTGTTTAAGTACTGGGTCAAGGTTTTCTATTTCATCCAGATGGGCATGAGTGTCAATGAGCTTATATAATCTGTTATAACCTGTGACCATCTATCTAAATTTTTTTCTCATTGAGCATGCTTTCGTGGTATTTAAGTCCTATTTGTGTGGGTTTGTAACCGTACAGGCAGTATTTATTTCCTGGTTCTTTGGTAACCAGTTTTGCTGATAGGAGAGTTCGTAGCATTGCTTCACCAAAATACCCGGATAGATGGAGATGGTGATCAGGGACTAATTTATTGGTTGTCTTGTATTCCTTGCAAATAGCGTTTAAGAGTTTTGCGGGTTCCTCCTCTAAGCTTGCGAGAAGAGCCTGCATAGTTTGTGTCTTTCTAATTTCTGCAACGAAATCCTCAAAAGTATTCATATTTGATACTCAGCGCAAGTGTCATCATAGCATGTATTAGTTGCTTTGCCTAGTTTAAGTCTCTTCCAATACAAGATGAGCCAGAGAAATGAGGGCAGCTCGTTTATGATTGGGACATGCAAGTGATCATGAACGATAGAAGTTTGCAGAAAGGATGGTGAATGCTCGCTCCAAACTGTTTAAACCTGTACTCAAGAAAATCAAGCCTGAGAATATCTTCGCAGAGAAGACATGGCTCATCGTAAGGATAGGTTTTTCCTTTCAGCTTGTATGCCTGGGCTATCTTATTTTCAGAGAACAATCTATAATGCAGACATACAATATGTTGATAAGCATATTCTCCAACTTCCAGTTACATGGTGTTGCCCTGGAACACATGGCTTCACAAATAGCGTTTTACATCGGCGTCCTGGTTGTAGTTTAAATAGTTCAATACTGCAAGAATGACCAGATGATTTCTATTTTGTCACTGCTGACAGATAAGGGATAAAGGCAATCATCTCAGCGCAGAAGAAAGCATTATTTTCACAGATATGCTTGCGCAAAGATTACTGGAATTTCAGGATAGTCACGAAAAGTAGTGTCACTGTTGATTGAGTTCAGGTATTTCAGCATACTTCGAGTAAGTGATAGAATAAAGTAGCTTATGACAGTTTCCCAAAAGCTAGTAGATGAGGCTGCGTATGCCGGGTAAAGAGGCTGAGTATTGGAGTCAGGTCGCCAGGGAATGGCCTCTTAAGGGGTATTCCAATAAGCTGCTGGCTGAACACAAGAGAAAAACCTACCTTGACCTGATAGCTAGGTGGACTGATGTAACCAGCACTACGAGGGTTTTAAAGACCGATCTTTTTGCTGAAGCCTTCGGCCAAGAGCAATTCCTGTTTGATATGGCACAAACCAACAATAACGTAGTCGCAATCGATATCTCCACAGAAATAATAGCTCTAGCAAAAAGGCAGGCCAAGCAACGCAACGTGGACGCCAGCGGATATATTTGCTGTGATGTCAGGCATCTACCTATACAGAGTAATTCCATTGACCTGATTATCTCCGACTCCACCCTGGACCACTTTCCCAGTGAGGTGGATATTATTACCGCGCTGAAGGAGCTGGCGCGGGTTCTTCAAATAGGCGGCACCCTTATTCTTACCATAGATAACAAGAGCAACCTGACTTACCCTCCCTATATATTTATTCGCCTCTGGATGCGCCTGCGGCTATCGCCATATTTCGTTGGCAGAACTCTTTCTTTTGCCAAGCTAAGGCATACCCTAGAGGAAATCGGACTTAATGTAGAAGAAAGCACAGCCATTCTCCATTATCCCCACCCTGATGGCCTGGTAAGATGGCTGGAGTGTTCCCTGCGCAGACTGAGCAAAGGCAAGCTTGATAATACTATTAGAAAAACACTAGCTTACCTTGGCCGATTGGAGGGAAGAAGGACAAAACATCTAACCGGGCGCTACTTAGCAGTGAAAGCAGTGAAGGGGGAAATGGCTTGAGCAAATTGATTAGTGTGGCCATTGATAAAGGAACAAAGCTTCAGGGATACATAGCTATAGATTCCACTGTCAATGGTCGCTGCCATGGCGGACTCAGGATGGCTCCAGATATTGCATCAGATTCGATTGCCCGGGTTGCCAGGGAACAAAAAAAACTCCCAGGAGTATTTATGTATAGTTTGATAGCCAGGCATATGCTGGCTCCAGTGCTGGATTTTTCCAGAGGAACAAAAATTATGAAGCGCCTGAAGGAACTTGAGAAAAGCCAATGGTGGTCACGAGATAAAATTCTGGAGTTACAGAATCAACGGCTAAAGCAACTGGTGCGGCATGCTTATGACAATGTGCCTTACTATCGCTGCATATTCGATGAGAGAGCCCTGAAACCAAATGACATAGAATGCAGGGAAGATCTGGCAAAATTGCCAGTATTAACCAAACAGCTCATAAGAAGCAATTTTGACGACCTGATGGCAGGAGGTTTGTCGGGGAAAGAGAGAATACAACACGCTACAAGTGGCTCCACAGGAGAACCGCTGGTGTTTTACACGGTACGCGATGATTTGAACTGGGGGTCCGCTGCGTTACAAAGAGCATATGAATGGACAGGATACGAGATAGGGGATAAATGCGTTTCCGTATGGAGGAGATATTCGTACAAGCCAATGGTGAATTTCAGGGAAGCGGCGGCGAAATTCTTCGAGCGTATTTTGTTTTTCGATGTTGAAAAGGTATCCACTGAGAATATGCCGTTTTTTGCTAAGAAATTGAAGCATTTTCAACCCGAATTCATACGGGGCTATCCTAGTTCTATTTATCTGCTGGCGCGAGTTATTGAAAGGGAAGGAAAGCCCAGGGTAAGACCAAAAGCAATTATCACTGCTGGAGAACAATTATATGATTATCAGCGAGAGCTATTCTGGAAGGTATTTGCATGTGAGACCTACAGTTGCTATGGCTCATGGGAGGTGCCCGCCATTGCCTCTGAATGCTCTGAGCATTGCGGCTACCACATAGCAGCGGAAAATGTAATTGTCGAAGCTGTAAATGATAAAGGTAAGCCTGTCCCTGTGGGGAGTGAGGGGAAAATATTGGTTACCAGTATGCACAATTATGCCATGCCCTTCATAAGATATGATATCGGTGATGTGGGGGAAATTTCCGATAAGGCTTGCTCCTGTGGCAGAGGCCTTCCATTGTTGGCGAAGCTCAGTGGCAGAACTACCGATATCATATTGACCAGGAGCAGTGGGGCCATCCCAGGCATAGCTCTGCCACGGACCTTTCTTGCCCATCTGGGCATTGACCAGTGGCAAATAGTACAGGAAAACTACCAAAAGGTGGTGGTTAAGGTTGTTCTCGAGAAGGAATGCCCACAGGAACGCATGGATGAGCTAGCCAGAGAAATTATAGCTCGATACCGGCCCATATTTGGAGAAGATATGGATATCACTGTAGAATTCGTTGACCAAATACCCCTGACGAGGGCAGGGAAAAGAAGAGTGGTGATATCAAATTTGCCACGGGGAGGCGAGTAGGACTTTGGCTCACAGCCGTGAGCCAACTATTTTGATAAAGGATTCGGGTAGAGTTCGTCGCCAGTGACAGCATCTATTTACCCTTTTGAATATGCAGTGGCAGCAACTTGCCCCGTGCGGTGGTAAAAGGTGCCATCCGCTTCACCCGAAGCGTCTTCGCCTGAGACCAGACCTCAGCCATCATTCTTTGTGTGTCCCCACCTTTCCCTAGCTCAGTAAGAATGATCTGGATAAGTTCATCCTCGTTTATTACTCCTACCTCAGGGCTAACTATCAAATTCATACTAGTATGGTCCTGCTCATCCTCCTCTTCTACCATCTGGTAGTCGGTAGAGGCGCCACCAAACTTAGCAGGCAACACTTCCTCTATAATCCTGACCAAATCAGTGCCAATGAAGGTCATTCCGGCGCTGGTCAGTTTATCAAAGCTCCTTATATCGTAGATGTGGTCAGTGAAGCCAAGCTCCTCAAACTTACATCCGCAGCTCCTGGTCTCAATCACACCATAATCACCGCTCTCCACATTGAGCAGAATTTTGGGCGCCGAGGGCAACAGTGAAGTAAAGAGAAAGGCATCAACCGAAACGGCTGCATGGGGCACGTTCCTCTTATGCTGAATTAAGGCAAGGGAGTCCTTAAGCAAGTGTACATCATCTCCACCAGATGAGTTAAAGCAGCCGATACCCACAAGACCAGCCTCCATGAAACCATATGTAGGGAAAACAGTGGCTCCCACGGACTCTAATTCCTTTCGCTTTGCTTGAGTGATGGGCTCTCCGCCTATGAGGAACTTCGTGCCAGCAATGTTAAAGCCTCTCTCCCTAGCTGCCTGGCAAATACTTACTGCGGCGCTTGGATAAGTGCCCATAACACACCCCCCAAATTCTTTGACTGCACCAGCCATCCACTGTGCTATAACAAAGGCATCATCCAGGGAGACATACTCAGGCCCGGGCCATTTCTTCCCCAATAGTCGTCCCATATAAACTATGTAATTGTTCCCCATTCTACTCTTGAGCGAAGGTTTGAAGCCTTTCTTTTCCACTGGTGAAAACCATTTCACCGGGGGTTTACCCGCCTTAGTGTATGCGAGCAAAAGCAGCGGCCCAGCCCCGAGCATTATCGGGAGCCAGAGACCAAAGGGAAGTTCAAGAAAATCATAGACATCAATCATAAGGGCCTCATAAACTGTCCAATTTGCTGCCAGGTAATCAAAATCATATATTGTCCTCGTCCCGACGCTGCGGCTGGCACCACTGCTGGTTTCAATTTGTCCTGATAGAAAGGGGTTATCAAATTCCCTTTCCTGGAACTGGAACACCTTCCCACCACGGCTGATTTCCTTCTTACCCTTAAACTCCTCGCTAGTTATATAGACTCCCTCCTCACTCAATTTGCGCAGGGTGGGCTCAATACCATCAGACTGTACCATCTGTTCAAAATCACCATACTCACATCCTGCCAGCTTAAGCAGTTTTAAATATGGGCTATTCTCATTCTCGTAGATAGCCCTCTTAACCAGGGTCAACAGGTTACTCTCTCTGTTTGCCAATCTCCGCTTGATGATTTCCTGGCTTTGCTCCAGGGTAATCCTCTCCTTAAGGAACTCCCGGAGCCCCCAGGCAAAACGCCAGTACATTATTGCTTGACTAACTAAAGACATGCTACCTCCTCAAATTTGTCATAAGCTCCAGTAGCTCTTCCTGTCATTCCAGTGGTGAGCCAAAAGCCTAATCCCCCTCATTATAGAATAGATTATATTGACCTGGGTGGACTTCCAAGCTCTAAGTTAATATGATAGCATAAGGCTCCAGCTTTGGCATGATAACCCATAAAGTGATCAATTATAACGGTAGCGAGAATTTTTGTGTTTGAACCCCTGGATGACTCCCTGAGAAAGATAGCCCGAGGTACCGGCATTGCGCTGGTTGGCGTGACCTCAGGGTTATTGTTTAATTTAGTTACTCGGATTATTGTCGCCCGATACGGCTTGCAGGCTAATTACGGTATATTCTCCCTAGCTCTGGCAATATTAACCTTCGCTACAATATTAACCGGTTTGGGTTTATACCAGGGAACTACCAGATACATTGCCTATTTTCGAGGCAAAGAGGATACTGCCAAAATCCACAGCACCATATCCACTTCTATTAAGATATCGTCCATCACCAGCATTATCTTCGCCTTTGCTATTTTCCTCACTGCCGAAACTATTGCCTCAAGAGTTTTCCACAGTGCTGAGTTAGCCCTGCCACTGAAGCTATTTGCTGCGGGAATACCCTTTCTCACCTTGATGCAGGTGCTGGTGGCTATCTTCCGTGGCTTTGATCGTATAGAATCCCAGGTAATCTTCCAGTTTTTTATGTTGAACGCCCTCTTCCTGATTATTCTGATTGCCGCTATCGCTATTCATTTACCCTTCATCGCTGCATTGTATGGCTACTTGGCAACTCTTGTTATTACCTTCATCACCTTAGCTATATACACCACCAGAAAGCTGCCTGAGCTAACTGGCTCAATGGGTACCAAAAACACCGAGCCAATTACCAAAAAGCTGCTGCTATTTTCCCTGCCACTCATGGGAGTAACTATGTTGCGCATGGTTATTACCTGGACAGATACCATTATGCTGGGCTACTTTAAGACGCCCGAAATAGTCGGGCTTTATAATGCTGCTCATCCCCTGGCACGATCTATTTCCGTGCCACTCACAGCATTAGTTCTAATCTACACCCCAATTACTACCGGCTTATATTCACGGAATTTATTGCCTGAATTGAAGAGAAACTACAAAATTTCCACCAAGTGGCTTATGTTCATAATTTTGCCTATCTTTCTGGTTATTTTCCTCTTCCCAGAGCCTGTTCTCAACCTCCTCTTTGGTGCCAGTTATATTCCAGCAGCTAACGCCCTGAGGATTCTATCTTTTGGTCTCATTATTAGCAATCTGCTGGGACCCAACGCTGCTACACTGACAGCCACAGGCCATCCTCGATTTCTGATGTGGGCTACACTCACCGCAGCTATTTTGAATATAGTTCTCAATATCTTACTCATTCCACCACTGGGCATAGTTGGCGCTGCCATTGCTTCAGCAATATCTCTTATCCTGGCAAATATCATTCGCACAGCAAAGCTTTACTTATTATACCGAGCCCAACCATTGAGCAAAAAACTGCTCAAGCCCATCATTATTTGTGTGCCACTGGCTTTTCTTATACAGGCTATCGCACAGCATTTTCTCCCCATCAGCTGGTGGATGCTGGTTATTCTATTTACTCTCTATTACGGAATATATGCCCTGGCCACACTGTTTACTAAAAGCTTTGATCAGGAAGATATAGCCGTGCTTTTAGCAATGGAAAAAAGGAGCGGTATAAACATGGCTCCTCTTAGGAAAACACTCAGGAGATTTCTGTAACTACAACTTTTTTATCCTACTCAGTTTCGCCCTTATCCTTTGCTTTTCGTAATCAGTTTTTCCTTTTGTCTTAAGATGTTTAAATTGGGCTATCTTTCTTTTCGCTTCCAACTCAAATATATTTGCTTCCTCATTCCCCACACCATGCAAATTATTTGTTTCTCCAGGGTCATTTTCTAAATCATATAGCTCCTCTCTTAGCATATGTCCTTCATCAAGGCTTTCTGTGAGGATATATTTCCAGTCCGGGGTACGATAGGCTATATTTCTCTGTCGCAACCCAAACAAGCACACATAAGTACTTATAGTTCCTGTTCCTGCATTATTTTGGCCTTCTAGCGTTGGCAGCAAGCTCTCTCCTTGAAAACTTCGGGGATTTTCAATTCCTACAAGGTCAGTAATTGTTGGCGCCAAATCAATGAGACTGACCTGATTTTTAATCACCACGCCGCCTTCTATACCGGGTCCTGCCATTATCAATGGGACATGGAGTAACTCATCATATACAGTATTATGCCCAAACCTTCCATGCTCTCCAAATTCATCGCCATGGTCAGCGGTGACAATCACCATAGTATTTTCCAGTCTATGCAGCAACCAGCCTATAATCTCATCGGTGTAACTTATCTCACCATCGTAGAGATTAATCAATATTTCAAGCTCGCTCTGCGACACTTCACCAGGTTTATTCAGCATCTTTTGCCATAGGAATTTCATCTCGCGGCGGCTTATTAGTTGGGTACAGAATTGATTTAGATATTTGGGTTCAGGCGCATATGGATTATGAACATCCATATAATGAAGCCAGAGGAAATATCTATCCCTGTGATTTTCAAGACATAATATTGCCTTATTAGTTATTTCTTTTGCATTGATAATGGGTCGAGTCAACCTATCAGGCAAAATAGATCTATATTTTCTATATATCCTGGATGTTAGGCTCCCTTTGCCAAGTGCCATGTTCATTAATCTATTGGACTCTGCCATTCTGCTTATCCAAGTTTTAAATCCTCTAGTGCCAAGCCGGCGATAATTCTCATCGAATACGTCAAAACCATGGGCATACCCATATAATTGTGATAGATATGGATTTGAATGAAAAGCTGCCGTGCGGTAGCCAACTTCTCTTAATAGCATTGCCAGAGAGGTATTCCACTCCAGTAATGCTTTGCTATCTGTCCTGTTCATTGGAGGTAGCGTTGATGCTAAGATAGATGGGAAAGCCTGTGGCGTTTGTCCTCCATTTGATATCGCCTGTAGGAATTTCACCCCTCTGGCAGCAAGAGCATCTATGTTAGGACTGGTATTCCTATGATAACCATAGCACCCAAGATGGTCATAGCGCAGGCTATCAATTGTTATCAGGATAATATTTGGTGAATTTCTTCTTACCTGCTTCTTCATATCTTACCTGAGCCTTTCAATCTGCCTATTTTTTCTTTCACTTTTCGCTTTTCTCCTGTTGCTTTGTAAGTAATTTCCTTTCTTGCTGGCTCAGAATCTGGCTTGAACATCTCAGTGAGCACTCTGCCATCTATATCATCAGGAATTGGTAGTCCAAACATATGTAAGATCGTAGGTGTTATATCATATATCTTCAGATTAGCCAGTTTATCCCCATCCTGTTTAATATCTGGACCACATGCGAAAAAGATACCTTCTTTTCTATGCCATCCCGATAAAGTCTGTGGAGCAGCTAATCCAATCCACTCTGCTTCCCCATTTATCCTGGCATAATGGGTGTAAGGTGGCATCAGGATTGTTATATCTGGTGCCGAATCAGTATAATCTCCATGATATATCTGTTCCTTTTTGAAAAGCTCGGGGGATAGCGGCTCGCCTGTCCGCGGGTCAGCCAATTTTGCCAGCCTCCCAATAATACTATCTCTCACGTTGTCATAATCCTTGGCTTCAACGATGCCCTCAGGCTCTCTATTCTTCAAGTTTATATATACCCCCGTGCCAACAACGCCGTAAGCCTTTGTTTGCGGCCAGTCTATACTTTTATACAGTTCAGCCATATCAGATTTCTCTGCAGTTCGGGAAGATAATTTCTTAAGAAGCCATCCCGGCAATATATTGATGACAAACCGTATCAAGCTCTGGCTAAGGTGGTCTAGTAAGAATCTTCCCAGTCTATATAAACATCTGTTCACCCAGTATTGTTGAGGCTTGCCTTTAAATTTCAAGAATCCGTTATTCTCCAGCCATTTATTTATCAGGAAGCCACCATATCGGCCACCAAAGCCGTGGTCAGAGGTTAACAATATATTCGTTCCATCCGGCAACTCAGTAACCAGTTCGCCGATTGCCCTGTCTATTTTTTGATAGAATTTCTTAACTACATTCTGGTACTTATTAGGCATATGGTGAGGGTGATTCTCATCCATGTGCCGCCAGAAGAAATGCTGGACCTGGTCAAGAACCGTGAATACACAAACAAACAAATCCCAGGAAAAGTTACCCATAAGATACTTCGCTGCCCTTAGACGCATATCGAGCATTACCTCCATTCGCCTAATGTATGTATCTTCTTTACCTGGAGGAGGGTAGGCTACTGTGTTAAATGTTTTATATCCACCCACCACATCATCCAGCTCTTGTTTCAGGCCCGGCGGGTAGGTAGCGGCCAACCTAAGATTTATTGGCATGCCCACGGCGCCGGCAACCATAAACGTATTTATCCTGTGTGGTGGGAAGGTCACAGGGATATTGAGTAGGCCCACTTCCTTGCCATAATCATTTAGTATTTTCCACAACGATGAGGAGTGATAATCTGCTGAGCTGTGAATTCTAAAATAATTACCTTGGCGTGGTGAAAAATCGCTAAAATAATACATACCCAATTTGCCCGGGTTTTTGCCGGTGAACATACACGGCCAGGCTGGACATGTCACTGGCGGTATAGTAGATTCCAGTTCGCCATATACACCATTTTTCATAAATCTCTTAAAGTTAGGCAGCTCATCCTGCCACTGTTCTATTAGTTTCAGCGAGCCACCGTCTATGCCAAAGATAACAACTTTATTCATAAGTCCTTCTCTTATCACAAGCCAGCTTAGCTACCCTTATATCCACATTGTGGCTTTAGGAGCTCTGTATAGCAAGGCTTACAGCTTACGAGCTATATTATATATGACGCGAATGTATATTGGGGAAGAACAAACATTACTGTGAGGTTGTTTGTTAGCCTCTGAAACCAGCTTACCGGCCACGGTTCGATAGTATAATATTTCTCTCGGCCTATATAATACTTAATTGCCACAAAAATGCCCTTGTTGACCATGGCATGGCGATTTGAACAAGCCCCAATCAACCATCTCGCTCTCATCTATTAACTGTCCATGATTAAATTCATAACATCAGAATGCCATTTTGCCTAAGGTCTTCCAACTGTTATCAGGATAATATTTGGTGAATTTCTTCTTACCTGCTTCTTCATATCTTACCTGAGCCTTTCAATCTGCCTATTTTTTCTTTCACCTTTCGCTTTTCTCCTGTTGCTTTGTAAGTAACTCCCCTTCTTGCTGGGTCAGAATCTGGCTTGAATATCTCAGCAAGCACCCTACCGTCTATATCATCAGGAATTGGTAACCCAAACATGTGTAAGATCGTAGGAGTTATATCCAAAATATCTAGTTTATATTTGAGAAGTCCCGCATGTTTAATGCTTGGCCCATTAGCAATAAATAAGCCATCTCTTTTGTGCCCACAACGCCCAAAAGGTGAAAAAACTTGTCTCATAGCAATGTCTGAAATAGCATAATCTGTATTTCTAGTCGCAAATATGATATCTAGAGCCTGGTTAGTTAATGTCCCACTATAATATTCTTCCCTGGGTAGTACCTTATCAAAGACCAGTTCCCCCTCTGGATCTCTCAATCTTTGTAGTTTCTCTATGATATTCTGCCTCAAAGCCTGATATTCCTCACCTTTCTCTACAATGCCTTCTGGTTCTCTATCTTTCACATTGATTCTTATTCCCCAACATGAAGCTGAAGGACAATATGCCTTAGTTTTACCCCAGTCTATTTGCTTCTTAGGTAGCTGCTCCAACCATTGTCTTGGGATTAACCCTCTCAAAAAACCTAACTTTAATTTAATGGCTATTTGAAATATCTCTTCGGAAGTTACTCCTATCCTGCTCAGGCAACTCGCTATCCGGCTTAAGGTAGTAGCATATCTCTTCGCTCTAGCATGATCAGAAGATATTTCTTTTCTCTCCCCTCTCTTGACTCTCAGTAAGCCTTCCTTCTTAAGCCAGGAGTTCAAACAGAACCGCCACTTTATTTTCCCTATTCCATGATCCGAGACTATAAGCACATCGACTCCCGAACCAAGTTCTGCTACCAATTCCCCAACACATTTATCGACATAGCGATATAGCCGCAGGGAATGTTCACTTTTCCCAAACTGATGAAAAACTGAGTCTGTCTCCTGAAACTGCACAAATAGAAAATCCCAGTCATATTTTTGAGCCAGATAAAGCGTAGCTTTTTTTCTTGTTTCAGCAACAGCAATATAACCTTGAACTTTCTTTTCCGGCGATACCAATTTGCCCTCATAATTAGAGTATATTTGATAATTTATTTGAGCCTCTGCAAGTTCCTGCAAAATATTAGCAGGAAAGCAAGTAGGGATATCTGGCGCCATAAAGCCAGGAATCACAATTCCACGCATCTTCCTGGCTGGGTGAGTTAGCGGTACATTTATTACGATAGAGGTCTTGCCACATTCAGCAAGATACTCCCAAATGGATTTGGCTCTTATGTCGTGGGCAGAGACAATATCTCGGACATAGCTATGGTTCCTATATTTGAAAAAACTAAAGATACCATGTTTGCCTGGATTCTTGCCTGTGAACATAGATGTTCATGCCGGGGCTGTAAAAGAAGGGATAATGCTCCGAAGCTCTGAATATAGACCATCAGCCAGCAATTGTCCCAAACAGGGTAGTTCGCCTTGCTTCACCCATGGCATAATATTGTCCAGACATCCAGCATCCAGGCCTATCACTATTGTTTTTCGCATAACATGGACTCCTAATATTAGATTCTGCCTATCTTCTTCAAAGCTGCTATCTTTTTGTTGATTAGGTGTTTTTCAGCTACCCTAGAAAATACTACCTGTCTTCTTGCAAGTTGGCTATCCTTATCGAAAATTTCGGTTAATACCCTGCCATCTATATCATCAGGAATTGGTAGTCCAAACATGTGTAAAATCGTAGGCGTTATATCATATATCTTCAGATTAGCTAGTTTATCCCCAGTATTCTTAATGTCAGGGCCGTAAGCCATAAACAAACCCTGCCGAGCATGCCCACCAGATAGAGCGGGAATACTCCATTCTGAATCTGCCTTAAAAGATGACGGGTGATACTTGTGGGGCACAATCAAAATATCCGGAGCCAGGTCAACATACCTTCCGTGATATACTTCTTCCCTTTTGAAAATCTGGAAGCCAACAGGCGCCCCTGTTTGCGGATCAGTTACTTTCTTCAGCCCTGCAATAATATCATCCCTGATCCTCTCATATTCCTCCCCTGGTTCAACTATGCCATTGGGCTCCCTCCCTTTAAGATTGATAAATATTGAGCTTACTACACCCATCGCATAAGCTTTGCTCTGGGGCCAATCAACACTTTCGTAGGTTTGTGTCATCTTTTCTTTCTGTTCCTGACGAACACTCAATCTCATAGCGAGCCATTCGGGAATTAGCCTAGATATAAGACGAACTGATTTGGGATTCAAATGGCTCATCAGAAAATCTCTAACTTTACGCAGGACGGAATTTGTTCTGCCCTGATGGACTCTATCCTTAAATTTTAGAAATCCGTTGTTCTCCAGCCACTTATTTACTATAAAATATCCCGGCATAGGGCCAAATCCATGGTCTGAAACTATTACTAGATTTGTATCTTGCGGCAATTCAGCCACCAATGTCCCAATAGCATTATCTATTTTCTTATAGAAAGCCTTTATCACATTTTTATATTTGTTATTGCTATCATGCCTTGGATGGCTGGCATCCATGTGATGCCAGAAATAATGCTGGATACTATCCGAGGCAAAGAAGATACACACAAATAAATCCCAGGAGAAATTCCGCATAAGATAGCTGGCAGCCTTTACTCTTTTAGTCAGTACTCTATCAAAAGCTTGAGCAATTTCCTCTTCCTTGCCCCTAATGGTTAAAAGTACTGGAGGGATGATTTCGTAGCCACCAACAACCTTATCCAGAGTTTGACTTAACTCAGGGGGGTAGGTATAGCCAGCCTCGCTTGCTGGTGGAGAACCAACTCCACAGACCATACAACTATTTATCTTATGTGGTGGGAAGGTCATAGCCACATTAAGGAGAGCAACATCTTTACCATAATCATTCAAACTCTTCCATAGAGAAGATGAATGATAATCCGATGAGCTATACATCCTGGAGCCATAACGGTCGCCAAATTGAAGGCCGCTAAAGCCGTACATGCCTATTTCTCCGGGATTTTTGCCGGTAAACATACATGGCCAGGCAGGACAGGTCAGCGGTGGAATCGTAGATTCCAGTTCCCCATAGACCCCGTTCTCCATAATCTGCTTGAAGTTGGGCAATTCATCTTTCCATTGCTCTATCAGTTCCAAAGAACCCCCGTCTATACCAAAAATCACAACTTTGCTCATGAAATTCTAATTCTCTACTTATTTACATCATACAGCTATAATGATGTGTCTTTCCAACTCCGGGATAAAAAACTGTCATCATTTTCGGCGTGCTTTGCCCCACCAGAGAATCAGTGGCAAACCAGATTTCCGGAGCGAAGCCAAGCTGTTTGAGAAGTCTTTTCAATGCCATAGGAGTCAACAAGTTTACATGCAAATGCTGGTAATCATCACTTTTAGTTGCCAAGCGATGCCTCCAGAAGATTCTTTGATAGATATGATCTAGTATCTCACCCCATAAATTTGGGGTATGAAGTAAAAACCAGCCATCTTCCTTTAGCACCCTTCTAATCTCCGCTAAGCATTTGATAAGGTCGTTTTTATCCAAATGCTCAACAACATCCAGCATGCTAACCTTATGGAAGAGATTATCCGAAAAGGGCAAGATAGTAGCATCTGCTTTGATAACAACCCCAGGGTCTAAGTATTTAGCAGCCAATTTTATTGAACTCGGAGAGTAGTCAATCCCTATAGCATTAGCTTTCATCAAGTTGCACTCCTTAATTAGCTCACCTCGACCACAACCAATATCTAGGATACTCTCTCCAATCTGAGGTTGAAGGTGTTGCAAAGCTAATCTGTGCCTGCGACAGATTCGTCCTTGCAAGAATTCCTCGTAGCCCCCGCAGCAACTCAAGTAATACTGCTCATTATATTCTGTCGCTGAAGGTGTTTTCGAGCCAGCGAGTTTCTTATTTTGCTGCACTTTTATATACCTCAATTGTTGAACTTACCCAGGCAGGAATAGAGAATCTCATCTCTGCTAGATTCCGATTTTCATTGCTCACCTGCATTAAAGTCTCAGATGGTAACATCAGGAATTTTAGCAATGCCTCAGCCAGCTTTCGGTTATCACCAATTGGCACTATTGAAATGCCTCTTAAATTATTAATTGCTAACTCTGGCACTACTCCCACTGGAGTTGCCACCACTGGCTTACCACAGGACATAGCTTCTAAGACTACCAAACCAAATGATTCATATAAGGAGGGCGAGGCAAAAACGTCGCAAGCTGAATATAATCGAATAAGTTCATCTTCAGGTAGAAAGTCGATGAACATCACATTATCAGAGCTGTTATAAGTTTGCAACGACTTAATAATATACTCTTTGAAAGAAGCACCATTTGGCGCAGTAGCAGTATCTCGCCCAACCAACACGAATCTGACATTTGGAACATTCTCAATAATCTCTGGAATGGCCTTAGATAAGATATGACCGCCCTTTCTCATCTCCAACCTGCCTACTGCTAAGACAATTTTATCGCCATCAGGAATGCCTAGCCTGCATTTTATGTCAGATCCGGTAAATCTGTATTTATCAGTATCTATAGCATGGTGCACTATAACAACCTTTCCCGGGGCAATATGTAGGTCTTCAACCATACGATTATACATAATCTGCGAATTCGCTACTATCTTATGTGCTCTCCTGAGGCTAAAAGCCTCCAGATATGATAAGGTTTTCAGGCCCAGGAATTCGCCAAGTCCAGTATAGGTTCTTGTCTGTAATATATCATCAGCAGAGCTATGAGTACTAACCACCAATGGAGTGGATTTAGTTTTGCTCAAATAATATATGAGACTTTCAGCCCCCCAACAGGGTGTCTCTATGATATCCAAGCTATGTTCCTTAATAAGCCTTTTTAGCCTAAGCCAGGCATAGTAGCTATAGTTAATTCGGGCAATAGCGCTATGCCTTTTTGGATTTGTGCCGACACGGTAAACATAGATCCCCTCATCTACCAAGTCTTTAGGTGCACCCACTGCCTGGCATATAACATGAACCTCATGACCCTCTTTAGCTAAGGCTATGGCTAAAGTATAATATACTCTGCTTATACCTCCCCAAGCAGTATCAGGAGGAAACTCGCGAGTTAGAAAAGCAACTTTCACCTTGTTATCTACCAAACTCCATCATTTACAGATTATGCCTAATAGTGATAGTATTAATCCTTGATTCCAAATTTTATCTTCCGATCAGCTAATCTTGTTTTTCGAAAATATCTCAACTGTGGGACTGGTATAAATTCCATCATACCTATCGCAGCTATTAACTGCTTCATGGTACCTGGTAAACCCGTTATTCTCAAAGGATAAATCGTAGCGCATTGCAGTCTGATAATAGCCAGTGCTCCTAAACATGACCAGTTTTGCCCCTTTTGAAACATCACGCTTGGGTGGACGTACGGGAATAAAATTCGGTGTATATAGAATAAGTTGTCCGCTCGATGTCGTGGTCAGCGTTTCCGGCTTAAGAAGAACATCATTGCCCAAGAATTTCAACCCAGCTTGCTCTGAAGCCGGAAAATTTGTGTAGGCTTCAATGCTATAAGCGACCACAGGAAATGATAGCGTTAGAAAAAATATCAACACCAAAACAACGGGAGATATGAATTTCTTAATCACAACAGGATAATGTAACCTGACAATTATAGAAGCTATAAGGCATGATAGTCCAAGAATAATGAAGGTCAGGCCTCTTTCAATCAACACATGACCTCTCTCTGCCAGCAAAGCAGTCAGTACAAGGAGCACAGTAACGCTGAGCACCATGAAGAGCTGACTGCGACTCAGGGCACCAAACTTCAACAGGCAACGCTTGAGGCTTTTCTGACTGGCGCAGGTTGTGAGAAATAGATAAATAACCCCTGCCACTGCAGCCAGCGCATATATAATATATATCCATAAGTTAAGCCTGTGGATACCCTCATATATGAATGGTGTCCCCAGTAAATACTGACGAGTTGTAGTAAATCCGCCGGGGGTTATATTCTCATATATAAATCCAGCCTGCTCAGACACTTCGGGCGATGGCCCAGGCACTGTCGCTGATGACCCCGGTGCCACAGGGGATGGCCCAGGCACTGCAGTGGATACCAGCGGGACTGTGAGCCATAAAAACCAGCCGACAAAGCAAACTACAAGCATTGCTGCCAGTACTACTTGTGTCTTGCCAATCCTGCCAGCATAGCTGGTAATCAACGCGGCAGCTATGAATATTGATAGCAAAAGAGGTGATATGGGATGGCAGATAAACACAGCTATTATTGTTACAAAGGTTAAGATTCTGAAGGCAATGCCTTTGTGGAACAGCAGGGCCAGTGCTGTTAGCAGAAGCAACACGCCGATAGAGTGAGCTGAAGGATGAAAGATAATATAATGCATCCCGGGGATAGCAAATAGCAAAGCCAGGAAAGCTACTCTGGAATTGAATAACCTGGAAACAAATGTATAACCCAGTAAAGCAAAGATGCATATGCAGAGCAGAGGAAAGAGCCGCATATAACTCAGTGGCTCCATACCTGTTGTATTCATAAAAATCCAGGAGTATATATATGAGCTGGGATAGTTGGCACAATAGCCTGATAGAGCAACCATATTCCCGCTCAGTATATCAGGCGTGTACAGAGCCATGCCTACATTCTTTGCTGCATCGGGAGGCCGACTAAATCCAGCCATATAATAAGGGGTGTACCACAGCATAATAGCCATTATCATCAGCAGTAAGAGGTGAACACCTCTATTCTCGATGCGGCAGGCAAAACAAAAAAAGCCAGCCAGGGCAACTAAGGCAATGGCAATGTAGTAGAGCGGAAACAGGGAATGCATCTCGGCTAGAGGGTCAGTAAGCCTGGTATTCTGAAATACCGGATATGCCAGTTTTATTGAAACAAGGTATATTATCACTGCGACCATGCTCAACAGTAGAATGATAATTGTTTTACGTTGAAATTCCGTGTTTTCCTTCATTTTATATGTCCATTATGCCCAGCAACGAAACTTGGGGCAACTACTTAGCTATGTCATTCCGGACATTCTGATGTATACAGTGACCCATATTAATTATACCTCCTGGCAGGACGGAGGTTACGCAAGTTATAATTCAGATATCCAGCAGCGACGCAGACCAGCACTAATTTGGTTATCAATAATTGGTGCAGGGCAATTTTAGGCTGATTGAAAAGAAGTTTTGTAGAGCTGGGTATCAGCTTAGAAAAGATGCGTTGGAGAAGCTCATGCTCTGTAGATAATATCTCCTCATCACCTGAACGATATAACTTATTAAACATAGCTTTAGCCTGGCCTTCCCAGTAAGCTCTTTTCCTGATAAAACTGTTGCTAAATCTGTAGCGGTAAATTTTATGCTTCACCTTTATATTGGGGTGATAGACTATGCGCTCACCCGTTTGTCGTTTCACCCTTATGGAGAATTCTGTTTCCTCTCCACCCAACCCCTGCCAGCCACTTTTACCATATCCTTTAATCCCCAGGTTCGTTTTAAACAGGCCACATTGGTCAAAAGCCTTTCGCCTGAAGGAAACATTAGTTCCGTAGCCATTCCTGACCTCGGTGGGTTCAGTCCAGTCCCAGTAGGTGCAGGAAAATACCCAGTAAAATTCTCTGGGGAACCAGTTCATTACCTCATCTTCCCACAAGGGGAGAATGGACCCGGTAAGGCCGATGATTGAGCTATCTTCAGCATAGGCTCTAGCTGTTTCCTCCGCCCAGTCAGGGAGAAGAAGGGCATCATCATCAACAAAAGCTATAATTTCACCACTCGCCTGCCCGATGCCTAAATTTCTGGCTGATGAAAGCCCCCCCTCACCCTGGTTAAATAGCACAAGGGTATTAGAATACCCTTTTCTCTGAGTGTAATTCTTAATGCTCTCAGCAAGTTTCGGCGACCTTTCAGCTACCATAATAGTCTCGATATTCTTGTAGGTCTGAGCCTGGATGCTATCAAGCAACTCAGTGATGTCCTTAAACCTATCCATAGTGTAGGAGGGTGTAATTATGGATATCTTAGGAAGATTGGTAACTGTAGTCATTCTATCTACTTAAAATGTCCTTTACCGCTCGTCTAACTGCTTCACCACGCCATAGAGTGATGTCGGGGTAACAAAGGGCCATAATTCTCGGCTATTTCTTTCACTCCTACCTCAACAAATTGCTGATTCGATCAGCCGATCAATAAGATAGCTGTCGATAAAACTGGTACCTCCGGTGATGAATGCCTTCACCTTCCTCCAAACTTCTCTCTGAAAATCATCTTCAATATTTGCCAGCCATGTTTTATTCTGCCAAGTTTTTGTTTCCCCAGGCGAGGACTGTATTCTATAGGGAACTCGGCTATCTTCAATTTCATTCTGGCGGCTTTTATAGCTATCTCTGTTTCTATGGTGAAACCTTCTGAATTAAGCTGCATCCGTTCGAACTGAGCTTTCTTAAGCCCGTAGAGGCCGCTCAGAGGGTCTTTGACTTTGCAGCCGTGGAGATATCTCAGCAGACACTTAAAAATAAAGTTGCCGATACGATTGAAGCGGGGAATATTTTCCCGCCCTTTTGCCCGGGAAGCAACCACCATATCAAAGTGCTCCAGGAATCTTGCTATGTCCGGGATGGCTTCTACAGGATAGGTGTTATCAGCGTCTATGAAAATAACGTTCTCGCTCCGGGCTTCTTTCACTCCCACCTTCATTGCCTCACCCTTGCCCTGGTTTTGCTCGTGCCTTAGTAATCTGCAAGGAAAGGAAGAAGCTTTTTTACCTGTTTTATCAGTAGAGCCATCATCAACAACAATTACTTCATAACTCTCATCTATGATTTTATAAACCTTCTCTAATACTACAGGTAACCCTTCTGCCTCTTTATATGCCGGAATGATGATGGCATTCTTCATCTTCATAGATAGCAGCACATTTCCCTCTACCTCATCCTCCTAATCGCCTACTTTCGTAGCGCCCATATACGACCCCCAATTTATTCTAGCGATATAATATACTGCACAGTAAACTCAATGCAACAGGTTCGGCAGGCGAAGTCCTCCCTGAGATCGATTCTCTAAGCTGCTAACCATATCAACTCTATACGACGCTCAGAAATCCCTCCAGGCTGTTATTGAAATGAAAGGCAGGCGCACATTGGTGTATAATGAGTTTTGGAGGTGCACATATGATATCAAATTCACTAGCTCATTTCGGGGGGAAATTCGGAGGAGATAGAGTTGCCATTTTCATAGACGGGAGCAATTTATATCATTCTCTGCAAGCCAACTTTAAGCGCCATAACCTTAATTATGCAGAGTTCGCCGCCAAGATTGTCGGTTCAAGACAACTATTTCGAACATACTATTACAACATCCTGCAAGACGCAGCCAAATGGCCCGACACTTCCCATGAGCAACAGGATTTTCTTGATGTCCTCCGTAAAACGCCATACCTGGAGATTCGATTGGGAACCACCAAAATGGCACAAGGTGTGCCTGTTGAAAGAGGCATAGACATAATGTTAGCCACAGATATGCTGCATTTTGCATGGGATGACCTCTACGATGTAGCAGTGTTGGTAAGCGGAGATTCTGACTTTGCTTATGCTCTCCAGACTGTGAAAGATTTTGGCAAGTACGTGGAGATAGCCTATTTCGAAAGAAACACCTCTAAAGACCTCCTGGATATAGCGGATTATCAACACCTGCTAAACCGAAATTTTTTCAATGGTTTATGGTCAGGCAGACATCGCGTAAAACGCAAACGAACAAATACGACAGGGGCAGCATAAATTACTCCCACGATTACACGCCTGGTATACACCTGGTAATTTGAGCTTAATTTAATGAGTAAACCAGGCAGAATCAAGAGCAATTGATTAAAGTATAGAAATGTCTAAAGACTACTACCGTATTCTGGGTACGCCAAGAAGCGCTTCGGATGAAGAAATCAAAAAAGCCTACAGAAAACTGGCTATGCAATATCACCCAGACCATAACCCTGGGAAAGAAAAATGGGCTAACGAGAAATTCAAGGAAATAAACGAAGCCTATGCAACGCTCGGGGACCCCCAGAAAAGAAAACAATATGACCAGTACGGCACAGCGGGCAATGTTGGCGATATTTTTGGAAGCCCCTTTACCAGAGCGACATTCGAGGATACGATAAGGGACTTTGGCGGAGCTGGTCTTGGATTTGACTTCTTAGACAATATATTTGGTGACTTCTTAAAGGGTAAAAAAACTTCATTCTCCTTTGGAAATTCTACTGCGCCAGGAGGAACAAGGTTTGAAGCTTGGCCAGGGAAAAAATTTAATCTGGACGAAATATTCGGGCAAACTCAAAGAGGCAACAAACAACGACACGTTCATTACGAACTTTCAGTTACCCCACAAGAGGCTCTGCACGGAACAGTAAAGCTACTGAGAAGAAAAGGGAAAAAATTACAGGTAAAAATCCCTCCAGGAGTAAAAACGGGTAGCGCTGTCAGGTTAACTAACGCCCGCCAGGCGACCGATAGCCAACCTGGAGACATTTTGATTCGAATCAGGGTAAAATGAACTCTCATCTCCTCTTCAACAAAGGCGAGATGAGTCTAAATTCAGCAGTCCCTGCTCGTTCAAGCAGTTGGAAAATTATGGTTTCAGCGCTGGTTATCACACCTCCAGCTTGTTCAACCATCTTCACTCCCACCTCCCAATCGGATTTCTGACGCGAACAAACAGCATCTCTTACCAGGCTAACTTCGTAACCATCGGCTAGTAAATCCAAAGCTGTTTGTAAGACACACACATGTGCTTCCACACCACTCAAAATGAGATGCCTAACCCCAAGGTTTATGATTTTTTCCTGAAATGAAGGGTGAGCATAGCAACTAAAACTGAGCTTTTCAACAGGTTGATACAAATCACCTAATTTCTGTATTAATTCGCTACTTGTTTGGCCAAGTCCACGAGGATACTGCTCCGTTACTACAATCGGGATATGCATGAGCTGAGCTACATCAATCAAAAGCCCAATGTTCTCAGCAACTTTCCTATGAACATCCTCCTCCATCGCCGCCACTAGTTTTTCCTGAAAATCTATCACCAAGAAAGCTGCATTACCTTTATGGAAATGAAATTGGCTCTTCAGTGTCTTATTCTCTTATACAGATAAGAATCTGAATTTAACGTTTAGTAAACTGCTGCGCCTTACGAGCTCGCTTAAGGCCATACTTCTTTCGCTCTTTAATCCTCGCATCTCGGGTAAGCAAGCCTTCTTTACGCAACGCAGACCTGAACAAGTCATTTTCCTTAAGCAGGGCTCTAGCAATGCCATGCCGAACCGCTCCAGCCTGGCCACTCATTCCTCCACCCGTCGCTTTTACCGTAACTCTAAACTTGCCCACAGTATCGGTGACCTCAAAAGGTATCTCGATCATGCGGCGATATTTAAGACGAGGGAAAGCCTCATCGTATGGTTTGCCATTAATCGTTATTCCCCCATCTCCGGTGAAAAGCCTAACCTGTGCTATAGAACACTTCCGTTTACCTGTCGCCCAAATATACCTTTCCTCGCTCATGGATTATCATTCTCCCTTTCTCTAGTTTGGGCATGATGAGGATGCTCACTACCAGCATAAATCTTAAGCTTCTTGAGCATAGCTCTACCTAAGCGATTGTGGGGCACCATGCCCTTAACGGCATATTCAACGACGCGGGTAGGATGCTTACTGCGTAATTCCCCCAGAGTTAAGCTTTTCAACCCGCCTGGATACCCACTATGCCTATAGTAGATTTTCTGTTCCTCTTTCTTCCCCGACACTTTTATCTTAGCTGCGTTAATTATCACAACATAGTCACCAGTATCGAGGTTAGTGGAATAAATTGGCTTATGTTTACCCATAAGCAATATGGCTGCCTGAGATGCCAACCGCCCCAGAATTTTCTCTGAAGCATCAATTACATGCCACTCCCGTTTAATTTCTTTAGCTTTAGGGCTATAAGTTTTCACTATATTCTCCAAGAGGTCTAGGGTAATTGACTTTAGTAAGCCACAAACCACGAGCAGAAGCCATGGGGGTAGCTAAACCCAACCTCCTTGCCTCCATAATATCATAAAAATCACCAACCTCTATTTTACCCATGCCTAACCGAGTCAGGAGCCCCACTGTATTGCGTACCTGGTGAGGCAAAAAGGAGCTAGCTTCCACACGAAAAATAGCAAAATCTCCTCTTTTGTCAACTCCTGCTTTATAAACATTGCGCACAGTACTTCTTACATTATCTAAAGAAGTAGCAAAAGAGATAAAATCATGTTCGCCCTGCATAAATTGGCATGCCTTATTCATCGCTTCAATATTCATCACCTGAGGCATAAATTGAGCAAACATTTTACTGAACGGCGACCTAACTTTTCTATTCAAAATATAATAACAGTATTCTCGACTTACGGCATCATGTCTGACGTTGAAATCATCATTTACCCTGTAGGCCTCTTTAACCGCAATATCGCGGGGTAAATAATAGTTCAATGCTCTAATAAACGTCATCGTACTAAATTTAGACTTTGTCCAAAAGCTTACCACCTGGCACTTAGCATGCACGCCAGTATCAGTCCTGCTAGCTGCACCGATTCTACTTTTTTGTTCACAAAGCCTCTCTATAGCCTGTTCCAGTTCGCCCTGAACAGTAGCTAAATCAACCTGCCACTGAAAACCATGATACCGGGTGCCATCATATTCTACAACTAAAACAACCTGAGCAGGTTTCACTACTTAATTAACTCAATTTGAGCTATAGGAGCATTATCGCCACGACGATGCCCTAATTTCACCAACCGCGTATAGCCCCCTGCCCGGTCAGCATACCCCGGAGCAATTTCGTTAAAGAGCTTTCTAACAACTTCCTCATCAGTAATAAAAGCCAGAGCCCGCCGCCTTGAAGCAAGGCTGCCATCCTTCCCCAGGGTAATCATCTTATCAATTAAGCTTTTAATTTCCTTCGCCTTAGCCTCAGTAGTAACAATCCTCGCATTAGCCAAAAGAGCAGTCACTTGATTCCGATATAGCGACCAGCGGTGATAACTTGGCCTACCCAATTTCCGTCCAGCTATCCGATGCCTCATTTCTTTCTTGCCTTCCCTTCATTAAAAACAATAGGGAAACCTAACTTCGTCATTAATTCCTCTAGTTCTTCTTTAGAGTTCTTCCCAAAACCAACTAATGGCGGCAAACCTTCTCTGCCTTTCTCTATAAGTTGCCCTAAATTCAAAATGCCACCTCTTCTCAAACTATTACGAGCCCGAGTGGACAACCCCAGCTCTTCCAGAGAAGCATTATATTGTTCAGGAGACACTAACACGTCTTCAGATGGACCTGCTTGTCCTGACACCAGAATCTCAAGCTCCTTAAAAGAAGCGAGTTGATTAATTGCAATACTAGCACTTTGTCTGACCGCTTCCCATGGCTCAATGGTTCCATCAGTCCACAGTTCTATTATCAATCTCTCAGGGCTTCTTTCTTCACCAGGCCTAATAAGCTCTACGGAGAAATTTACCTTCCGTGTCGGAGAAAAAATAGCGTCTACTGGCAATGCCCCCACAGGCAAGCCATCAGCCGACTTAGCAGGCTCATAGCCCTTTCCTAATTCCACATTGAATCCAACATAAAGCTTGGCCTCCGCAGAATCCAGGGTGGCTAAGTGAAGCTCAGGATTGGCAATTTGAAAATCTACCGTTGGTTTAATGTCAGCAGCAGAAACTTCGCCTTCCCCTTCTACCTCCAAGACTAACTTTCCTGGCTGATGAGAAAGTGGCCGAAGTCTTAGCTCCTTAACATTCAATAGGAACTCAATGACATCCTCTTTAACATAAGGGATAATAGAAAATTCATGCTGGATTCCCTCGATTTCAAGCCATGTTACAGCAGCACCAGGCAAAAACCCAAGGAGCACGCGGCGCATAGCATTACCCAGGATAACACCCAATCCCCCCTCTAAAGGTTCAGCGACAAAACGCCCGTAATTACCAGCACTTTCAACACACTTTACACTTGGTATAGATAAATCCGCCAATAAAAATCTCCTGTGCTTTACCTCGAATAATACTCAACTATGATCTTCCCATTAAATATGGGGGCTATGTCATCCTTACCGGGCAAAGCTAAAATTCTACCTACCATCTTCTCTTCGTCTAAGCTTAGCCAACCGGGAGTAGATCTTCCCTTAATTTTCTCCACTAAGCTGCGATAGTATTCGGTTTTCTTGCTACCTTCCCGCCATTCAACAACATCTCCCAGTTTTACCAGGTAGGAAGGTATATTCACTCGTCTTCCATTCACTAATATATGACCATGGTTTACTATTTGTCTGGCCTGAGCACGTGAGTCAGCAAAAGCTAAACAGTAAACCACATTGTCCAATCGTCTCTCAAGTAGCATTAATAAGTTATCTCCACTAACTCCAGGGAGTTTCGTTGCCTCATTGAAAAAGCGGCGAAATTGCCGTTCTAGAACGCCATAACTAAAACGGACCTTTTGCTTCTCCTGCAATTGAAGGCCATGAAGTGAAATTTTACGCCGCCGCGCCGCACGCGCTCCAAGGCGCCCTCCAGGGCGTCCCGGACGAGAATTCCTCCTCTCTAGAGGACATTTGGGCGTAGCACACTTCTCGCCTTTAAGCATCAATTTCTCACTAAGATAGCGGCATAAACGACAAGCAGGCCCCGTGTATCTTGCCATATTATACTCTTCTCCTCCCCCGAGCGCGGCAACCATTATGAGGGATAGGGGTTACATCTCTAATAGCGGTCACGGTAAGCCCACTAGCCTGTAACGCACGAATAGCCGCTTCACGCCCACTGCCAGGACCTTTAACATAAACTTCAACCTGGCGTAAACCATCATTTACTGCCTGCCGCGCTGTCTCTCGAGCAGCTAATTGCGCAGCGTATGGAGTGCCCTTTCTGGAACCCTTAAATCCAGCGCTCCCTGAGCTTCCCCAGGATATAACATTGCCCTCCATATCGGCAATAGTAACAATAGTATTATTAAAAGTAGCTTGTATATAAACCCTACCTTCGATAACCTTCCTGCGCGTTCTTTTCCCTTTTTTAGTTCCTTTACTCTTTGGCATCCCTTAAATACAACCTCCCTATTTCTTAGTTACACCACGCCTTTGGCCTCTGCCAGCTACTGTTTTCCTTGCTCCCTTTTTACTGCGTGCATTAGTGCGCGTTCTCTGTCCATGAACCGGCAGGCCCATGCGATGCCTCGCCCCTCGCGTGCAACCAATATCAATAAGCCGCTTTATATTAAACTGGACTTCCCGTCTCAGGTCACCCTCTACCTTATACTCCTTGTCAATAATATTGCGTAATTGGCCAACCTGCTCCTCGGTAAGGTCTTTAACCCTAATATCAGGATCAATACCAGTAGTACTTAGAGCTTTTTGGCTCAACGACGCACCAACACCATAAATGTATTGCAATGCTACTTTAATCGGTTTACCATTAGGAAGGTCTACACTAGCTATACGTGCCACTACTTAATCTCCACGATTTCCAAAAAGGTATTTGACGTTTTCATTGGAAGAGTTAACCTTGCCTCTGTTTATGCCTCGGATTCTCACAGATAACCCTGACAACACCTTTCCTTCTAACAATCTTACACTTTTTACACCGACGTTTAACTGAAGCACTTACTTTCATTCCTAATCACCTAAAGTAAAACCCCACTATGATAAACTTTCCTGGTCACCTTGTCAAAGGTAGCACTATTTAAGCCTATAGGTAATCCTGCCACGGCCCAAATCATAAGGAGAAAGTTCCACTAAAACTCTATCCCCTGGCAAAATCTTAATGTAATGTTTCCTCATCTTCCCTGAAATATGTGCCAATACTATGTGCCCGTTAGCTAATTCCACACGAAACACAGTGTTAGGTAAACACACAGTGACTTTGCCCTCGACTTCTATCTTCTCTTGCTTAGTCATACTTTCCCTTAAGTGAGTATTCCAGCTTTGTTATCAGTAATAGCAATACTATGCACAAGTTATATTGAATCTAGTCCACAAGTCCTGAACCCATGGCTCACTCCCTTACTTAATTTACACAATATAGCTGCCAGAATCTTACCACATCGTTCCATGATTGCTATTCCCTCAGGAGATTTTACAATTACCATCTTAATCAGAGGCTTTCACATCCGCTGTCATGAAAGGTTTAAGCGCAGAGATTATTTCCCCAGCTACGTTTTGTATTCCAATATTGCCGTTGATTTCAATCAGCTTTCCCTGTTTCTTATAATAATCAACAATAGGCAAAGTTTGCTCAAAGAAAACTTTCAGCCGCTCTTTCACCGTTTCCTCTTTATCATCGGTACGCTGATACAATTCGCCACCACACTTATCGCATTTCCCCGCTACTCTGGATGGAGCAGCTGCCAGATGGTAAGGCGCCTGGCAATTTCGGCAAATCCAGCGCCCACTAAGACGTTTTATAAGTTCTTCCTGCGGTACACGTATATACACTGATTTATCTATGCTTTTCCCTTGTTCTGCGAGAGCTTTATCTAAAGCCTCGGCTTGTTCTAAAGTCCGTGGAAACCCATCAAAAACACAGCCCGAAGCACAATCAGACAGTCCTATTCTCTCCAGGATCATATTAATCGCTATTTCGCTGGGACCCAACTCCCCTCTTTCCATGTAAGATTTAGCCAGGAGTCCCAGTTCAGTCTTTTCCTCCAATGCCTGCCGAAATAAATCTCCAGAGGCTACATGAGGTAAATTCAATTTCCGACAAAGAATATTCGCTTGAGTTCCCTTGCCAGCCCCCGGAGCCCCCAATACAATGATATGCATTTTACCTCCGTCTATTTCAGGAAACCCTCATAGCGGCGCATTGTTAGCTGAGATTCCAGTTGCTTCATAGTGTCCAAAGCAACACCAACGGCTATCAACATAGCAGTGCTTTGAATTGTTAATGCGGTAATACCTGTAATATCTCTGACAACAAAAGGTATAAGCGCCACCAACGCCAAAAATAGAGCGCCTCCAAAGGTGAGATGCTTTATGACTCGATTCAAATAATCAGCGGTAGCCTTTCCCGGGCGAATCCCAGGTATAAAACCACCCTGCTGTTGCAAACTCTGCGGCAGATTCATTTGTTCAAATATGACCATGGTGTAAAAGAATGCAAAGCCGATTACCAGGGTAAAATATAAACTTCTATAAATCAAGCCCAGAGGGAGAGCTACCTGGGGATTAAAAATTCGCATAATATTGCTAGCCAGGTTAGGATCATGGCCTACCGGACTGGCAAAGTAGCTCGCTATTGTTCCTGGAAACGTCATTAGAGCTATAGCAAAAATAAGAGGAATCATTCCTGCTGTGTTTACACGCAATGGAATATAAGTTGAGCCTGATTGTCGATACATGCGGCCACCACGAATAGTGCCACGCGCATATTGCACAGGAATACGGCGGTGAGCTTCGATAAATACGACAATGAGCACCAGTGTAGCCACAGCAACAATAATGAAAACAGTCAACCCTATAGGATCTCCCTTAGCCAGAAAAGCACGCCCGATCATATCTGGCAAGCTAGCTATGATACCAGCAAAAATGATCATCGATATTCCATTGCCAATACCACGTTCAGTAATTAACTCGCCCAGCCAAACAAGGAATACTGTGCCCGCAGTCAACGATGTCACTATAACAGCTACAGTTAGCGGCTCAACTTGTCCAATAGCCCCTTGGCTCCGCAATAAAGCAATCTGCCCGTAGCCTGACGTGGCCGCTAAAGGCACGGTTAGCAAATGAGTGATACGATTGATTCTACGCTGGCCAGATTCCCCTTCGCGAGCAATGCTCTGAAGGGCAGGAATAACTGGAACTAACAATTGCATAATTATCGAGGCAGTTATATAAGGATATACACCTAAGGCAGCCACGCTAAATCTTTTCATGGCACCGCCACTGAAGAGATCAAGCATGCCTAAAATTTGATTCTGCTCAAATAACTTCTGTAACGCATCAATGTTTACTCCAGGCAAAGGAACATGGGCTACAAAACGAAAAATCATCAGCAAACCCAGGGTAAAAAGAATTTTTTGCCTTAAATCCGGCAGGCTAAACACATCTTTCATTGCCCGGATAAGGCGGGGTTGAGTTTCTTTACGCTGCACTTATATCCTCTCCACCTTCCCCCCAGCGGCGACGATTTTTCTCTCTGCCGCTGCAGAGAATTTGTTAGCTTTGACTACCAAAGAGTGTTGAACATCACCACCACCAAGAATTTTAGTGGGGCGGTTGAGAGACTTAATCGATCCTGTTTTCAGTAGCTCTTCCGCGTTTACCTCGCTCCCCGAAGGAAAACTATCGAGCTCACCCACATTAACGATATTATATTCACTTTTGAAAATGTTAGTGAAGCCCCTTTTCCTCGGCAAACGCCTTATAAGGGGTAATTGGCCGCCTTCGAATCCAATGCGCACACCACCTCCGGAGCGAGATTTCTGCCCTTTACAACCACGCCCTGAATAAGTGCCATGACCACTGCCATCGCCTCTGCCCACTCGTTTTCTCTTATGCTTAGCACCCAAAGGAGGTTTTAATTCACTCTGTTTCATTCACATCCTCTTCTTGAATTTCAAGGTTAAGCCCACCATCAGTCTCAACCTCCCCAGTTTCCCTTAAGTTTGACAAGGCAAGCATGGTCGCCTTAATTACATTAATCTGATTGCGGCTACCCAGAGATTTACTAATAATATCCTTTATGCCTGCCAATTCAAGCACTGCTCGAATAGCATTGCTTGCAACTATGCCAGTACCTGGCGCCGCCGGCTTGAGTAAAACCTTAGATGCTCCAAACTTAGCTAAAATTTCATGGGGAATAGTAGTACCGGCGCCAGGTACTTCAATTAACTTTTTCCGCCCTGCAGCGCTTGCTTTGTGAATTGCATCAGGAACACCAGCAGCTTTAGCTATGCCAACCCCCACATGCCTTTTCCCATCGCCAACCACCATTAAAGCCCTGAAGCGAAGTCTCTTGCCGCCCTTAACTACTTTAGTTACGCGGTTAAGTTTTATTAACTTCTCCTCTAATTCCAGCTCTGGAACTTCAATTCTAGCTCTCTTACCAACCATTTTAGTAACTGCTTTCATAAATAGACCTCTTATGTTTTGCTTAACTCAACAAGGCTATAAATTACACCACCTCAAAACAAAAGCCCAACTTGCCTGGTAGCCTCAGCGAAAGCCTTAACTCTGCCATGATATTTATAGCCACCACGATCAAAAACCACGCTACTAACTCCTTTGCCTAACGCCCTTCGCGCAAGTAATGAGCCCACAAGTTCAGCCTTCTTAGTTTTCGACATTTGCTCAGTTTCATCTTTTACCTCAGCATCAAGAGTACCCGCTGCAACTAAGGTTCGGCCCGTAGAATCATCTATAATTTGGGCATAGAAATGGTTCGAACTTCGGAAGACACATACTCGAGGGCGCAAGGCTGTACCAGTTACCTTTTTCCTTACCCTCTTATGGCGTATCTTCCGAATCAATCTTGCATCTGTCTTAGCCATACTATATCACTCTCCAGACGCTCTACCAGCTTTACCAGGTTTAAGACGCAGTTTCTCTCCAGCTAATTTGATTCCCTTTCCCTTATAATGGTCACTAGGACGTATAGCTCGAATTCTGGCTGTTACTTCGCCAACAACTTCTCTATCAATGCCACTAATACAAACGCGGTTCGTCCCCTCAACAGTTACATCAACATTAGGTGGAGGAGAAAATTTCACAGGATGACTATATCCCACCTGAAGCTCTAAGTTATCGCCAATCCTCTGGGCTCTGTAACCTATGCCATTTATTTCTAAAACTTGCTCAAAGCCCTTGCTCACTCCCTCAACCATATTAGCCAAAAGGCTGCGAGTAAGCCCATGCAGGGCACGATCAATTCTGTTATCGCTAGTCCGTGTCACAAGCAATTTCCCATCCTTCAAAGCGATCAAAATAGCTGTGGGAAAACAACGATGCAATTCGCCTTTTTCCCCTTTTACTGTTACTTCGTTGTTATCCTCTACCTTTACCTCAACACCTTGAGGTATAACAATAGGAAGTGAGCCAACTCTAGACATCCATTCCTCCTAGATCAACTTACCATACGTAACACAGGATTTCACCGCCAAGATGGCGTCGCCACGCCCCCTGACCAGCCATAATGCCTTTAGGTGTTGACAAAATAGCAATGCCCAAGCCTCCGTACACACGTGGAATTTCACGTCTTCCCACATAAATTCTCAAGCCAGGCTTGCTCACTCGCTCTAAACCCGATACAGCCGGCTGGTTATCTATATACCTAAGCTGAATTTTTATCATCGGCTGTGGTTTATCTTTAATAATCTCATAGCCATTAATAAAACTCTCTTCCTTAAGGATTTTGGCAATAGAAAGTTTTGTTCGGGAGGCAGGCACCAGCACATCGCTATGACGCACCATGATAGCATTGCGAATTCGAGTCAACATATCAGCGATTGAATCAGTAACTGCCATAGAAACTCCTTACCAACTTGATTTCCTTACTCCAGGAATTTCGCCAGTCACAGCGAGTTCCCGGAAACAAATACGACATAAACCAAATTTGCGCATATAAGCACGTGGCCTGCCGCACAATTGACAACGGTTGTGTTGCTGTACTTTGTATTTCGGCGTTCTCTTTGATTTTACAATTTTAGACGTTTTAGCCATTTTAACCCTTCCTAAAAGGCATACCCATGAGTTCCAGCAAACTCCTGGATTCATCATCATTCTTAGCTGTAGTAACTACTGTCACCTGAAGACCACGAATTTTATCCACCTTAGCATAATCTATCTCAGGGAAAACTATCTGCTCTCTTATGCCTAGATTATAGTTACCCTGACCATCAAAAGAGTCCGCTGTTATCCCACGAAAATCACGGAAACGCGGCAGGATAACATCAACTAATTTAGAGAAAAAATCGTACATTCGCCTGCCTCGTAGCGTCACCATCATCCCGATAGGCATACCAGCCCTTACCTTAAAGGAAGCAACAGATTTTTTAGCACGCGTGATCACAGGATGTTGCCCAGAGATTATGGTTAAATCTCTCTCCGCCGCTTCAATAACTTTTGGGTTTTGCGTTGCTTCGCCTAAGCCAATACTAAGCACAATCTTCTCCAGCTTGGGTAGCTGCATCACATTATCATATCCAAGACTAGCCTTGAGCTGAGGAACTATTTCTGTTAAATATCTCTCTTTCAACGCAGATGCCATATCTAGTCAATCACCTCGCCACAGGAATGGCAAACTCGAACTTTCCGACCATCATCAAGAAACCGAAAGCCTACACGAGTAGATTTACCACATTTATCACACACTAACATCACATCAGATACATGAAGTGGAGCTTCAAGCTCAATTATGCCACTTTGCCGAGCTTTACCACTAGTTCGCGAATGGCGCTTAATCATGTTAACTCCTTCCACTACTATCCTCTCACTCTTTGAGATAACATGACGCACTTTCCCCTTTTTCCCTTTATTCTTGCCAGCGATACAGATAACTGTATCCTCTTTCCTAATCTTCACTATCAAAGAACCTCTGGGGCCAAGGATATCACCTTGGCAAAATTCTTATCCCTGAGTTCACGAGCAACAGGTCCCAAAATACGGCTGCCTTGAGGATTATTTTTTTCGCCCAGAATGACCGCAGCATTTTCATCAAACCTGATATAGGAACCATCAACGCGGCAATAAGGTTTAGCTACACGTACGACTACAGCTCGCACAACTTCCCCTTTCTTCACCATCCCGCGTGGTACAGCTCGTTTTACTGTAGCCACAATAATATCACCAACAGATGCATACCTTCTCCTGCTTCCGCCAAGCACGTTAATACACATAATTTCCTTGGCTCCAGTATTGTCAGCTACCTTAAGTCTAGTATAGGCCTGAATCATTTTTCTCCGCTCCCCACTGATTCTATCTCAGATAACTCCCCCCTGGATATTATCTCTACCATTTGCCATCTCTTTTCCTTAGATAAGGGACGCGTCTCCACAATTTTTACTTTGTCTCCAACTTTACAGACATTGCCTTCATCATTAACTTTATATCTCTTGGTGCGCTTGACAGCTTTCTTATAAAGCGGGTGCCGCCTTACTGTTTCCACCACCACCACCACAGTTTTGTCCATCTTGTCACTCACCACCTGCCCCGTTCTAACTTTTCTCTTTCCTATGTAGTTCATTCTGCACCAAGCTCTCTTTCTCTCAAAATAGTCTTCATTCTAGCAATGTTCTTCTTAACTCTGGGAATCTCACAATGGTTAACCAGCTGTCGAGTTGCCAGACGGAAGCGAAGATTAAGAAACTCCTCACGAGAATCTTCCAGTTTTTTTAACAATTCCTCATCACTTAAAGCGCGAATTTGATCAGTTTTCAACCCTCATTCTCCTTCATTACAAAACTAGCAGCAATAGGAAGTTTATAACAGGCAAGGCGCACTGCCTCCCGAGCCATATCCTTAGTTACATCGCCTAACTCAAACATAATTCTACCTCGTTTAACCACAGCCACCCAATGATCAGGAGCACCTTTGCCGCTACCCATCCTCGTTTCCGCTGGTTTTTTAGTTACACTCTTATCGGGGAAAATGCGTATCCACAGCTGGCCTCTATGCATTAAACATCGTACCAGAACACGCCGCACTGCCTCAATTTGCTTCTCGGTTATCCATGCCGACTCATCAGCTCTTAAGCCAAAATCGCCAAATGCGATAGTGACCCCCCTGTGCGCCGCCCCCTTCATTCGCCCCCTATGAACTTTGCGATACTTCACTCGTTTCGGCTGCAACGCTTTTCTCCCTTATTTTATTAGGAACAAAATCACCTCTATAAATCCAGACTTTGACTCCAATGCACCCCATCATGGTACTAGCTTCAGCAAAACCATAGCTGATATCAGCACGTAATTTATGCAATGGCATTTGCCCCTGGTGGGACATCTCAGACCTAGCGATTTCACGTCCGCCAAGTCTTCCTGCACATCTTACCTTTACCCCTTTAGCCCCCGCTTGCATGGTTCTAAAGGCAGCCTGTTTCATAGCGCGACGAAAAGGTATTCTGCCTTCGATTCGGTCAGCTATACTTCGAGCCACCAGACAAGCCTCAAGTTCAGGCCGCTCAATTTCTCTGATAGTTAATCTAACTCTCTCACCGCTGATTCCTTCCAATTTTGCCCTCAGCGCTTCCACATTCTGCCCTCTCTTACCAATCAAAACACCAGGGCGGCCAGAGTAAAGAGTTAAGCATAACTCTCCGCCCGGCCGTTCAATTTCCAGCCGAGCAATATCCCCATTAGCACACTCCTGTTTAACAACCCTGCGTAGCTTCAGATCATCCTGCAAAAACTGTGCGTAGTGCTTCCTGGCATACCACTTAGCATGCCAATCACATGTAATACCCAGTCTGAAACCATAAGGGTGAACTTTTTGTCCCAAACTACTTCTCCTCCACTAAAACTGTAATGTGGCTGGCTCGCTTCAAGATAGGGCTTATTCTTCCTCTGGATTTAGGCCGGAATCTCTTTAAAGTCCGCGCCTCACCAGCAAAAATGGCTGCAATCCTGAGGTCAGCAGGTGACATTTGGAGGTTGTTCTCTGCATTAGCAGATGCTGACTTAATCACTTTGGCTACAGCTTTAGCTGATGGGGTAGTCAAAAAGTTCAGCATAGTTAAAGCCTCATCAACTTTTTTACCTCTAACCCTATCTATCACCAGACGGACTTTCCGTGGTGAAACACCAACATCTTTAGCTACAGCTTTTACTTTCACTGTAATTTATCTCCCCGCCTGCGCAGTAATTTTAGCCTTAGTAACATGCCCTCTAAATGTTCGAGTGGGCGCAAATTCAGCCAGTTTGTATCCTACCATATTTTCAGTAATGAAAACGGGCATATGTTTCCTGCCATTGTGCACAGCAATGGTGTGCCCTATCATCTGCGGCAAAATAGTAGAGGCACGAGACCAAGTCTTTATCACTGTTTTCTCCCCTGAACTATTGAGCACCTCTATCTTCTTGAGCAACTTGGCATCACAATAAGGGCCTTTCTTGCGTGATCGAGACATTCTATTTCCTCCGCCTGACAATCATTTTATCTGATACTCTGCGACGCCGCGTTTTGTACCCCAATGCTGGTTTTGCCCACGGCGTTTTAGGGTGTTTTAATCCTATCGGCGATCTACCTTCACCACCCCCATGAGGATGATCTCGAGGGGTCATAGCAGACCCTCGAACCGTAGGACGTATACCCAGCCACCTTTTACACCCAGCCTTGCCAAGCCTCATGTCCCCGTGATCAACATTCCCTATCTGCCCGATAGTAGCACGACATCTCTGATGAAATTTACGCAATTCGCCCGAAGGCAAACGAAGCACTACATACCCACTTTCTTTACTCATAACCTGGGCAGCTACGCCAGCACTGCGAACAAGCTGCCCTCGCTTGCCAGGAACAAACTCAATATTGTGAACCAGCGTACCTGGAGGGATCGAGCCTAGCGGTAAGGTGTTCCCAGGTTTTATCTCAACTTCGTCGCCAGCTATTATAACATCACCTATCCCAAGACCCAAAGGAGCAAGAATATAACGCTTTTCACCATCCACGTAGTAAATTAAGGCAATCCGGGCTGACCTATTAGGATCATATTCAATGGTAGCTACCTTGCCAGGGATACCAAGCTTATCCCTGCTAAAATCGATAATACGAAGTTTACGCTTACTTCCTCCACCCTGATGGCGTACCGTTATTACACCACGATTATTGCGCCCCGCTTTCTTTTTCAGGCGAACAAGCAAGGATTTCTCGGGTGCTACCTTGCTTAGATCTCCGAAATCCATCGCAACTTTACCTCTCCTGCCTGGAGAGGTTGGCTTATAAGTCTTTAATGCCATTTTTATTGGTGCTTCCTTTGCCAACGTGTTTTCTTGAGGAGCTTCTTATGATGATGCTTTGACATCATCTTCTTTCTCCATTTAACTACTGAACCCAAAATTCCACCTCTATAATCATAATTTAAACACCTTCAAAAAGGGTGATCTTAGATCCCGGTTCCAATCCAACTATGGCTTTCTTCCAGGATGGTCCCGTCACCTCTCGCCTGCCCATTCGTTTCGTCTTCCCATGAACAATTATTACATTAACTTTGACCACCTTCACCTTAAAAGTCTTCTCCACCGCTTCTTTAATCTGATGTTTTGTAGCTCCATTAGCTACCTTAAAGACATATTTGTCCTCTTCTTTAAGCAAAGTAGTTTTTTCTGTAATTAAAGGACGTCTCAACACTTCATAAAGATGCACTTTTAATTACTCCTTAACCCCCAAATTCTCTCTATATTATATAGGGCCGGGACAGAGATGACTAACACTTTGTAAGAAAGTAGATCCAGTACGTTAACCAGAGACGAAGGTAGAGTTTTAACATTAGCTAAATTGCGAGCTGACTTAATCATATTAGGATTGGAATGTTCGCTAACAATCAGGGCAGTAGAATCAACACCAAATGCCGCTAGAATATCAACTATGCCCTTCGTTCTCGGTTTCTCAAAGGCGAATTCTTCTATCGCCTTCAGGTTTTCCTCTCTAATTTTAGAGGAAAGGACACATTTTAAAGCTAAACGCCTCATCCTCCTGGGCATAGCTTGACGATATGAACGTGGGTTGGGTCCAAAAGCTACTCCACCTCCCCTGAGAAGTGGTGACTTAATATCGCCCCGCCTTGCCCTTCCAGTATGCTTCTGAGCATAAAGCTTCCTCGTGCTACCTCTAACCTCACCCCTCGACTTAGTAGACGCAGCTCCTTGACGCCTGTTAGCCATCTGCATCACCATTGCCTGATGGACCACGGCCTCATTAAAAGGAACCCCAAAGACTTCCTCGCTAAGCTCTACTTGGTTAACAACTTCACCTGTTGAGTTATAAACGGGAATTTGCACTCTCTACTTCCTCACCTTTTTAATAATTAGTAACCCATTTCTGGCCCCTGGCGCAGACCCTTCAACCAGCAACAAACCACGATCCGCATCAACCTTAACTACCCTGATGTTGCGCACAGTGACTTTCTTACCTCCCATGCGCCCTGGCATACGCTTCCCCTTCAACACCCGGCCCGGAGATGTAGTGGCACCAATTGAGCCAGGAGCACGGTGACGATCGGTTTGCCCGTGGGTTTTTGGCCCACCGGCAAAATGATAGCGTTTTACTACCCCTGCAAAACCCCTGCCCTTGGATAAGCCACTTACACTCACAAAATCACCTGAATTCAAAAAACCCACATCCACCTTATCACCACGCTTAACTGAGCTTACATCTACATCTCTGAATTCGTGTAGATGCCTAACCTCACTTATATCCTTAAGGTGTCCTTTCTGTGAAGCATTGAGACGCTTAGCTCGCCCAAAGCCCAGCTGGACAGCTTCATAACCATCTTTGCCCAGGTCCTTTATCTGGGTAACGAAACAAGGACCTGCCTCAATAGCAGTTATCCCTACCATTTCCCCATTTTCCAGGATAATCCTGGTCATACCTATCTTCTTGCCAATAATAGCTGTCAACATAGATTCGTTATAACCTGATATCTATTTCCACTCCAGAAGCCAAATTAATCTGGGTCAAAGCGTCTATAGTTTTAGAAGTTGGTTGCAAAATATCAATAAGCCGCTTATGAGTGCGAATTTCAAATTGCTCTCTCGAATCCTTATCAATATTCGGAGAGCGGATGACACAAAATTTTTCTATATGCGTAGGCAGAGGTACCGGACCAGCAATTGTAGCTCCAGTACGTTCCACCGCTTCTATTATTTGCATTGTCGCTTGGTCAACTAACCTGTGATCGAAACCTTTAATTTTGACACGAACTTTCTGAGTGCTCATTTATTTCACCCTGGTGCTAGCCATAATCTGCTCGCTTAAATCAGCAGGTATCTTTTCATAACGATAAAACGCCATAGTGTAAGTTACTCTACCCTGACTGAGTGACCTCAAATCACCAACGAAACCAAAAGTTTTTGCTAAAGGAACAAAGCAACGAACAACACTGGAATCTTTGTAAGATTCAACCACCTCAATACGAGCCCTTCGCGAATTCAAATCACCAATAATGTCTCCCAAAAATTGAGCTGGCACCATTATTTCCGCTTTCATAATTGGCTCCAGGATAACAGGCTTAGCCCTGGTTACAGCCTTCTTTGCAGCCATTGAGCCTGCTATTTTAAAAGCCAGGGCTGAAGAGTCAACATCGTGGAAACTGCCATCATACAAAGCCGCCTTAATATCCACCACAGGATAACCAGCCAGCCGTCCGCTTTGCAAAGCCTCTTTAATTCCAGTTTCCACGGACGGAATAAATTCCTTCGGCACGACGCCATTGCGAGTTTGGTCGCAAAACTCGAAACCGCTGCCTCGTTCTCCAGGTTCGAGCTTAATCCAGACATGTCCATACTGCCCTTTGCCACCCGACTGGCGAACAAATTTCCCCTCAGCTTCTACGGGTACAGTGATTGTCTCTTTATAAGCTACTTGAGGCTCGCCAGTTTTTACTTTTACCCCGAATTCGTGAGATATACGCTCTATCACCACTTCAAGGTGCAGTTCACCCATCCCTGAGATAAGCATCTGACCTGTCTCCGTGTCGCTATGAACTTTAAAGGTAGGATCCTCCTCAGCAAGCTTAGCTAAAGCACTACCCAACTTCTCCTGATCAATTTTACTTTTAGGTTCTATAGCCATTGAAAGTACGGTATCAGAAAAATGTATCACCTCAAAAAGCATTGGGCTAGCAGCATTACAAAGAGTATCCCCTGTCGACGTCTTCCTGAGCCCCACAGTAGCCACAATACTACCCGCTTCAGCCTCCCCAATCTCCTCACGATGATTAGCATGCATAAGATATAGCCTGCCCAAATGCTCTTTTACCCCTTTTGTAGCATTAAAAACTTGCGCTCCAGTTTTCACATTACCCGAATATACACGCAGGTAGATTAATCTACCCATAAACGGGTCAGAAACAACCTTAAAAGCTAAAGCTGAAAGAAGATTTTCGTCGTCTGCTCGGCAAAAAATTTCCTTCCCGTCTCTAGAATTGATAGCGCAAACAGGAGGAACATCCAAAGGTGAAGGAAGATAATCTACAATAGCATCAAGTAACGGCCTGATTCCCTTACCCCTTAGCGCACTACCACAAAGAACAGGCACTATACGGTTAGCTGCGGTCAATCTTCTTATAGCTGTTTTAAGCTGAGAAATAGAGATTTCCTCACCCTCAAGATAGTTAAGCATGATCTGGTCATCATCCTCAGCTAATTTCTCAATAAGCGCTCGACGATAGCTAGCCACAGTATCCTTATCACTTTCCGGTATAGCGCCTTCTATCGGCATTAGCTGGGGGTCATCTGCGAAATTAACTACCTTATTCTCCACGAGATCAATAATTCCCTTGAATGAGCTCTCAGCACCTAATGGAATTTGCACCGGCAAGACCCTGGCTCGCAACCGTTCCTCAATCATGGATACTGTGCCATGAAAATCGGCACCAGTTCTATCCATCTTATTAATAAAGCAAATCCTGGCCACATTATACTTATCTGCTTGACGCCACACAGCCTCCGATTGAGCTTCCACTCCAGCCACAGCATCAAGCACTACAACACCACCATCTAATACCCGCAGGCTGCGTTCTACCTCAGCAGCGAAATCCACATGTCCAGGCGTATCAATAATATTGATGCGATGCCCCTCCCAGTAACAAGTAGTAGCTGCCGCCGTGATGGTAATACCACGCTCTCGCTCCTGCTGCATCCAATCCATCACGGTAGTTCCCACATCTACCTCACCAATTTTATAAGTACGACCTGTGTGGTAAAGAATCCTCTCAGTAGTCGTGGTTTTCCCAGCGTCTATGTGAGCAATAATTCCTATATTTCGTATATTTTCTAAAGGGAAAGTCCGTGACATAAGCTTACTCTTTACCTCAACCATTGTTTTAACTGTCATTCTCCCTCACCAACGATAATGGGCAAAGGCTCTATTAGCCTCAGCCATCCTGTGAACATTATCACGCCTTTTGATCGTCGCCCCCTGCCCCTGAATTATATCTACCAGCTCGAGGGCCAATTTCTCCGCCATAGACTTCCCACTGCGCGCCCTCGCTGATACAATAATCCAGCGCATTGCTAAAGTACGCCCGCGCTCTTTCTCTACTTCTACAGGGATTTGGTAGGTAGCACCCCCAACACGACGCGGCTTCACCATGAGAAGCGGTGTGGCATCACTAATTGCTTGTTCTAAAGTTTTCACAGGATCATTATTAAGCTGCTGGCCAGCAATTTGCATTGCGGTGTAGATAATACGCTCAGCCGTAGCTTTTTGCCCTCTTAACATAACCTTATTAATAAATTTGGCTACAATGACATTGCCATATCTAGCATCCGGAGGCATTACCCTCTTTGTTACTCTCTTAGCTCTTCTCGGCATTCAACACCTTCATCATTTTTTGGGTTGTTTAGCACCATATTTACTACGGCCCCTCTTTCGGCCAACCACCCCTTCAGTATCCAGTGTGCCACGAATAATATGGTAGCGGATCCCAGGAACATCCTTGACCCTGCCACCACGAATCAAAGCCACCGAGTGCTCCTGCAAATTATGTCCTTCACCAGGGATGTAAGCATTCACCTCCAACCCATTAGTTAACCTAACACGAGCAACTTTGCGCAACGCTGAGTTCGGTTTCTTGGGAGTGACAGTCTTAACCTGAATGCAAACACCCCGCATCTGCGGTGATCCCTCAGTCCATTTCGTCTTACCTTTCACTGCATTATAAGCAAAATGCAGTGCAGGAGCTTTAGTTCGCTTGGAAAATTTTCGTCGCCCCTTGCGAACAAGTTGATTAACTGTTGGCATTTCCGTAATCTCCTATATTTCTGGACAATCAAAAAACCGCCTAGTTATACACCGGTCTACTTTCTCTAAGATTAGAACCACGCTCGGCCCAAACTAGCCAGTTCTGTAATCCCTATATTTCAGTAGGTAGACAGCAAGTTTGCAGACTAACACAAGCAGGTAGAAAAGTCAAACAAATGTTGTGCGGTATGTTTTGTGAAGGGGCAGGAATCACTGGACTTCACCTAGTTTCGTATTGTGGCGTATGTATTTGTAAATTTCAACGATAGTAGCCGCCAAAGGGACAGCTAATATTATCCCCCAGAAACCAGCGATATACGCTCCCAAGACAAGTAACACAAGGGCAATAGCAGGATGTATCCGCAGGTAGCTACCCTGAATTCTAGGAACAAGTAGATTATTTTCCAATAACTGCACGGCCAAAAAGAGGATAGCTACCCAAATAGCTTTTCCCGGCGCCGTAGCTAAGGTAACTATCACAGCAGTAGCACCAGCAATCCATGGCCCTAATATCGGGATAAACTCGGCTATTCCAGCAATAATAGCTAGCGTCGTGGCGAATTGTACCCTTAGAGCAAATAACCCCACAAAACAGAGGTAAGCCACAATGCCTGCGAGCACCAACTGGGCACGAACATATCGTCCCAGTACTCCTCCAAGAATTGCAGCGATATGCTTAATATGCTCAGCAGCCCATTGCGGGAGAACCGAGTAAAAACTCTTGCTTAACTTTTCTGAATCCTTTAAGAGAAAGAACAGAAAAACAGGCAGGACAACAAGACTAAGAGCCGAGCCAAAAGTGTTCGGTATAGATGAGACCCGATTGAGAAAAGCATCTTTTATGGCATTACCAACTGTTACCCCTGTATCTACAATAAATTCATCTATATACTGCTGCACCTCTGGAGGAAATGCGTGGCGAAAACTTTCAAGCCATCCCTGGAGTACAAATAGGCTCCTAGAAATATAGTATGGTGCATTGTATAAAAGAACAGAAAGGGCAGCAATAACCGTGGTGGCAAGATAATAGAAGAAAAAGCCAATCAACCCAAAAAGCATTACAAGGAATAATATTATTAAGGAGATTCGTTTAGCCTGCCTCCACTTGCCAGGACGAACCACTTTCTTCTCCGTCCATGAAAGGAGCGGCAGAAAAAGGTAAGCGAGCCCTAATCCCAGGACAAAGGGAAATAAGGCATTCCACCAGGCACAGAGCAGGCAAAGAACTACAATTACGGCTGCCACAAAGGATATGGAGCGCCAGTATCTTCTGAGCACACTACTATCTATACCCAAGATAAACCTCCATCGTCCCAGGGGATATGGCACAGAATATCCGGCTTGCATACACAAGCATTATAACCACCATCTAGCTTGTTCGGATGCCATATAGCCAATCTGAATCGCTTCCCTGAAACCCCTTAGTTTAGAGTACAGGATAAACCAATCTTCGAGGGTTACTTGAATAAGTTATCGTACCTACCCACTACAGCTGGAGTTTCATTTTTTCGCTTGCTCTTCAGCTTTCTCCGCCTTCGCTTCTACCTTTTTCATCATTTCGGCAGCGGATTTCTCTACTTTCCCAGCGATTTCGGCCGTTTGTTCTCTAACCCTCTTTACCTCTTCACCAAATCTCTGCCTTGTTTCTTCTCCTGTTTGTGGAGCATAGAGAAACCCGATAGCGAGGCCCACCAGTACTCCCATAACAAATCCAGTAACAAATCCAGAAGATACATTCTTGTCAGCCATGTCTCCCTCCCTATTTCTTTCTAAAAAACTTGCTAATCGCATTAAACCCTCGAAGAGCGCCCTGAACAAAGATTGCCAACCCGATCACAGGTTTAATTACCTGATCCCTCACAGTGGAAGTAACTTCTTGAATATTTTTTGAAGTAGTTTCAAAAGAATCTAGCGCAGCTTTAACCCTGCGATAAAACAAACACACCAATACAGCAACGAAAATAGACACTATTACCGTCACGGCTCCTGAGATACAAATAATCAAATCTCTGAACCAGACAACATCCATTAGAACCACCTCCTTTTCTACAAGCAATTTACATAATTGTATAACTATGTAATTATATCACCTCTAAGCATTACAACAAAAAACATAAAATTTCTGGGCCGAACGCCCAGAACAAGAAGGAGGATACACATGGCTGTTAAAATAGTAACTGATAGTACATCTGATATTCACAGTGATGTAGCACAGGCACTGGGAATTACAGTGGTGCCCCTGTACATCCATTTTGACAATGGAATATATCAAGATGGCGTTGATATCAAGACCGCCGAATTTTATCACAAGTTAGTAACAGAGCCTAACCTTCCCAAAACTTCAGCACCGTCTTCTGGGATGTTCACAGAAACCTACGAAAAACTCTCTGCTGAAACCGATGAAATCATCTCCATTCACATCTCTTCCAAGCTCAGTGCCACATACAACTCTGCCTTGCTGGGCAAAGAGGGAATGGACACACATTGCCACGTAGAAGTAATTAATTCCTTCTCAGCAACCATCGGCTTGGGGCTTATAGTTATAACCGCTGCCAAAGCAGCACTTGCTGGGGCAAACCTGGATGAAATCACAGCTATAGTAACGCAGACCATTCCCAAAACACACTGCTTCGGCATGGTAGATACTCTGGAATATCTGCACAAGGGAGGACGCATAGGCAAGGCACAGGCGCTCTTAGGCTCAATGCTCAATGTCAAACCTCTAATAAATGTACAAGATGGAGAGATATATCCACTAGAAAGGGTGCGTGGTCGCCCCAAGGCTCTAGCCAGATTATATGAATTGACAAGCAACTTTCACCACATCAAAGAGATGGCCGTAGCTCACGCCACCACCCCTGATGAGATGGAGGTATTGGCTGAACGCATAGCTCCATTATTTCCTCAAGGGCAGATATATAAATCAACGTGCGGAGCAACTATAGGGACTTACCTGGGACCGGGTTGCCTAGTCATAGCTGCTATTGAAGAGGAATCCTGACGCAAAAACTAGCATTGTCCTCCGAGTAAACCAGAAGAGCTATCTACGTTCTAGGGCAAGGTAAACCTCAAGACAATTTCCTGGCATGAAGCACCCATAACGCCCCTGCCACCAACATTGGCAGTGGGTAAACGAGGAATGTCCATAGAAGATTCATCGGATTAGCTATAAGGCTGATGGTAAAGAGTATCCCGGTGACAATGCCGCCTACAATCAGCCACCAACCACCTATCCGCTGGTGATGCCAAGCTACAGCAGTAGCCGCAATCATTGAGATGGGACCAAATAGCAGGAGAACGCAATCCTCGAGACCAGGAATACCTCCAAAGTCTCCGCTGATGCCCTCACCAATGGCAAAAGTCAGAAACAGAATCCCAAAAGCAACACCTATTCCCAGTGCAGTGTAACGCATCCAATACATAATATTCCTTGTACTCAAGGCATTATAGCAAATCTGCCTGCTATCTCATAGCCATTTCTTCACTATAATGCCTGATATGAAGAATTTGTACTACCGTGCCGTAATCCCGTTGATTCATTTGCTCACTTCCCCTACTATTTCCAACCAATTCTCTGACCTCAATAAAGTTTCATTCCAGCAACGCCTTTGGCTTTCGTTCATGCACCAGTCAAGCTGTTCATATAATAGCCCATCATGGTTTCTGCGGCTGGCGCTGTGCTTGTATAGATACCACCTCGCTTCCCGATTCGAATAGTTGTGATTTAATTTCATGCACCAGTCCCCAGGATTGTGCCTCCTCTGGGGTTAGAGTTACTCTTTCGATCATGGCATTCGTCACATCCTCTACATTTTTGCCTGTATTTGCTGCGATTACTTTTGCGATGTTCTCGATGTCAATTCTTAGTCCTTTCAACCTTTCCTCTAATTGCTTTTCTTCTAAGCTCTGATTGCCCTTAAATTGAACGTTAACGGCATGAAGCAAAAATCTCGCTTGCGGCACCGATAACCTTCTCGAGCCAGCACAATACAAGACGATGCCTATCGAATCGACGCTGCCAAAGTTGTGCGTAGTTATCCTGGCAGGCAATCCTTTGAGATAATTATATGTGCTCAAACCATGAATAACAGAGCCGCCAGGTGAGGAGATAAGAATAATAAAATCTCTCACTCCTTGCTTCATCTTCTGGTCGATAGCATTCATTAGAGCATTGGCCGTAACATCTATAACGGGAGCGAAGAACTTAATCACGACTGGTTTCACACTCATGTTTGCACCTCCTTTAAAATAATGCTACTACCAATTAACCCTTCGTGAACCTACCATCATCTCTTGATACTGATAGTTTATGCACGTTCTTCCCCAGCCATCCTATCCTTACTGCTTCCCTTATATCAAACTCAGGCACATGTGGTTTGATATCCAAAAGCGGAGTCCCATCCACTATATCCACATCTTGAATATGGAGTATGTTATTTTCAATCTTGATAAGTTGCACTACGGAGATGCCAATTGGATTTGGCCTGCTCGGGCTCCTCGTTGCAAAGACTCCGCGCATTTCATTATCCATATACGGTTTTACTTTTAATGGCGCTCGCCTGGACAAATGGAAATGGTATATTAATATGATATGTGAAAAGCCCTCCACATCTTTTAAGCCCTCAGCATATTCAGGGAATATTTCCACTGTTCCATTGATAGCTTTAGCACCTGCGGGCTGTATAGGTGTCCCTTCAGGTTCTTTGAAAGAAGAATGGACGACCCCGATTGGTTTATACATTATCTCATTCACAATTTTATTCTCTCAGACATACGGTTTTCTGTAATATTTACCGGGCTAAAACAAAAAGTTATTTCTGTGCACCCATTTTGATTATATCAAATGCCGTAAGTGTAAAAGTTAATATAACATAAAAGTGAAGCCAGGGGTTTTTGCTATGTTATACTTGCAAATAGGAATTAACTATGGAAAACACAGGTAAAATAGAGCAACAAATAGAGGAATTGCGAGAAACAATCAACCACCATAACTACCGCTACTATGTTCTGGACAGCCCTGAAATCAGCGACGCTGAGTATGACACGTTTATGCAAGAGCTCAAGCAACTTGAAACTGAACACCCAGAGCTTATCGCTCTCGATTCGCCAACTCGGAGAGTTGGCGCTCCCCCTGTGGAAGCCTTTGGGGTACTGGAACATCCTGAGCCTTTGCTGAGTCTGGCTAATGCTTTTTCCTATGAAGACTTAGCTGCCTGGCATAAGAGAGTCACTAATCTTTTAGGGAAGCGAGATTTTGACCTTGTTTGTGAGCCCAAAATAGATGGGCTGGCAGTAGCCCTGACCTATATTGATGGTCTGCTTGTCACTGGAGCAACTCGAGGCGATGGCTACCGAGGTGAGAATATCACTCAGAATTTGAAGACTATCAGGAGCATCCCCCTTTCTATACCTAAGGAAACACCTCCCAGATTTGAGGTTAGAGGCGAAGTCTATCTTCCCAGAGCTGGTTTTAGAAAACTTAACGAGGAAAGAGCTAAAGAGGGACTGCCTCTTTTTGCCAACCCCAGAAATGCCGCTGCTGGCTCAGTGCGGCAGCTTGATTCCAGCATTACTGCCAGGCGCCCTCTGGACATATTTATCTATGGGCTGGGCCCAACAGAGGGGAAAGCAGTTCCTGACACCCATTGGAAAATCATGCTGTGGCTCAAATCCTTAGGCTTCAAGGTAAATCCTGGCATCACCTTATATCATACTATTGGTGAGGCGGAGGAATGCTATCAAAACTGGGTAGAAAGGCGCGAAAGTTGGCCTTATGAAGCTGATGGCATGGTGGTGAAAGTTAACTCTATCGCCCTTCAGCAAGAATTGGGCAATATGGCTCACGAGCCAAGGTGGGCAATCGCGTACAAATTCCCCGCTGTTCAGGGCACCACACGCCTTCTTGATATCGGTATAAATGTGGGGCGTACAGGAAGCTTAAACCCATATGCAATTCTAGAGCCAATACGGGTGGGGGGAGTAGTTATTAGCCGAGCTGCATTACATAATGAGGAAGATATTCACCGCAAAGATATTCGCATCGGTGATGTTGTTGTGGTGCAGCGCGCTGGTGAGGTCATCCCCGAAATTGTCAGCCCTGTGAAAAGCCGTCGCTCGGGAGAGGAAAGGATTTTCTATATGCCTGACCGCTGTCCAGTATGTGGTGCCGAGGTAATAAAACCGGAAGACGAGGCTATGCACAGGTGTACCAATGCTGCCTGCCCCTCTCAAGCTCTAGAGCAAATCAGGCACTTTGTTAGCCGTGGAGCTATGGACATAGATGGCGTAGGAGAAAAATTGTGCCAGGCTTTATTTGAAGCTGGCATGGTTAGAGATGTAGCTGATTTATATTATCTTTCCATGGAACAGTTGCTAGGATTGGACAAGATGGCTGAAAAGAGTATCTCTAATGCGCTCAGCTCCATCGAAGAAAGCAAAAACAGGCCTTTGGCTCGAGTTATCTTTGCCCTGGGAATCATCCATGTCGGTGAAGAGTATGCTGAGTTGCTGGCGAAGAATTTTAGCAGCATAGACGACTTATCCATAGCTAGCCAGGAGAATCTTTTATCCCTGCCGTCGATTGGACCGAAAATAGCTAATAGCATCGTAACCTTCTTCAGGCAGGAGGGAAATAAGCGCATTATTGAGAAATTAAGGAAGGCTAAGGTGCGGCTGGAAGGAGAGAAAGCTGAAGAAGTCACGCCTGAAGAGTTACCTTTAGCAGGATTGGAGTTTGTTCTAACGGGGAAATTGGAATCTTTCACTCGTCAGGAGGCGGAAGCTAGAGTAAAGGCATTGGGAGGCAAGGCCGGCTCAGATGTCACCAGGAAGACATCTTATCTTGTAGTTGGCGTTGATCCTGGCTCCAAGTTAGCTAAAGCACAAAATTTGGGGATAAAGACAATCAATGAGGTGGAATTTCTGAAACTGCTGGATTAGAATTCTTTCCCGTTTTGAATTTCTTCAATTAAATCTTTGTAAGTATCAAAATAATAACCAGGCAAATCAGCTATATCAATGAATTTGGCATCTTCCACTTCATCACCCGGAGTTGGTTTCTCATCCCCTACCTTAACCAAATATCTCACCACCAACATATCTCCATAAACTTCCCTGTCTTTCCGGCCGATTACCCCAATTAATTTCACTATCTCCCCTGATACTCCTGTTTCTTCCTTCAGCTCTCTTAAGCAAGCTTCTTCTGGCGTTTCTCCAATTTCGATAAAACCCGAAGCAGAACCCCATGTACCTTTGCTGGGAGCCAATCCTCTCTTGATCAACAAGAATCTTTTATCTTTTACTGCCACTGCTACTGCTACAGGCAAAGGGTTTTTATAGTCAACAAAATCGCATTTGGGGCAATATTTTCTTATTCTTCCCGCTACGGACCCTTTCTGCAAAGGCGTTGCACAAATCGGACAGTAACTATATTCTTTCATCTATAATATCTTTCCCAACAGGGGCAAAAGATGCCTCTTTAACTCGCAACGCTTATAATATATCATAAACAAGGTATACTCCGATGAAGTTAATTGTTGGCCTGGGCAATCCAGGTAGGGCTTATGCCCATAACCGCCATAATATTGGTTTCCGTTGCCTGAATTACTTTGCCGGAGCTCATTCAATTCCTTTTGAACGGCGGCAGTGTCAATCCAGAATAGGCTTTGGTAAAACAGGAGACGAGAGATTATTGCTCGCCAAACCAGGAACTTTCGTAAACGTCAGTGGCAATGCAGTAGCTTGCCTGGTGAACAAACACAATATCCCATTGAGCGAACTTTTGATAATTCATGATGATTTAGACTTGCCTCTGGGAAGGATTCGCCTGCGCCAAAATGGCAGTTCAGGAGGGCATAAGGGGGTAAAATCTATAATTTCCACTTTGAGAAGTGAGAGTTTTCCCCGAATCAGGATAGGCATTGGACGGCCCGTACAGACTCAAGGACTACCAGAGGTTAATGAAGATACTGATATTATAGTCAATTATGTGCTCGGCGATTTTAGTTTCGAAGAGGAGAAGGTGATCAAATCAGCTATTGCCAAAGTGGCCGAGGCTATTGATTACTTTCTTACCCAGGGAATAGAAGCAGCGATGAGCAAGTTCAATTAGTGAGAAGATATTTTACTATAGAAGCGCTGACTGATAATATTACATTGTGTGACGGGGAATGAAATGATTATAGCCGTTATCGGTGACTCTTCTTGCCCCCCGGAAGAAACTAAGCTAGCAGAGGCAGTGGGAGAGATCCTGGCTCAGTGCGGCGCCATTGTAATTTGCGGTGGGCTTGGTGGCGTAATGGAAGCCGCCTGTCGTGGAGCAAGATCAAAAAACGGTATGGCTATCGGCATCTTGCCCGGCGAAGATTCAAGGGCAGCTAATCCCTGGGTGAGCATACCTGTAACCACTGGCATAGGTTACGCCAGAAACATGGCAGTGGTGAAGTCAGCTCAAGCAGTGATTGCCATTGGTGGTAGCTATGGGACGCTCAGTGAGATTGCTTATGCCCTGAAAAGCAACATTCCAGTCATCGGTCTAAATACATGGACCCTGTCACAAAATGGTCAAAAGAAAGATCCCATAATTAGAGCCAACAGCGCTCAGGAGGCAGTTGATACAGCTATTTCCCTGGCTAAGAAAAAAGGACATCTAAAATGAGCACAGAAATGGCAATTATCAAAAACGTTAAAAGTAGAGAGATTCTTGATTCCCGGGGCAATCCTACACTAGAGGTAGAAGTGATGTTGGCTGGTGGCGCAATTGGCATAGCCTCTGTTCCTTCAGGAGCAAGCACAGGGATACATGAGGCGACGGAGCTCCGTGACGGCGATACGGCTAGATACAATGGTCTCGGTGTTCTAAGAGCAGTAGGCAACGTTAACAATGGTATAGCACCAGAAATAACTGGTATGTCTGCATTGGAGCAGCAACACATAGACCAGAGACTGATCGAACTTGATGGGACTATCAATAAATCTCATCTGGGGGCTAATGCCATTTTAGGAGTATCCTTGGCAATAGCAAAGGCTGCCGCCAATTTCTCAGGTACTCCCTTGTATCGCTACCTGGGCGGAGCGGAAGCCAATCTACTACCCGTTCCCATGTTAAACATTTTGAATGGCGGTAAGCATGCCCTGGGCTCCACGGATTTCCAGGAATTTATGATAATGCCCACAGGCGCCGCTAATTTTACTAGAGCTATTCAGATGGGCAGTGAAATCTACCATTCCCTGCGTAAAGTTCTCAAAGATAAAGATTTATCTACCACTGTAGGCGATGAGGGTGGCTTCGCCCCCAAACTTTCATCTAATAGCGAAGCGATAGAGCTAATCCTGGCCGCTGTTGACTCAGCAGGTTACAAAGCAGGCAAAGAGTGCTTCCTTGCTCTTGATCCAGCAGCTTCCAGTTTCTACCAAGATGGTAAATATGTTTTGCACCGAGATGGCATTACTCTCACCTCTGAAGAAATGGTTGATTATTATGTCACGTGGGTGTCTAATTACCCTATCATTAGTATCGAGGATGGACTGGCGGAGGATGACTGGGAAGGGTGGGCACTGCTGATGGCCAAATTGGGCGAAGAGGTTCAGCTTGTGGGCGATGACCTTTATGTTACTAATATCAAGCGTCTTGAGAAAGGCATTATTGAAAAAACATCTAACTCAATCCTTATTAAGCCAAATCAGATAGGCACTCTTAGTGAAACGCTAGCCGTTGTCAAAAGAGCACAAAAAGCAAAATGGACAACTGTTATCAGCCATCGCTCTGGCGAAACTGAAGATTCCACTATAGCTGACTTGTCAGTAGCTGTACATGCAGGATTTATTAAAGCTGGCGCTCCCTGCCGTAGTGAGAGATTAGCTAAATACAATCGCCTCCTCAAAATAGAGGAGGAGCTAGAAAATGATGCGCGTTACCCCGGCAAAGAGGCTTTTTACAATTTGCAGAGGATTAAGCCATGCAAATAGTTACCGGTGTCCACCAGATAAGACTTCCTTTCCCCTCAGATATGCCCAAATACACCAATACATATATAATTGAGGGAAGCAAGGGCAATATACTGATTGATACGGGCTGGGACACTTCAGAAGCTCTTTGGGCATTCAAAGAGGGGCTAACTGAGGAAGGCCTCAAGTTCCAGGATATTAATTGGATCGTAATCACCCACATCCATCCTGACCACTATGGTTTAGCTGCCAAGTTAAAGAAGCTCTGTGAGGCTGAAGTACTTATGAGCAAAACTGAGGCGGAGCTTATCAATCCAAGGTATAAATACTTCGATGGCTTGCTCGATGCCATAGAGGAAGAGCTCGCCCAAAATGGCGTTCCCCAGGCCGATATATCCGAGTTAAAGGAGGCTTCATTGTGGATGAAGCCCCTTGTTTCGCCTGATTTGCCCGATGTTATGTTAGATAACGGTGATAGGCTTTCTAATGGCTCATTCGGATTCGAGGTGTTACAAACGCCAGGGCACTCACCCGGCCATATATGCCTTTATGAACCAGGGAAGAAATGGCTATTTTGCGGAGATCATGTTCTATTTGAAACTACCCCTCACGTGGGACTTCACCCCCAATCAATGGACAACCCCATGAGAGATTATATCAACTCCCTTAAAATGGTAGATGCCCTCAAAGTTAATTTCGTCTTGCCAGGACATGGCCCTGTGTTTAATAGCCTGAAGCTAAGAGCAGAAGAAATATTCCTTCACCATGCGCAGAGAGAAAAATATATCATGAAGATTATGCGCAACGGTTTGAAGACAGCCTACCAGATAGCTTCTGAGATCCCATGGAGGCTTGAAACGGACGATGTTACCTTCAAGAACCTGATGCCATGGGACAGGCGATCGGCTATACTGGAAACTATTGCATATCTCAAGCTATTAACTCTCGAGAATGAAGTAGGCGAGGTTGACCAGAATGGTGTTTCTGTATATCTGGCCAAGGATTAACTCCATTTTTTGTTATTGCGGGTCGAAGGCGAGGCAATTTACAATTTATGGTAAAATATAACTCACATAAAATGGCAGGAGGCATAAAATGGCAACGAAAATAGGCATTAATGGTTTTGGACGCATTGGCAGATTAGCTCTCAAGACAATAAATGAGCGCTGTGCCGGCAAGTTGGAGGTAACAGCGGTGAATGACCTCACCGACGCCAAGACCAATGCACACCTTTTTAAATATGATAGTAGTTATGGCATCTATCCAGGGAAAGTGGAGGCTAAAGGGAGCTCTATCGTAGTTGATGGCAAGGAGATAAAGGTTTTAGCCGAGCGCGACCCAGCTAAGATTCCCTGGCGGGATTATGGTGTGGAGATTGTGATTGAATCCACAGGGCTTTTTACCCAGGCTGCCAGGGCTGCCAGCCATTTCCAGGGCGGTGCCAGGAAAGTGATTATTTCAGCGCCAGCCAAGGAGGAAGATGTAACCATTGTGCTCGGTGTCAACGAGAGCCAGTATGACCCAGCCAGACATAACATCATATCCAATGCCTCATGCACCACTAACTGCTTCGCCCCTGTAGTGAAAGTGCTTCATCAGAATTTCGGAGTTAGTCGTGGGCTAATGACTACCATCCACTCCTATACCAACGACCAGAGGATTCTGGATGTGTTTCATCAAGATTTGCGCCGGGCACGAACCGCCGCTACCAATATCATACCTACTACCACTGGCGCCGCTCGTGTTGTAGGTGTGGTTATCCCAGAACTCCAGGGGAAATTACATGGCATCGCCATAAGGGTGCCTACACCTGCAGTATCGATTGTTGACTTTGTCGCTGATTTAAATAAACAGGTAAGCCCGGAAGAAATAAACCAGGCTTTCAAAAATGCTGCCAAGGAGGCAATGAGAGGAATTATTGAGTACTGCGATGAGCCACTGGTAAGCTCAGACTTCAAGGGTAATTCAGCCAGTGCCATTTTTGATTCTCTAAGCACTATGGTTATGGACGGTAGCATGGTAAAGGTGTTAGCCTGGTACGATAATGAGTGGGGTTACAGCTGCCGTATCGCTGACCTGGCTGCTTATATCGCAGGTAAAAGCTTATAACTATAGATGTACGAATTTTATGCTGGAGCTATAAAACACGCTAAATTAGATGAAGGAGGTAAAACATGTTTTGTTCTAAATGTGGCACTGAAAATCCCGCGGGAGCTAGTCTTTGCTCCAAGTGCGGCGCAACCCTTGGCACTGAGGCTACCCCTGTGAAAACAGCGGGAAAATCCCCTGAAACCAGCGCCGGATTAGCTCCTAACATTGCGGGGCTTCTTTGCTATATTGGTCTTTGGATTTCAGGGATAGTTTTCCTGGTAATTGAGAAAAAGAGTAAATTTGTTAAATTTCATGCATGGCAATCCATTATGACTTTTGGTATATTAAGCGTGGCGCAAATCGTTATATCAGGAATTAGTTCTGCTATCATTGCTGTCACTTCTTCGGTCTTTCTTCCCATATTTGCGTTTGGCTTCATTACTGTCGCGGGGATACTCAGCTGGATTATTTGGGTTTTGACGACCATTTTATGGATTATCCTGATGATCCAGGCATGGAATGGCAAGATGTGGAAGCTACCATGGGTAGGCAATTGGGCTGAGAAACAAGCGAACAAGGTGTAATACCAGACACCACCAGCCTTATAACAAAAGATTACTCGGCAGGGATTTCGGTTCATGTCTTAAGTTCTTGCGAGGGCAACGGATTTCACAAAGGGGCTGAAGTTCGTTGTTCTTGCTTACATCCTGACAACAAATGAGCACTTACCAATAAACTTTTTCTTCCCCTTTACGTTTTCCTATATAATAGACACCGAACAGATGTCTATTGAAAAGGATATAGTATCCCGAGCCAAAAAGGGTGATGGGGCAGCCTTTGCTCAGCTTTATGAAGAGCATCTTGATAGGATTTATCGCTATGTCTATCTCAAAGTGGGAAACCGGACTGAAGCTGAGGATTTAACTCAGGAGGTATTCGTTAAAGCATTGGAGGCGATTACAACTTACAAATGGCGAAACTTGCCTTTCAGCTCCTGGTTATTCCGCATTGCACATAATCTGGTGGTCGATTATTTCAGGAAACAGGGAAAGGTAGAAAAGGTAGCCTTAGATGATGATATAGTTTTGCCCAGCAAATCAAATCCAGCGCTTACAGCAGAACTAGCACTTGAAATCGAGGCTTTGGCCAAAGATATAGAAAATTTATCCCCAGCTCAACGTGAGGTGATTTTACTCCGTTTTAGTGCTGAGCTTTCTACCGCGGAGGTAGCCAGCTTTCTAGCAAAAAACACAGGCACAGTGAAAGCTTTACAACATAATGCCATAGTAGCATTAAGAAAAATGTCGTCGAGTGACAAATAAAACATGAATCAGAAGTTAGAAGATATCCTCGATAAATGCCTGGGACAGATGCTCGATGGTGAAAGCATTGAGGCTTGTCTCAATGCTTATCCTGAGCAAGCATCTGAGCTGGCGCCTTTACTCAAAACCAGTCGTGCCTTTATTCGAAATTCTTCAGCAATTCAGCCTGCTCCTGAATTTAAGGCAAGGGTTCATTCACGGCTTCGGGCAATGTCCTATGCCAAACAGGAAAAAGCGGAAAGAAGTAAGAGAACTCCTGCCTGGCACAGAAAGTGGTTACTAGCTATAGCTAGCGTTTTAGTTGTTCTGCTTGTTAGTGTGGGAACAGTTGCTGCTTCAACAAGTGCTTTGCCTGGTAAGTCTCTTTACCCTATCAAGTTAGCAGGGGAACAGGTGCGGCTCACATTAGCATTCTCAGACATAGACAAGGCAAAGCTTCATATCCAGTTCTCTGAACGGAGAGTAATAGAAATTGCCGAAATGGCAAGTCAGGGGAAAAATGATACAATTTTCGCATTGACCGGGCAATTTATTAACCATCTACAGCAGGTAAACGAGATTGACAATGTAGATGAACTCATGGGGAATGGAGTAAAAGCACCGGCTGCAACTTCCACTCTCCCTGAAGAGACAGAGGCCTTTGATGAAAGAGGGAACAAAGAGGAACTAAGGATAATGTTAAGCAATAGCCGTGAAGAAAGTCTATTAGCGCTAGAAAATGCTTTAGAAAAGGCTCCCCAATCAACTAAGGCCAACTTACAACAAGCCATCGAGATTGCAACAAGAGAGTATGATAAAGCACTCTATAATTTAGAAAAACACTCGAATTGATGTTTAGCAATAGCTCTTTTAGAGATGGCATCATGGGGAGTATAATATAGATGACAATGGGCTCTGAAGTTATTTATCGCAAGTGGCGCCCACAGACTTTAGCAGAAGTGGTGGGGCAAGAGCCAGTAACCCAGACCTTGCGCCACGCAGTAGAGAGTAAGAAAGTAGCCCATGCTTATCTTTTTTGTGGCCCTCGAGGTACAGGAAAAACCAGCACCGCACGCATCTTAGCTAAGGCAGTTAACTGCCCCCAGCAAGCACACGGTGAGTCATGTAACACTTGCAATATGTGCCGCTCAATTACCGAAGGCAAAGCTCTGGATGTCATAGAGATAGATGCTGCTAGCAACCGTGGGATTGACGATATTCGCAGCCTCAGGGAGAAGGTGAATTATGCCCCCAGCCTTGCTCCATATAAGGTGTATATCATAGATGAAGTCCACATGCTTACTGAGGCAGCTTCTAACGCCTTGCTTAAAACCCTGGAGGAACCACCTCCCTGTATAGTTTTTGTTTTAGCCACCACAGAACCACATAAAGTACTACCTACTATCACATCGAGATGCCAGCGATTCAATTTCCACAGACTATCTCAAACAGCAATAGCAGGTAAACTGCAACTAATCTGCCAGAGAGAGGGCTTTAATATCGAAACCGAACCACTCAAAGTTATTGCCCATGCAGCTACAGGAAGCCTGCGCGATGCCGAAAATATATTACAGCAATTACTTGCTTATTATGGCAACCAGATTAACTTAGACCAGGTTCAAACAGCACTAGGATTAAGCAGTGCTCACGAGGTTAAGCAATTAGCAAGACATATTGTTAATAAAGACATTCCCGCTGGCCTGCAGGTCATAAATAGCGTCAATAGCGAAGGCATCGACTTTCGCCAATTTAACCAGGAGCTAGTAAAATATCTCCGAGGATTATTGTTGACTAAATCTCAATGCGAAGAGGTGATAGATGCTACGAGCGAAGACTCAGCTGAAATGAAAAAACTTGCTGCTGCTAGCACATTGGAATATTTGCTCAGGGCAACCAAACTTTTCTCCAATGCAGACTTCCGCAGCGATAATTATAGCACCTTGTCTCTAGAATTAGCTTTGGTAGAATGTGCCCTGCCTTCGATAGCTGAACAGGAGAAGCCACCACCCCCTGCACCCCCAGAAATAAATAAAACCCCTGAATCACCGCAGGAGCCAGCACAGGCAACTCAAGAAGCTAAGGTTCCTGTGGAGGTAACCAGCACTGAGATTTCACACCTGGAAGTTCCTCAAAATATTGATGACATGCGCAGTCAGTGGCGGGAATTCATTCGATCTTTGCATGGAGAGGGTTCTAACGGCCATCTGGACGCTCTCCTGCGCAGTGCCTGTGAACCAATATCCCTTGAGGACAATATCCTGACATTAGGATTTTATTATCCTTTCCATAAAGAAAAGATTGAAGACCCTAAATACCGACACCTGATAGAAAGAAAACTTAAGGAAATTTTTAATCAGACGTACAAGATAAAATGTACCCTGGTCGACCATAAAAAGGAACTGCCATCCCAACAACCAGGAGAACAAAATTATTTGATTGAAGCTGCCCTGGAAATGGGAGCCCGTATCATTGATCAGTGATTATAAGGAGAGATTGATGGTTTCTTGCGAACCGATAGCCAGATTAATTGAAGCATTTAATAAATTGCCAGGGATAGGTCCTAAAAGTGCTCAACGCTTAGTTTATTATTTACTACGCAGGCCGGATGAAGAAGCTCAAACTTTAGCCGATGCTCTTGTGGCTCTGAAGGAGAAAATAGGTCTTTGCTCAGTTTGTTTTAATATTACTACTACTGATTGTGACCCATGCCCCATTTGCCAGGATGAGGAGCGCGACCATTCCAAAATTTGTGTTGTCGAGAGACCATCAGATATCCTTCCGCTTGAACGAACTGGAAAGTATAAAGGTGTTTACCACGTGCTTCATGGAGTTGTGAGGCCTGCGCAAGGAATAGGGCCTGAAGAGTTGAAGACAAAGGAACTTTTATCCCGTCTTAAAAACAATTCGGTAACGGAGATAATCCTGGCAACCAACCCTAATCTAGAAGGTGAAACCACTGCTATGTATCTCCGACGGATAATACTCCCTTTGGGTATTCACATTACCCGCTTAGCTCGAGGTTTGCCATTTGGTGCTGACCTGGAATACGCTGATGACATGACCTTAGGTCAGGCTCTTGAAAGCAGACAGGAATTCTAAAAAGCCTTTTATGAGCACAGCACGGAATTATCAAACTCAAGCCGTTATCATCAAGCAAATCAAGTTTAGCGAAGTTGATAAGATTCTTATTATTTACACTCCAGAATTTGGCAAGCTGAAAGCGATAGCTAAGGGAGCTTACCGCCCAGGAAGCAAGTTAGGCGGTAATGTAGAGCCTTTAACCCATAGTTTGATGATGCTAGCCAGGGGACGCAACTTCGACATTGTCACTCAAAGCCAAACTATCGATGGTTTCATAGCCTTGAAAAACGACCTATGGCATACCTCTTGTGGCCTTTATATTGTGGACCTCATTGATTCCTTTACCGTGGAGAATGACAGGAACCCTCCCTTGTTCAATTTGTTAATCAATGCTCTGCATCATTTATGCCAAACTGATGACAGCGAAATCATATTACGTTATTTTGAACTTCATTTTCTCCACCATCTTGGCTACCAGCCCCAATTACATCAATGTGTCGCCTGTAATTCGCCACTCATGCCGGTAGTTAACTTTTTTAGTTTTAATCAAGGTGGAATCCTATGCCCTAATTGTAGCAACAAGGAAGCTGCGCCTTATCCCCTTTCTGTTGACGCTTTGAAAATTCTCCGTTTATGGCAAAATTCTGATTACGCCACTGCGAGACGTGTTAAAATAAAACCGAAATTATCTTCACAGTTGAGACAAGTGATGCAGAATTACATAAAATACCTCTTACAACGAGAGGTGAAATCAATGATATGGCTGCAAAAGTTAAGGGAGAGTTGACAACAACCCACCAAAGAAACTAAAATCCCCTCCGTGATTAGACTTAGTATATTTGTGTTGCTAAGTAGTTTAAATTTAGATACCAGTTGTCGTTTTAAAGCGAGTCGTAAGCTTATGCTCTATCTTTGAGCTAAAATTCATCCTCTAAGAAGATGAACTAAATTTTTGTTACAGAGAAGGTGTAAAAATGTACTTTATAATAGCGGGCTTAAGTAGCACAGGGAAAAGCCTTGCCGGGTTTCTTGTCAAGGAAGGGAATGAAGTGGTAATTGTAGATCCGGATGAAGCAAGGTGTGCTGAATGGGCAACAGGTTCTGACGCCATGGTAATAATAGGTAATGCTACCCAAAAATCAGTCCTGGAGGAAGCCAGAGTTAAGAATGCAAATGCTTTAATTGCCTTGACCAATGATGACTCAGATAATTTAATGATTTGCATGACCGCCAGGGAAATGGGAGCAAAGAAAGTAATTTCTCTGATAAATGACGTAGCGCATGTGGAAACTTTTAAACAAGCAGACATTGATTTCCAGATTAAGCCCTATGATATAATAGCGCAACATATCTGCAAGATGATTTTACAACCTTACGTAAAACATTTTCTTCCTTTCGAGAGAGCGGAAATTTTTGAAATAGAAATTGATGATGGCATGAATTGTGTGGGCAAGAAAATTTCAGAAATAGGAAATCCAAATGGGACGAAAATTCTGGTAGTAGAACGGCAAGAAAAATATTTAACCGATGATGTTAGAATAGAACCTAAAGATTGGTTGACTCTCATTGTAGGCCAAAAGTCTGCAAAGCAGGGAGCCGCGTTTATGGATAAATGTTTTACCAAAGGGTAAGATTAACGCTACACACCATCGGTTCAATTCTAAGATACCTCTCTTTAAGCTATATTATCCCCTTATTAGTAGCTCTCTACTATGATGAAGATTGGCATATTTTTTTATATTCACTACTGCTAACTTTAGCTATCGGCCTATTATTTGAGTTCGGATTTAAAACTACAAGGGAAATAGAACGCGCCGATAGCTTTTCTATAGTGTCATTCGCATGGCTTCTTGTGCCACTCCTTGGTGCGGTCCCCTACATGTTTTTGGGCTGGAATTTCCTCAATGCCTTTTTTGAATCCATGTCTGGTTTCACTACTACTGGTGCCACCATACTGGAAAAAGTAGAGGTTTTACCTCAAAGCGCCCTCCTATGGCGTAGCCTTACCCAATGGCTGGGTGGAATGGGAGTAATAGGCCTTTTTGTCGCTATTCTGCCAAAATTAGGAGTGGGAGGTTCTCAGCTCTTCGCGCGGGAATTCCCCGGCCCCATGCCCGAAAAACTTCGCCCCAGAATTAGAACCACGGCAAAACTCCTTTGGGAAATTTACACTGGCTTCACTTTCGCTGAGATAGCACTCCTTTATTTTCTGGCTAAACTCCCCTTTTTCGACTCAGCCTGTATCTCCCTCTGCACTCTCCCCACCGGCGGATTCACCCCTACTACGACAAGCATCGCAGCCTATGCTAATCCCCTGGCTGAATATATCATCATGGCCTTCATGCTCCTGGCTGGCACAAACTTCATAATTCATTACCAGGTTTTAAGGGGAAACTTCAAAATACTTAAAGATGAGGAGTTCAGGCTTTACTTACTTTTCTTAATGTTAGGTGCCTCATTATTAATCCTTTCTCAGGGCCTTAGCTCATATAGATATAGCTTCTTTCAATCAGTCTCGATTATGACCACTACTGGCTTCGTTACTTGTAATTTTGGGCTGTGGCATCCTGGTGCCAGAATGGTGCTTTTAGCTTTAATGCTTATTGGCGGTTGTGGTGGCTCCACAGGGGGAGCGATAAAAGTAGTGCGACTTTTGACCCTGCTGAAGCATAGCAGGATGATGATGAGAAAAGCTATTTCGCCCAAAGCTGTAATCCCAGTTAAATACAACCAGAAACCCCTCTCAGATGAGATAATTCGAGATATAATTTCCTTTCTTTTCCTTTACCTGATTGTGGCGGCTGTAGCTTCCATAACACTCGGTTTAATGGGATTTGACCTGGAAACATCACTTTCAGCGATAGCTGCTACTTTAGGGAATGTAGGGCCTGGACTGGGTGCGGTAGGCCCAGCACTAAATTATGCACGGTTTCCCGCAGCAGGGAAAATACTCTTAATTATCTGTATGTGGTTAGGTAGATTGGAAATATTTACTGTCTTGATGATATTTTTGCCTCGCTTCTGGAGAGGGTAATTTCCAATGGAAAGGCGGGAATAACCAAGCTATACTTTAGGTAAATGACAAACATCGCTTTTCAGGGAGAAAGAGGAGCTTTTAGTGAAGATGCTGCTATAAAGCTTTTTGGGGAAGACATTGACTTTTTACCTTGTGCTCATCTTCGGAATGTCTTTCAATCTGTGTTAAAAGACGATGTTAGTTTTGGTATAATTCCTATAGAAAACTCTCAAGCTGGCAGTATCAATGAGGCATACGATTTACTATTAGCATACCCCCTTAATGTGTTCGCTGAAGTTATTCTCAGGATAAGTCATTGTTTGATGGCTCTGCCAGGCGAAAAACTGGCTGACATAAAGGCAGTTTATTCTCATCCACAAGCCCTGGCTCAATGTGAGGAGTTTTTAACCAGATTAACCGCCAAAATTGTGCCTTACTACGATACCGCAGGCAGCGCCAAAATGATAAAGGAAAGCCAATGCAGAGAGTTTGCTGCGATAGCTAGTCAGAGAGCTGCTGATATCTATGGATTAGAGATATTGGTGCCAAGAATTGAAACTAACATCAACAATTACACCAGATTCGTTGCTATCTCCAGGGAAAAAGCCAAGCTACATGAAGGGAGCAAGACCTCTCTTGTTTTTTCCGCTAAGCATGTATCCGGAGCACTGTATAAAATATTAGGCATTTTTGCTACTAGAAATATAAACCTGACAAAATTAGAATCCAGACCAAGCAAGACTAAACCATGGGAGTATATTTTTTACGTTGACTTTGAAGGGCCCACCGATAGCGAAATTTACCGAGAAGCGATAAAGGAGCTTCACGACGAAGCTGCTTTTGTTAAGATACTGGGGTCTTACCCCCAAGCCAGACAATAGCTATGTCAGCCTCACCTTCAACTTTTCATATGTTGCAGCTAGAGCCTCCGCTATAACTCTTGTACTGGAGAGTACAGTCATAAAATTAGAGTCTCCCTGCCATCGAGGCACTATATGCGTATGGAGATGATCCTCTATCCCAGCTCCAGCAACTTTACCTATATTCAAGCCAATATTGAAACCTGCAGGTTTCAATGCTTCCATTAAAATTTTTACGGCTCTTTTAACAATATCAAAGTGCTCTTTCGCTTCATCATCTGTTAGCTCTTGTAAATTTGCTATATGGCGATAAGGGACTACCATCAGATGCCCAGAAATATATGGGAAAGCATTTAAAATTATGAAATTGCTTTGGCCACGATAAAGGATAAAATTCTCTTCGTCGTTATTTTCTTTGGGCTTTTGACAAAGAATGCAACCATTCGCCTTCGGTTTTTCTATATATTCCATTCTCCATGGTGCCCAAATTTGTTCCATCTGCGTTGTTTGATTTTATACTGCTTTCAAGTTAACTGCAACAGCCCATCGGTCAAGCAAATTCATTAAGGAGCTATTAAATCTCAGGCACGCTCTCAGGATATTAATTGGCTTCTTAATCAAGGGGGCAAAACAGCCTGTCTCGGAACACGAGAGGCATGCTTAATACGTTCACTAAATCAGCTTACTCTAAATAATCCCTGAGTTTTCGGCTCTTACTGGGATGGCGTAGCTTACGCAAGGCCTTCGACTCAATTTGACGAATCCTTTCACGCGTCACACTGAATTCCTGTCCTACTTCCTCTAAAGTTCTAGTGTGCCTGTCTTTAAGACCAAATCTGAGTTGGAGCACCCTTTTCTCCCGCGGGGTAAGCTCATCAAGCACCCTATCTATTTCTTCCTTAAGCAACTGCTGTGTAGCTACTTCATTTGGATCTGGGCTAGCCTCGTCTTTGACAAAGTCACCCAAACGGCTATCATCTTCTCCGCCAATGGGTGTCTCTAGAGATATCGGTTCGTGGCGAAATAATCCCATAACCTCTTCTACTTTTTCTGGAGTCATATTTAACTGGCTGCCAATTTCTGCATAGCTAGGTTCATATCCGAGATTTTGAGTTAATTGCCGCATCGTTCGCAATAACTTGTTAATTGTCTCCACCATATGCACAGGGATGCGAATAGTACGAGATTGATCAGCTATAGAGCGAGTAATACCTTGCCTGATCCACCAAGTAGCATAGGTGCTAAACTTATATCCTTTCCTATGCTGAAATTTATCTACAGCCCTCATAAGGCCGATATTTCCCTCTTGTATAAGGTCAAGGAGAGACATGCCGTGTCCGATATACTTCTTGGCAATGCTAACTACAAGGCGTAAGTTTGCCCTAGTGAGATGTTCTTTCGCTTTTTCCGCTTCCCCTCTCACTTTTTCAAAATGGGCTTCATACTGACTATTATGAGAGCGAAGTTGGGAAAGAGATTCATCGCTAGCCAGAAAAGTCTTTATCCCCTGCCATGAAAGGTCAACTCCAGCTAGAGTCAACAACTGCACCGGCAAAAGATTGCTGCTCAGTGAAAGATCTATAATATCTTTCACTGCTATCTCAATTTCCTTGCCAGTCCTTTGAGCAACCACCGCTATCAACTCCAAATCTATCTCGTTATCAATAGCATCATGAAATTTATGATCTTTAATTACCTCTATTGAGCTACAGGAATGGTCAATCCCTAAGTATTCTCTAACAATCTCGACAATGAAGCGAGCCTTGGACAATCGTGACATTATATCGATTGCTATATCAGCTGCTGAAGGAATTTCCTTATGCTTTTTAAAGTAAGCAACTTGAATTTTTTGCAAGTAGCTTGCTCGCTCTATTTTGCGGGACAATTTTCTCTCTTCAGCGGCTGTGAGAAGAGGCACTTTCCCAATTTCATGGAGGTACATGCGAGCCAAATCATCAGTTACCTCATATTCCTCTCTCTCTACCTGCGTCTTAATTTCTTCAGCGTCTGCTTCTTCCGCTGTCTCTTCCTCAGCCGCAGCACCACTATCTTCAGTTTCCCCAGCATCGGTAGTGCCTCTCTTTGGTACTGGTTCCCCACTCTCATCCAGCTTAAGGGCTCCATCTTCATTGAAATCTGTCATCTATTCTCTTTCCTGCCTGGTCTCTCTCGTTTAGTGAAAATCTCTTTGAGTTGTTCACTATATTTTATTCCTTGTTCATCCAGTTTAGCTAATTCAGCACTCACACCTTCCTTCTCTCTAGTGAGATTAAACATCAACTCTCTTCCCGCTTCCAGTCTCTTTGACAAATTTTCTTGCAATCTAAGGATGCAGTCATTTAGAGCATATTCTTCCATGCCATCTCTATCCAGAATTGGCTTACTCATCAAGTAGTTTAAATTCTCTAGCAGGCTGGCGTCAAGTTTATCTCTAAATTCGGAGATATTCTGGAAGCACTGCCACTTCGCAAAAATCTCGCGATTCTCCGTACTTTCAAAAAGCTTTGCTTCTAAGTTCCGAGCTGCCTGCCGAAGTCGCGGGCATTGGAGTAGTAAAGCTAAACAATATTCCTCAATAGGATTGCTTACGAGCGAATAGCTAAAGCTAGGTTGCTTTGTTGTTGCAGTTAGCTGTGGTTTCCTTTGAGCAATTTGTGATTTCCTCAAGGCTGCTGTTATATCAGATTCTCTAACTTTTAATGTATCTGCCAACTTTCGTACATAATGGCCTTGTTGTACAAGATCTTTTATCTCATAAATTAGAGGCAGTAGCTTCTGTAAAGCTAAGGATTTATCCTTAGCTTTATTGGTATCAACCTTGCTTATCACAATCTCCAAAGCAAAATCAAGCACAGGTAGAGCTTGCTCCACCAGGCTTTGCCAAAGAGCAGTATCCTCACCTATTACCTCGTCGGGGTCCTTGCCCGGAGGTAGGAGCATGATTTTTATCTCAGCATCAAGAGTATTCTGATGTTTCACCAACCCAGCCAGAGATGGAGATGGCGCCATTCCTTTATCCACAGAACTAGCTAGTTCTTTTGACCATGAAAGCGTCGATGTTATCTTCTTATCCAGGGAGTGAGTCAATACTTCTACTCCTCGGAAAGCAGCTTCTTGCCCAGCAAGATCAGCATCCAGCGCCAAGATTATATTCTTGGTTAATCTTTTGAGGATGCGTGGCTGTTTTTCAGTTATGGAGGTTCCCATTGAAGCCACTACGTTTTGCCACCCATGTTGGTGGGCTGTGAGAACATCCATATAGCCTTCCACAATTATTACTAGATTCCTTTGTCTTATATTATCCACAGCTCTGCCAATCCCATAAAGGCAGCTACTCTTATCGAAAACTGGTGTTTGGGGGGAGTTAATGTACTTGGGCAGGGATTCATCTAAAGCCCTGGCGCCAAAACCCATAACCCGACTTTGCAAATCGCATATAGGGAACATCAAGCGGTTGCGAAACCTATCATAGCTGTTTCCCTTCTCCTTCTCTATTATCAGACCAGCTTCAATTAACTCCTGTGCCACATATCCTTTATTGGCTAAGAATTTCTTAAGGGCATCCCAGCTATTGGAGCTAAAACCTAATCGGAATTCCATAATAGTTTCAGGAGCAATTTTTCTCTTATCAAGATAGTTCCTGGCTGCTTCTCCAGCCTCAGTGTTTAGAAGTAAATGATGGAAGTATTCAGTGGCTGCTTCGTTGATTTGGAATAATCTCTCTTTCTTTTTATCCTCAACACTGCTTGCAGGCCCAACTGAGCTTAAAGTTACACCTGCTCTTTGAGCCAGGAGACGGATGGCCTGCCCAAAATCTATCCCCTCCTTTTTCATAATGAAGGAAAAAACATCACCACCGGTGCCGCAGGCACCGAAGCAATGCCACGTCTGTTGCTCGGGAAAGACAAAAAAGGAAGGATGCTTCTCATTATGAAATGGGCATAATGCCTTGAAGTTACGCCCTGCTTTTAGTAGCGACACATAAGCAGAAATTACCTCTACAATATCTATTCTCTGTTTTATCTCGCTGGTAATGCTCATTGATTTAAACCCTAAACAGGTGTTCCTAATCTTCAAAATTCGGGGGTTCGTACTTAGTATTTCTGGTGGATAGTTCCTCAGCTAATCGTAACGCATACTGGTCTGTCATTCCGGCAATGTAATCAACAACTTTACGTTCCCTATCATCATTCAATGAGGCAATCTCTTGCGGTAGCCTCCCCTCTTGTTGCAAGAAATAAGAGTATAAAAAATGTATTGTTTCCCTGGCTTTTTCTGCATCGTTGATAGCTAAACTTGGCTTATACACCTTGTTAAATAGAAACTGGCGAAGGCAATCGGTTGCCTTAATCACCTGAGGGCTCATGGTAATAGCCAGTTTTGCCACATTTCCATGTCCGCTAACTGGCCAGGAACAACTCACAACATCGCAAACCAGGGTATTAATCCGCTGCGAATGTGTATATCCTAAAACACTTACCGCAGGTTCAGGCAAATCGCTTTCAATAATAATTCCAGCCCTCATAGCATCATCAATGTCGTGATTGATGTAAGCAATGACATCTGCTATTTTGCATATCTGGCCTTCCAGAGTATTGACATCTGACCATTGTTCCCCCAAGACGCCCGCCTGCCCCTTGGAATGTTTAAGGATACCGTCTCTCACTTCCCATGTAAGGTTAAGTCCATGTCCATCATTTTCTAAAAAATCAACCACGCGTAAGCTTTGCTCATTATGTCTGAAACCACCAGGATAAAGTCCATCCAGAACCTCCTCCCCCATATGGCCGAAGGGGGTATGGCCCAAGTCATGCCCTAAAGCAATAGCTTCGGTTAAATCTTCGTTAAGATTCAAAGCTCGCGATATAGTTCTAGCAATTTGGGATACCTCTAAAGTATGAGTAAGTCTGGTCACGTAATGGTCGCCTAAAGGAGCAATAAAGACCTGCGTCTTATGTTTCAAGCGGCGGAAGGCCTTGCAGTAGACAATGCGATCACGGTCGCGCTGAAAACAAGTTCTTATAGGGCATAGTTTCTCCTCTCTTAACCTGCCTCGACTAAATTTACTCTTAGCCGCATAGGGAGAAAGACCTTCCTCTCGTTTCTCTGTTTGCTGACGTATATTAAGCTCATCAACCATCAACGCCCTAATTTTGCTTATATAGCAACAATCACATTACTTATCTTGCTTATCCTGCACATGTGGATTACATACCACAACGTAATTTCCATCCATACTTATAATTATATCAAATTTTCCATCCCCGTGCTGGCTGGCCACATACGTCACTTACGCATCCTGCTTTTTATTTTCTCTTCTACTTTGGCTATATTTAGCTTTGTTGACAGCACTACATCCGGATTCAAAGATATCGAATCTATGCCACGCTCAATAGTCTCTTATCTATCTTACCCCTGTCGAGTATATTGAAAAGGAACTTGCTAAAATTCGTAGCCCAATGTTGCCTATGTGGTCAGTCAGCAAATTTACAAGCAAAACTTACAAGAATAAGTTATAATTAGAAGCACAACTTAATTTTGAACTTTAAGTCAAGGCCAAAATGCCAAATAGCTTTAATCATTTAGACTCATACTTAGCCACTTCGGAGTCTGTTACCGAGGGACATCCGGACAAGTTATGCGACCAGATCTCCGATGCTATTCTTGATGCCATACTGGGAAAAGACCCAATGGCACATGTTGCCTGTGAAGTCTCCGTCACTACAGGAATGGTGGTAGTAATGGGTGAGATTACTTGCAACTGCTATGTAGAAATACCTAATGTTGTGCGTCAAGTGGTTAAGGACGTGGGCTACACTCACCTTAAATACGGATTCCACTACCAGACTTGCGGTGTCCTGGTATCCATTAAGGAACAGTCAAAAAACATTACTGACGGCGTTAACCAGTCCATGGAAATAAGAACAAGAGAATCGAGCGATGTTTTAGATAAGACTGGCGCCGGTGACCAGGGAATGATGCTCGGTTTTGCCTGCAAAGAAACACCTGAGCTTATGCCGTTGCCTATCTCGCTGGCACATAAATTGTGTCGTAAATTAGCTGAAGTAAGAAAAGATGAAACCATACCTTACCTTTGCCCTGATGGTAAATCTCAGGTAACTATAGAATATAGCCACGGCATACCCAAAAGAGTTGTATGCGTTGTCATAGGCGCTCAACATGACCCTAATGTGAAGCACTCTGATATTGAACGTGATATTACAGAGAAGGTAATTAACAGGGTTATCCCTGCTGGCCTGGTGGATAATGAAACTAAGTTTTACGTTAACAGTGCGGGGAAATTTGATATCGGCGGGCCTGTAAGCGATACTGGCTTCACAGGGCGGAAAATCATGGTTGATACTTATGGCAGTGCTTGCCGGCATGGTGGAGGCTGCTTTTCGGGCAAAGACCCTACTAAAGTAGACCGTTCTGCTGCCTACATGGCGAGATATGCAGCCAAAAACATAGTGGCTGCCGGACTTGCTGATTCTCTGGAACTTCAGATTGCCTACACTATTGGTAGAGCTCACCCACTGTCATTATCCATAGAGACATCTGGCACAGAAAAAGTTCCAGAGAAAATCATATTGAGCCTTATCCATAAACACTTTGATTTTCGTCCCGAAGCTATCATAAGAACTCTAGATCTACGCCGCCCCATTTATCGCCAGACTGCAGCTTATGGCCATTTCGGAAGAGAGGACCTCAGTCTTCCCTGGGAAAAAACAGACAAGGCTGAGATATTAAAAACTGAAGCGGGGCTATAGAATGGCTCCAATCAAATTTGGCACTGATGGCTGGAGAGCGATTATCGCTGAGGATTTCACCTTTGACAATGTGCGCATTTGCGCTCAAGGAGTAGCGGAGTATTTAAAGGGAAGCGGACTCAGTCAAAAGGCGTTAGTAATTGGTTATGACACTCGCTTTGCTTCTGAGGATTTCGCTGCCGCTGCCGCTGAGGTAATTGCTGGTAACAATATTAAAGTTCACCTATGTCTCAAGCCAGCTCCTACCCCAGTAATAAGCTACACAGTTCCTGCCATTAAAGCCGCTGGGGCTATCATTATCACCGCCAGCCATAACCCAGGCTCGTGGAATGGATTCAAGTATAAATCACAGGAAGGCGCTAGCGCTTCAACTGAAGTCACTTCCCAAATAGAGAAAAATATTACTCACCTCACTCAAACTCTCTCGCCTCAAGAGAGAAATCCAGAAGGCGGGGTAAAAAAGATTGCTCTGGATAAAGCTTTAGAGGGAGGGCTGGTAAATTACATAAACCCTGATCCAGCTTACTTTAAACAATTGAACCACCTCGTAGATATTCAGGAACTACAGCATCAGAAACTAAAGATAATCGTCGACCCTATGTACGGCGCTGGTGCTGGCTACTTCAAAACACTCCTTCGAGATGGTGAGATAGAAATTACTGAAATTAACGCCGAGCGGAACCCCGCATTTCCCGGAATCCAGCCAGAGCCCATTGCCAAAAATCTAACTAAACTTTGCTCCTTAGTCAAGGAGCAAAAAGCCGACGTTGGCTTAGCCACCGATGGTGATGCTGACCGTATTGGCATCATAAATGAAAAGGGGGAATTCTTAAATCAGCATCAGGTTTTTGCTCTACTCTGCCTTTACCTTCTGGAAATTCGTGGTGAACGAGGACCAATGATTAAAACGCTCACATCCACTACTATGATTTCTAAATTGGGGGAAATTTTTAACGTTCCTGTCTATGAAACAGCGGTGGGCTTCAAGTATGTTGCCCCGCTAATGATACAAAAAAAAGCAATTATTGGTGGTGAAGAGAGCGGCGGCTACGGATTTCGCAGGCATATTCCTGAGAGAGACGGCATTCTTGCCGGGCTTTACTTCCTCGATTTTATGGCAAAAACTGGCAAAACTCCATCCCAGCTCCTGGATTATCTTTTTAGTAAAGTTGGCCCCCACTACTATGAACGCATTGACTCCAACATTACTAAAACTAAGCGCCAGGTAATCCTGAATCAGCTTACCTCTGGTTCCGTAGATACTATAGCTGGCGTTAAGGTTACTGGCATAGATAGCTCCGATGGATTTCGTTTTTCGCTTGCCGATAAATCCTGGCTGTTAATTCGCTTTTCAGGGACGGAGCCTCTGGTGCGTCTTTACGCTGAAGGGGAAAGCCTGGAAAAAGTCAGGAAGCTGTTGGGCGAAGGCAAGAAGCTGATAGATGTCTGAATAAGATTCCATAAATTCTCTGAATTTTTGGAGGTGGCCATGGCAGAACTTGATAACCTGGAGATATACCGGCGATACGACCCGGATGGGATGGCGGGGCATCTTCATGGCTTGCCTGTGCAATGCCGCCAGGCCTGGGAAAAGGCCAGCAAATTTGCTTTACCACCTGATTTCAAGGATATTGATAAAGTGGTCATTTGTGGCATGGGTGGCTCAGCTATTGGTGGTGATTTGCTGCGTAGCTTAACTTTCGAATTAAGCAAACCTCTTGTGTTCGTCAACCGTGGTTATGATTTACCTGCTTTCGTTGACTCTAAAACTCTGGTCATCACTTCCAGCTATTCAGGAAATACAGAGGAAACTCTATCTACGTTTACCCAAACATTGGCTACACGTTGTAAAAAACTGGTTATTACTACCGGGGGCAAACTGGGGAATCTGGCTCAGGAAAAGAATGTTCCTATTTTCACTATAGATTACCGTGGCCAACCCAGGGCTGCCCTTGGATACAGCTTTATTCCTCTCATCGCCTTACTTTGTAAAACTGGCTTCCTTGAGAACAAATCGTCTGAGATAGAAGAAATGGCTCGAACGCTGGAGGCTCTTTTGCATAATGTGGCAGAAAATGTAGCGACGCCGCTTAACCCGGCTAAGCAGCTAGCTGGTAAATTATTTGGCAAACTGGTAGTTATCTATGGTGCTGGTATACTTTCCACAGTGGCCCAACGCTGGAAAGGTCAATGCAACGAAAATAGCAAAACATGGGCTTTCTATGAAACTTTTTCTGAACTTAACCACAATGCCGTGGTGGGCTACGAGTTTCCTAAAGAAGTGGCTAGCAAGGTGTTTGTACTCATGCTTCGCTGCCCTTCACTCCATCCCAGAATTTTGTCCCGCTATCAAATAACCAGCGAAATTCTGGAAAAGGTTGAGGTGGGACATGAAATTGTCGACAGTCAAGGCAAGGAGCATTTAACGCAAATGATGAGCCTGGTTTTTCTTGGCGACTGGGTAAGTTACTATCTGGCGATACTTAATCATACCGATCCAACACCCGTGAAAACCATTGACTATCTTAAAAAACGCTTAAGTGATACGGATACACAATGACTGGCGGAGGGAGTGGGATTTGAACCCACGACCCCGATTTCTCGGAGTAACCGCTTAGCAGGCGGCCGCACTAGACCACTATGCGATCCCTCCAGCCTTATAACGTGATTTATTATGCCAGATATGGCTTGGACTGACAAACTACAGCGCTAACTTTATTATTGAATCTATGCATGCCTTAGTGAGTTGAAACTATAGTAAGTCATTCTTTCGCATAGAAACTGTTTATCCAGGCAGGCCTCTCAGGCATATTATCCTGTTCCAGCATCTCCCGCCACTTCTCATCAGTGAGCCTTTCGTCCATGGGGTGTTTAAACTCATAGTAGCTAAGTACAGGACCTACACCAATAAGGATTCTGCCATCGGGGACTTTGTATGCCGCCAGAATCAGGTCAACATAACCAACTCCCTCTTCTAAGACCTGTCGTGGTGGGTTGGTGTCAGTATGAACATCAGCAACAATAGTTGTTTCTTTACCTTTCGCCTCAACTCCAGCGATTATGGATTCAAGCTCCTCTCCAAAGTTCCTGATGAATTCATAATCTGTCTCGCTTAATTCTTTGTTCTCCAGTTCGCTTATCGAGATACTGGTCAACCTGCCGAGGATATGTTCCAGACTCTCCAGTCGGGCTTTCTCCTCATCGTTCAGGACATTAAGCTGCCCCAACCCTTCCTTTGTCATACTGGTTAACGCCAGCATCCGGGCATAGAATTCAGGAACTGGTTCCACATATCCTACTACTGGCTTGGGGGGTAACGGAGCCATCTCGCAGGTAGGGGTATAGCTTTGCTTGGCATAGAGAATGGTGTCGTGCCGTAGCTCGGTCCATGATGCTAAAGTCGCTTGTAATTCCCTATCCTGCCACGCCTTTGTCTGCATGAAGGTAGGATAACCTTCCCCAAACTCCTGAAGCAATGGCCGCAGTGCATACAACCATGCCCAGTAGAGATTACGGTTCCAATCGGCAACATCAAATCTGTCAAACTGGCTCTTCAGTTCGCTTAATTGTGTATCGTAGCTTGTGTCTGCTCCTGCGTATTCAGTATCTCCTTCCTCCTGTAGTATTTCATAAGCTCGCTCCGAGCCTAAAACGGCCATCACATCCAGACCCCTGGGGAAGCACCTTGCTGGCCCAGCCTGGGTCATCTTCATAGTAAAAGGCTCACCATAGCCAACATACATACCAACTGCAGGAGTGACCAGGTTTTGGAACATGTAAGAGTCAGGGACAAACCTCTGTCCCATAAACCTCATCCCCTTAGTCTTAGCCAGGCACTGATAAAGTTTTCCCCTGGTTATAGGAGGATACACTACACAGATGCCCGATCCCCCGTAAATCTCTGGATTTCTCATTTGAGCTAGCTCAGCCTTGAGGGCGAGCAAATTCTCATCGCTGGTAAACACATTGGCATCGAATTCAGTGCCAAATATTTTCTCCAGGGCAGCAAGGTACTCGTAAGGTGTCAGGTCATCGGCGGCGCCCACGAAAAATGAGGTGACCGAATAAATGCGGTTCCATATTCCCTGGGCAGTGCCGTCACCAGCCTCAATACTGGATAATTCGGCCGAAATTAGCGAGGCTTGAATCGTAGCCAGGTTGGCATCTTCTTCAGTGACCAACGGCCCTCCAAAAGCAGCGCAGTCACTTGCATCTCCCCCCTTTAACAGGAAAGCCATTCTGCCATACCACATCATTGTCTTGAAGTACCTTTTTAAAATCTCACTGCGGGTGTAATGCCCTCGAGGGACATACTGGGAATAGTCTTCACAGTAACAACAAGGGAGATCACAGCCACAATCTGTATTCGAATTGAAGATAGCGCTGGGCTTAAAATCCTGGTGCTCCTCAATGTTTTTAACTTCCTCCGCTACCTCACTTTTCACATAGTTCGGAGTATTGAAGTTTACCTTCCTTACTGGCTTAAATTCCTTTTTATCATAAGGATATTCCTCGTTCCACTGTTCAATCTCTGCTCTCAGTTTTGCCTCGTCGTAGCCCTCAGTTGGCGTTTGGAGGAGCTTCAACGCAACAGCGAAATAAGCCACATTTCTCCTCGCTGCTTCCTTGAGCCGTGAATCAGTAAAACTGTCATAATCAATGGTGGCTCTTTCCATCATGGCGAGGCTCATATCAATGAGTTGGTCAAAGAATTCTTCCTCTTCAATGCGCTTCAGTATCTCATTGAACTGGATGTGGTATAGATGGAGAAGAGTATCAGAGGTTACGAATATGGGGACTTCCCATTCCTTCATGATTTTATAAGGTTCTACTATATCGTCACCATATCCGGGAATAATCACAAATCCATTTTCCTGAAGGAGCTCTTCTTGATTCCCCCCTAACCTGAACTGAGGCTCTACCTGTGGTAGATTGGTAATTTCCGTTAGAGCTAGTGGCAAAGAATAGGAAGGTGAAGCTGGAACTGGAGAGATTTCCTCTATCTCATAACAAGAAGCCAGCGCCAGCTTCGGGTTGGATATGTCGCCAGTGCTTACTGATGGTATGCTCAAGGCAGGTGGGGGTTTTTGGCTCGTGCAGCCGCTGGTGAGAATAATGCCGATTAGTGCCAGGGAAATAAGCGATTTTGCCTTCATTAAGATTACCTCTCTTATCTTGCTTGTGTATACATATAACGAGTTCCCAGGCAAAAAGTTTACTCGCCCCACCACCATTGGTGTTGAATTTCATTGTAACATAAAGTTCTCAGGCTTTCTTTTGCAAGTGCCTTATTTGAACTGCGCATTTCCTCCCATTATTGCAATTCAGCATGTAGTTCAGCTACAATAAGGCCAGCCAGAATGAGAGTGGAATCATGCGCTACGCCCTTACTTGATGGAAGCAGGAATCTGCATCTCCACTCTCATTGCACAAGTCGTGCGTCGGCTTGGCTAAGAAGCTATTAAAGTAAGTACACCTTAAGATCTATCCAGAGTGAATGTTTATGCCTATCATTAAGAAGTTGCGAGGCATTTTCTACGGGTGGTGGGTCGTGGCCGCTTCTTGTGTGATTTTCCTATTTGTTGGAGGCACAACTTTCTATGGCTTCACCGCTTTCTTTAATCCCATAGTTGCTGAAATGGGCTGGACCAGGGCTCAGACATCGCTAGCTTTTTCTTTAAGGAGTATTGAGGGTGGTATCATCCGGCCTGTTTTTGGTTTTCTTATCGATCGCATAGGTGCGCGGAAATGTGTATTCGGAGGCATATTGGTCATTGGGATTAGCTTCATATTAATGAGTCGCACCGATTCTCTCTATTCTTTCTATGCCTCATTTCTTCTAATGGCATTAGGCTCTAGTGCTGCCCTTGGCCTCGCCCAATACGCAGCTGTAGCTAATTGGTTCAAACGACGTCGCTCGCTTGCCTTGGGAGTTCTTTCTGCAGGATTTGGCCTTTCCGGTGTAATGGCTCCAATACTGGTTTTCTTAATTCACTCATATGGTTGGCGGGGTACCATGGTTATTGCAGGAATAGCAACTATGGCCATTGGTATGCCATTATCACTTCTGATCAGGCACCGGCCTGAACAATATGGTTATCTCCCGGATGGCGATAAACCTGGAGACAAAACATCTCTAATCCCTGCCAGTAGCGAAACTGAATTGGGTGGTGGCATTGTAGTTAGGAAAGAGCCTAGTTTGAGACAATCTTTAAGAACACGGACTTTCTGGCTATTAATGCTCTTCAATTTCTTCACCTCTTTTTTCCTTAGCGCTATGACAGTGCACGAAATGCCTTATCTTATTAGCGTCGGCATATCAGAAAAATTGGCTGCTCTTACCATGCTGGGTATTACTGCCAGCAGCCTGATTGGAAGGTTGGGTTTTGCCTGGCTTGGCGATATCTATGATAAAAGGCATTTATTGGCGATGACATGTGCCCTACAAGTCGCAGGTATGTTCATCTTTGCTAATATTCACAGCCCATGGATGATTATTCCTTTCCTCCTCACCTATGGACCAGGGTACGGTGCGACGTTCCCATTATTGCCAGCAATCCAGGCTGATTACTTTGGCACAAAATCTTTTGCATCACTCAGGGGTTTATATGCTCTGGGCTGGACAATTTCAGGGGTCACCGCTCCATTTCTGGCTGGTTGGATGTATGATGTTCAAGGAAGCTACCGCCTTGCTTTTACCATTTTTGCAATCCTGTGTGTCTTCGCCATCCCGACAATTTTAGCCATTAAGCCTCTGGAGCCCAGCTACTCCTCTCAAAACAACTCGGCTCCCCCTGAATAACTTACGCTGAGTAGTACTGGCCTTGCAGTCAGCCATCGTAGCCTTGACAATCACTCCAGAAGATGGTAGAAATCTATGAACCATAAACTTGTCTATACAAATGTTAAGTAGGATGCTAACCTGATAACAGAAAAACCCAGAATCGGAGGTGAAGAATATGGCATTTAAAGCAGCTTTTATTGCACATACCCCTGATGCGGAGCCAGAGAAGCACCGATCTGTGATTGAAACATCTAAGTATAAACTTTTCACAGTACTGGTGAAGGGTCAAGCCCAGGCAGTTGAGGAGTGCAAGAAGCTTGTCAATAAGGAAGGTGTTCGCTCGATTCTGCTTTGTCCGGGTTTTACCCACAGGGCTACTGCGGAGATAGCAGAGGCAGTTGGAGAAAACGTTGCTGTCGCCATAGCCAGAGGAGATGGCCCGAGCAGCAAGGTTTCAATGGAAATAATGAAGAGCGAGGGGTGGTTCTCAGAAGAAGGAAGGAAGTAGAATTTCTTTTTCAGGGTTCTTCTCAAGGGGCAGAGCAATTTCCCGTATACTCGCAGTAGCGTAGAAGTTTTGGCCGTTCGGCAAAAATGGGATCTAAACCGCGTAGGTTAACAGAATACACTTTGATATTGCATAACTAAAAGAAGCTTGCCAATGAGGAATAGTCGCTTGTGCAACTACCTACTTTAGCTAAGTAGTAGTGAATAGAATTGGTACAAGGAGGTATATGATGGGTAATACACATGATAATGTACAAACAGCTTTCGCTGGGGAGAGCCAGGCTAACCGCAAGTATATTTTCTTCGCTGAAAAAGCTGCAGCGGAAGGATACCAGCAGGTGGCTAAATTGTTTCGTGCGGTTGCCGATGCTGAGACAGTACATGCAAGAAATCATCTAAGAGTTTTGACTGGGATTAAATCGACTGAAGAGAATCTGAGTAGTGCTATTAATGGAGAGCACTACGAGTTTAGCACCATGTACCCTTCTTTCATTAAGAAGGCAGAAGAAGAGGGTGATGAAAAAGCAAAAAACAGCTTCAATCTCGCAAACAAAGTAGAGAAAATCCATCATACTTTATTCCAGTCTGTTCTCTCAAAGATTAAAGCCAAGGAAGTCATCGAGCAAAAACCAGTATACGTTTGTCAAGTTTGTGGTTATACGGTAGAAGGCGAAGCGCCGGAGCGCTGTCCTGTATGTGGAGCACCAACTAAGATGTTCAAAGCGATAGAATAGGTTCAAAATTAATAAGGCCCAGATTCCTCAAGAATTACTCTTTGTCTAATCATTCTGGATTACTAAGAAAGTTCTTTAGCCAAGATAGCTGGCTTATGGCAATGCGTAAGCCAGCTATCTCAACACAAAGCTATTCCTCGTCAAGAAACCACTGAATAGGAACTTTCAGTATCTTAGCAATAGCAAATTCCCACTACCTGTAACAGACCTGTTACCAGTTTCGAGTTGTGCTTTACCAACCCTATTCTCTAATTCCTGTTGTCTTTACCAGATACTTATCCATGGTATCTTCGTTCAAGTCAACACCAAGGCCAGGCCCTTCAGGTACATGAACAAAGCCATTTACATCGACCTTTATTTCTTGCTTAGTTAAGTTGAACCTTAGCGGGGTGTCCGCTAAGCAGTATTCAAAGATGAAGGCGGTTTTACGTGAAGCAAGCCAGTGCAAGCCAGCAGCCAAATTAATGCCAGTGCCATAGAAGTGATTAGCCACCCTCAGGCCATGATCCTCGGCAATGTCAGCAATCTTCACGGCTTCTGTGAAACCACTCCGCGCGATATCGATCTGCACTACACTGATTCCACTTCGTTCAATCAAATCTTTGCATTCAAATCTCCCCGGTTGCCCTTCACCAGCAGCGAGAGGTATTTTAGAAACGTTGCTCAACTTCCTATATCCATCCATGTTATGCTCTTCAAGTGGTTCTTCAAGAAATAAGAGATCATAGGCTTCAAATTGCTTCACACGACGTATGGCGGTCATGGTATCCCAACAACAACCACCATCTATAAGCAAGTCATTTTCCTTCCCGATGCCATGCCGAGCCCCTTCTACCAGCTCCAACTCCATCTTTTCACTCAGCCCCTTTGGCATCCAGCCAAACTTTACAGCGGTAAATCCTTTGTTTATCCACTCCTTCCCAATCTCGCACGTTTCATTACCATTTTTACCAAAACCAACGCTGGCATAAGCCCGTATTTTCTTATTAAAGGCGCCACCCAGCAATTGATAAATAGGTAGGTTATAGTATTTTCCAGCTATATCCCACAGAGCTACGTCAATACCAGCTATGGCGTGAACAAGCGCCCCATGCCCTCGACGGCCATAATAAAAGGTAGATTGGTATAGCTTTTCGTTTATCACTCCGATATCCAGTGGATTCATCCCTATGAGCAATCGCCCTAAACCAGATACAGCGGTATGGCTAAATGGAGCTTCAATAACAGCTCTTACAACACGGGGGCACGAATCAACATCACCAATTCCGACGATGCCTTCGTCGGTGTGAATTTTCACGATCAACGCGTCCTGAATCCACATATCAATGGTCTCAGAAATCTCAGACTCGGGCAAACGAAGTTCAATTGCTTCCACTTTTGTGATCTTCATCCATTTATTCTCCTTTTGATAATACTCTGTCCCTGCCAAGCTTTCTTAATATTCTCCATCCATTGTATCAAGTATCAGAGGTTCACTCTATTCGTTCAGCCTTTCCTGAATGCCATTCTGTAGTAAGCATACTATCTGAATGCATTATTCTACCTTCATATTATTTAGTACCAACCACAAGTTAACTTAACCCACGGTCTACTAATAACAACCAAGTCACATTTCGTCAGAATGTATGATCGATAGTTGAGGTGATATAATTTCGAATAGAGAGGCTGTATGCAACCGTTATTCGACAATACTGTAACTGCTGATGACCCTATATACAAGTTCATACGGGATGACCCAGAGCAAGCAACAAAGGTTGCCAAGACGTTTACCGAATCCCTGTGGCAGAAGTATTGTCCCTATGCGGATAATCACTTTCGAGTGGAAATACAGAAAGTTTTTCATGCCAGATTCTGGGAAATGTATCTGGCTTGCACGCTTATGGATAAGGGCTATCAAATTGCCAGTGATAACACCGGCCCAGACATAAGAGTTGAACATAAAGGCAATATCATATGGATTGAAGCTACCGCACCGACCAGTGGGAGCCAAAATAGCAGTGATAAGGTCCCCGAGTTAATAATAACCCAACCTCCCACTGCTCAGAAAGTTCCTGAGGAACAGATAATCCTAAGATACCGTAGCGCTATTTATGAGAAATACGTCAATAAGTACTTTGGATATCTAGGAAGCGGGGTCATAGGCAAAGAGGATTTTTATCTCGTAGCAATAAACGGCTGTCAGATTCCTTCCTCAGGAAGTGACTTTGACCCGCCTAGAATAGTACGATGCGTTCTGCCGATTGGATATCCGCAAGTCACAAGCGACACGGCTTCAAGACAGAAAACCTCAGGAGGCTACCAGTATAGGCCACAGATTAACAAAGCGAGCGGCAGTTCTGTTAAGACCGACATATTTCTCGACCCATACTATAAACATATCAGTGCTGTCCTTTTCTCAAATGTCAATATTTTCAAGCTCACCAAGTCTATGGGCGATGACTTCATCATTGTACATAACCCACTAGCCCATTTGTTGCCTGACTATTTCCCAAATTTTGGACGGCAGTATCAAGCTCACAGGGGAGGAAAGAAATTTACGGTGCCCAGGAAAAATTAACGGTAGACTTTGAGGTTGTTTTCCCAATAGGCGATACGACGTAACAATCAGCCATTTTGTTACCCAACGTCATGTGTGAGAGGACAAACACACTGCTTCAAAGTAATTTCTTGGTCTAGAAGCTGGCTTACGCTTGGCCAAAGTACTATTGACATATCTTCGTTTGTGCAGCAATAATACAGAAGATTTGAAATTGAGGAGGATATTATGGCAACAGCTTATTGTATGAAGTGCAGGAAGAAGGTGGAGATAAGGAACCCCAAACAGATTACACTTAAAAATAGCAGACCAGCAACTCAAGGTGTATGCCCCATGTGTGGGACTAAGGTGTTTAGAATAGGGAAAGCATAGTGCTTATTACCTATAATCTAGTTGCTAGCTGTGCTTGAGTAAGATTTGACGAGAGCCTTTCCGCCTACCTGTAGTGGTGCCATCTATTTACTAAAACCCATAGTCCAGTGTTACCTATGTGGTCAGCCAGTACAATCAAAACCAATCTAGTAGTATTGATGAAAACAGGCCAGCAAGCGGTTTAAATTTGCATTTAAAAATACCGGCCACCTGCGCCTGAAACCGTCCTGGCGCTAACTCAATAAGTGGTAAAACCATCAGTGACAGGTCAGTAAGAAATCTAGAGTTAGGCTGAGATGGCCATCAATTTCTTTACAGGGAGTGTCTCGTCCGTGCTCGCCAATAACACTGAAATATCGATAACAGTTCTATAATATGATACAGTAGACAACAAGTGTTAAATGATGAGCTATAGGAGGAGTTATAATGTATGCATCGTTGTCTATTCTAAATTTTGGACCCAATATGAGACCAGCAG
>Ga0265594_1000027_pt1 | contig 125755 bp, 107 predicted proteins | sample saktaG_11_FD_190147 | JGI IMG/M metagenome (GOLD analysis project Ga0265594, IMG submission 190147) | Saline water microbial communities from Sakinaw Lake, British Columbia, Canada - sak_2011_5_24_80m | ecosystem: Environmental > Aquatic > Non-marine Saline and Alkaline > Saline ...
CTATTTCAAGGTGCCGCGACCCCGAATTATCGGATATTGGAAATAACCCTTGCGCTTGTACGAGGCGAACAATACTGAGGAGCCCTGTGCGGGAAAACCGCACGCAGGGATCTGTGAGAGGGCGGTCAGGTAACTGGCTGGTCTATCTCGATGGCAACAAGACAAAGGAGACAGTATGTGTGGAATTACAGCAGTCTGGGGAGAGGATGATACAGCACTAACTCATCATATTATGGAAAGCCTGATCCATCGTGGTCCAGATGCAAGCGGCATTGCTTCCCGAGAACGAGCGACTCTCGGGCATCGTCGCCTCTCGATCATAGACCCTGAAGGTGGTCGCCAGCCTATTTTTAGTGAGGATGAAGCTACTGCCATTATAGCCAATGGGGAGATTTATAACTTCAGGGCTCTCAAGAAAGACCTATTAACGGACCACCGGTTCAAGACGTCCAGTGACAGTGAGGTGCTTTTGCATCTGTATGAGGAAAAGGGTTGTAACATGGTCAATAGTCTCGACGGGATGTTCGCGTTTATCCTGATGGACGGTCAGGAACTGTTCGCAGCACGAGATCCCATTGGCATCAAGCCACTGTACTACGGGAGCTCCGGCCAAAGGACCGTTTTCGCATCTGAACTGAAGGCGCTTTCCGGTCGAGCTACGGACGTCAAAGAGTTCCCTCCGGGCAGCTTCTTCCATACGCAAACCGGATTCCACAAGTACCACCATATTCCACTGGTCGAGCCTGAAGAACGGCCAATGGATCAATGGTGTACGTTGATACGAGAGACCCTTGAGCGGGCGGTCTTCAAGCGGTTGATGAGCGATGTTCCACTGGGCGTTTTTCTCTCCGGCGGGCTCGACAGCAGTATCATTGCGGCCCTCGCCCGAGCCCACATGAAAGAACTGCACACATTCTCCGTGGGCATTGAAGGTAGCAGGGATTTAACAGCAGCCCGCGTGGTTGCTCAACATATCGATAGCATCCATCACGAATATGTGTTCACCGTGGATGACATCAAGCGTCATCTGCCGGAGATCGTTTTCTATCTTGAGTCTTTCGACCAGGATCTGGTTAGAAGTGCGGTGCCATGCTACTTTGTGTCACGGCTTGCATCGGAATACGTCAAAGTGGTCCTAACCGGGGAAGGTGCGGACGAACTGTTCGGAGGATACTCTTACTGCAAGGAATTCGACGAGACCATGCCGTTGAATGAGGAACTCTATCGAAGCGTATCTTCACTTCATAACATCAACCTTCAGCGTGTCGATCGTCTCACAATGGCTCATTCGATTGAAGGCAGAGTGCCGTTCCTTGATCTGGAGATGATCGAGTTGGGACAACGCATACCTCCTCAATGGAAAATCCGCCAACTGGAGAACGGGATACATGTTGAGAAGTGGATACTGAGGAAAGCATTTGAAGATTTGCTGCCTGCGGAGATCGTATGGAGAACGAAGGAACAATTCGACGAAGGCAGCGGAACCACCGATGTACTTGCACGGATAGGAAATTATTTCATGCCGCAGACCGCGGCCCGGGAGTATTCGACTTCGCACCGGGAAGACCATATCAGAAGTCATGAGGAAGGTGTCTACCACAAGCTTCTGTGTGAAGCATACATAGATTCATCTGTGATTCTCGATAACGTGGCCCGATGGGAAGAGGACCGAATCTATCAATTGCCGGACAAGCCGGATGCAGGCAACGGCAAATAGCCGCGCCTGATCCGCATGGATATTCATTCGCTGATTAAATGGGAAAAGGTAGAATGTTGAAAATGTTTGTTGGTACGTTTTTAGAGCTAAAGAAAACTCAAAAATGTTCCGATATAAATTGTAAAGCCATCGACTGACTTCAACACCAAAAGCAAAACCCAGGCCTTAATAAAAGGATAGCAGGTAAGCGTATAAAAAGGGAGTTTCAGCTCAAGGCTCATGGGCCGACTGGGATAACCGTTAAATAACGGTATCCCGGTGGCCATAATGAAGAGTTATAGAGATTTTTGGAAAAAATTAAAGTTTTTAATTAGAAAGCCGATATAAAGTAGTAGTTAAAAAATTGGTAAAGGGCAAACCTTTCGAAAGGCAGGGACGCAAAGTTTCCGACCTACGTCTTTGTAGTAAAGATAAGGTAGCGGGACTGCAAAGCAGTTACTGAAGAACCCCGTCTCCACGCTTTTCGGAGACGGGGTTTTGTTTTATGGGATGAGACCATGAAAGTTACCGATACTACTGATTACATTCGGCAGCAATATCCTGGTCAATTCAGAAGACCTGAAGATGGTAAGGGGCCATTTACTCGTGTAGACGGCCAGGAATTTGATAATATAAAAGAACTAAAAAAAAGTTCCGTTTACATAACCAGTGAAGAAGTCGTCTCTTTCGGAAGAGATACGAAATCTAATTTCACGAAGCTCTTTGATTTTGATGCCGGGATAAAATGTAAAACTGCGAAAGTTGAAGACACAGGCAAAGAGGAAAAATCCAGCCAACAGAATAAAGAAAGCAAAAAAGAACAAGTTACGGTTAAAGGAGAGAAGTCCATCGATCTGTGGGCATGATGAAGTTAGGTGTCATACCTTGAAATAAGAAATTGTTTGATTTATTATCCGAACGTTCCGAACTCTTTCAGCAGCGCTCTGGCCTGCTCGTCCATCAGGCCGTATTTTTCCAGAGTTTCAGACAGAGGAATACCCTCGGGCGAGAACCCTTTTTCATTATATACGATATCGCAAAGGCGTTGATAATCCTCTATCCTCATTTTCATCAGAAGCTTATGCCTTTCGTCCGGATCATCCGGCATCTTCTCCTTACCGAGACGTTCCTGAAGCCATTCATCGTAATATTCGGTTCGAGATTCATACTCGTTAGAATAGACAGGTCCCATGGCTCTTAACGGAATCTGATCGCTCGCGCGGGTTCCCTTTCCCTGGCGCAGATTGATCATCTTCTGCAGTAATAACAACCGTTCTGAATCGTCCAGTATATCCTGCAGGATTTTACTGCTGCCCGTTGTCGAGTTAAGATATTTGACATAATACTCCAGTGTGGGGAAGTTCTTTGCGGGGGCTTCCGTGTTTGCCGCCTCAGGATGACGCACGTCGATCCACGGAAGCTTGCACAGCCCTGTGGCATTGAACCATGTGCGGATCTGGGGGAACCACCGGAGGGCATTAGCTTTAAGTTCAAAGGTCGGCAGCTCCTTGTTGACCTGGTCGATAAAGATAAGCCATGCCTCGTCATGCTGCGGTCCTTTCAGTGCAAAGCCGTACCCGCCCTGCTGGGCAAGTGACTCTTTGGTGATGTACATCGAAAATTCAAGCCCCTTAACCTCCATTCCGAACTTGTTCAACTCCTCCATCACATCATTTTTGGATACATCCTTTCCGGCCGCATATTTCTCCGCAACCCATCTCTTGCCCCGTGCTATCCCCTGGCCGACAATCTTACCAAAACCTTCTCCGTTGGCGATTTCATGCAGTAATCGGTCTACGGCTTCTATGTTACCGAATGTCAGGTCATAACCGATATCATCTGCACTCAGAAAGCCGCGCTGAACACACTCCATAAAGAACGCTATCGTCACGCCTGTGGAGATTGTATCGAGGCCGTATTCATCACAATACCAGTTGTATTCCATAATATATTGAGGATCGAAGATCCCCATACAGGCAACAGACCCTACGGTTTCATACTCAGGGCCGTCAATACTGACTTTCCGTCCCGCCTCCGGCCCTCTTGTCAGCTCGACATCTTCAGCGCTCTTGGCACATGCCAGATTACAGCCGTAATAGCACCCGTCTTGCATCTTTTTGCTGAAATATTTGTCGAGAAAGACATGTGAAAAAATCTTTTTAGACTCCGGACTCTGCCCGTATTGATAATTATTGATCGGAAAAATGTGAAACTTGTCCATATACTCGGAAAGGCCGGTGGTGCCCCATGTAGATAAACGGAGCTGTTCCGGGTCGCACTGCCTTAAAACTTTTTTTAATGCGGAACCTGCCTCGCGCACGCCTTCAGGATCTATTGCATTGTTGCCATCTGCTTTTGAAAGACCGGAGCGGGCTATAATTCCCCTCAGACCTTTGAACCGCATGACCGTTCCAGTGCCGCCTCTGCCGGCCTGCTTGGAGCGGATGCGTTTACGCTTCAGGTCGAAAAAGAGGCTGTTAATGATACCAAACCTAGCATTGCATGCGCCTTTCCCCGCGGTTACTGCAGCAATATCGTTACTGAACTCTCCGTTGTTAACGTCTTTTAGAAGGGCTTCGCCGAAGGAGAGGGCACCTTCATCTGTTTTTTTATCGTAGGACGGCGCGGCGGCAATACTTATGGTTCCGGTATCTCCATCAACAATAACAACAACGTCCTCTCCGGAAATTCCGGAGACGGCCATTGCGTCAAAGCCGGCGCGTTTCAGTATCGGCGCAAAGTGACCGCCGATATTTGAGTCGATGAATGTATCTGTAAGAGGTGAAATAGTGCCAAAGACAAATTTGCCGGTACCCGGGAAACCGGGTTCGTTGCCAAGCGGGCCGCTGGCCATGACGAGGATATTTTCCGGGCTGTCATAACGGGTCTCCCTGCTTGTTTCATCCCAGATGAGCTTGATGGCATATCCCCGGCCGCCGATATATTTATTCTTGAATTCCGGCTCCAGTTCCACAATGGTAATATTCTGTGTGCCGAGATCGACTTTCAGTATCCGGTCAGTATATCCGCCTGTAACTATGGCAGGTTCATAGTTGATCTGCTGCAGTATTTTCATGTTCTACCTTTCTGACATTAATATGTTCATCAGTTAATTCAACTATTTAAAGATGCACAGTTTTATTGACCGTTGACTATGCATGAAAGCCGATTGAGTGTCAACAAAATTGTGGAGGAGTAGGGTAGAATTGATTGCCCTTGACATGCCCCTTCTAATTATTCATAATACTTCCAAAAAAGTGGAATGAGGACTGAGATGCTTAGGGTTGGATTTTTTCAGTTTGACCCGAAGTTTGGGGAAGTGGCGGTTAACCTCTCGAAGGTAGTGTCCGCTTTGCGCGGTGCTGAAGCAGATATTATTGTTCTACCTGAACTGGCGTTTACCGGATACTTCTTTGAGGATCGTTCCGAACTTGCTTCACTGGCAGAAGACCCTGCCAAGTCTCAAACTGTTTCCAGCCTGATTGCATTGTGCCGCGCCCATAACTTCTTTCTGGTTACCGGATTTGCCGAAAAAAGCGCTGACAAGATATTCAACAGTGCTCTGGTCATTGGAGGTGATGGCATTCTCCATACTTACCGAAAGCTGCATCTCTTCAATACGGAAAAAGAGTATTTCGATCCAGGCGATACTTCCCTCGATACGATTGAATTGCGCGGTGTAAAAATTGGCGTAATGATCTGTTTCGATTGGACATTCCCCGAGGTTGCCCGGGTACTTACCCTGCAAGGTGCTGATCTTCTGTGTCATCCATCCAATCTGGTTCTCACGTACTGCCAGCAGGCCATGCTCACCCGCTGCCTGGAAAATTTTGTTTTCGCTGTCACGGCAAACCGTTTTGGTTCGGAAATTCGTCCGAGAGGTACTTTGACTTTTACCGGTCAAAGTCAATTGGCGGGGCCGAAGGGCGAGTTGGTTTATCGTGCAAAACCCGGGGAAGAGGAGCTTTTCATAGCTGAGATCGACGTGAACAAGGCCCGGGATAAGTCAATAACTCAGATGAATAATCTGCTTGAGGACCGGCGTCCCGAATACTATAAAGAAATTGCACCTTGAAATAAAAATTCGATATTCTAAAACAATTCCTCAAGTATAATAGTTGAAAAGTTATTGATGATAGGAAATAGGCAAATTTGCCGGAAAACTCATCTAATATCAAGTTGTCAGGGCAACTATGCATTGTCTTTTTGAAGGATTTGCATAATGCCCATAACTGCTATGACGTGAAAGGAGGTGATTTAAGGTAAAATTAAAACTGACGTAATTTGAATAAATAGGTTTCAGCCGAGTAACCAAAATGCCAAAGGACAGAATTTAAAGAACAACTAAAGAGAGGAGAAAAATCATGCCCGATAGAGTTTACAAGATTATTGAATTGGTGGGAACAAGTGATGTTTCCTGGGAGGAAGCTGCCAAACATGCGGTGGAGACTGCCAGCGGAAGTCTTCAAGATTTGAGAATCGCAGAGGTTAGTCAGCTTGACATGAGAATTGAGAAAGGTAAAGTGATCGAATACCGTGCCAAGGTAAACCTTTCCTTTAAATATGAACCTGGCTCTTAATGATTTAAGTGTGGTTGCGGCTGACTGAGCTATGCTCAGTCAGCCGCAACTATCAAGGGGTTATGTCTATTCTTGATTCATTTAAGATAAGGTGCGACCGGCCCCGAGACTCCTATGGCAATATAACGCTAAAAAACAATATGGTATGGGTGAAAAAAGAGAGCAATTCAATAGCATCAGCCACCTGATTGGTGCGGTGGCAGCACTTGCCGGCCTTCTGTTACTGGTTGTACTGGGTGCGCGACAGGGTGACCCGGTGAAGATTGTAAGCTTCAGCATATACGGGACCACTCTCATATTACTCTATTCTTTTTCAACGCTGTATCACTGCTCCCGTGGGAAGGCGAAAGAAGTTTTTCGCAAACTTGACCACTGTTCGATCTTTCTCCTGATTGCCGGCACCTATACCCCGTTCACCCTGGTCTCTCTTCGCGGCAGCCTGGGCTGGTCAATATTTGGTGTAATCTGGGGCCTGGCAGGCCTGGGGATTGTGCTGGAGTCACTGCCCCTAAGGAGGCGTCGGGTTCTGGCAGTGGTCGTTTATCTCTTCATGGGCTGGTTCGGCTTGATAGCGCTAAAACCCTTGTTTCGGGTTTTGTCTTTGGCGGGCTTTACCTGGCTTCTGTTGGGAGGGGTATTTTATACTGTTGGTGTCGTTTTTTACATCTTTGATAAGAGGGTGCGTCATTTTCATGGTATCTGGCATCTATTCGTGATGGCGGGCAGCATCAGCCATTATTGTACCATCCTCTTTTATGTGGTTTGAGTAATGGCATTATGACGTTAAATGAGCTTTTTGACATGCTCGATCTAAACAAAGATGGTGAACTTTCAAGATCGGAGCTTCACATCGCTGCAAAACGGTTGGGATGGCACTGGTACGAGGCTCCCATTTTCGCTGTTTTTGATCTCCTTACCATTCTGAAACCTGTCCAAAGGATTGAATTCACTTCTTTTATGAGAGAGATTACAGAAGATCCTCTCGGCCCGTACGGCAAAGTTCTTCTCAATGCGCCGCATTTTTCGCCTCAGATTCGATCAAAGAACACTCTGTATTCGGCACAGAAGCACGGCGAGGGCAGTAACATCCTTAAAAAACAGCAAGGGGTAATACCGGACAAGAATGTTTATGACAACGGGGTTTCACTTCTAGAAGATACCGCAGGTAACGGTGTGGCAAATGATTATCAGACTCTCTTGAACGGTCTTGAGAGATTTCATGTTTCAGTTGATGATGCTGCCGTGCTGTTCATCGACCCGCAACGGTCCTTTACAAGCGGTGCCTGGATGCGGTCTATCGGGTCTAAAGCCGAAATTGAGGTTAAACCGATTCAGCTCGCATTCAATAATTGCGCTCAATTTTTAAATGAAAACTATCGTTACATTGAAACTATGTTCAGCAGATGCCCGTTTCCGCCTGACAGTTACGGCTGGGATGATCGACTGACAGGAATAATCGACAGCAGACAGCTTTATTTTATTAAGCCTGGAAACAGTATTCTGTTTCCATCTACAAACGGGTTCCGGCAATGGGTTGAGAGCTGTATCAATGACGGCAGAAAAACATTGGTTATGGGGGGATGCACCCTGAACAGCTGTCTTAGAGTATCTTCAATTGAGACACAAAATCTTTTCAATGGCGATAAACTTCAAGTGGTTGTCGATCTGAATTTGTCCGGAGCGCGTACGAGCAATTTCATGCGTTCTTCAATGTATGGTGGGTTATCCGCTGTTGAATATGCTGTTCGCGAAATGACAGCGGCAGGTGTCACGGTGGTACGGCGGGTAGAATGGAAATAAATCGATTGAGCCGTCTCACGTTTATAGGGGAGAAGAGATTGACCGGGAGTAATATAAAACAAACATATTCCGTAGAATCTGCTGATAATAAATTTCTAGACGTTATTCGGCTTATTATTGCCAGAAAACGATTGTGATGAACAATCTATGATTTTCAGAAGGAGAAAGCGATGGAGTTATTAAACAAGTATGGAAGTAACGTGATAGTTTCTGCGGTAATATTTACTTTAATTTTTGTTTGTCCGTTTTGCATCTCTGAGATCCGTGCCGGCGATGAAGCAACGATCATTGAACTGTGGTACCGTGTCAAGGCACCCGCGCCGGTTGGATTAAAAGCCGTCAAACTTAACCCGGAGGAAACGGCCTTCTTAATTTTAGACATAGAGGAACTGACATGCAATTCCAAAACAAGACCACGGTGCATTGCCTCTGTCCCTAAAATTAAGAAATTTTTAGGTCAGGTCCGGGATAAAGGTGTTGCTGTTGTGTACAGTCTTACAAGGAATGCCGAACGAGAAACCATTTTACCCGGTGTAAAACCCCTGGGGAATGAGCCGATCGTCAAATCAAGCGTCGATAAATTCTTTAACACCGATTTGGAAAACATTTTGCGTGAAAGGGGAATTAAAACGGTAGTTATCGCTGGTACGACGGCCGAAGGCGCTGTATTGCACACTGCAACCGGTGCCGCCATGCGAGGCTTACAGGTTATTGTCCCGATTGACGGGATGTCTGCCGGTAATCTTTATGCTGAGCAATATACTGCCTGGCATCTTGTAAACGCACCGGGGTCCAGGTAGAGGACAACGCTGACCAGATTCGACATGATAGAGTTCTAATTTTATCATGATAGTGAAAAAGGTTTCAGCAGCGGGGCGGGCTGCCGTCCTTTTTGTTTATATCGATTGGAGATATTAAAAGTGAGTGCATTATCTGCAAACTGTAAAACCATTCTGCTTTATACTCTGTATATCCTGTATTTTTATTTTTTTATTTCGGTCGTTTCAGTAATTTCTGTCGGTGCTCAGGCGAATTATCCCGAAACTATTTCGGCTTTGCGTACCGCCTACCAGAATGAAATGACAGTCTTCCATGCCTACATCGCTTATGCCGAAAAGGCAGAATCTGAAGATTATCCGAATATCGCTAAACTGTTTATGTCCATTGCAAATTCCGAGTCCATCCATGCCCGCAATTTCAAGAGGATCTTGACTGAATTAAAGGTCGATCTAAAAGACATACCGTCACCGAAGCTCACAGTATTAACCACTAAGGAGAACCTCAAATGCCTGACAGAAAAAGAGGTAAAGGAAATTGATCAAACGTACCCCTTACTGATTAAACGAATCAAACCGGAAAAACATGAAGCCGCCATTGATACTATGTCGTGGGCATGGAAATCAGAAGAACAGCATCGGGATCTTCTTAAGAAAATCCATTCGGGTACCGGAATGCTTTTTAAGGCCATGGCAAAAATAATAGAGGTGACCTTGATGCACTTCTTTGTTTGTCAGGTTTGTGGGTCAACGGTTCTTAAGCTACCCACCAAGGCATGCCTTATCTGCGGGAACCCGGTTTCAAACTATAAAGAAATGGGCAAGTAAAGCCTCATTTATTGAAATATATTAACTCAGAGTGGATACTCTGTGTCTGTTGGTGATCATGGGCGTTCGGCAAAACAGGCGAAACGAGAAAGGAGATAAACATGTTTCAGAAGCATAATGAAAGCGGATATAGTCTTACCCTTCCGGGAATCGAACAAAAGACGCTGGTATATGGCGAGAAAACTTTGATGACGGAGTTCTTACTGAAAAAGGGCAGCATACTGCCTCAACATTCTCATCCTCATGAACAAACCGGCTACATCGTGAAAGGCCGAATTCGTCTTTCGATTGCTTCGGAAGAGTACGACGTAAAAGAGGGCGATAGCTGGTGTATACCAAGTGGTGTAGAACACGGTGCTGAAATCGTTGAAGACGCAATCGCCATAGAAGTGTTTTCGCCCGTAAGAGAGGACTATTTGCCAAAGCATGAAGAGGGAAAATAGATGACTCAACCAGCCAAATGACCGGACGCTGGCCGCGCCGGTAATTTCCAATGGTTGAGCACTTCGTCTTTGATATAACACTTTATTAAGGGAGAACAACTCATGGAAAAACGAAATTTAGGAACACAGGGGCTTATTGTTTCCGCCCTGGGATTGGGATGCATGGGAATGTCCGACTTTTATGGAACAGCCGACGATAAAGAATCTATCGCCACTATTCATCGCGCCATAGACCTGGGAATCACCTTTCTCGATACCGCGGATATGTACGGGCCATATACAAATGAGCAACTGGTGGGCAAAGCTATCCGCGACCGACGCGATACGGTGATACTGGCAACCAAATTTGGTATCGTACGCAGTGATAATCCGGCCTATCGTGGAATTAACGGACGGCCCGAATATGTCAAAGAATCCTGTGAAGGTTCTCTTCGCCGCCTGGGTGTGGATTACATTGACCTTTACTATCAGCATCGCATTGATTCCACTGTGCCAATTGAAGACACGGTTGGCGCAATGGCTGACCTGATAAAAGAAGGCAAAGTGCGCTATTTGGGGCTGTCGGAAGCCGGACCACAAACGATTCGCCGCGCTCATCTGACCCATCCGATTAGTGCCTTACAATCCGAATATTCACTATGGAGCCGTGAGCCCGAAGACGAGATACTGGCGACCATACGTGAATTAGGGATAGGCTTTGTGCCTTATAGTCCACTTGGGCGGGGATTCTTGACAGGTCGGTTCAGACGTTTTGAGGATTTGGACCCGAATGATTATCGGAGGTCTTCCCCTCGCTTCCAGGGCGAGAACTTTCAAAAAAACCTGAAACTTGTTGAGCGAGTGGGTGAAATGGCAAAAGCAAAAGGCATCACGTCGGGGCAACTTGCTCTCGCCTGGGTATTGGCACAAGGCAAAGACATAGTCCCCATCCCCGGCACAACGCGGGTTGGTCATCTGGAAGAAAATATTGCCGCTCTTAAGGTGGAACTCTCAGACAATGACCTGTCTGACATCAGGGAGGTAATGCCTGAAGGTGCCATCAGCGGCAAACGATATTCCGAAGAGATGATGCGACTGCTCAATTTATAGAAATAAGATAACAGCTTGAACTGAACAGCGAGCGCATTATTCTTCGAATTATTTCGTTTCCTACCTCGATAAATGGGATAAGTCCCGCTAAAGGGGATAAATCCCACTAAAGGGGATAAATGCGTTAACGAAATTATTTTCTTACAGAAGATAAATTCTAACTTACTAAACAGTCGGAGATTCTCTGCAGCTTGTTGCGGGGAGAGATGGAAAGCAAGCCTACGCTATTTACAACAGGATAAAAAATGTTTTTTTTCTTCGTCTTTACCATCTGGGCGGCAGCATTAACGCACATCTTATACCGAACAAAGGTGCTCGTTGGCCTTCGGCGGCGGTCTCTTGCAGTGTTCGGCGTGGCGCTTTACCTCGCGGGGTTCGCTTATATTCCCGCTCGAGTAATGATCGCTAAGAACATAGCCGAAGATTTAGCTCCGGCGCTGTCATACACGACTGCGTGGTTCATCGGCGTCGCTGGGATCCTGTGGACGCTGCTGTTCATTTTTGAGATTGTAGCGGCAACTGTGTGGCTGGCAACACGTTGGCGTGTTCGGAACGCATCATTGCGAATGCGGCGCACTATGGCGGCGGTGTTGTGGAGCGCAGCGGTAGTACTCAGCTTGATAGGATGCACGATAGCATCCTCTACTCCGTCGGTAACCAGGCTGCAGGTTACGGTTCCAGGCGCGGAGGCAAAGAGATTTGTGTTAATCTCCGATTCTCATCTTGGTGCAATTTCCTCCGAGAAACAGTGGTGCCGAACCCTGAAGGCGGCACGTGAACTGAGACCCGATGCGATTTTAATTCCAGGGGATCTGGTCGACGACCACAGCCGTCACACCGAACCGCAGGTAGCATTAATTCGTGAGTTTTTCCCCGGAATGCCGGTTTACATTACGACTGGCAACCACGAGTTCTACTCCGGGGTGGATCAATTCAAAAAACTTTGTGAGCGGCTGGATTTCCGGTTGCTGCGCCAGGAGGTTGAAATACTTGCTTCGGGGCTTTCCGTTGCCGGTGTTGACGACAGGCATCTTATTCCGGCACATACAGCAGTTGAAGAAATCCGGCCCAAGATCAAGGGGGCGGTACTATTTTTGACGCATAGACCAGAGGTTGCACATTTTCTGCGGAACCGTCCGATGACTCTGGTGTTAGCGGGACACACACACGGTGGTCAGAGTCTGCCGATGGTTTTTCTCGTGGGACTTGGGAATGGCGGGTTTAAGGCGGGCTACTACAAGGTCGGCGACGCAGACCTGTATGTGTCGAGGGGGACCGGTGTATGGGGACCGCCGATGCGGCTGCTTGCGTCACCTGAACTCGTACTGATCGAAGTACGACCGGGCCCGCAATTCGAAGTGAAATGCAGCCCTATGTGAGGTTTCCTGAAGCTCTGGTTTGTTTTCGACACAGGGGAGGGGACAGATTCAACCAGGAATGGAAGCAGTTGCAGAACTTGAAAAAATGTGAGAGTTTGGGCAGAGGCGATAAATGAAAAATACCAATCACGAATATGTCCATGGTTATTCAAAAAGAGAAAACGAAAGGCTTGTTGACCAGGCAACAACTTTAACCCAATTATTGCACTGTGATACTAAATATCCCGCCGGGTGCTCGGTGCTGGAGGCCGGCTGTGGTGTGGGTGCGCAAACGGTCGCCCTGGCAAAGAACAGCCCGGAAGCTTGCTTTACATCTGTCGATATGTCTCAGGAGTCTCTTGACGCGGCAAAAGGACGAGTGGAATCTGCGGGATTTAAAAATGTCACGTTTCAGGAGGCCGATATATTCAACCTGCCCTTTCCGGACGGGGAATTTGATCATATTTTTGTTTGTTTCGTGTTGGAACATCTTGATAATCCTCTGGGTGCGCTGCTCCGTCTCAAAGCTAAGCTAAAAAGGGGTGGGACGGTCACGGTTATTGAGGGAGATCACGGGTCGGCATACTTTCATCCGGAGAGCCGGGAAGCTTGGCAGACAATACAATGCCTGATCGACATCCAGGCACAAAAGGGAGGAAATGCTCTGATAGGCCGCCAATTATTTCCCCTATTGATCAATGCGGGTTTTTACGATGTCCATATTTCTCCCAGAATGGTCTACGTTGATTCAAGTAAGCCCGAGTATGTTGAGGGATTCACGAAGAATACGTTCATTGCCATGGTCGAAGGAGTTCGGGGACAAGCAGTAAAATCAGGCATTATCGATGAGGAGACATGGGAAAAGGGCATAAAGGATCTTTACAGAACTACTGAGCAGGACGGCACTTTTTGTTACGCCTTTTTTAAAGGTATCGCACATAAATAGCGGTCTTTTATTGATTACACCCGCACGATGGTACGGGGAATTGGTATAGAGGATCGATTAAGAGGAATTCAAAAAAGAGTTTCCCCACCTTGTCATCGAATTTGTCTGAGGTATAATTGATAGAAATGATAAAGGTACTACCCCAAGATATTTCAAGATAGTGAGAGGTACTTTATGAAAATCTTTATTTGGCGGCACAGTAAGAGATTCTCCAGTTGGTCTATGTTCGATGAACCCCACGTTTACAAAGATAACTATATCGAGGCAGAAGTTATAATGCTGGCGAATTCCAAAGACGAAGCCCTGGAATTGCTGAAAAACGATGATAAGTGGGATATTGAAGAATTAAAGAGAATAGAACCTAAGGTTGTTTTATTGGACCAGCCTGCTGTAGTTGATCAACTTATTTATTTTATATAGAAAGTAAGCTGATACCGGCTGTAACCGGTGGTCTGAGGCGCAAAGGTACGTAATTGCAAAAAGTGGTATTATTTTCTTCATTCTTTGTGTTTCCGGCTGCGCTGTCGTTAGAAAGCTGGTTTTTCAAAGCTCTTGTTATAAGCAAAGAAGAAAGGAGACTACTATGCCGTACGTAAATATTAAGATAACGGATGAATGTGTTACACCAGAACAGAAAGCTCAGCTTATTCAGGGAGCAACCAGATTACTCTCTGATATTTTAGGGAAAAACCCTCAAACTACCGTCGTTATAATTGATGAAGTGAAAACTGACAATTGGGGGATCGGAGGGGAAACAGTTACAGCAAGGCGACAGCGTGGTAAGTGATATCTTTATGTTGCGGTACTGAAAGGAGAATCTTCAGATGAAACTTCAAGAAAATATTAGAGAGATATTTCCGGAAGAAAAAGAGATACCTGACGACTTTAATTTTGAAACACCTTATGATCAAACGGAATATCTGTTAAACGGAGACTTGCGTTACTGGGATGGCCCGATGCGGGAAGTTTTTTCTCCGGTTTGCATTAAAACGTCGTCGGGGCTATCCCGGAAATTGATAGGCCGATACCCGCTTTTGACGGAAGAGATAGCGGAGGAAGCGCTTGATTCTGCAGTAAAAGCTTACGATAACGGAAGAGGGCTCTGGCCTACAATGTCCACAGGAGAAAGAATCAAGCACATTGAAGAATTTGCATACCGGATGAAGCAAAAGAAAGCCGAGATTGTTAACCTGTTGATGTGGGAGATCGGGAAATCTTACAAGGATTCTGAAAAGGAATTTGACAGAACGGTTGACTACATACGGGATACTGTCGATGCATTAAAGGATTTGGATCGGATCTCCTCTAGGTTTCAAATTGAACAGGGAATTGTTGCACAGATCCGCAGGGCCCCCATGGGCGTTGTCCTGTGTATGGGGCCTTTTAATTATCCCCTTAATGAAACCTTCACCACGTTTATTCCCGCTCTAATAATGGGGAATACGGTAATTTTTAAACCTCCGAAATTAGGAGTATTGCTTCATCGGCCGCTACTGGAGGCTTTTCAGGAATCGTTTCCAAAGGGGGTTGTAAACACTGTTTATGGTGATTCCCGTACAGTTATTGCTCCATTGATGTCTTCCGGTAAAATAAATGTTTTAGCTTTTATTGGGACAAGCAAGGTGGCAGATATATTGAAAAAACAGCATCCAAAACCTCACCGGCTGCGTTGCGTTCTCGGATTGGAAGCGAAAAATGCAGGCATTGTTCTTCCGGACGCCGATCTGGAATTGGCTGTCAAGGAGTGTGTTTTGGGAAGCCTCTCATATAATGGACAGCGTTGCACAGCGCTTAAAGTATTGTTTGTACATTCCGGGTTGGTAGATTCATTTCTTGATAAGCTTACAGAAGAAATTGGCACGTTGAGATTCGGTATGCCGTGGGAAGATAACGTGAATATAACGCCTCTGCCGGAACCTGATAAGACGAAATATTTAACGGAACTGATTGAAGATGCCACCCGTTTAGGGGCCAGGGTCGTTAATGAAGGGGGAGGCACTGTAAATGAGACATTTTTCTATCCGGCGGTTTTATATCCCGTAAATCTCGGAATGAGAGTTTGCTGGGAAGAGCAATTTGGGCCGGTTATTCCGGTTATTCCTTTTGATGATATTGAGGAGCCGATAAAGTATATTATTGACTCAAATTATGGGCAGCAGGTGAGTATTTTTGGCAGGGATCACGAAACGATAGCACACCTTATCGATCCCCTGGTCAATCAGGTATGCAGGGTCAATATTAACAGTCAGTGTCAACGAGGCCCTGACACATTTCCGTTCACCGGCAGAAAAGATTCCGCTGAAGGTACTCTTTCTGTGTCGGATGCATTGCGGGTATTTTCAATCAGGACATTAGTAGCAGCAAAGGGAGTGGATATTAACCGGGAAATTATTACAAGTATTGTACGGGAACATAAATCAAATTTCCTTTCAACCGATTTTATCTTTTGATGAAAGGTGACCGGGAGCGCACCCGCAATTCCCGCCTTGTAGGCGGGGTAAGGGGCGCAATATAAAATAAACATGTTCCTTACCGGGAAGCCCCCGCCCTGTAAGCGGGGAGCTTCACTTTGTCCGGGACTTTTTATCAGAGAAGGGATGGAAATCGAGGAAGTTGTTATGGAAAACATTATTTTGTTTTTGATTTTAGCATTTGTTGGAATGTTATCCGGGGGTACAGTAACTTTTCTTGTTCTTAAACAAAAGAACCAGAGTACTATTGAAAGGGTCAAACTGGAGGGTCAGGTCGAGAAGTCTACTATTACTGAGCGGCTTCAAAACAGGGAAGAACAGTTGCAAAATCTCGAATCAGCCATGAGGGCGAGAGAAGAATTTGCGATAAAACTCCAAGGTGAAAATACGGAACTCAAGACAAAACTGTCAGAATCTGAAACAAAACTCTATGAAGAACGTAAGACTGCGGAAGAAAAGCTTGCCCTTCTTAATGAAGCGCAGCAGAAATTAACCGATGCTTTTAAAGCACTATCATTGGATGCACTTAAAAGTAATAATCAATCCTTTTTAGAACTGGCGAAAGAAACACTTGAAAGGTTCCAGGAAGGTGCCAAAGGTGACTTACAAATGCGCCAGAAGGCGATAGATGAAATCGTTAAACCATTAAAAGAATCCCTGGAAAAGGTTGACAGCAAAATTCACGAAATAGAAAAAGCCCGTACTACCGCCTATTCCACCCTGACCGAACAAGTAAGGTCACTCGCCACAACACAAATCCAGCTTCAGAGTGAGACGGCTAATCTTGTAAAGGCACTTCGAACTCCAACGGTTCGTGGTCGCTGGGGTGAAATACAGCTTAAGCGGGTGGTTGAAATTGCCGGAATGGTTGAATACTGTGATTTTATTCAGCAGGAATCGGTTACAACGGAAGGGGGCCGACTGAGGCCGGATATGGTCATTAAGCTTCCCAGCGGCAAAAATATAGTGGTAGACTCCAAAGCTCCATTGCAAGCCTACCTTGAAGCATTGGAGACGCAAGACGAAACGGCTAAGCTGAAAAAACTTAAAGATCACGCACGCCATATACGCACGCATCTATCACAGCTTAGTACAAAAACGTATTGGGATCAGTTTGATCCGACTCCCGATTTTGTAGTTCTCTTTTTGCCGGGTGAAACTTTTTTCAGTGCGGCACTTGAACAAGACCCGAGTTTGATAGAGTTCGGTGTGGACCGGCGCGTGATTTTGGCCACTCCGACGACACTCATTGCTCTGTTGCGGGCTGTTGCCTATGGATGGAGGCAGGAACAGATTGCGGAAAATGTTCAGGAGATAAGCAATCTTGGGAAAACATTGTATGATCGTATAGCCACCCTTGCCGGCCATTTCTCAAATTTAGGAAAAAATCTGGATAGAACGGTTGATAATTACAATAAGGCAGTCGGTTCTCTTGAAGGGCGGGTTCTCGTTGCTGCACGCAAGTTTAAAGAATTGGGGGTTTCAACAGGAAGCGATATAGATACGCTGGAAAGTATTGACAGGTCTTCACGCTCGGTGCAATTATCAGATAGCAGCAGTTTTGCTATAGAAAATACCGAAGAAGAATAACAGAAGGATGGAAGGTTGTCCCCCTTATATCCCTTTATTTCCCGAAATTACTCACTCAGATAATAATGGCTCTTACAATCAGGGCACTCAAGAAAATCCCCTTTAGCATCCTGATGTAGACAGCCTTCGCCAATCTGTTCGGTTATTTTCCCCTCCCTATTTTTTACCGTGGCATTCATCTCAGGGCAATATATCCACGTGCCGCAATTGTCACAATAAAGATTTTCCTTTAAGACTTTAGTCTTGCTTACCGTAAATTCTTTCATAATGTCCACCTTTGTGAGAGAGAATTATCTAATAGTATAATATGAGGCCTATTTCAACTTTTTCTATAATTGTAAATTAGGAGAGGATTATAATGAGGGCATCTTTTTGTTTGACAAACGGAAAATGGAATTATATTATAAAATACGTTTAGAAGTAGAGGATAAAAAGATCAACATGTTTAAAAATACTATCGCCATTATTATATGCGGAATAATTAGGCCCGATGCTTGGGGGACCTGATAATGGTGTAGTGTTTTTACTGTTTAGCATAAAAATCCGTTATCAGGTTTACTGATAACGGATTTTTTAGTTTGAGGGAGGTTAATACTAATGAAAAAATGGGATGTTCTGATTTATGATACAACTTTGAGAGACGGAGCGCAGGGAGAAAACATCCACTTTTCCGCAAAGGATAAATTACGAATCGCTCGTAGACTGGATGATATGGGCTTTCATTATATCGAAGGTGGATGGCCGGGGTCAAATCCGAAAGATATACGCTTTTTCCAGCTTGCACGGGATGTGGAATTTAAAAATGCCCGTCTTACGGCTTTTGGAAGTACTAGGAAGGTCAATTCCTCTCCTGAGGATTGCCCGAACCTAAAAGCCCTGCTTGATGCGGAAACACCGGCTGTCGCAATTGTCGGAAAAAGCTGGGATCTTCACGTAACTGAGATTCTTGGGGTATCATTAAATAAAAATCTTTTGATGATTCAGGAAACCATTGAATACCTGAAATCGAAAGGAAAAGAAGTATTGTTCGATGCCGAGCATTTCTTTGACGGCTATAAAAATAACTCTGAATATACCCTCAAGACCGTTCAAACGGCTCTTTCTGCCGGTGCCGATATGATTGTTCTTTGCGATACCAACGGGGGAACGCTTAATGGAGAACTGGTTAACATAATAGGTGAAGTCGCTTCGTCGATTCCCCCTCAACTACTTGGCATTCATGTACATGATGATTGCGACCTTGCGGTGGCCAATTCCCTGTCGGCCGTCGAAACAGGGGTGAGAATGGTCCAGGGAACGATAAACGGTTATGGAGAACGGTGTGGGAATGCCGACTTAATCTCTATAATCAGCAACCTCGAGTTGAAAATGAAGAAGAGGTGTCTGCCCGAGACGTCGATCAGACAGCTTACGAATCTCTCACGTTATGTAAGTGATCTGGCGAATATTCCCCCTTCAAGTTCAAGCCCTTTTGTCGGTAAAAGCGCATTCGCTCATAAGGGTGGTATTCATGTAAGTGCCATTTCAAAAAATCCTGTAGCCTATGAGCATATTGAACCTGAACTCGTGGGAAACCACCGGAGGGTATTAATTTCAGACCTCTCCGGAAGGAGCAATATAGAATACAAATCGAGAGAGCTGAATATCTCTTTAGGAGAAAATGTCTCCAATGGCAATAAAATTGTTCAGGAGATAAAGAACATGGAAGATCAGGGATATCAGTTTGAAGCTGCTGAAGGTTCGCTTGCACTTCTGATGAGAAAAGCAACGGGTGAGTTTAAGGAACCTTTTGTCTTGGAGTCCTTCCGTGTCATCGACGAAAAAACAAAAGAAAGCTCATCCCAATCCCAGGCTATGATCAAGATATCGGTTGGAGAAAAGGAAGAGATAACAGCCGCAGAGGGAAATGGTCCTGTAAATGCCCTTGATAGTGCCCTGAGGAAAGCCTTAAGAAAATTTTATCCTGAAATTGACAAGATGCAACTGGTGGATTTCAAGGTGAGGATCCTGGAAGGAAGCGACGGAACGGGGGCAAAAGTAAGGGTTCTGGTGGAGTCGAGGGATGAAGAGGAAGTCTGGAACACAATCGGGGTCTCCTCAAACATTATTGAGGCGAGCTGGCATGCCCTTGTGGACAGCATACAATATAAATTGAGTAAGGGAAAAAAGTAAAAAAAACAATTGACATCCATATTTTTTTATTTTAGTCTATTTAGACTTTTATATCGGGGGATTTTTATAAGATGGTGTGTGTTGTGAAGAGAGACCTATCTAACTTAAACGGCCTTCTGCTTTTGTGCTTGTTGAGCCTTACAGGTTTCTTATACCCGCCGCCCGCCGTTTGTATAAGAGGATGAACCAATAAATAAGACAGTGCTAAGAGGCCATGGGCGGCAAAGCCCATGGCCTTTTTATTTTTAGATGGAGGTAAAAATAATGAAATCGGACAAAAATAAAGTTTTCATATTCGATACGACTCTAAGAGATGGAGAACAGTCCCCTGGTTTCAGTATGAATATGGAGGAGAAACTCAGATTTGCCAGGCAATTAGAAAGGCTCGGTGTAGATATTATTGAAGCTGGATTTCCGGTTGCCTCGGAAGGGGACTTTGCGTCAGTTCAGCAAATTGCCCGGGAGATCAGAGGCCTTCAGGTTGCTGCGCTTGCCAGAACACATCTTGCAGATATTGATAGGGCATGGGAAGCAGTTAGAGATGCGGCGAATCCCAGAATTCATACATTCATATCTTCATCTGACATACATCTCGAGTATCAGTTAAAAAAGACACGTGAGCAGGTTCTAAAAGATGCCCGTGCCGCCGTGGAACATGCCAGTGCCTTTACGAAAAACGTTGAATTTTCGGCTATGGATGCAACAAGAACGGACAAAAACTATCTTTGTGAGATGGTGGAAACTGTTATTGCTGCAGGAGCTACCACAGTTAATATTCCCGATACTGTTGGATATACCATGCCTGATGAATTCGGCGAATTAATAGCATATCTTTTTCAGAATGTAAAAAATATTGGCAATGCAATCATATCGGTTCACTGCCATAATGATCTCGGTGTGGCGGTTGCGAATTCGCTGTCTGCTCTGAAGCACGGAGCAAGACAGGTAGAATGTGCTATAAACGGTATAGGGGAGCGGGCAGGAAACGCCTCCCTCGAAGAGGTTGTTATGTCTCTGGAAACGAGGAAAGACCTCTTCGGACTTCATACAAATATCAAGACGGAGCAAATCTATCACTCGTCAAGGCTATTAATAGATATAACCGGTATACCTGTTCAGCCGAACAAGGCAATTGTGGGAGCAAATGCTTTTGCCCATGAATCCGGTATTCATCAGGATGGCCTGATCAAGGAAAAGGCGACTTATGAAATTATGACCCCGCAATTAGTGGGAGTTTCGGATACCCATATTGTTCTGGGGAAACACTCGGGTCGCCATGCGATGAAAGAACACCTCAAAAAGATGGGATATGATTTTGGCGACGAGGAAGTTGGCAAAATTTTTAAACGATTCAAAGAGCTTGCAGACGTCAAGAAAGAGATATTTGATGAGGATATTGAAGCCATTATCTCTGATGATGTATTCAGAGAACCTGACAAATACAGGCTGATTTACCTCAATGTTGTAAGCGGCAATACGGCAATTCCAACGGCAACTGTTAAGATGGAGATAGCCGGAGAGGTGATACAGGAGGCAGGTTTGGGAGTGGGTCCTGTTGATGCGACCATCGCTGCCATAAGAAAAATTACGAAGACAGACCACCCTCTCCTCAGATACGCGGTAAATGCGATAACAGGGGGAACAGATGCCCAGGGAGTGGTTACTGTTCAACTCAAATACAATGGACGTTCAGTTGTGGGACGTGGTACAGATCCCGATGTCCTTGTGGCATCCGCCAAGGCCTATATAAACGCTTTAAACAGACTTGAGTCTCTGAAAGCATATGGCCATAAAAAAATTGAAGTTGGCCGGTAGCGCACCCGCAAGCCCCGCCCTGTAGGCGGGGTAAGGGGCGAAATATAAAACAACCATATTCCTTCTGATACCGAAAATTGTTTGACTTTTTTTGTCCTTTTGATATGAGTCGAACCTCAATAAAAATAAACAGGAGAAGGGAACAGACATGCCGATGACGATTACAGAAAAAATTTTGGCGCTCCATGCAGGGGTAGATGAGGTTTCTCCTGGAGATTTAATAGAAGTAAAAGTCGACATGGCGCTTGCCAATGATGTTACAGCCCCCCTTGCAATCGAAACATTCGAGAAGATTGGAACAAAAAAAGTCTTCGATAACGAAAAGATAGCTCTGGTAGCCGACCATTTTGTTCCGAATAAAGACATCCCATCTGCCCAGCAGGTGAAGCTGATGCGGAACTTTGCCAGACAATATGAGATAAAACATTATTTTGAAGGTGGTGAATCGGGAATTGAACATGTCATATTGCCTGAAAAAGGCATTGTGTTACCGGGGCAGGTGATCATAGGTGCTGATAGTCATACGTGTACATACGGAGCCCTTGGTGCATTTTCTTCAGGTGTCGGCAGTACCGATCTGGGTGCCGTCATGGCAACGGGTGAGATATGGCTGAAGGTGCCTCCAACCATCAGGGTGGAATACAATGGCAGCTTGCCGCCCAATGTAGTGGGCAAGGATCTGATCCTCTATACGATCGGTTTACTCGGCGTGGAAGGCGCTCTTTACTGTACGCTTGAGTTTGCTGGTGAGGTAATTGAAAAACTCCCCATGTCACAAAGGTTTACAATGGCCAATATGGCTGTGGAAGCCGGGGGGAAAAACGGAATCATAGAACCTGACGAAATAACATTGGCCTATGTTGCTGAAAGATCCTCTTCAGAATTTATCACCCTGAAAGGTGATCCGGATGCAAAGTATGAAAAAATAGTGAATATAGTGGTGGATAAAATTGAGCCGCAGATTGCATTTCCCCATTCACCGGCAAATGTTCGTCCTGTTTCAGAGGCGGGTCACATACAGCTCGATCAGGTATTTATTGGATCCTGTACGAACGGCCGGTTGGAAGACTTGCGTGATGCGGCAAGCATTTTAAAGGGAAGAAAAGTTGCCCGCGGCTTGAGGCTTATAGTTATACCGGGGTCTCCCTGGATATACAAGAAAGCGATCCAGGCAGGAATTATTGAAGCGCTCCTCGATGCTGGTGCCGTGATTGGCCCCCCCTGCTGTGGTCCCTGCCTGGGAGGACATATGGGTGTCCTGGCCGAAGGTGAAAAGGCACTATCAACAACTAATAGAAACTTTATAGGAAGAATGGGTCATCCGGAGAGTGAGGTATATCTGTCGAATCCTCTGATTGCGGCTGCATCTGCTGTTCTGGGCAGGATTGGCGCCCCTGATGAGCTATAATTGAGACAAAAGGTTAAAGGCTAAAGGTTAAAGGTTAAAGGTGTATTGAATCTACATCTCCCTCGATGGGAGAGGGCAGGGGTGAGGGTAAATAAAATGGAACTTCAAGGAAAGGTCTGGAAATTTGGCGACAACATTGATACTGACCTGATTATTCCGGCAAGGTATCTAAATGTTTCAGATGGGTCTGAGTTAGCAAAGCATTGTTTTATCGATATCAGACCGGATTTTGCGAAAGATGTCTCTTCCGGAGATATCCTCGTTGCGGGCAGAAATTTTGGTTGCGGTTCATCCCGTGAGCATGCACCGCTCGCTATCAGAGAAGCCGGTATCAGCGTGATCATAGCTAAAAGTTTTGCGAGAATATTTTACCGTAATGCGTTTAATATAGGTTTGCCGCTGCTTGAATCGGAAGAAGCGGCTGAAGGCATACTGGAAGGAGAACAGGTGGCCGTTAATCTTGCAAGTGGTGAGTGTAAAAATATCGACAGCGGGAAAATTTACACAGCACGCCCAATTCCTGATTTTATGAGGCAACTGATAAAGGCAGGAGGATTGGTGGATTATATAAGGAGAGGTGAAAAGAAATAATGACGACGTACGATATTGGCGTAGTGCCTGGAGATGGAACAGGGCTTGAGGTGACCGTAGAGGCCATTAAGGCATTGAATGCTCTTTCAGAGACTGGGGGGCCTCAATTTAATTTTACCGATTATGACATCGGCGGAGAAAGATACCTCAGCAAAGGAGAACTTCTTCCGGATTCCGTTCTGTCTGAATTGGGAGAGATGGACGCTATTCTCTTGGGCGCGATCGGTCATCCGGAGGTTAAACCGGGAATACTTGAAAGAGAAATTCTGTTAAAGATGCGTTTTGAACTGGACCTTTATATAAACTTGAGACCCGTTGTTCTCTTTCCCGGTGCGTATACACCTCTTAAAGACAAGAAACCCGAGGATATCGACTTTGTTGTCGTAAGGGAAAACACCGAGGGGCTTTATGCGGGTAGCGGCGGTTTTTTGAGAAAAGGCACTCCTGATGAGGTGGCGATTCAAGAATCGATAAATACGAGAAAGGGTGTTGAACGCTGTGTCCGTTACGCTTTCGAATATTGCAGGAAGAGAAATAAAGAGAAGAAACTGACCCTGTGCGGAAAAACAAACGCGCTTACCTACGCATTCGGTCTGTGGAAAAGGGTTTTCAACGAATGCGCCGATGAATATCCTGACATAAAGAAGGATTACGCAAACGTCGATGCTACGTGTATGTGGATGATAAAGAATCCTGAATTTTTTGATGTAATTGTGACCGATAACATGTTCGGGGATATTATTACCGATCTGGGAGCAATGATACAGGGCGGTATGGGTATCGCTGCCGGCGGTAATATAAATCCGGGTAATGCAGCAATGTTTGAACCGATAGGGGGGTCCGCCCCGAAATATACGGGGATGAATGTAATAAATCCCCTGGCGGCAATCGGTGCGGCACAGATGATGCTCGAATATCTCGGAGAAGAGGCTGCGGCTAAAAACTTACTTGAAGCGATAAAGAAAGTCGTGAAAAACGACATCAAGAGTCTCGATGCGGGCAAAATGGGTCTCGGAACGCGTGAGGTAGGGGATTTGGTGGCTCGCTATATTAAGGGGTGAAAACCGTCACGGGACCTTCGGCACATTGCAAGGTGTTTTACTTTATATTCCTATGAGGTCTAATCTTCGGGGTGCGTGACCGACCGTCGAAGGCGTTTGATCGTGCTGTGGCGGCGCTTAATCTCAACTCGCCGTTTTTTTGATGCGAGACTTGGCCTTGTCTTGCGGCGGGGTTTGGGTTTTACAGCCGCCGTTCGGATTAACTCAACTAATTTCGTAATTGCATCCTGCCGGTTTCGCTCTTGTGTACGGAACCGGCGGGCATCGATAATCAGCACCCCATTTCCGGTAACTCGCCTGCCTCCCAGATGAATCAGACGTTCACGAACGTTATCCGGCAGAGAAGGTGAAGTGTTCACATCGAAACGGAGCTGAACGGCCGTGGCGACTTTGTTGACATTTTGCCCGCCCGGCCCAGAGGCACGTATGAAATCCAGTTGAATTTCACTCTCATCAATTTCTATGGTGGGCGTAATACGAATCATGATTAAATTTTTTAATGGCCGATCTAAAATTGTTCTGTAGATTTCGTTTCCATTGTCATCTGATTATTTTTCAATTTAATGACGATATTTTTCGTCCAGGTTTCATCCAATTCCGGATAATCTTCCCTGTTATGAGCTCCCCGTGTTTCTGTTCTTATCATTGCAGCCGCGGCAATAATCTGGCCAATAGTAATAAAATTTTCGACCTCTAAAAGCCTGGCAAGCGTTTTATATGATCGGTCACCGACGAGACAGAGATTTTCTATTTTTTCCTTTCTTATTTTATCCAGTAAAGTGATTGCCCTCCGAAGCCCATCTTCGTTCCTTAAGACTCCCACATAGAGACTCATAATTTTTGTAATTTCATCTCTTACCTCCAGGTAATCTGACCCACTGTCTCGTTTTAAAATATTTTCTAATCGGGTTTTTGAAGAATTAACCCGGTCTGGTAATACAGGAATTCGTGAGGCAGAAGAAGCCCATTTTGCCGCGTATCTACCAGCTATCGCCCCAAATACCTGGGTTTCCGTCAGTGCGTTTCCCGTCAAACGATTGGCTCCCATGATCCCCGATTCGACTTCGCCCGCGGCATAAAGCCCTTTGATATCGGTTTCGCATTGCTCATTGATTACGATACCACCTATAAAGTAATGGGTGCCGGGAGCCCATTCGTATGGCTGCCATGAGGGGTCAAAGTTTTCCGCAGCACAAGACTCCAGGAAGCTCTTAAACTTGGATAATTCATTTCCCGGGACACCTGAAAGATCACCAAAGACTCCTCCATGAGGCGAATGACGTCCTTCTGTTATCTCCTTCTGGGTGCATTTTGCCATTTCCGCACGGGTGACGAGCTCCATTTTTTCAGGGTTATATTTCCTCATGTAACGTTCACATAAACCGTTATAGAATCGTCCTCCCAGGGTAACACAGCCATCCGCGGGAGGTGGCGTTCCACGCATGCCTTCAGGATAGATCATACATACTCTTCCCTGTACGAATTCCATATCAGATAATCTGGCACCTGTCCTGTAGGCGAGGGCATATCCGTCACCTGTTATCCCCGGTGGGTTGGTTGTAAGAGAATAAAGATTCCCCGCTCCGCCGGTGGCGAGAATTACAGCTTTGGCACTTATAATCAAGATATTATCTTTTTCAAATTCCAGACCAACTGCGCCTACTACAGCGTTACGATCTTTTATCAGATCGACAATCATTACATTATCCAATATTTCGATTCCCAGTCTTTTAGCCTCGTTAACGAGCCCTTCAAAAAATCCACCACGGTAACGATCTCCCGCCATGACACCACGGTCGACAGAGCTTCCCGTTAGTGGGAAAAGATTGTACTTGCCGTCTTTCTGGTCAAATTCGGTTCCGTAGTGATCGATATCCCTGGTCCTTTCGACTGCATGGTTCACAAGCAGCCTTACCAGCTTCGGGTTATTCAGGTAGCTGCCTTCGCGAAGAGTGTCTTCAAAATGGCGTGCAGTGCTGTCCTCTTTGTCGAAATGAGCCAACATTACGCCCATTGCTCGGGCTGTTGTACAACCGGACGGAAAATCTCCTTTAGAAACGACAATAACATCGACACCCATGTTATGAGCTTCGATTGAGGCACGCAGCCCCGCACCACCGGCACCTATAACGAGAACATCGGTTTCCAAAAACCTTTCAACTAACTTTGACATGTCCGAGCCCTTTCACAGAAGTCATATAAATTTTTAATTATTTAACAGGATGCATCTTTAAGCGCGATTATCCCATTTTACCGGGTAACCAGAGGCATAGTTCCGGAAAAACTATGAAGATAATTAAACAGGCAAGCTCCACAAACACAAATGGTATGGCGCCGGCTATAATATCGCTGAGAGAGATATAATCCGGTGATACACCCTTTATTATGTAAAGATTGAGCCCTATCGGAGGAGTAATGACCGCCATTTCGCAGGTAATACCCACGATTATGCCATACCACAAGCTATTGTAGCCTAAGTTCAGAATGATGGGTAGAAGAAGAGGTGTACTGATTAAGATTACCGATACAATATCCATAAACATTCCCATCAGGATAAGGACACCCATGGCAAACGTTAGCGTCATCCAGTGAGACAGGTGTGCCTTTTCCAGAATCATGATCAAATTTTGAGGGGCCTCAAGGAGTGTCAGGACATAACCGAAAAGGAGAGCGGAGGTAAATATAAAGAGAATCATTCCGCTGGTTAGAATCGTTTTCATAAATATTCCCTGAATAACCGTCCAGTTAAGTGTCCTGCGGTGAAGATTAATCAAAAAGCTTCCCACACATCCCACTGCTGCCGCCTCCGTCGGTGTGCAAACGCCAAAATATATACCGCCTAAAACGAGAAAAATAAGGACAAGAGACGGCCAGACGCGAGCGAGGGATGTGAAGCGCATCTTCCAGGTAACGACATCGGTTAGTTTTGGAGCAAGTTTAGGGTTCATTTTGCAAACAATGCCGATATAGATAATCATCATAAAGGCCAGAGTTATTCCGGGGACAATGCCGCCTATGAAAAGCTTTCCGACCGATTCATCGGCGACCTCGCCGTAAAGGATGAAGGCGAGGCTGGGAGGAATGAGAAGGGCCAATGCCCCCGCTGCTGTAACAGGCCCTATAGCCATCGATTTACTGTATCCCCTTTTTAGCATTTCGGGAATGGCGAAACTGCCGATAGTGGCGGCACCGGCTATGCTGACTCCACATAAGGCCCCGAAAATGGCGGCGGAAACAACACTGGCCATGGCTAACCCCCCCGTCAGGCGATTCAGCCACAGGCTTGCCGCTGTGAAGATATCAGAGCCTATATCGGTTACAAAGATGATTTCACCCATAAGTATAAAAAGGGGAACGGCTACAAGGGTGAAGCTGTTCAGGCGGTCATATATGACGCCCGGTACAGCACCTAACCCTCTCGGCCCTAACAGCAGGTAGATACCAATGACACTTGAAATGCCCAGGGCTCCAAAAACGGGCATCCCCATTGCTAAGAAAAGAAAAAAAAGCACAATTATTATTATGGTTATAGTACCGGGCTCTATATTAATCATGTCCTTTTAAGATCTATGAGCATTTTTATGTTGTTACCTATTCTGATAATGTACTGTGATAACAGTATGAGAGTACCTAAGGGAATAATTGAATAAGAGATCCACAATGGAAAATTTACCAGTGAGCTTGAATGATAGCTGCCGGTATAAGCCATAATCACGGTTTTGTATCCTTTCCAGATTAAAACCGAACAAAAAATCATAACAAGTATAGAAGTTATAATATCCAGGTAAAGCCGGAGTTTTTTCGGTAAGTGATCAATAAGGGCCGTCATGTTTACATGTCGATCCTTACTCAGTACCCAGGCTGCTGACATAAAGGTGATAAATACTAGAAGGTACTCGCTTAATTCGACAGAAAAAATGCTGGGATTTTTAAAAACATATCTCCAGACCACTTCCCTGAAGACCATGAGCATCAGGAAAGCAAGACCGATTTCAGATAATATCTCAGCAAACCTGGTTGCGGCATTTATTGACGTAATGATTATTCGCAGCGTTTTGCGCATTTTTATGCTCCATAGCTGCAACCATGAGGGGATGTTAACATCCCCTCATGGTTCACGACAAGATTGGGTTTTTATGATATTTATTGGTAGGGTTTTGCAAAGTCAGTGTATTTTTTTCCATTAGGTACCAAACCATACCACCAATCGTAGACCGGCATGATTGCCTTTTTGAATTCTGCAAGTTCTTTGGGGGTTGGAAGATGAACCTCAACTCCCTTTTCCTGGTATGTTTTAACAGCGTTCTTTTCGTAAGCTATCAGCTTTTGTAATTGTTCCTTGTCTCTCTCCTTGCCGGCCTGTACCATTATTTCTTGGATATCTTTTGGTAGGCTGTCCCATGTTTTCTTATTTATGATAAGAAAACTTGTATAATAGTACATGTTGGTTACGGTGAGATATTTGACTGTTTCATAAAGCTTTCTGCCAAGACCGGTAATAAGGGGGCGGGTGCATCCGTCGATAGTCCCTCTCTGGAGGGCCATATAAAGCTCGCCCGAGCTCATGGTTGTGGGGGAACCGCCCAGGAGGGCACATGCCTTACTGGCAGTACTTCCTGAAACTCCCCAGGCTTTTCCTTCAAAATCTTTGGGAAGATAGACAGGTGATTTTTTCGAGTATACCTGATATCCACCACCACTTGCTACTCCCAGAAAAACAAGATTGTGTTCGAGAAGTTTTTTCTTGATTCCCAGATTCCACAGCCCGTCATCAAGACACTTTTGGAACCTTTCATTGTCTGAAAAAAGGAAGGGTAAACTGCTGATTCCCAATTCGGGAATGACTCCCGTCATATAGATATCAAGGGGTGCCGTCATATCGATATCTCCCCGTTCACAGGCAGCGAACTCCTCCTTACCCTTAAATAGCTGTCCGCTATGGAATATCTTGATTTTTACACGTCCGTTGGTTCGTTTTTCTACTTTTTTGGCAAAGTTTTCTATCGGTTCAACAAAGTAAGTATAGGAAGTAGGCCAGTATGTTGAGAATATAAGCTGTATAGGTTTTGGTTTCGCGATTGCCTGGGAGTAGTAAAGGCCCGAACCCATTGCCAAAACAAAAGCAATAACGGTTAAAACAAACAAACATTTCCATTTAGTTTTCATGGTATCCTCCTTTCATATTGTTAAAGAAATATTGCTCTTGTAATTTTTAATTGTCAAGGATAAAGAAGCAGAGTTATACAGTTTCCAAATGTTTAATCCCATTTTAATACCTGTAAAAAACAAAATAGATAATATGGCGCGTATGTTGTATTATAAAGGATAAACATGATGTTAACGAGAAAGGATAATGGAGATGACAACGATTGATAGACCCAAGGGTGACAAAATGAAGCACGCCATAAAATGGATTTCAAACAGGTTCGAGGATGATGAAAGCAGGCCGAGTGTGAAACTTATTGAAGAGGCCTCCCGTGAATTCGATCTGTCGCCGAATGAAGAAGAGTTTCTTTTATCTTTTTACAAGAAAAAAAAGAAATAAAAAAACGAAGAGAAAGCGCGTATTTCTCATATCAAAATGATTATTTTATAATCAATTGAAATTCACTCGAGTCCTGATGAGGGATTAACCGGTGGACGATATTATACTGGAACACGAAAACGGGATACTCTTTGAGATTTCCGTGAAGCCGAACGCAAAGAAGCAAAGCGTAAAAGCGAGCAAAAAGAAAGGAATAGTTGTATCTCTTATAAACCCCCCAACCGGTGGTAATGCTAACAGAGAGCTTATTACCTTACTTAAAACCGTTACAGGGAGTAACGTCTCCATTTATAAAACACATAAGAACCATCAAAAAACGTTGTTTGCACCCGATATTTCTGTACGTCAATTCAAACATCTGATGAACATCAAATAGTGATAACTGAATATTTTTTACGTTGAGTAGCGTACCTGTGATATGACCGGGAGCTCATCCCGCAAGCCCCTCCTTGTAAGCGGGGAGATTCAATTTTTAGCCCTATAACATATTTAATTATTGGTAAATAAGACGAAAAGGCAGAGAAGTGCCAACACTGCAGTAAATTAAGGAAGTACGCTCGCTATGCATTTTTCAGGAATGTTCACCAGCCTTACGGAGCAGGAGTTCCCAGTCCTCGTTGACCATTTCCTGAATCTGCGCTAAGTCACTGTCAATCAAATGCCTGAATCGTCCCTGGAGTTTGAAATACTCTTTTACCGGATACTCCTTGGGAGTGTAGTTTATCGTGTATTTTACGCCGCCTTCGACTTCATAAAGGGGGAAAATATTGGTCTGGACAGCCATTCGGGCGATCTTGACGGATATTTCAGACGGAATACGCCAGCCGGTAGGGCAGCTGGCGAAAATATGGAGAAATCGCGCTCCCTTTATTTCTTTGGCTTTTTGAACCTTTCGCATCATATCTTCCGGGAAGGCGATGTTAGCCGTAGCAGCATAAGGAATGCGATGGGCTACCAGAGCCTCTACAATGTTTTTTTTACGCATCTTTTTCCACTCCCGGCCCGGCGTCGTGGTAGTCCACGCACCGTAAGGAGTGGAAGAACTGCGCTGGATGCCGGTATTCATATAGGCTTCATTGTCATAGCATACATAGATAAAATCTTCATTACGCTCAACGGCGCCGCTGAGCGCCTGAAAGCCGATATCAAAAGTTCCTCCGTCACCGGCCCACGTAACGACGGTGGTTTCGGTATCTCCCTTAACATCCAATGCCGCACGCACACCACTGGCCACGGCGCCTCCGGTTTCAAAGGCACTATGGATTACCGGAACCTGCAATGTAGACTGAGGATAAGCGCCCGCTATAATGGACCAGCAACAGGCAGGAAGGACAATTATGGTCTTTTCACCCATGACCTTCATAAACAATCTCATGGCAATTGCGGCTCCGCATCCGGGACAGGCCACATGTCCCGGGTACATGTACTCACGTTCAGAAACTTTCAGTTGCATGATCCACCTCCTGAAGTCCCATCCATATACTTTCTTTTCCCGGAACCTCATTCTTTTTGGTTTGCCAGTATATATCCTCTAATATGTCCGTTGTCACGTCACGTCCTCCAATTCCCGCAATATAACCGAAGATCGGAGGATGGCTGGGAAGGTTGCAGAGAGCGGCTCGCACTTCCTGGGCGAATATGCCACTTGCCCCGAATGAGAAATTACGGTCAATCACGGCAACTTTTTTTGCCGGTCCGAGTATCCGGCGGAACATCTCAGAGGGGAAGGGCCGGAAAAGTTTTACTTTCAGAAGCCCGACTTTTTCTCCCCTTGCACGCAAGTCTTGAATTACCTGACGGCTCGTACTCGTGACCGTTCCGGACGTTATCAAAATGATTTCCGCATCATCACAGGCAATCGGTTCTACTGAGCCATAACGACGCCCAAAGATTCCGGCAAACTCTTCCTCGATTTCCGGGAATTGAGACAGAACTTCCTCCATCGCCATTGCAATATTATGGCGCATTTCCATGTAAGCATTCGGCAGAACTAATGAACCGAACGCACAGGGATCTTTTGTGTCAACCTGAAATTTTGGGTCGTAAGGGGGGAGGAAGCGGTCGACCAGTTCCTGTTCCGGTACATCGACCGGTTCATAAGTGTGTGAGAGGTAAAACGCATCTAAAACCACCATGACCGGCAGATTAACCAGCTCTGCCAAGCGGAAGGCCTGAAGAGTGGTATCCAGAGTTTCCTGACTGTTTTCACAATATAGCTGTATCCAGCCCGTATCCCGTTGTGCCAGGCTGTCGGTCTGGTCGGTCCAGATATTCCATCCGGGAGCAAGCGCTCGATTTACTTCGACCATTACAACCGGAAGCCTTGCACCCGAGGTCCAGTGGAGGAGCTCGTGCATCAGGGCCAGCCCCTGTGAGGAAGTGGCGGTAAATGTCCTCACCCCGCTGCTGGCTGCCCCAATCAGGGCAGCCAGGGCAGAGTGTTCACTCTCCACACGTAAAAAACGTGCGCTCAATCTGCCATCTGAACAATACTCTGAAAGGAACTCGACGATATGGGTCTGCGGCGTTATAGGATAAGCAGAAATAACGCTGACTTTTGCCAGGCGTACCGCTTCAGCTACTGCCTGACTTCCCTCCAGAACTTTCTTCATAACTTTCCTCCTCGAGTACCATGGCGTTGCGTGGACATTCCACCACACAGACACCGCACCCCTTGCAATAATCATAATTGATATGACGGCCCTGGGAACTGTTATCCCGAATTACAGCCATATCCGGGCAGAAAATAAAGCAGTTCTCGCACTGAATACAGAGGCCGCAGTTAAAACAGCGTCCGGCCTCTCTGGTGGCCAGGTGCGCCGAAATTTTGAGGTCTACTTCTTCAAATGTCCGGAGGCGTTCTTCTATTAAAAGGCGTGGTTGAGAGACTTTAGCTGTGAGCTGAAAGTAGTCGGTATTAATTTCTTCATAAGTGACAATATGGGGACTTCTTGAACGGCGAGCCCCCCCCATGTAAATCTCCATGGAGAGGGGGGAAGTGCCATTTCCCACCATACAGGTCTTCAGCGTCGGCCCGATGGCATCAAATCCTTCCCTGAAGAATATATCAAGAGCTATAGCTGCCTCCTTGCCGGAAGCCACGGCATGCACAACACTCTTTGTCTGATTTGTCAGGTCGCCCCCGAAAACGAGAGCGGGACCTCGATGCCGGTATGCCAGGACAGAGTTGTTCATGCTTAAAATTCCTTCCCCTTCTTCGGGGGGACTATGCCAGGGTTCGGCTGTTTCTTCACCAATAGCCTTGAAAATTCGTTCAACCCTGATTTCATCAGGGTTTTTACCATCGGGTTCAACCAAAGCTCTTCCCCGAATATCTTCGCCGACAACTTTCATCTGCCGTAAAGTTAATACAAGTTCTTTGTTATCATATATGATCTTCGCGGGTGTAAGAAGTTCTTTAATCTCAACTCCTTCTTCAAGTGCCATCCGTACATCCTGTTCGAAGGCCGGCATATCCTGACGCCTGCGTCTGTATATTATAAGAGCCTTTCCGCCAAGTCGCACGATGCTCCGGGCTACATCAACAGCTGTGTTGCCGCCTCCAATAACAGCTACCGTTCCATTGGATGAAGGGTTTTTATTCTGACGGATACTTAGCAGAAATTTGAGACCATCCTCAACACCGTCGATATCTTCTCCCGGGATGTTCAAACGGGCCGCACGGGAATGTCCGCAACCCAGAAATATGGCATTGTAATTATTCCTGGTATCTTCCAGAAAGCGTTGTGAAATCTGTTTCCCTGTATGTATCCGTACGCCATGATCTTCAATCCGGGCAATTTCGTTTTGAAGAACGGAAGGGGGAAGGCGGTAAAGTGGTATTCCCCACCGGAGAATTCCACCGGGTTCAGGCATAGCTTCGAAGACATCGCAGGTATAACCGAGGAGGGTCAAGAAATATGCCGCCGCAAGACCGCTGGGACCGGCACCTATTACCGCTATTTTCTGCTCCCTGGCAGGATTCCGTTCCAGAAGAGGGTTTAAATTGTTCCGAATAGCATTATCGGCGAGAAAACGCTCGATACTATGAATGGCAACAGCTTTGTCGAATTCTTCTCGATTACATGTTTTTTCACAGGGATGATAGCAGACTCGTCCACAGGCGCCGGGGAAGGGGTTTTCTCTGAGTATGGTTTCCCAGGCCTCCTTGAATAAACCCCGGGTTGTCAGCATTTCAATTCGTCCGATATCCTCACCGGCAGGACAGGCAGTGCTGCATGGAGAAGTCTTTTCTTCATAACGGGGTTTTAGAAAGCGCCACGAACCCGTCTTGTTGCTTTCCGTAGTCAGATAGGAGTGTGGTACTAACAATGGAATTGCTTCAATAATTTTCTTCTTTTCTGTCACTTTTCTGGTCCTTGCTCAATTATTCCGAGAATCCGGACTTCCCTGTATGCATCTTCCGCTGCCTGGACGTTCCGTTCGGCCTCAATCGTAATTTCTTCTCTGATGGCGGAAACGACAGATTCCATCGGTGGCATGTCTAAAATACTGGCAAAAGCACCAATCATCGATGTGTTAACGATAGGAGAGGTACGGGTGCCCAGTTTATGATTTCTTGCAATGTGGCTGGCATCGACGAAAGCCAACCGAAAACCCGCAAAGGGGATCAGATTGGCAGGGGGCACCGGACTGTTGATCAGGATCCATCCTCCCGGCTTAAGGCCTTTTGTAAAATCAATGCTCTGGACAAGAGTTCGATCCTGAACAACGACGTGATCGGGATTGTAGACATTGGTTCTGATTAGAATATCTTTTTTGTTCAGCCTTAAATATGCCTCGACCGGGGCTCCCCTTCTTTCTATTCCAAAAAAAGGGAAGCTTTGGACTTGATAACCTGCCTCAAAAAAGGCCTTGGCCAGCAGGATTGTGGCTACCACGGTTCCCTGTCCACCACGTCCATGAAAACGGATTTCGAGCATAATTATCAGTTCCTTTTTATGTTTTACTCCAGACCACAACAACAGCCCTTGCCGGTTTTTCATCGAGGGAGCGGCAACTATGATTTATATCCGATTCAAAATAGAGGGAATCACCCGGCTGGAGTATCTCCATTCGATCATCGGTGCGAAATTCAAGTGTTCCTTCGATGAGATATAAAAACTCTTCACCCTCGTGGTTCGTAAAGATCATGTCACTTCTGTCCATGGGTTGAAACTCTACCAGCAGGGGTAACATACGCTTGTCAGGTTTTTTCGTTTCAAGGATTTCGTAAACGTAATCGACCTCCCCTTCATGCTGATGCGGTCTGCGTTTGAGCTGTATCCGCTCATCGGAACGGGTAACAGAAATTTTTTCACTGATTTCCACGTTCTCAAAGAAAAAAGTCATTCCTACACCAAGAGCTTTGGCCAGCTTGAGCAGAGTTGCCACGGGTGGAATAACCTCATCATTTTCTATTTCAGATAAAAGAGTTTTTGACAGATCGGTTTTTATAGACAGGTCCTTCATGGTGTAATGTCTTTTTTGCCTGAGTTCTCTTACCTTACCGCCAATTTTAAATCCCTTTACGGCTCCCGATTTGATACCTTCGTTTTGTGTCATTTTGTCACCTCAAAGACGGGACAGATTGGAATATTTTTGTTAAAAACACTAATATTCTAAATATAAATCATACGTCAGTAGGCGGGTTTGTCAAGATTATTATTTTTAGCACTGCCTTCATTTAAGCACGGCCATTAAAGAGAACCGATTAAAAAGAAGCTGAAAAGTATTTGACTTTATGTTTCACGAGGAGTAACTTTTCTACAAGGGATTAAAGAACGGACATTTTTTCTTGATTTCTAACCTCATATTAGAAAGGGGGTAAAGAATGACAACTTTAATTATTCTTGCTGGTTTTTTGATTTATTTAACACTTTATTTTACCTACGGCAAAAAGATAGAAAAAGATGTCGTAGGAGCGTCGGATACCATAGATGCGCCCTCCAAGCGACTCTATGACGGGGTGGATTATATCCCGGCGAGGAAAGAGGTTCTCTTCGGGCATCATTTTGCGTCAATTGCCGGTGCCGCGCCGATAATCGGACCCGCAATAGCGATATGCTGGGGCTGGCTTCCCGCACTTCTCTGGGTCTGGTTCGGGAACATCTTCATTGGAGCCGTTCATGACTATTTGGCCTTAATGGCATCTATCCGCTATGACGGTAAATCAGTTCAATTTGTCGCCTCGCAGCTCATTGGAAAAAGAACAGGGGCGGCATTCTACTGGATTGTTTTCTTTCTTCTCATCCTGCTTGTGGCGGCCTTTGCAGCTATTGTCGGCGGTATGTTCGTTCGGACTCCATCCATCGCATCGGCATATGCATGGAAGATACTTGCCGCTCTAATCCTTGGTGTACTTATATACCGGGTAAAGATGAATTTTGGCCTTGCTACCATTATCGGCATCGTTATGCTGACAATCGCCATCTGGCTGGGCACGGTAACCCCTATAAAATTAAGCTACATGAACTGGATGTTGGTATTCTTCTTCTATATTGTTATTGCCGCTTCTATTCCCGTTAATATACTCCTGCAACCGAGGGATTATCTCAATTCATGGCTTCTTTATTTTGGACTGGCAATGGGCTTTATAGCGGCCATCTTTGTATTTAAGGGATTTGAAATTCCTGCATTTTCCAGCTTCTCTCCCATTCTGATGGGAGGTAAACCGACGCCTTTCTGGCCTGCGATACCGCTGGTTATCGCCTGCGGTTCCCTCTCGGGTTTCCACTCTCTTGTCGCTTCCGGTACAACATCGAAACAGCTCGAAAAAGAAAGTGACGGTCTGTTCATAGGGTACGGTGCCATGTTTACCGAGGGATTCCTGTCGACCATCGTCATTGTATCCATAGCGGGTTTCGGTTATACCGCACTAAAAAATGCGGGAGTGACAACAGAGATGTTGAATTACGGCAACTGGGGCGCCATGTTTACAAAGGTATCCGCTTCCGTTAAGCTGTCTGCGGCAAATCTTTTCGTCCAGTCTTACTCGGATATGGTTGCCTCGACCTGGCTGGGAGTTATCCCGGCTAAATACGTCAAGGTAATCGCCGGCATGTGGGTTGCCTCCTTTGCCATGACGACCCTTGACACCACCAACCGTCTGGCCCGCTACTGCCTATCCGAAATGGTTGCTCCCCTGAAGGACTCTGCCGGTCCGGTTTTCACATTGTTGACAAACCGCTGGATTGCCTCCATAATCCCTGCTGCCATAGGAATCTGGTTGGCCGCGACAGGAAACTGGCTTATCATCTGGGGGTCCTTCGGTGCGGCAAATCAGTTGGTCGCATCCATCGCCCTTATGACCGGCGCAGCCTTTATTGCAAAAAAACTGAAATCGCCGTTTGCCAATATCGCCGTAATTCCGGCCTGGCTGCTCTGGATTACCGTTACCTGCGCTATCATCTGGTTCCTTGCGGTTGTTCAGCCGGGTGCCATAGCGGCGAAGCCCGTTCCTGGATGGACAGTGACGATTATCTTGGCTATAATGCTGATACTGAATTTTGTCTTCTTCGTAGATTTCATTAAATCGAAGGCATACAAGGTAGAATAAAGCAGCAAATCAAATTTAGCCGGTGCACGGTGTGAAAGCCATGCACCGGCTCAACCAAATGCGATTCCAGAAGTGAAGCTCCCCGCCCACAGGGCGGGGCTTCCCGGTAAGGAAAACGTAGTTTCATGAGCCGAAGGCAAATCAATCGAAGATTCATGAGCAAAGCGAATAATATATTCCTTTTTTTATTGCGCCCCTTACGGATGCGCTCCCGGTCATCTTAATGAATCCATCAATCGTTAGTTTTTTCCGTCGTATCTTATCCGGCCTCTATACATCGCATCGTGAAAAAACCGTTGCTCTCACCATTTTTGAAATGGAGGAGCTCGAAAACATCTTTGCACTTCTGCTTTTGGGTTCCTTTGTCGGATTTCCCTCGCCACCAACATTTCTGGCTGTCGAGCTTCTGCCGTTTATGGAAAAGGAGCTGAGAGTTTTAAATAGAAGGGCAGGGGATGCCAACGATATGCTGGCGGAGATGTGCGGAACACTGGGCATAGATTAAATGAAGATAATTTTTTTTACAGGAAAAGGAGGGGTGGGTAAATCCACCATGGCGGCTGCTGCAGCATGGCAGTTTTCTCAGAAAAGCCGTGTTTTAATCGTTTCCCTGGATCCGGCACATAACCTGGGAGACATCTTCGGGATAACACTGAAGAACAAAGAAAAGAAATTTACAGAAAATCTTTTTATTGAAGAGGTCAACATTCAGAAACTTTCACGAGATTATCTTCAGAAGGAAATCAATGTCTTGTCAGATACTTATAAGTATCTTCAAGCACTGAATCTCGACAATTACTTTTCCGTACTGAAATATTCGCCCGGCATAGAAGAGTACGCGCTGCTGACCAGCATCGAAGAGACGATAAGGAACAACACAGATTTTGACTACATCATATTCGATACACCGCCGACCGGGCTGACACTCAGGTTTCTTGCCTTGCCAAGGATTACGATAACCTGGATTGACCAACTGACCCGGATCAGAAAGCAGATTCTGAAAAAACGCTATACGATATATAGAATAAGAGGCACTTTAAGTAAAGAAGAGACGGTGCTCGATTACGATGAAGAAGACGATAATGTTATGAAAAGGCTAAGGAGGTTAAGTGAAAACTATCATGCTTTGAACAAAACTCTGCAGGGAAAGGATTGTTCCGTTGTCGTGGTTTTTAATCCCGACGTTCTTTCCCTGAGGGAGTCCGAGAGATTGATTGAAGGTCTTCATGATCTGAACCTGCCCCTTCGCCTCTTAATAAACAATAAGATAACGGAAGAAAACAGTGAACTGGCCGCAGAGACTGAAAAAAGTATAAGCAGGATGGCCAAAGATATTCCGTTCGAGAGAGTTTCCCTGTCGAAGACCCTTCTTGACGGAAAAAAGGGGAGTCTGTACAATATCCCGGAAATTATCATATCCAGACTTCAGGAAAGATAAAAAATGTTCGATAATGTGCAGATTGCGACGCAGCCCGTTTTCTTTCTTTTCATTGCCTTTTCATTTTTCCTTACGCTCGGCTATTTCTGGGGCAGAAGAAAGAATAAGACGTTAGCTCTTTCAGTATTTGATGACATCACAGAAGTTATCAAGCCGGATGATCAAACCTTCACCAACATCGGAGGTGCAATCGGCTATCATGCTAATTTCTTTATTAAAAGGAAAAGCCCCATCTCTCGCGTTGATGTTACTGTCACGTTTCTTCCGAGGCATTCATTGCTTTATTTCCCTATATCAAAGCTCATAAAAAGGTATGATAGATTATTTATAACTTTGTACCCGAGGAGCGATCCTTCCGAGGAGTGTCATCTGATTGAAGCGAAATATGACGGGTTTCGGCGGTCGAAAATAACAAACGCGCATCTGTTAAATAGAGAAGATGTGAAGTGGGGAAACTATAAGTTTTATCTGTATTACGAAAGCGTAAAGATGCGCGATAACTTTATGAAATTTATGGATAGTAATCCTGAACCGGGTGTTATCAGGCATATCGCAATCGTTCCTGATCAGAAAAAGTGTTTCATCTTTATGATTCCGCGAAAAGAACAGGTGGCAAAATACCTGGCACCGGTTTATCGGTGGATACCCTCTGTAATTTAATTCCTTCAATTAAACTGATTGATTGCAACCTTTATAGCTGATTCCTCAGCTTTGCCCAGGCAATTCCCATGTACTCGTATACAGCCCTTTCTGCCTTACGTAGTGCCCCGGGGTTGGGGTAAAAATCGCGGGGACTTATTATTATGCCACTGCTTTGTTTGACACGATGACCGGCAGGGGCCGGAATTGGGTCCATTCCCAGTTTTTTGAAAAGAGCGATTGTTCGAGGCATATGTGAGGCGGACGTCACCAGGATAAAGTTATCGCTTCCGACGATTGATCTTATATTTTTGGCCTGATCCTTTGTGTCCCTGGAACCTGTTTCTAAAATCAGACCCTCCCGGTTTACACCGATTGCCTCGGCGACACGAGCCATAGTTTCAGCTTCGGAAACAGTATCATAACACCTTCCTCCCGAGAGGATAAGCTTGCATCCCGGCAGTTCTTTGTAAAGACGAATAGCCTCTATAAGACGAACAAGAGACTCGTCTGAAATCTGACTGGTAACTGGAAGTCTGGGATCGGATGTGTGTCCTCCACCCAGCACGGCAAGCCACTTAACCGGAGGTGAAATGTCGGATGCTGAATTTAAAGCAAGTGGTGGGTATTGATACTCCAGGGGTTCTAGGAATCTGTCTGAAACAGCATCATAACTGAGTGATGCAAACAATAGCACCCCTATCAACATAATTATTTTCCCAGTCTTCTGTTTTTTTGTAAAAAAAAGCAGGTACAGGCCCAGTATCATAATCTCCAGACATACCGATACCGGGAAAAATAAAGGTGCGACAATTTTTTTAAAAAGAAACATTATTTATTCGAAGCCCCCTTCCATTCCTTATTTTCTTCTGAGCCTATTTCTATATCACAAACTCGATTCTGAAAAAAGAATTCCGTCGGGCCTTTTCCTCAAAGAAAGAATATTTTAACGACAGATATATTGACAATATTTGGTTTAACTGGTAGCAACATCAGAGCAAATTTATGCTCTAAAAATTTACTGTTCCTACCGGGTGGACTGGCGATTGAAAGGGAAGGATAACTGAACATGCCACGACGAGATGACATAAAAAAAGTAATGATTATAGGGTCTGGTCCTATTATCATAGGCCAGGCTTGCGAGTTTGATTATTCCGGAACTCAGGCGTGTAAAGCGCTTCGAGAACAGGGTTATGAAATTGTTCTGGTAAACTCTAATCCGGCGACCATTATGACCGATCCTGATACGGCGGATGTAACATACCTGGAACCGCTCACCTTTGAAGTTATGAAAAAGATTATAGAAAAGGAGAGGCCTGATGCCATACTGCCGAATCTGGGTGGACAGACGGGACTGAATCTCACGGCTCAACTCGCCAAGAGGGGCGTACTCGATGAATACGGTGTCAAAATCATCGGGGTAGAGCTGGATGCCATCGAGCGTGGGGAAGACCGGATCGCCTTCAAGGCAACAATGGAAAGTCTTGGCATCGATATGCCCAGAAGTGAGCCGGCTTTCAGTGTTGAGGAAGCGGAAAAAATCGCCGCTGAACTTGGCTATCCTGTAGTAATACGTCCTGCTTACACACTTGGAGGGACAGGAGGCGGGCTCGTATACAATATAGAAGAATTGAATGTAATTGCCAGTCGAGGCATTTCAGCAAGCCTTGTCGGTCAGATACTGGTGGAAGAGTCTGTCCTGGGATGGGAAGAGTTAGAACTGGAAGTGGTACGGGACGCAAAAAACCAGATGATCACAGTCTGTTTCATTGAAAACGTCGATGCGATGGGAGTTCATACAGGTGATTCCTATTGCACGGCGCCGATGCTTACCATCGATCCTGAACTCCAGAAACGCCTGCAGAGATATTCTTACGACATTGTAGAGGCGATTCAGGTGGTTGGGGGGACCAACATTCAGTTTGCCCATGATTCCAAAACGGGCAGAGTGGTGGTGATTGAAATCAATCCGAGAACCTCGCGTTCTTCCGCTCTCGCTTCCAAGGCTACCGGTTTCCCCATTGCCCTCATTTCGGCAAAACTGGCCTCCGGACTCACCCTTGATGAAATACCTTATTGGAGAGAGGGAACGCTCGAGAAGTATACACCATGGGGTGATTACGTGGTGGTCAAGTTCGCACGGTGGGCTTTCGAGAAGTTCGAAGGGGCCGAAGATAAACTCGGAACTCAGATGCGTGCCGTGGGTGAGGTGATGAGCATCGGAAAGACCTACAGGGAGGCCTTCCAAAAATCTATCAGGTCTCTCGAAATCGGCCGGTATGGACTCGGTTTTGCCCGAGATTTTCATGAAAAAACCCTCGACGAGTTGATGGAACTTCTGGTTGAACCGTCCAGTGAACGTCAGTTCATAATGTATGAGGCACTTAGAAAAGGGGCAACCGTGGAAGAACTATCTGCCAAGACGTACATTAAATCATGGTTCATTGAGCAGATGAAGGAACTCGTTGAACTGGAGGAGAAAATCCTTCAGTACGGGGGACAATCCTTACCTGATGATCTTTTGATTCAGGCCAAAAAAGACGGTTTTGCAGATCGTTATCTTTCACAGCTTTTAGGAATTCCCGAGATGGAGATTCGGAAGCGCCGCATTAAATTGGGAGTTGTTGAAGGTTGGCATTCTGTTCCCGTGAGTGGAGTAGAAAATGCGGCCTATTATTATTCCACTTATAATGCCCCGGATAGCGTTCCTACCAGTGAGAGAAAGAAGATTATGGTACTTGGTGGAGGACCAAACCGGATTGGTCAGGGTATCGAATTTGATTACTGCTGTGTCCATGCCGCGTTCGCCCTCCGGGATGAAGGATTTGAATCCATTATGGTCAACTGCAACCCGGAGACGGTATCTACAGATTACGATACGTCGGACAAATTATATTTTGAGCCCCTGACTGTGGAAGATGTCCTGTCAATCTATGAAAAGGAAAAACCCGAAGGTGTCATCGTTCAGTTCGGCGGTCAGACTCCCCTCAATATTGCCAGTGAACTGGCCGAGGCGGGCGTAAAAATCCTCGGCACGTCCCCTGAAGCGATCGACCTTGCCGAGGATCGCGACAGGTTCCGCCAAATGATGGAAAAGTTGGGTATTCCAATGCCTGAATCGGGTATGGCCAGCAATCTTCCGGAGGCCCTTGAGGTGGCAGAAAGAATCGGTTATCCGCTTATGGTGAGGCCGTCCTATGTTCTCGGGGGACGTGGTATGGAGGTGGTTCATGATGAGGAGATGCTCGAACACTATGTAACCGCTGCCACGGGGGTAACCCCGGACCGTCCGATTCTGATCGATAAGTTTCTGGAAAACGCCATTGAGGTCGAAGCAGATGCCATTACCGACGGAACCGATGCTTTCGTCCCCGCTGTAATGGAACATATTGAACTTGCCGGGATTCATTCGGGAGATTCGGCCTGTGTGATTCCACCGATCAGCATCCCCAAGAAACACCTGAAAACCATTTATGAATATACAAGAAAGATAGCGGTGGAACTTGATGTTGTGGGGCTGATGAATATCCAGTACGCTATTTGCAACGATACGGTTTACATACTCGAGGCCAACCCGCGAGCTTCCAGGACGGTGCCTTTAGTGTCCAAAGTCTGCAGTATTTCTATGGCACGCATTGCTACCCGGATCATGCTGGGCAAAAAGCTTCCCGACCTAAATTTAAAACCGAAATCGATCCCCCACTATGGGGTAAAAGAAGCGGTCTTCCCCTTCAATATGTTTCCTGAAGTAGACCCGGTTTTGGGTCCTGAAATGCGATCCACGGGGGAAGTTCTGGGGATGGCGGATTCCTTTGGGTTTGCTTTTTATAAGTCACAGGAAGCGGCTCAGCAACGGCTTCCTGCTGAAGGAACGGTCCTCATAACTATCACAGATCGGGAAAAATCGATGATCCTCGATGTCGCCAGGCGTTTTAAAGACCTTGGTTTTAAAATTATGGCAACCCATGGAACATGTCAATTTCTGTCTGAAAATGAAATTCAATCAGAACCTGTCTACAAAATGCAAGAAGGCCGTCCTAATATTGTGGATGCTATAAAGAATGGGGAAATCCAACTTGTGATCAATACACCGATTGGAAAGCTGGGAAAGTATGACGATTCTTACATACGGAAAGCAGCAATCAAGTATAAAATTCCTTACATCACGACAGTAGCTGCTGCTACTGCCGCAATCAGGGGCATTGAGGCTTTTCATCAGGGGAACAGCGAAGTTAAATCCCTCCAAGCCTATCATGCCGATATTAAGTGAAAATTATTCTAAATACAGATATCTTTTATAAGACGAACTTTAGTCGACAGTCTCGTAAAAAGTCTCAAAATGTGTCTTTTGTCATCCTGAACTTGTTTCAGGATCTAAACATTTCAATAAGTTAGAGACCCTGAAACAAGTTCAGGGCGAGGTGTTTGCATAATACACATATTGTCATTGCGAACGTAGTGAAGCAATCTCAAAATACCTGTAATTACGAATAAATTGCCACGTCGCTATCGCTCCTCGCAATGACCAGAAAACCAATTATGCAAAGTTCTCACTGATTTGCCGCTATTCAGAGTTAGAGTAAGGCCTTCAGGGCATTCAATATGTGTTCAACATTTTCCTGACTACAGGAATGTCCCATAAGTCCGATTCGCCAGATCTTTCCTTTGAGAGGTCCAAGGCCGCTGCCGATTTCAATGCTGTATTCTTCAAGAAGCCTTTTCCGAACTGCCGCATCATCAACATCCGATGGAAAAAGCACAGAATTGAGCATCGGTGTCCGGTATGATTCTTCTACGAGCATATTCAACCCCAGTTTTTCGAGACCTGCAACGAGCTCGCGGTGGTATCTGGTATGCCTTTCCCATCTGTTCGCCAGACCTTCTTCTAATATAATCCGCAATGATTCTCTCAATGCGTAAATCATGCTGATCGGTGCCGTATGGTGATAGACTCTATCAGGCCCCCAGTATTTTTCCAGCATGGTCATATCGAGATACCATGACTGTACCTTTTGAGAGCGCTTTCTCAGCTTTTCAATGGCCGGCTCATTGAAGGTAATAGGAGCAAGCCCTGGCGGGCAACTGAGACATTTCTGGGTTCCCGAATAACAGATATCAATGTTCCACTCATCTATCTTGACGGGAGCGCCGCCGAGAGACGTAACTGCATCCACTAACAGAAGAGCACCTTTTTCGTGGACAATCTTTGAGATTTCTTCAAGAGGCTGCAACACACCGGTGGATGTTTCAGCGTGGACTATGGCCACGATTGTTGCCGGAAAATCTTGAAGTGCGGCAGTAACGTCATCGGGATTAATCGGAGTCCCCCATATTGCTTCAACCCTTTTAAGGATACCTCCGCACCGTCCGACGATATCACTCATGCGTTCGCCAAAAACACCATTGACGCAAACGAGTACATGCTCACCTTCTTCGATCATATTTACAAAAGCGGCTTCCATACCGGCGCTTCCCGTTCCCGAAATGGGAATTGTAAAATGATTGTTCGTCATGAAAACGGCCCGGAGCATTTCCTGAACTTCTTCCATGACGGCAAGAAATGCCGGGTCGAGGTGTCCCACGACAGGGATTGACATGGCTTTGAGTACACTATCCGGTACATTGCTGGGACCGGGACCCAGCAAAATCCGCTGTGGAAGCGAAAGGTCTTTGTATAATGTATCCATAAGGTTATTCTTCCTTTCTCAAAAGATATTGAAGAAAACGTCACCAATAGATATACGGTGACGGATATTTCTCCTAAAGCGGCAAAGCCGCAACCCCAAAAGTGCCTAAAGTGAGCTAAAGTTAATGTACACACCTTCGGCACGGTCAAATTCGAAACAGGCTGCGCTGAAAGCGCATTTTTTAACTTTAGGCTTTTTAGCTCACTTTAGTTCACTTTACACTCTTAACTAAATCTTGCTGTTTGAACTGGTACCAACATCTGCGCAAAAAACGCAGTTGTTAAGAATAAAGACTCTAACGGCGGTGTGCAAGTACGTCGGGATTAACCAGGTGATCCGGTACCTTCCCTCTTATGCCTGCCAGGAGATTTTCAGCCGCCATGACGGCCATCCTGCTTCGTGTCGCTATAGTTGCGCTTCCTACATGCGGGACAACCAGACAGTTTGAAAGAGTCATGAGCTTGTGCTCTGACGGCAGCGGTTCCGGATCGGTAACGTCCAGGGCAGCATAAGCGATTTTTCTTGAGCTCAGTGCTTCATAGAGGGCATCAGAATCAACAACGGGACCGCGGGACGTGTTAATAAGGATCGCCGTATCTTTCATCTTGGCGAGAGCAGCAGTATCAATTAAGGGATGTGTTTCCGGAGTAAGGGGAACGTGGAGGCTTATAAAATCCGCCTTTTCAAACAGTTCATCAAGCGTACGGCACATCGTAGCACCGATTGTTTCTCCCTTTTCTACCCGATGGTGATCGTAATAGATAACCTCCATATCAAATCCTTTTGCCCGCCGTGCCACTTCGAATCCGATTCGTCCCATACCGATGATTCCCAGGGTTGCGTGATGAATATCCCTCCCTAAAAGCTCCATCGGTTTGAACGTTTTCCACTTGTCAGCTCGAATGTAATCGATTCCTTCACCGAGACGTCTCGCAGCGGCCATCAGTAGTGCAAAAGCGAGATCGGCAGTTGTTTCCGTCAGAACACCGGGCGTATTTCCCACGAGAATGCCTCGATCAGTTGCTGCCTGGATGTCGATGTTGTCAAACCCGACGGCATAATTACTGATGATTTTAAGCTGGCTTCCCGCCGAGTCCATGACTTCTCCGTCAATTCCGTCCGTAAGGAGCGGTAGAAGTCCCACCATGCCGCGAACCTTTTCCAACAGAATATTACGGGGCGGGGGCATATCCTCAGGCCATATTTCGGCGTCACAGGCATTTCTTACCATAGCCAAGCCTGCTTCCGATATTAGCCGGGTTACGAATACCTTTGGTTTGCTCATTGCGTTTTCGCTTCTTTCTCCTTCAGTGCCGAGTAAACCTGATCATGGAAGGGTGTCGTAATGCCGAATACCTTGCCGCTTTTGACAACATATCCCGTGAATGTTTCGATCTCTGATGGTTTCCCCTTTTCAAAGTCGAGTTGCAGCGAGGATTTCGTTTCGTAGGGGAAATTACGAGCCAGTGCAAGTGATTTCCGGACAACGTCATCGGGGAGGGAGACGTTTTGCGCTTTTGCCAGTGATTCTACTTCCCGCATCAATCCTTCAGTCATCTTCACATTGTCTTGATCTTCCATTATTGCGCCGAAAGGTTTATCCAACATCGAAGTTATGCCCGCAAGAGGACCCATGAAAACAAACTTTGTCCAGACGTCTGTTTGGATATTTGATGATAGTGTGGCCTTTATCCCGGCATTTTGCAGGACTGACTCGATATTCTTATACGGTTCGATTGAGCCGTCTTCGGGACCGAAAATCAGTGTGCGGGGGCCGGCTACCTGTTGAATCTTGCCCGGTGAAACGATGCGTGAACTTATATAAACGCATCCGTTTAGAACACTCCTTTTATGGAGAGTCGTTTTTAATCGTTCCGCATTATCCACACCATTTGAGACAGTGATGATGACAGTATCATCATGGATATTGTTCACCAGCATTCGAGCAGCAGCATCAAGGCCGTAGCCCTTGACGCAAAGGATGATCACATCCACGGGACCCAATTCTTCGGGATTGCCTGTGGCATATGCGGGTATGGCAACAAACGTGCCTTCTTCCTGTGTTGTAACTTCAAGCCCTTTTTCCTTGATTTTTTCTAAATGCGGTCCCCGGACGACAAACATGATTTGATGATCATCTTTTGACTCGTATTGCCGGGCCAGCTTGCCGCCGAAATAACCACCAACGCCGCCTATTCCTACGATTGCAATTTTCATTTTTTACCTCCTTGAGTGATTGTAACTGTTGAAAGCTTACAATTAATTGAAGATCACATTAAATCTGTATTCGCTTCCACCCCAAGGTACAAAGATGCTGAGAATCTGAAACAATTATTAAAGCATATAATTAATTTAGAATACAGAAAATTTAATAGCGCTTTCATTAGGTTTCAGATTCCAACAGAACAAAGAATCCCTTATAGACATGTGAAGACGATATGGAAAGTAATTGTGAATATATTGAAGCTCCCCGCAACAAGTTACGGGGAATCTCCGACTGTTTAGTAAGTTAGGATTTGCTTTCTGGTAGAAAGCAAATTCGTTAACGCACTTATCCCGTTTATCGGGGTAAGGAAAATTGTTATTTTTATGAAAATCAAAATTTGAATACCCCGTTTTTAAACGGGGATGAAAAGTTTTCCTGCCGGAGACAGGTGTGAATATGATATATATACTGCATGGCACTGAGAAGAGCAAGTCATGCGGTATATGACACGAAATATCATTTTGTATGGGCACCGAAGTATCGGAAATGGATTTTGCGAGGAGACATACAGGAGCGAGTAAAGAGTATATTTCAGGAGATTTCGATAGCCAATGAATTTGAGATTGATACGATGGAAGTATCTGCTGATCATGTACATATATTTTTGTCTTTTCCGCTGCAGTACAGTATTTCGCGGGTAGTAGCAATGCTGAAGAGTATCAGTGCCAGCGTGATATTCAAGGAATATCCTGGAGTTAAGAAGGAACTTTGGGGTGGTGAGTTTTGGGAAGACGGGTATTTCGTTCGCACTGTAGGTGATAAAGTGACAGCTGAAGTAATCAGGAAATATATTGAGTACCATCGTGATCATGAGAAAACACCTGAACAGTTAAAATTTTTGGTTCATCTCCAAAAAAGTTGCAGATGTATGAGTAAAAAAATGGACATTACAAATGTCGCTGTATAGTGTTTGAGTTGCAACACACAACACTCAGCGGAGGTTTCGTAATGTCCGGTATCAATCTTAATGCATTTTTTAAGTTTTGTCGAGTACGCGTTGTCGATCATATGATAGACCATGACCAGAAACAGATAGAGGTAACTACAGAACCTGATAAGCGGTATGTACCAATCTGTCATGTATGCAAGACTAAAGCAGACGGGGTTCATTCCTACCATGAGCGGATGATCCGGGATATGAATGTTTTCGATGCGAGGACCATGATACGCTACCGATACCGGAAGATTCGATGCCGCACCTGCGGGATTGTCGTCGAAGATCTTGGTCTTGTGGAACCTCGGCTGAGGATGACTAGACGATTGGCCCGATATATCCTGGAACTCTGCAAAATGATGACGATCAGGGAGATTGCCAATCATCTCGGCCTTGATTGGAAAACGATAAAAGAAATTCACAAGGAGGCTCTCAAGAGCAGGTATGAAGAAGAGGATATTGGATATCCCGTTCTGCTTGCCGTTGATGAGATATCCATTAAGAAACGGCACCGCTACCTGACGATAATCATCAACTGGGAGACGGGAAGAGTACTCTTTGTAGGTTGGGGACGGTGTTATAATACGCTGAAGGAATTTTTCAGATCCCTGACGGAGAAACAGCGAACAGCGATACAAGCGGTTGCCATGGATATGTGGGATCCGTACATTAAGGCAGTGACAAAATACTGTCCTCATGCTGTCATTGTCTTCGACCAGTTTCATGTGGTGAGCTCCTTTGGCAGAGTCATCGACAGGGTGCGAAATGACGAATATAAAGCGGCCTCCAGAGAAGGCAAAGAGGTTATGAAGGGAAGCCAAGTATCTTCTGTTGAAAAACAAGGAAAATATCCGCGAGGAGGAAAAACTGCGACTGAAGGCGCTTCTTGACGTAAACAAAGCTTTTACAACAGTCTATATCCTCAAGGACGCTCTGAAGAAACTCTGGCATTATACATATCCCAAATCGTGTAAAAACTTGCTTCGCTCCTGGTGTTCCATGGCCAGGGAAAGCGGTATTCCGGCGCTGGTCAACTTTGCAAAAATGCTCATGCGGTTTTCCTATGGAATTATTAGCCATTGTAAATATCCCATTCATACCAGCAGACTTGAGGGAATTAATAATAAAATCAAGGTTATTAAGCGTAAAGCCTATGGCTTTCATGATGTAGAATATTTCTCTCTTATCATTAAAGATGCGTTCGCAACGTGCAACTAAATGGGAGAAGAACCATCTTTTATAACTTCAGTACCGGCCTTTCCTTCAACAGCTTCTTCTATATTTTCGAGGGAGGTAATTACCGCTCTTTTCCCATTGTTCCTGATAAACTGCATGGTTGCTTCGATTTTTGGTCTCATGGAGCCTTCGGGGAAATGGCCTTCAGCCAGATATCGGGTAGCTTCATTAAGTGTCATGGATCTAAGAAATTTCTGGCCAGTTTTTTTGTAGTTAAGGAAGGCTCCAGCAACATCTGTTGAAATGATGAAAATATCTGCTCCCACTTCCACAGCCAGTTTCGCGCTGGCCAGGTCTTTATCTATAACAGCATCCACGCCGCAAAAGGTTCGCCCCTCTCTTATCACGGGTATACCTCCTCCCCCGCAGCAGATAACAATGAAATCCATCTCTATGAGCTTTTTGATTTCACGCTTTTCCACAATAGTAACGGGGTTCGGTGAAACAATCACTCGCCGGTATCCTTTCGCGGTTTTTCGGACAGGGTAGGGGACGGCAGTGGCTTCTTCTTCGGTGTATACAGGGCCGATCGGTTTTGAAGGATTTTTTAAGGCAGGGTCATTTTCATCCACGACCACATAACTTATAAGGCTTACCAGGGGTTTGGCATTGATTCCCAATTCCATCAGTTCGCTGTCCAGGGTCGATTCGATCATATAACCGATCTGACCTTGAGTTTGCGCCACCAGAATCTCCAGAGGCAATTTCGGGACAGCATCGCAGCACTCCTGTTGAAGCAGAAGGTTCCCCACTTGAGGTCCGTTACCATGGGTGATGATGATCTTGTAATTTTTCGAAAGCCTGGCAATTTGTCGAATGGGCACCTTCAGATTTTCAAACTGTTCCTTGGCGCTACCTTCCTGGCCCTTGCGGATGAGTGCATTGCCGCCAAGGGCCACCACAAGCGTCTCGTTTACACTTTTCATAATTAAAACCTCAATTTTTTCAAACAGCTTGAAAGGGCTTCCTCCAGTATGAGCCCGTCGTGATCCTTATATTCGTAGCGTACTCGAAGTGTCGGCTTGTCGATTGAAAGAAGTTTAGGGAGATCGACGGGTGTTGCAAAGAGTACCAGGTCACAATCGACACTATTAATGGTAAGTTCCAGATCGTGAATCTGTTTTTTACTGTATCCCATAGCGGGTAGCAAAGCACCAACATGAGGGTAATTTTCGAAGGTTTCTTTGATGGTTCCGGCAGCGTAGGGCCTCGGGTCGACAATACCGGCCGCATTGTACATTTTAGCGGCAAGGGTGCCGGCGCCATAAGCCATCCCTCCGTGAGTGAGCGTGGGGCCGTCTTCAACGACTAAAACGTGTTTTCCACGAATGAGGCCGGGATCATCCACAAGGACAACCGACTCCGCGAGCACGATCTGGGCTCCGGGAGCATGTTTTTCTATGTTTTTTCGGACCTGTTCCACATGAACAGGGTCTGCACTGTCCACTTTATTGATAACGGCGATGTCCGCCATGAGCATGTTTGTCTCACCCGGGTAATACAGCCGTTCATGTCCCGCCCGGTGAGGGTCAAAAACCACAATGTGTACATCCGGATAAAAGAAAGGTGTGTCGTTATTCCCGCCGTCCCAGACGATAACATCAGCCTCATTTTCTGCCTCTTTAAGAATCTGGCCGTAGTCGATTCCGGCATAAACCACAATATCTTGAGCCACCAGAGGTTCATACTCTTCTCTTTCCTCAATAGTACACTCATGCTTTTCAAAATCTTCATAAGATGAAAAACGCTGCACCACTTGCTTTGTCAGATCTCCGTAAGGCATTGGATGGCGAACGACGACAACCTTTTTTCCCATCCCCTTCATGATTTTGCACACCTGACGTGTGGTTTGTGATTTTCCGCATCCTGTTCTAACCGCGCAAACCGCCACAATCGGTTTTTGCGATTTGAGCATCGTATATGTGGCACCGATAAGAGTGAAATCCGCGCCTTCCGCCATAACGACTGAAGCCTTATGCATGACTTCGACATGTGGAATGTCGCTGTAAGAAAAAGCGACCATATTAACTTTATATTTGCGGATGAGGTCGGTAAGTTGATCTTCAGAATAGATGGTTATGCCTTCCGGGTAAAGCTCTCCCGACAATTGCGGCGGATAGAGTCGTCCCTCGATGTCCGGGATCTGAGTTGCCGTGAACCCGATGACCTTGTAACGGGGGTTGTCCTTGAAATATACGGTGAAATTATGAAAGTCACGTCCGGCAGCCCCCATAATGATAACATTTTCAACCATGGTAACTCCTTTCCCCGGACATCAACTTTTACTTAGTACCGGTTCAATCCTCTCCATAGCCCAGTCGATCTCATCTTTTGTGATCACAAGCGGTGGCGTGAAACGGATAATGTTTTCGTGAGTTTCCTTGCAAAGTACTCCCCGTACCATCATCTTCTCGCAATATTGCCGGGCACCTTCGGCCTCATGGATGAGCTCAACCCCGATCATGAGGCCCTTTCCCCGAACCTCCTTGATGTAAGGGCTCTTGATCTCTGACAGTCTGGATAGGAAATACTTTCCCATGACGGCGGCGTTTTCAATCATATTCTCATCAATTAATACCTTAATAGCCGTCCTGGCTACAGCGCAAGCCAGCGGGTTGCCACCGAAGGTGCTGCCGTGTTCGCCTGGATGTAACACGCCCAGAACCTCTGCGTTGGACAGGACCGCAGAGACGGGACAGAAGCCACCGGAAAGGGCCTTGCCGATAAGAGTCAGATCGGCTTCGATACCTTCGTGCTCCTCGGCCAGAATCTTGCCTGTACGTCCTAATCCGGTCTGTATCTCGTCTAAGATCAGGAGTACATTATTTTTCTTGCAGACGGTTTTAACTTCCTTCAAATATCCTGCCGGCGGGATGATTACCCCGGCCTCTCCTTGGATGGGTTCGACCATGAATGCCACAGTATTGGGTGTGATGGCCTCTTCCAGGGCATTAACATTACCAAAAGGGATTATTTTAAACCCCGGGGTGAAGGGACCGAAGCCTTCACGGGATTTCTCGTTCGTGCTGAATCCGACAATTGTAATTGTACGGCCATGAAAGTTGTTCTCACAGACGATTATTTCAGCCTGATCCTGCGTGACCCCTTTGACCCGATATCCCCACTTGCGAACGGCCTTGATAACGGTTTCTACCGCTTCCGCCCCGCTGTTCATAGGCAAAACCTTATGCGAATTGGTTAACTTGCAGATTTCCTGATAAAACAGACCCAACTGCTCATTGCGGAAAGCCCTGGAGGTCAGGGTCAGCTTTTGGGCCTGTTCGATCATCGTGCGCATGATCTCCGGGTGGCAGTGTCCTTGATTGACCGCGGAGTAGGCAGACAGGCAGTCCATATATTTGTTGCCTTCCACATCCCAGACCCAGACCCTCTCACCGCGATTTAAAACTACGTCGAGAGGGTTATAATTGTGAGCGCCGAATTCGTCTTCCAGATTTATATAATATTGGCGATCCATCACTATTCTCCATATATACATTTTTGAACTGAACAGCGAACGCATTCCCCGCAACTTGTTGCGGGGAACCTTCAATTACAGATTGAGGATTGAAAATCGGATTATCTACGCTAAATCATTCTCCTGTCAAGGCTTCTGTACTGGATGGCTTCTGAGATGTGGTAAGAATGGATATTTTTTTCTTTTTCGAGGTCTGCTATGGTTCGTGCGACTTTCAGAATCCTCGTGTAAGCCCTGGCGCTGAGTCCCAGTTTGTCCACCGCCATTTCAATCAAACGTTCTGAATCCTCGTCAATCTGGCAAAATTCCTTGATTTGCCTGTTGGACATCCGGGCATTACACATGGCATTTTGATTATTAAATCTCTTTTTCTGCAGGTCTTTTGCCCTGTTAACCCGTTCACGGATTGACGTGGATGCCTCTCCGCCGGACTCGGCGGCCAAATCTCTGTATCTTATGGATGGGACATCTATGTGTATATCAATTCTGTCAAGGAGGGGTCCGGAGATCCTGGCCTGATATTGGCGTATCTGCCGGGGGGTGCACCTGCACTCTTTGCGGGGATCGGTATAGTAGCCGCACGGGCACGGATTCATCGCCGCTACCAGCATAAACCTCGCCGGGTATGTTGCCGTCAGAGACGATCTTGTTATGGTAACATGTCCATCCTCCAGAGGCTGTCTTAGAACTTCCAGAACGTTCTTTTTGAATTCCGGGAGTTCATCGAGGAAGAGTACTCCATGATTGGCAAGGCTGATTTGGCCGGGTTTGGGAATATGACCGCCGCCTACGAGTCCTGCATCCGAGATGGTGTGATGAGGTGAAAGAAAGGGTCTTGTTACAAGTATCGCTTCTTCTTTGGACAGAAGCCCCGCGACAGAAAAAATTTTTGTTGTTTCAAGCGCTTCCTCAAAGGAAAGATCTGGAAGTATGGAGGGGAGCCGTTGTGCCAGCATGGTCTTTCCGGAACCGGGAGGTCCTATCATGATGATATTATGTCCGCCTGCGGCAGCAACCTCCAGGGCTCTCTTTGCCTGATCCTGTCCGCGTATTTCACTAAAGTCAAAGGGATAATTGAGGCTCCTCTTGAATACTTCGGATACGTCAACCCTTGTAGGTTCAATCTCTTTCCTGTTATTGAAAAATTCGACAACGTCGGGCAAATGGTCAACGGCGATGACATCGATTGTCTCTACCATAGCCGCCTCTGCTGCGTTTTCTCTTGGCAGAATAATGCCTTTTATCCCCATCTCCTTTGTCTGAAATGCAGCGGAAAGAGCTCCATGAATACCCTTGATACGCCCATCCAGTGAAAGTTCCCCTATGATTACATAGTTCTGTAGGGTATCTTTTTCGATCATCCCTTCTGCTGAGAGGATGCCCACGGCTATTGGCAGATCGAAGCTAGTCCCCTCTTTTTTAATATCAGCAGGGGCAAGATTGACCGTAACCCTGTCCTCTGGAAATTTGTAACCGGAGTTTTTTATGGCAGCCTTTATCCTGTCTTTACTTTCTTTGACGGAGATATCGGGTAGTCCCACTGTCGAGAATTGAGGAAGTCCCGAAGATATATCCACCTCTACATCGACAGAATAGGAATCTATTCCAACGATAGCTGTACTAATTACCTTTACAATCAATTAAGTCTCCCGTTAACGTACGTTTTTGTCTCCACCTACAACATGTTTCCAGATGAAAGTAATTTAGTCAATAATAAAATTTAAGTTTGAGTCCGGTGTAATTCTTCAATTCCATTATAATTAATTGCATTACAGTGAAATCATACGAATGCTAACCACCCTTTTGAGGTAGGAACCTTTTTTAGAGTCCTTACCCAAAAAGAGGTCTGTTACGGCCACGCGATTGATGACACGGATTATATTGCTCCCCCACCTCACTTTTTGTCTGTACCCCCATGTTTCATGGATTGCGTATGGTTGACCGTCCACTACTCCAAGAAATAACATGATATGCCCTTTTAAGTATAAGATAGTTATTCCACCGGTTGCCTCGCCGATTATTGTTTTCAGTTTTTTCTCCTCCGGCGACTTTTTAGAGTATTTGCCAATGAGAACTCCCACCTGAGACTGTTTGGAAGAATTTCTCGGAAACGATATCCCGACGGTTGCAAAGATTTCCTGTATAAACCTGGAACAATCCTGCTCGCCGTACATTCCTCCCCAGCCGTAGGGTTCGTTGAGCATCTTAAAGGCCTGTTCAATGATGGTACGAGGTGTGTATGGCAGGTATTCTTCGTGGATTTGATCTTCTTTTATATAACCTGCTTCAAAGGAGACGGTTCCGTCTTTTTCACGAACCGGCAGGACGATCTGAATGATGCCGTCATCTGTTTTACGGGAAAGAGGTAACGTGACACCCATCCTTACATAGTCGAAATGATTTGTAAGCGTCGTATTTCGAAAGAGGTCTCCTTTTGATTTTGTTACCACCACAAAGCGTGAAGAGTTGATAAACCTTTTCAGCTCTTCTAAACTGCAAATGGCAACTTTTCCTACTTCTACCCAGCCGCGGTAAAGTTCATCTATGACGTAGTACCATCTGCCATCCAGGCTTTTGTGCAAAACGGCTACAGGTGTTCCAACGTCCAGGGCGCTGTTCTGAAGTTCATCAAAGTCGATATCATCGGGTTTGGCATATAATGTTTCCTTCGTTGGTAGAACACGCTGATCGGCAAAGTGAGAGATAAGACCGTACCGCACGGTTATTTCAGGGGGAATTGCCCCGTAATTCATGTTTTCTTTCATCTTCTGATAAAAACGGGAACCTGCCCTGGTAGAGTCTTTTAAGTAAAAGTTTCTTTGATTATAACCATCCAGGTCTTTGTCCAGTAAAGAGATAAGATCGTCACGGAAATATGGAGAAGGGAGTTTCGTTATATCTTTTGTCAGCTCCAGTTCATTCTCAATGAACGAATTTAATCTTCTTATTTCATCGTGATTGAGAATTATTTTATCGGGAAAGGGGTGGGAGCTTATCCAGAAGCCGGCGGTTTTCATATGACGCTCTGTTCCCGGCAGAAGGGTCGGAGCCGTATAGTAAAGTTTTTCCTTAGGGGCACACCCTAATATAACGAAAAACAAAAGGAAAATGAATGCAAGCCTGCGAAGTAGGGGGTAAATTGGAATGCTTTTCATGTGTTATTACTCCTCGTAGCGTGGCGGTTTTTTATGCCAAGCGTCTTCGGGCATTGAACATTACTGCCGATAGATGACGGATCACGTTCCAACCGACCGATCTGGGTAACGATTCAGGGATTCATGTATAGCAGAGCGAACATAAAAACTCAAATAAGTAAATGAGAAAGATCAAGTCTTTCTCATCCATATCCTTTTTCTTTTTGAGGGGTTGAAAATGCGGAGCGGATATAATAGGATTACGTATTGCGTTTCGGAGATCTCCTGCAACTCACTGCGGGGTTATTTAGAGTCTTTATTCTCAACAACTGCGTTTTTTTGCGTAGATGTTGGTACCAGTTCAAACAGCAAGATTTAGTTAAAAGTGTAAAGTGAACTAAAGTGCCTAAAGTTAAAAAATGCACTTTCAGCGCAACCTGTTTCGAATTAGACCGCGCCGAAGGCGTGTAAATTAAATTTAGCTCACTTTAGGCACTTCAAAATTTAGCCACTTTTGGGGTTGCGGTAGATTGACTTCAGTTCAAAATATATCAAAACAGTACGGTGTAAAACACCTTTTCAAAGACATCTCCCTCCATATCGGCAAAGGAGAATGCATCGCCCTCGTGGGAGCGAACGGTACCGGCAAGACCACACTGATGAAGATCATCGTGGGCGACGAGGTTGAACCCGATTCAGGCAGTGTTGTCAGGTCTCGCTTAAGTACGGCAGGGTATCTTCCACAGGATGGCGTGTTTCACAAAGGCAAAACGCTCTATAAAGAGGTGGAAACGGTTTTTGGTGAGCTCATTTCTCTGCATGACAGAATAGAAGAAATCAGCCGTGAAATCTCAATCTATACAAGCCAGGACAACCCGAAGTCTCTCCGGATGGAGGAACTGGTCGAAGAGCTTGGTACGGTTCAGCACATTCTGGAGCATCGGGAAGGGTATAATACCGAAACAAAGATTAAGCAGATCCTCTCCGGCCTTGGTTTTAAAGAAAGCGATCTTCATCGTATGACGGAAGAGTTCAGTGGCGGCTGGCAAATGAGAATTGAACTTGCCAAACTCCTCCTTCGGGAGCCGACTATTCTTCTCCTTGATGAGCCGACCAACCACCTTGATATTGAATCGCTGGAATGGCTTGAAAACTACCTGATGTCGTACGGGGGTTCGATTATCCTTGTTTCTCACGACAGCCGTTTTCTCGATAATCTCGCAGTGCGGGTTGTTGAGATTTCCATGGGGAAGGTTACCGAATATACGGGCAATTTTTCCTCTTACATGGAGCAAAAAACGCAACGGCTCGCCCTCTTGCAGTCCACCTACGAAAACCAGAACCGGCTGATTCAAAAGACCAGCCGGTTCATAGAGCGTTTTCGATACAAAAACACAAAAGCGAAACAGGTCCAGAGCCGCATAAAAATGCTAGAAAAGATGGATCTGATCGAGCTTGAGAAGAATGAGAAGACGATATCCTTCGATTTTCCGCCGCCGCCGCGCCCCGGAAGGGTCGTTATGGCGCTCAACAAAATCATAAAATCATACGGGAACAATCCGGTACTCGAAGGACTTGACCTTACGATTGAACGGGGTGACAGAATTGCCTTTTTAGGCGTGAACGGTTCGGGGAAGTCCACGCTTGCGAGGATCATAGCCGGTTCAGAGCCTTTCCAGGATGGCACAAGGAAGCCCGGCCACAATGTTTTGATATCTTATTATGCACAGAATATGGCTGAAGAACTGAATCCGGATAAAACGGTTCTCGATATGGTTGCTGAGATTCCTACCCCTATGTCGGGGAGAGAGCTGAGGACCTTGCTCGGCTGTTTTCTCTTTGCCGGCGATGATATCTCCAAGCCCGTATCCGTTCTTTCGGGAGGCGAAAAGAGCCGCCTTGCCCTTGCCAGGATGCTTATAACGCCTGCTAATCTCCTTGTCTTTGACGAGCCTACGAATCACCTCGACATTCAGTCCAAGGCCGTTTTACAGCGGAGCCTTGAAAATTTTACAGGAACGTACATTATCGTATCCCACGACAGGGACTTCCTTTCACCTTTGATCAATAAAATCGTTGTTCTTGAAAATGGTGAGCTTGATTTATACCATGGCACTGTTGATGAGTACCTGCAAAAACACCGTGCAGACGAAGACTTTACAGAAGAGATGGAAAAGAACAAATCAGCGCTTCACTCCGGAAAAGAACAGAAAAGAAGAGAGGCGGAAGAAAGACAGGAGAGATCCCGGAAACTGAAACCCTTAAAGGATGTCTTGAACAAAATCGAAGAGGAAATTGCATTAATGGAAGAGAAAAAGGGCCAGATCGAAGCGGCTTTTACCGACAGCAAGACCTATGAAAGTGAAAATAAAATCCAATCACTCAATATCGAGCATGATAAAATTACCTCCCGCCTGGATGCCCTCTATAATGAGTGGACAGATATTGAAGAGGAAATCGGAAGGATTGTGGAATAAGTTTGACATAAAATTTAAAGGTTTCTATACTTCCATAGTTAAAAAATATTAACAAATAATTGAGCAAGGGGTAGGGTAATGGGTATCTTCTTAAGTTTTTTGCCGTGGATTGTTTTCTGGGTGCTCAGTGGTCGAGGAAATTATCAGATTGCTGCCGCGGCTTCTGTCGTCGCTGTCGTTTTCCTGTGTATTCGGGATATTCAAAAACGTAATATCAAGATCCTTGATGTGGGCACTTTATTGTTTTTCGTATTTCTCACACTCGTTGCCTATACGTCTGAAGCTGCATGGATAGATAATCATGCGTCACCTTTAAGCTCCGCAGCCCTGTTCCTGATCGCCTTGACATCGATCTTGATCAAAAAACCATTTACTCTGCGATACGCACGCGAGCAGGTGGACCCCAAATTCTGGTATACTTCCATGTTTTATTCCACGAATCTTACCATCAGCTGGGTCTGGTGTGTCGCGTTTGCTATCACGACAGTTACTTCCTATATGATTGTCCTGAATCATTTTTCCGTGATCGACCGGGTGATCTACATACTTACCTTTGTCGGAGCCATTAAGTTCACCGCCTGGTATCCTGATTATGTAAAGAAGAAGGTGAAAAATGAGAGTGAAGCTCCCAGCCCACAGGGCGGGGCTTCCCGGTAAGGAAAACGCAGTTTCATGAGCAAAGCGAATAATATATTCCTTTTATATTGCGCTCCTTACCCCGCCTGCAAGGCGGGGCTTTGCGGGTGCGCTCCCGGTCAAAATCCGGGTTAAATCACCTTAGAAGCTGTATTTGAAGGCGGTTATAAGCCGATCATTCCGTGACCATCTGCCATAAAAGCTGTCATCTTTGCCGTTGAAGAATTCGGCGGCGACTGTCCAGACAAGCCCCGGCATTATTTTATATTCGGACTGAATCTTATTGTATCGACCTAATGGATCGAATTCAAAATCTGAAATATATTGAAAACTCAAATCTTCATTATATTTAAAATTCACCCTGGTGAATATATTGTTGTGTCCCAGTCTGCTTTTTCGCGAACTTTCCGTATATCCTTCGGCATACTGTTCCTTTATAATGATTTCATTGGCATATTCAATGGTTATGTCAATTTTTTCGAGAAAAACCTTTTTCGCCAGTTCATCAATTGTATAGGTAAAGCCTCCCACGAGGCTGACATAGTTATCATCTTTCCCGTCATAGCTGAAGTTAAACAGGCCCTCACCATGAAATTCCCACTTTTTGTATGCGGTAGAGAAACCGGCGGCGTAGTTGCCTACTTTTATGTTTTCCTTGATAACTACCGTTTTACTTCCTCGCTGTTCCTCCCTCAGGACATAGTATGGGTTCAGGCCATGATATGCTGATAGGAAGAGATCCCAGCCGCGGAAGGTCGTCTTGCCCCTGGCAAAATAACTGACATTGTTAAATGAAATGGTCGGGAAATCTTCCTCGACGTCCTTGTCGGATATATCTTTTTCATAAATGTCATAGTCTCCCGTCTCGCCGGACCAGCGGGACTGCCCACTTGGCTGTTTGCCAGCATTGAATATGGGAAATATGGCTGCTGTGATGGTAAACTTTTCAATGTAGTAATCCACCTTTGTTTGCCACATGCCAAAATCTTTAGGATCCATCGGGTCATTTAAATCCGTGAAATGGTATCTGTCGGCAGGGGAGAAGAGTGTCGAAATTCCGTTCTTGAAGATCTTTTTGCCCAATGTTACGTCATAGCTGTCCTGAAAAAGGGTAAGGTATAGTTCGTTCAATTCCAGATAATGCCGTTGACGGTCCTTATCCTGGAGCCACCTAAAAATACCATCATAGGTGTCTTGTTGGCTTCCTCCTTCTAACCAGCCGGAAAAATCGAGACGCAGTGTGTCATTACCAGTCCATGTGTTAAATCTCAAAAGAGCTTCTCCCACCGGATTCCTTTCATCGATACCTTCCCGGTCTTCCGGTTCTCGAAAGAAAACATGGCCGCGCAATCGAAGACTTCCCTCGAAGTTCTTGCCAATCTGGGTGAGGTGTTTAAAGCGATCCTCCTTTTCCTCAGCCGGTGCCGCCTGTAATTCGTCGAGAAGATCAAGGTCATCACTCGATTTCTCTTCCGTAGTTGACATTTCCTTGTCCAGGTCATTTAAGAGATCAAGATCATCAGCGCCCATTGCCTGCTGAGGACTAAAGGCCAGGAAAAGAACTAAGAATAATGCGGCTAAATATTTTATACGGTTCATAATCATCTATCCTTTTTTTAATCTATTTTACCTCAAGAAGGAGTTTGTCTGTTTCTACCAGACGTCCCCCTAAAATCCGTGACAGATTGAGAAACAAGCGACTCGCAATGCGGGGGTAAATTCTTTGAATTCTCTTAAGGCCATTCCAGTCGATTTCGAGATAATTGATCGGTTCTAAAGCACGCACGTCGGCAGATCGTGGGCCGGGCTCTACAAGGGCTATTTCACCGAAAACATCACCGGGATTAAGTTTGGCAAGGAAGATATCCTTGCCGTTTTTTTTATCCCTTGTTACCACTTCGGCACTGCCTTCGAGAAGAAGATACATGCTCGATCCCTCTTCTCCCTGTACCACAGCCAATTCTCCGGTCTGACTGGTAAGCATCCTGCCCAGCAGAACGATTCTTTTCATTTGCCAGGGTCTGAGATCCCGGAACAAAGCCGCGTTTTGTATAACAGCTTTTTGAAGCTGAAGGCCCAACATATCCCAAATAGTCATAAGCTGGGTTGAAGAGAGCAAAATCGGGGTAATGAATAAATCACCGATGATAGCGAATATCATAACCATTGATGAAAGGAGGCCGAAACTGATGACGGGAACAAAATTGGAAAAACCCAGAACGGCAAATCCAAGAGCAAGAGCAACAGAGGTTGAGATGACCGGTCTTACTTCAGCGTGTATACACACATCAACGGCTTTATCCTGACTTTGCAGCAGTCGCATCTCAGTGTTATAGCGGCTCATGAGATGTATGGTGTCATCCACGGCAATTCCAATGGCTATCGCCGCCACCATGGCGGTTCCGGTATTTAGGGGAATACCGAAAATACCCATAATGCCAAAGTTAATAACGATGGGAAACAGATTCGGGATGAGGGAAAGTGCACCAGCCTTAACATTTACAAATAAGGTGGACATAATAATAAAAATGAGAACAAGAACGATGGAAAGAGACTTTGCCTGTCCTGCGGCCATACTGTCCGCCGCCGTATTAATGAGGATGTTTTCGCCGGTAAGTCCCCACAAGAAATGGGGATTCAAAGTTGTTTTAATATGTTCCTCAAGATCTTGAAGGGCCTCGGCAAGTTCATAGGAGGAACTGATATTATGTCTCACCAGAATATTTGCTTCACTGAAATCTGCAGTGACGTAGCGGGAAATTTCATCCCTGTGCAAGAACAGTAGGTACTGTGCAATAAGGTCAGATGAATCGGGCAGCTTGAAGTATTTTTCATCGCCGTTGTTCATTTCCCTGTGTATGAGTGAGATATCATCCGCCAGGGACTTTGTTTTGTCGAACAATCCTTTTTCGGAGATATATTTTTGTATTTTAGCAATTTGAGCAAGGTTTTCAGGCTGCTTAAAAGTATCGGCAAAACCACTGTTTATACGGATAAAAAAGGTCTGGGCACCCGCTAAATCTTTGTGAAGTATCCGGCTACGAATACGTATTGCCGAGTTCTTTTTGAAATAGCCGAGAAGGTCATTATCTACATTGACCTGCAACGTAAAAAATCCGATGATAACAGCTATACCCAGAAAAAAAGTAAGAACCAACCGTTTATTGGTGTAAATGATTTTTATTATCTTATCGGCAAGAATACCGAAAAAACGGTCTATAGAACTTACCTTGTGCCCTCCAGACACTTTAACTTTTGTGGAACCGAAGAAATGGAGATAAACCGGGGCGAGAAGACAGGTGGCAACAGGATTAACGAAAAGACCAAAGGCGGCCACAATACCGAATTGTTTAAGCAGGGTTATCTGGTTTAACGTAATGGAAAGGAAACCGATAAAAGTTGTTAACGAGGTAAGGAGCACTGCCGTGCCAACTTTGCCCGACATGATTCTGATAGCCTCAGCTCTGTTGCCTCCCGTTTCTTCTACACTTTCCAGATATTCGGAAAGGATATGTATGTCCTCTGTTGAGCCTACAACAATTATAAGGGCCGGTACGATAACGGTAAGCACATTGAGAGGAATATTCACCTGAGCCATAAAAGCGGCGGTCCAGACTATACTTGTGCCCGCCGTAAGTATGGGCAACAGGGCTCCGCTGGCCGAACGCATGAATATGATCAAAGTTATAAGGAGAACAAAAGCTGACAATGGCACCAGTTTGACCGTGTCACCTATAATATTTTCGCTTATCAGACGGCGGGTGAAGGAAAGACCAATCTGGAATATGGTACCAAACTGATCCTGGAACGGTTTTATTATGTCATCTACATCTCTGGAGAATTTAACGTTAAATTCGGGATCATCAGGATCTCCCTCTACAAAGAGGTTTATCGCCGTAGCAGTACCATCTTTTGAAATCAAGCTGTTCAGAAAGATTGGATTTCGGAGGGCGTCTGCTTTAACCCTGTCAGCCTCTTGCTGAGTTTCGGGGGGCCAATCCATCAAGGGATTGGTTTCAAGAGCCCCGTCAACTCCCTTGAAGTTGGTTACGGAATAGAGACTTTCAACTTTACTGACTCCGTGTAATTCCTCGAACCTAAAGACCAGTTCATCTAACAGTTTCAGTTTTTCAGGGGTAAAAAGGTTTTTGTTCTGGATAAATATGACGGTGATATTGTCCGTTCCGAACTTTTTCAGGGTTTCTTGATAATAGTATTGGGCGGGATCTCCCTGGATCATCATACCTTCTGTTGAGGCATCGATCCTTATGTTGCGGGCGCCGTATAAGGATAAAGTTGTGACGATGGCAATTCCAACGATCACAATCCACGGGTGAGCCTGGCTCCACAGCATAAATTTACGCATAGACAGAACCTCCGATCATCAGCATCTTGGTGAGCTTCCGAAGTGTTTCTTGTAGAAGCCGTGTTTTGCTCTCAGAAAAACGTCAAATTAGCATTCCTTACTGTGTGTGCTTACCGGAAAGTATAAAGCGTTCTGTGAAGACAGAATCCTTTACAGAAGTGTTTATCTCTCTCGACTTAATGCCCGTAAGGGTTTTATGTTTTCTCCCTAGATGACTCATCAGGGTTTTTCCCGGACGCCATACAGTTCCCGAAACATTTTCCATGGCATGATTGGTTTGAACCTTTTGTAATCTGCTTCTGCGATCGTAGAACTCTACCTTAAGGGTATAGAAGTGTTTCTTTTCTATCCACATAATCCTTTTGGAATAACCGCTTTCCCTCTTTTTTTCTTTATTGGCGGGAGTTGATTCGATTACATAGCAATCAAAAACCTTCTTATCCTGATTCAGCTTTTCCGAACGCAGAATCTTGTAGTTAAAGTTATCGAGATCTTCCGGTTCCATGTCTTCATATGTAAAGTCTGTACCCATGAAGTAATTTTTCTTGCTTCCCTTTGCAATGCGCTGCATTTTTTTCTGTGCCGGAAGATACAGCCATTGGTCATTGTCTCGTTCTTTTTGTTCCCACGTAAGGAGAGCTGTCCCCCTGATGTCGGCGGGATCAAGGAAGACGATAAGATAACGGTGAACATCATCGCCCATTTCTTTTGCATATCGTTTGACCATCCGCTTTTCCTTGCTTCCGTCCTTGTCTACGAGGAGCATAATTTCGCTTCCAATTTCGCTTCGTACTTTATGCAATTCTTTTTGCTTTTTCATGACCTCGCGTCCGGTCATCTCTGCAGCCTGTGCCAGAAGTGGAACAATCAGCCACAAGATAATCAAACTCAGTGTCCAAAATTTCCTGTTCATATCCCTCTCCTTATATTGAAACTTTAACGGTTTATCTTCTTGTTTTTATAAGTTTTTACTCTGGAAATGAAATGACTATAGGAAAAATATCACTACGTGTCAAGATTAAAGGAGTCTAATCGATTTGGGAAGCGGTTCTGCATGGGTGCAAGAGGGGTTCAGACCCTATTTTTGAGGATTTCTAAGCGGTCGATTTGGCCCGACGTCTATTTTTATCCAGATCCATTTTGCGCAGGCGGATGTTTAACGGGGTTACTTCAATCAGTTCGTCCTCGGCGATAAATTCGATGAACTGATCGAGTGAGAGGCGCCGCGGTGGTCGTAGTGTTACCGTGGCTTCCGACGTGGAACTCCGCATGTTCGTCAATTGCTTTTCCTTGGTAATATTTACGTTCAGGTCACCCGGCCTGTTTCGCTCACCGATGATCATTCCGCCGTAGACGTCCGTTCTTACCTCGACAAGCAGCTCCCCCCGGTCCTCCATGGCAAGACTTGCATAGGCTGTGACTCTCCCGACTCTGTCGGCTACCAGGGCGCCGTTGGCCCGTTGAGGAATATGGCCAAACCAGGATTCGTATCCTTCAAAGAGCGTATTCATAACGCCAGCGCCTTTTGTATCCGTCAAAAAATGACTGCGGAAACCGATCATTCCACGCGACGGTATTACAAACTCCAGTGTGACGCGCCCACTGCCTTTATTGATCATATTTGTCATGCGCCCCTTACGTGCAGACAGTTTTTCCGTAACGACACCGATAAATTCTTCCGGAACATCAATCAAAAGCCTCTCAGTCGGCTCAAGTACTTTTCCGTTCTCCTCTTTGGTAATCACCTGCGGTTTGGATACCATGAATTCATATCCTTCCCTGCGCATCGTTTCAATCAGAATAGCCATCTGCAACTCTCCGCGACCGCAGACTTCGAACATATCCTTCCGGGGAAGGTTCCTGATGTTCAGTGCGACATTTCGAAGAGTCTCTTTCTCAAGGCGGGCGCGAAGATGACGCGATGTCAGATATTTGCCTTCGGTGCCGGCAGAAGGACTGTTGTTAACATAAAATATCATCGAAACGGTCGGTGCATCGACATTAATGCGGGGCAAGGGGCAGGGGTTTTCCACTGAAGAGATCGTATCGCCGATTGTCATATGTTCGACACCGGCAATAGCAACGATATCTCCGGCTTCCACTCTGTTGACCAGTACCCTTTTTAACCCGTCGAAAGTGTACAGGGCAGAAAATTTTATCCCCGGCGTAACTTCCTCCGCTCCGCACAGGGAATAATTTGTATTCATCTCCAAGACGCCGTTTACCAGCCTGCCGATGGCGACCTGCCCGACATAGGAATCATGATCGAGATTTGTTATAAGAAACTGCGGGACTTCGTCGTCATCTGCCTCAGGCGCGGGAATAGTGGTGATAATCGCTTCAAACAGAGGTCGCAAGTCAGTAGAATCGTCAGCCGGTGCTAAATGTGCAACGCCCGTTTTGGCGTTTGTGTACAGTATTGGAAATTCTATCTGTTCCTCGCCGGCATCGAGATCGATAAAAAGATTATAGACTTCATCCACGACCTCCTCGATTCTCGCGTCGCTACGATCGATTTTATTGATAACCACAATGATGGGCAGCCGTTTGGATAGGGCCTTCTTGACAACAAATCGTGTCTGCGGCAGCGGGCCTTCACTGGCGTCGACGAGCAGGAGCGCTCCGTCGACCATATTCAGGCTCCGCTCCACTTCGCCGCCGAAATCGGCGTGGCCGGGCGTATCAACTATATTTATCTTAACGCCTTTGTACCAGATGGCCGTATTTTTTGCCATAATAGTGATCCCCCGTTCTTTCTCGAGGTCCATCGAATCCATGACGCGCTCCACCACTTGCTGGTGTTCTCTAAAAGTGCCGCTCTGTCTTAGCATCCCGTCGACGAGCGTCGTCTTCCCGTGATCGACATGGGCAATAATTGCAATATTTCTGAATTTTTGTTTCCGCATGGTTGGTGTTTTTTCTCCATTTTTCTGTTTTTCTTGCTCTGTCATACGCTGAATCTAATGCTCAGGACATCGCCGTCCCGGACGATGTAATTCTTTCCTTCCAGACGAAAGTGGCCGTTTTCCCGAACCCCCTTTTCTGATCCGCATTCAACTAATTCGTCGTATGTAAAACATTCTGCACGGATAAAACCCCGTGCAAGATCGGAATGGATGGCACCGGCCGCATTTACCGCCGTGTCTCCCCCGTGAATACTCCAAGCCCGTACTTCATCTTTACCGACGGTAAAAAAGCTTACGTACCCGAGCGTCTTGTACGCGAATTGCGATAATCTCTCCCTGGCCGACTTTTTGATGCCGATATCTTCCATGAACAATTTCGCTTCTTCATCGTTCAGACGGGACAATTCCGTTTCGAAGTGGCCGGCGAATTCGATAATGTTGTACCGCGATTCGATTTTGCCCATTATATCCTTATTCTGTCCAAAAACGGTTTCGTCCGAGTTCAGGATAACAAGAAACGGTTTTTTCGTGAGAAATTGAAAGCCGCGTATCGTTTTCTCTTCATCTTCATCAAGATCGAGGTTCCGGATGGGTTGATTGTTGTTGAGTTGCTCCGCGACTTTTCGGAGGGCTTTTTCTTCCAGTGCAAGCGCATTCGTTTTTTGCCCCCGTTTCTGGAACCATTCAAGCCTCTCAAGCCTGCTTTCCACAATTATAAGATCGGCGAGAAGAAGTTCAGTATCGATTTCGTCAATGTCGCCAAGCGGCGTGGGATCTCCCGCCAGGTCATCATTAAAGTTGCGCACCACCAGGGCCAGTGCATCCGTGTTTTTGATCCATTCCATGGAGCTTCCTGAAAAAGAACCGTTCTTTGCGGAACCTTCCTTCAAGCCGGGGAAATCGATCATTTCAATGGTAGCGCCGGTAGTCTTCTTCGGCATGTACATATCGGTGAGGCGGATCAACCGCTCGTCGTCCACCTCGACGACGGCCACATTCGGTTCCGCCTTTGCGTCGGAGTATGCGGTGACGTGGGCCTCCATTTTAGTAAGTGCGTTAAAAATTGTCGTCTTCCCCGAATTGGGCAAGCCGATCAGTCCAATCTTCATATGATGTGGTCTCCTTATTTATGTATCGGTTGTTTCGAAAGACCGATCACCATATGGCTTTAAAGTTTTTTTGTCAAGGGATTTAAAGAGGGTAGGGCATTGGGTATCAGAAAATATGGGAAATGGAGACAATGCCCATATTTACAGAGGAATGAGGAGCTGTTATCTTTTTCTGAACAGAAAAAGATAAGGACACTTATTTACGAAGAGATTAGTCCCCCCTTTTTTCGAGTCGGTAAATTAAGTATCCTGTTACCTGAATTCCTTGCAGGGTGTGGTAGATTCAACTTCAAAGTGCACCATTTAAGCTAAATAGAGGACATGACAGGTTTTCTGGTATATTGAGAAGAACCACCAACTCAAAGCCAGAAGGAGCCCATCATGTCCTACACTCAATTAACAGAACAGGAACGATATGTCATCAGTCATTTAAAAATTGCAGAATTTAGTCTGAGGGAGATTGCCCGGAGGATTAACCGACATCATACCACAGTGAGTCGAGAGTTAAAGCGCATAAAATCACAGTATCCTTACTCAGTTTACTGGTATGATTGGACACATCCAGAAGCCTTGAAAAGGCGTCGCCAAGCGCGACATTATCGCCGGCACAGAAATTCGCGTCTTGTTCGATATGTGGAAGCCAAGCTCAAGGTACAGTGGTCACCAGAAGAAATTGCTCAGCGGATCCGTATTGATTATCCAGACGATAAAGAAATGCGGATCAGTCATGAAACAATATATCGTTGGATCTATTTAGATGCCGGCGGTGGAGGCGAACTCTATCACAACCTTCGTCGAAGGCGCAAAAGACGCCGTAGACAGAAGCGTTATGGCACTGGCCGTCGTTTTCTTGCAGGTAGAAAAAATATCGCAGAACGCCCCCAAATTGTTGAGGGAAGAGAGCGATTCGGGGACTGGGAAGGCGATACTGTTGAGGGCAAAAAAAGCAGTGGCTATATTGTAACTATAGTCGAGCGTAAGAGTCGTTACCTGTTGGCTTCCAAGCTGAAGAACAAGAAGGCAGCAACCCTGACAGGCCAGGGCGTCAAAGCCTTTACTGTCGTTCCCAAGAGAATGCGACATACCTTAACTGTAGATAATGGATCTGAGTTTGCGCAATTTAAAAAATTTGAGGAAAAAACCGGATTAACGATTTATTTTGCGGACCCCTATTCCGCATGGCAGAGGGGAGCCAATGAGAATACCAACGGATTGCTAAGGCAGTATTTCCCTAAGGGAAGTAATTTTAAAGTTATAATGGAAAAAGATGTTGATGAAGCAGTAAGAATGTTAAATAATCGTCCAAGGAAGTGTCTCGATTACCGGACACCCCATGAAGTGTTCTGGAAGGCTGCTCGTGGTGCACTTGCAATTTGAATTCACCTGTTGGGGGGAGGGTGAGTTAAAACTTCTCCTTTACCCGATTAAGTAAATTGTCATCGTTCAGGAATATTCAGCTTCTCGATCATGGTGATTTCAGCCAACTCCTGCACGATCTCATTTGCCCACACAATATTTTGCCAATGGTCAAAAGCGGTTATGTCGACGATTGAGTTTTGTCTTTCTCTGTATGCGTGCGACAATGCGTTACGGCCTTCTTTAAATATCCACTGGGCTACATCCGTGACACCGTTTCTTTTCAAATATTGCAGACTATCCTTTGATTCCGAAAGCCTTGGAGTAAGTGAGCCTATCCATTTCCCTTTTTCACGTCCTTTTGTGAATGGAATTTCGAGTATTTTGTAAAAACTTAGGAACCGATAAAATGGACTCTCGGAGCCAAAACCTTCCCGGTAGAATCCAAGCGCAAGATGCTGGTCGTTAGCAAAAACCTCTTGTTTGAAGTTGTGAATAAAGTACCGTTCTAATCGGGGAAAGTGATTTGGGAAGCTACAGTCGGGTAGGCCGGTCCCGTAAATGCAATCGTCAACACACAGTTCAATCCGGAGCTTCCACGACAACTCACTCAAGAAGTGGGAAATCGTTTGAAACACGGCCTTATGCCCCTGTTCATTATCGTAGGTTGCCCTAACTCGATGAGAGTCATTCGGTTTACCCATACTTACTTCGAGTAACCTCTTATCATAAGGCACTGTGGTCTTTTCGTCAAAGAATGTGCCATCAAAATTAAAACCTACACATATTCCGTATCGCATTAGTCTCTTTCACTTAACGGGCTTCTCAGGGGTGGCGAGGTACGAGCCTTCCCTTGCAGCAGCGATGTGTTATGTGATTATTTACTCACATTGACTAGAGAACCGTCCACGATTGAAGTGACAGTGCTTCTCTTATTAATGCAGTGAACATGTCGGGCTTGATCGCCTCCTTGATCTTGGATAAATCACCCAGGCTACCATTAGCGTACCCATTCTCATCTATGCTTATTGTTAAGAGTACGTTCATGTAGTCAGATGCTAGGTCAAGAAAATCAGCCACAGTCTTTGATTCTTGTATAAATGCATAGAAAGCTTTCATTCTATTATCAAATAGTTCATCAAGTGTTTGTTTTGAGAGGCTATCCTTTCTGATATTACATAGGCCATAAACAAAGATATCGCAGATAGCCTTCCTTAGCTCGGGATTCAACTTGTGGTATATTCTGTAATCATAAATAAAGTAGAAGAAAAACATGAATTCGAATTCAACGAAGTCACGATTCTCGTTGAAAATGGGGATTTGCTGTGCGCTATCTTTTGTAGCCTCTTCGATTTGTCGTATATATTTTCTTGCTTTGAGCTTCTCAAACATAATTACCATTAAAAATATCAAAAACTAAAAAAGTTACGCAGTACTCTTATTTCCTCTGCAACTATTTATTAGGTTTTATTTATTCATATTAACAATGTTAAGGACGAGTAAATTTTACTGATTCTTTAGATGATAGACCAGATGTTATTTGCAGAACGGTCGATAGATTATTGTGAGCATCCAGGTAGTCTTCCTTATGCTTAATTGATTCTTTAAATTTTTCTATCGATTCTTCATATTTCTCGAGTCTTGCCAATGCGAGTCCCCAATTATTCCATACTTCTGAATAATCTGGCTTGTATCTAACGGCCTTTTTATATTTTTCTATCGCTTCTTCGTATTTTTTCAGCCTAACTAACGCGAGTCCCCAATTATTCCATGCTTCTGGATAGTTAGACTTGTATTTAATAACCTTTTGATAATTTTCTATCGCTTCTTCTATTTTATTGAAATCTTTTTCTAGTATTAGACCGAGATTATACAGTGCATTGACATGAGATGGATTATATTCAATTGCTTCTCTAAATTTTTCCAGTGCCACTTGTTTGTTTCCTTGATCATAAAGCATTACGCCCTTACTAAATGCTATACCAGCCTTTAATCTTTTTAATATGTTCATTTATTTTTGTCGTAATACCGTTTAAATTTAATAATTTATTAAGCGGAAAATATCTGTATCTTCTAATATAATCCAGTAATTTCCGGTGGATATGGGGACGTCCGTAAATAAGAGCAAATAACTTGAGAGGAGAAAAGATTGCTAACGAGGATAAGTGTCAGTTGTTATAACGAATTATTTGCTTATTTATGGATATCCCTTTTTGCTCCCCAGAAATTCTAATGTTCTTACACCCTTCTTCATAATGTATTTTGATTATGTATATTAGGGAATAACTATCTATAACTCAAGAAAAAATGTAAAAACACCCCAAGAAATTTTTGAGTCAGATTCGCAATCTTATTCGGTACTCACAAATTTATGGCGAAAAACATCTACTGGAGAGGCCTTTGTTCAACGGAGTTGATCTCACGGGCATGCCCCTATTATCTGCACGTCCCCCGAAAATATCCTGTGAGTATTTCCCTCTTTATCCATCAGGAGCAAGACTCCATCATTGCCAACATCGAGGACTTCCCCGACATACTTCTCACCGAGTACATCAACCATGATCTGCTCTCCGGTCATATCGGCAAGTTCCTTCCACCGGCGCATAATGGGTTCAAACTCTCTTTTCTTAAACATCTCGTAATATTTTTCATACCATCGAAGGTATTCACGGAGAATAGGGGCTCTGGGAAAGTGTCTTCCCATCTCCATTGAAATTGATGCGGCCTCATCCCTTATCTCCTCGGGGAAACTTTCATATGGCGTGTTAACATTCAGACCGAGACCAACGATGATATAGGCCACCTCATCCATTTCCGTACTGATCTCTGTAAGGATACCGGCTATCTTTTTCCCGTTCACGAGGATATCATTGGGCCACTTGATCCTGATTTTTAATTGCGTAAGTGAGAGCAGCGCCTCTGATACTGCAACTGCTGTCATCAGGGTTATTCTCGGTAACTCGATCGGAGACATGGCCGGCCTCAAGATAAGGGAAGCATAGATTCCATCACCCGAAGGTGAAAACCAGCTTCGACCTCTTCTTCCCCTTCCGTTCGTCTGTTTCTCCGCGACGACTACAGTTCCTTCAGGAGCGCCCATAGCTGCCAACTCTTTTGCCTTTATATTGGTTGAATCTATTTCATTAAGGTAGACAATATTCCCTTTCCCGAAGACCCTGGTATCAAGCCCTTCCTCAATCTCAGCCGGTAATAGCAGATCGGAAATCTTACTCAGAAGATACCCTTTTTTAGGAGAGGCCTCTATAATATAGCCATCTGCTTTCAATTTGCCGATATGCTTCCAAACAGCAGCTCGGCTGACCGCCAGCTTATTGCTCAGTGCCTCGCCTGAAACCCAGTTTCCCATCTCCCTTTTCAGGTATGATAGCAATTGCTCTTTTGTAGTCATGCCCCAATACACCATGTACGGGCATCATTGTCAACCTGTAATTTAATTGCGGTTGACATATGTTGCTCTCTTTGATATAAGAGCGCTCCCGGAGTTGGAAGATGTAAATACAAACAGCTAAAGGATAAAAACAATGTTCAACAAAAAGATAATTGCCATAACTGAAAAAATTATGGAAGATGCCGAAAAATCCGTCTCTTATGAAGAGGCCTGTGAACTTTCCGCACTTCCTGTCGATGATACCATCGACCTGATAATGTGTGCCAACAAGATCAGAAGCAAATACAAGAAAAACAATATCTTTACATGCTCCATAATCAACGCCAAATCCGGTTTTTGCCCTGAAAACTGCGCCTTCTGTGCTCAATCGGCACATCATAAAACCGAAATTGAAACGTATCCCTTATTGAGTGAAGAAGAACTCGTAGATAATGCTCTTCGGATGTACGAAACGGGTGCCACAAAATACTCGATGGTAACCAGCGGGACCATGCTTACAGACGAAGAAATTAAAACGATCAGCCGGGCAGCGTCAATCATTAAGGAGAAAACCAACCTTGTGATTTGCGGCTCACTGGGCATGCTGACCGAGCCGATGGCAAGACAACTGAAAGAAAGCGGAATCTCAACCTATCATCACAACCTGGAAACCGCACGGAGCCATTTTGACCAGATCTGCACAACCCATGACTATGATGAAGATATTCAGACGGTCAAGTCCGTCCAATCAGCCGGTCTCAAGGCCTGCTCCGGGGGTATTTTAGGGCTGGGTGAGACGTGGGAGCAGCGTATCGAACTGGCCTTTACACTCAAAGAGCTGGACGTCGACATAATACCGATAAATTTTCTCAATCCCGTTGCCGGCACCAGAATGGAAAGTATGCCGTTGCTGCCACCTATGGAAGCATTGAAGTGCATAGCCCTTTTCAGGTTTATAAATCCCGGAAAGGACATTACTATATGCGGCGGCAGAGAGGTAACTCTCCAGGATTATCAGTCATGGACATTTATGGCGGGTGCAAACGGGTTGATGATGGGGAACTACCTTACCACGCAGGGTAGAAATGCCGAAATGGATATTAATATGATTAAGGAGATGGGGCTTATTTAAAATGAAAGCAACGACCGAGCGGAATAGACAACTGGAAATTGATGACAAAAAATATATCTGGCACCCATTTGCCCAGATGCGCGACTATGTAAAGGAACCCCCGCTTATAGTCGAAGAGGGGAATGGATGTATATTGAAAGATATCTACGGAAATGAATATATAGACGGCGTTTCTTCTCTCTGGACCAACGTACACGGCCACAGGAAGGAAAAGTTGGATAACGCCCTCAAAAAGCAGATCGGCAAGATCGCCCACTCAACCCTGCTTGGGCTATCCAATCCTCCGGCTATCGAATGCGCGAAAAAACTGATCGGAATCACACCGGAAGGCCTGACAAAGGTCTTCTATTCGGACAACGGTTCCACTTCTGTTGAGATTGCCCTCAAGATGGCCTTCCAGTATCATCAGCAGGCAGATAAGGGCAACCCGAACAAGACCAGATTTATTTCTCTTACCCACGCTTACCATGGAGACACCATAGGTTCCGTCAGTGTCGGGGGAATCGATCTTTTTCACGCTACATATAAATCCCTTCTCTTTCCCTCGATCCATGTCGAATCACCGTATTGTTATCGATGTCCATTCGAAAAGACTCAGGCTTCCTGTAATTTTGAATGTTTCAAAAACCTGGAAGAGACGATAGAGGCACACTGCCATGAGGCTGCCGCCTTCGTGATTGAACCCCTGGTTCAGGGGGCCGCGGGTATGCTGGTTCAGCCCCCGGGTTACCTTAAAAAAGTGAGAGAACTCTGCACGAAACACGATGTCATCATGATTGCCGATGAAGTTGCAGTTGGTTTCGGGAGGACCGGTAAGATGTTTGCGTGTGAACATGAAGGGGTGACGCCGGACATAATGGCCGTAGCCAAGGGAATCTCAGGGGGATATATGCCTCTGGCAGCGACTCTCGCCAGCGAAGAGATCTACCGCGGATTTTTGGGGGATTATGACGAATTCAAAACCTTCTTTCATGGACATACGTATACGGGAAATCCGCTGGCCTGTGCAGTTTCTTTGGCCAATATGGAGATCTTTGAAGAAGAGAGGATATTGGAGAACCTTCAGGGGAAAATCGAACACCTGACAAACAGATTGCAGCCATTCGTATCACTTAAGCACGTGGGCGAAATACGTCAGCGTGGATTTATGGTGGGGATAGAGCTTGTGGCTGATAAAGAGTCGAAAGAACCGTATCTACCCAAAGAGAAGATCGGCCACAGAGTGATAATGGAGGCGAGAAAACACGGGGCAATAATTCGCCCCTTAGGGGATGTGATTATCCTGATGCCCCCGCTCGGCATCTCAGTAGATGAGCTGGATAAACTCTGCGATGCCGTATACAAATCTATTCGGGTAATTGCGGAGTAGTTTAATCATCATGAACTTGGGTAGTTCCACCAAACAAAAAACATACGAAGGAACGTTTTACTTCGATCCGGCCGACAGGATCTACGAGGACCATTTCCCTGGAAGTCCCGTCGTTCCGGGCAGTCTGATAGTCGGTGCATTCTCAGAGGCAGGGAAAAAGATAGGGTTTGTTGCGGATTGCCTGATGATAGAAAATTTCAGGTTTCGAGAATTTGTTCCTCCCGGTGAGTACCCCTTCACGTTAGAGCTTCTGTCAGATCGATTAGAGTGCCGGCTTTACCAGGGCGGTAAAACGCTGGTCACAGGAGTTTTTAAAAGATGAAACTAAATTTTTCCGGTAAAAATGCCCTGATTCTGGGTGGCAGTTGCGAGCTTGGAATAAACCTTGCCGAATGCATGATAAAAGCGTCTCTCGTTCCGATTCTGACCTTTAGAAACGAAAAAGGAAAGAGACGCATATCAGAAAAACTGGAGTCATTTTCAGGAAGATACAGATCTTTTTATCTCAACCTCGGCGACCGTGATTCCCTGGATTCCCTGTTTGAACAGATCGGTGACGACATTGATTTTCTGGTAGATTTCGCCCAGGGGGATTTTGAAAGCTATGTAGCGTCTGCAGACGAAGATACCATCCATCGCTATTTTGATGCGAACATTTCTTTTCGCGCGGAAATTCTGAAGAGGACGTCAAGGGCGATGCTGAAAAAGAGAAGGGGGCGTCTTATCTTTGTCTCCTCATCGGCTGCGGACAGGCCCAACCCCGGTCAGGGTTTTTATGCGGCTGCCAAACTCGCTTCGGAGGCGCTTTACAAAAATCTGGGACTCGAATTGGGAGAGCACGGCGTTACCGCCGTGACACTGCGCCCCGGTTATATTGACTCGGGGCGGGGAAAAACGTATATGCAGACAACAAGAGAGGAAGACGTTCTCAGGATGGTGCCTATAAAAAGAGCCATTACCGAAGCCGAGGTGGCGGAAACGATCATCTTTCTTCTTTCCGACAGCGCCGCCGGTTTTAACGCGACCGAAATTTCTCTCGATGGCGGGCTGACGGCGGGAAAATAGAACAATGAAAGGTATTGAAATGGAAAATTTACGTAAAATTCAGGAGATCCTGGCGGAAATCCTCGATATAGAAAATCAGGAGATTACGCCTGAAACCTACGTTATTAGGGAGCTGGATGCAGAATCGATTGATCTTTTAGAGCTGGCCGTAGCGTTGAACTCAAAATTTAATATAGAAGTTAAAGATGATGAACTCTTTCTCAGGACATTCAGATTTTACATGACCGAAGCAGAAGAGCAGGGGAGCGATACCGTGCAATACCTCATCCGTAAATTTCCTTTTCTTACTGAAAAGAGGGTGGAAGAGATCATATCGGATCTCGAAGGCGGTCCCACGCTCAAGGTAAAGGATTTAATCAGTTATGTGTCATGGCGATGTAAAAGGAACTAAAGACCCGTGTCATCTTTAGAAGAACTAATCGGCAAAAGAAGAAGCATAAGAAAATATCGAAGCGATATTCCCCCGGCGGAGTGGATTGAATCTATGATTCACTGCGCCGCGATGGCACCTTCTCCGAAAAACAGTCATCCGGTTAGATTTATCAAAATTAGCTCCCCCGAAAGCAGGGATAATCTTTACCGGGCTATGGCCGATGGTTACAAGAGACGTTTGCAAAGCGCGCAGAAAAGCAGCACTCCGAATAAACTGAAGAACCGGGTCAACATGTCCTGGCGATTCTCAAAATTTATGTTTGATGCACCTGTCCTTTTTGCTGTGGGGGCGGTTCCTCCAGCGCGGGTTTCTTCTGGGAAATTGCCCCGGGTCGGGACAAATAAAGAAGGTGGCAGGGGTCATACCGATATAGATATCACAGTGGGCCTCGCCGTAAAGGGATTTCTCCTCAAGGGAGAAGAACTTGGTCTTGGTACGTGTATCATGACGGCACCTTTTATGTTTTGCCGGGATGTGGAAAAGATCCTTGGAATAGAGGATGTAAAGATTAAATGCTTTATTCCCGTTGGTTTCCCGGATGAACAACCACATGCACCCGAAAGAATAAACGTTGTCGATATCTGTCGTGAGATTTAACAATGGCGAGAAGAGTTGTCATTACATCGATCGGAGTTATTTCTTCTCTCGGTTTTACACCGGGGCAGATCATTAGCAATCTGAAGAACGGAAAAGTTGCGTTTGGAAGATCCTCTTTTGATGACAGTGTGATTACCTGTCCCGTAGGGGACTTTGATATCAAAAAATTTACCGGCCCATTTAAAGACAGACGTTATCTGAACAGGGGCGCGCAGTTCTCAACGGCATCAGCCATGGAAGCCGTGAAAAACGCAGGAATCAACGAGGAACTGCTGGGGAAAGCCGGTCTGTTCACGGGAGCCGGTCCCAACCTCGACATCGGTGGGGAGTTTCCTCAAATCCAGGAAGGAAAACTGGACAGGAAGGATCTTATGGCACTCTGGATTTTAAGGTTTCTCCCGAATACTGCCGCTTCTTCTATTGCCAGATTGACAGGAATTCACGGAGAGAACCTTGTATCGACCGCTGCGTGTGCTGCTTCGCTACAGGCCATAGGTGAGGCCTTCCGAAAGATAAAAGATGGGTATTTGGATCTGGCATTTGCCGGTGGAGGTGATTCCCGTTTAAGTCTTGGAGGACTCCTCGCCTACAAAAAAGCGTATGCTCTTTTTGCCGGAAATGGTGATCCTCAAAGCGCGAGCCGTCCCTTTGACAGTAAAAGAGCCGGGTTTGTTCCCGGAGAGGGAGGCGCTTTTTTTCTCCTTGAAGAGATGGGCCATGCACAAAGACGCGGAGGAAAAATGTATGGTGAAATCTCTGGTTTCGGGAGCTCGATTGATGGTCACGCCATGACCGCTCCGGACCCGGATGGAATATGGGGAGAAACGGCGGTACGCATGGCATTTCATGAAGCGGGAATTTCCCCGGAACAGGTTGATGTTGTCTCTGCTCATGGAACCGGTACGCTTCTCAATGATGCAATGGAAGCGAATATGATAAATCGCATCTATGATCGACACACCCCTTACGTCATTGCGCTGAAATCATGGATCGGGCATATATCGGCTGCCTGTGGCGCTCTGGAGCTGGCCATATCTCTAATCTGCATGCAAAATGACTATCTCCCCGAGACAAGAAACTTAGACGATCCCTGCCATCCAAAGATCAATTTTGTTCAAAAGGGGAAGACCTGTTCCCCCAAGACAATAGTGGTGGAAAACTTCGGCTTCGGTGGTCATAACAGTGCTTTGATAGTAAAGAAGGTGTGAGTTTGCAGTGAACGATATAAGTAAAATAACAGTAAATACCGGTCTCTCAGGTTTTGTGCTCATTGACAAAATTACCGAAACCGGAGAGAGACACATAATCGGGGCCAAAAATTTTGTGGACGTTCCCGTCTATTTAGGGGTCGAATCTCTTGCTCAACTGGGGGCATACCATGTACGTTTCCTCACCCGTTTTGAAAGGCATGCATTTCTACTAAAGATAACCCGTTGCAAGATATCTGCCGGAGAGGTTATAGACGGCCAATATCTTCTCTACGGGACACTTGCAAACCTAAGCGATGCCGCCTTTGCCTATAAACTGGAGGCTAAAAAGGGAGATGAAACCCATATCGAGGGGGACTTTTTATATGGAACGGTTGATTACAGCACTTTCTTTAAAAAAGAGATATTACAAAACCACTACAGAAAGGTCTTTTCATGTTTGCAAAACGATATAAGAACAGATTGATCCTTCAGCGGCAAGCCGGCCTCTACCGAAATCCGCCTGAAATAGCGGGAAGGGAAGGGAAATATCTCATTGTCGATGGCAGAAAGGTTTTGAATTTTGCATCCAATGACTACCTCGGCCTCAGTACATCAGAAGATCTCCGCAAGAAAGTCTCCAAAAATTTCCGGAAATACAGCACCTCGTCCTCATCATCACGGCTCGTTTCTGGCAATTATTCGATCATAAACCGGGCGGAAGAGGAGTATGCCTCCTTTTTCGGCTATGAGGATGCCCTCTTTTTCCCCAGTGGTTATCAGACGAACGTAGGAGTCCTCTCCACATTGTTCGAAAAGGGGGATAGTATAATATTTGACAAACATATTCATGCCAGCAGTGTAAAGGGGATGACCTTGAGCGGGGCTAAATTCTATGGATATAATCATAACACTATGTCGCATCTTAAAAAGAGGCTGGACAGCAACAAGAAAGACCAGGTTGCCGTATTGACTGAATCACTTTTCAGTATGGATGGTGATTTGCTGAATACCCGGGGTTTTGGGCAACTCAAGAAGAGCTATCGGTTTCTGAGTGTCGTGGACGAAGCCCATGCATATGGTGCTATCGGTGAAGGCGGAAGGGGTATTGCTCATGATGTTGCGGATGTTGCGGTGGGAACCTTTGGTAAGGCCCTGGGTCTTTTCGGTGCGTTTGCATTGCTGCCCGGGGAACTCAAAGAATATCTGTTCAATTTTTCTTCACCGCTTATTTACACGACCACTCTTCCGGAAGCGCATGCCGCCTCTGCGATAGATCTGCTGGAGATTGTTTCTCGCTCCGAGGACAGGAGAAAAAACTTGCGGGAAGTAAGCAGTGTTTTAAAAGAAGGTCTGAAACGTGAAGGCTTTAGGTTAACCGGAGATGCCCATATACTCGCCCTCGAAATTGGTGAAGAAGCCAAGGCGGCAAAAGTGTCTCAGAGTTTACTTGAAAGGGGTATATTTGTTCTGCCTGCCAGATACCCTACGGTACCGATCGGCAGGGCGATACTGAGGATCAGTATAACTGCCCTGCATACCGAAGAAGATATGAAAGCGTTTATTGACGCACTCATGGAGGGTTTGCGAGAGCTATGATCGGGCAAAAAGAGAACCTATTTGTAGTTGGAACCGATACCGGTGTGGGTAAGACGGTACTCTCTTTGCTCCTCATGCAGTTCTTCTATGCAAGGGGATATAAACCGTTTTATCTCAAGCCGGTACAGACTGGATGCGTGGATCCCTACGATACTGATAGCGATGCCAAGTTTATATACCAGCATGTAACGCCTCTGAAAGATAAAGATCCGGCCGATTCGGTAATATATTGCTTCAAAAATCCCAAGGCCCCCTATTTTGCAGCCCGTGATGAGGGTAGGTATATAGATTTTGAGGTAATAGAGGGAGTTGCTAACGAAAAGAGCCTATTCTACTCCCCGGTTATACTGGAGGCAGCCGGTGGGCTTCTTGTACCAGTCAACGAAAAGCAACTGGTGATAGATATGATCGAACTAACATGTGCCAGATCTATTGTTGCTGCCAGGGCCGGCCTGGGAACGATAAACCATACCCTTCTTACCCTTGAGATCCTGAGCAATAGAGGCATGAAACCTGCAGGAGTTGTCTTGTTAGATTATGAAGAGAATGGCACATCAGAAGAAATGATAAGCGAAAATATAGAGGCTATTGAAAAGATATCCGGGATAAAAATAAGCGGAGTAATCGGTAGAATTAGTAATTTTTCAGACCCGGATCAGGATTGCTATCGTCCTCTTGAAAAAATATTTCCGATCGGGAGCGCACCCGCTAATATTTGAAAAGTAAGGAAAATTTGGAGGAAGGGGAGGTCATTTGACCTCCCCGATTTTGGAGTTTACTTGCCTAGCCAAGGTTTACGTCTGAAATTACATTTTCAACCTTCGTCCCTGACAGGTCAGTAGCTTCTTTTCATATTTGTTCTGGTAGTGGTATGTTTCGGTGCATCTACTGTGCCAGAACAATTTAAAGAACTCTAACACATAGAAACCAAACGATATCTTTCGATAATCTCATCAAACTAACAGTATGTCCATAATAGATTTGAGGAAATAAATGTCGATTACATGGCATGAGTACTACGAAATAATCCTTAAAATACAAGCACTTGTTTTACAAACAGGCTTTTGCCATAATTCGACAATTTTGTCGAATGAGACCGAAATCCCTAAAGGAAAACGTTGACTTTTAAAGTGATTCTAATATTATGATATTAGACCTCACGAGGCTATCAAGGATGAAAATGGAAACTGTGTATAGAGACAGGAAGATGGTATCAAAATATATAATGCCCCTGACTGTGTCTCTCGTTATAATTGTTTTTATATTTTTAGTTGTGGTCATGGGGATCATGGAACGGAAAAGGCTTCATAAAACGCTGATTGGTTTCATGGAGAACAGAGGACTTGATATCATTACAACCGTCGAAAATGTAACGCAGGAAAATATAAATTATCTGCGCCGGGCCCTTAAAGAACCTAAGGGGGGCGGCAAGCTTACCGGCAAGGCACTTTCTTACCAGGAATCTCTTGTAAAGACTCTTGGGGACCTTGCTGAGAAAATAGATAAAGAATGGAAAACGGCGCATTTAAGTGCAAAGGACCTGGGGGAAATAGCCGACCGTGACAATCTTTCTCTTATCGCTTTTCTTAATAAACGGGGAAAGATTGTTTTTCAGAGTAGAAAATTTCTTCAGGATGCCGACGCACCGACAGTTCCATCAGTTATATCCAGAAACAAAGATATAATTGTATATTTATTGAATATATTCGGGAAGCTCGATGAAATTAGTTATATAACCTTTCCCCGGAAAGATAAAAGGGGCACCATTATTATTGCTCTGGATGATAAAAGAACAAGGTACTGGAGCACCAAAGTAACTGTTAATAAAGTCATTGAAGATGTGGGGTGGGGGCAGGGTCTCGCCTATTTAATGGTTATTGATCAGCAGGGAAGGGTGCTTGGGCAAGCTGGTGAAATTCCAAGAGAACTAGGGAATGCAGACGCACTTGTCCAAGATATCCTGACAGAAAAAGCAAAGATGGCAAGTCATGAGATCCTATTTGACGGAAAGGAAATTCTCGAAATACTCACACCGTTTAGCCTGAATAAAAGGGTGTTTGGATATGCACGGATCGGCCTGGAGATGGATAAGGCTAACGAAATCCTCAAAGAAAATGAAACCCGAATGTTTTTTTCCATGATATTTATCGTGCTGATCGGTATTATGTCGATATGGGCGCTTTACTGGAACCAGAAAAGGCATCTGGCAAGAATAGAAGAGATGGGAGAGAGACTCCAGAGGGCTGAAAGGCTGTCTGCCCTTGGGCAACTTGCCGCCGGAGTAGCCCATGAAATTCGCAACCCATTGAATGCTATCAGCATGGCCAGTCAGAGAGTCCAGCGAGAGTATCCTCCCCAGGGTGAAGAAAAGAAGAAGGATTTTTACCATATAACAAAAATTATCCGTGATGAGATCAGACGTTTAAACGAAATCATTGAGGAGTTTGTTACCTTCTTCCGAAGCCGTCGACTGGAACTTCGCGACCACTCTATTGTAGATGTCTTGCAGAAGATTGTTGATCTTATGGAAGAGGAAGTCAAGGCTAGGGGTATTACGATAAAAACTGTCTGGAATGGCAACGATGCTTTGGTTCCCATGGATGTTGATAAACTTGAACAGGCGCTCTACAATATCTTTAAAAATGGAATGGAATCAATTTCCGGTGATGGAACCATTACGGTTTCCGTTAAGCCGGATGGGACAGATAAGGTGAGTGTCGAGGTTTCGGATACGGGTCCTGGATTAACACCCGAAGAGGTGGATCGCATTTTTAACCTTGAGTATACAACGAAAGAGAAAGGACTAGGTTTAGGTCTCCCGCTGGCTCATGAGATTATACGGGGACATAGAGGGGAAATTCGTGTAAAGAGCAAGCCCGGTTCAGGAACTATTTTCGAAGTCCTGCTGCCGGTAAAAAGGACAAAATAATGGTAAGGATGTTTTGACCATGAATAAATTACATATCCTTGTTGTTGAGGATGGCCAACCACAAAGAGAGATGCTTAAGCATTTTCTTGTCGGGCAGGGGCATGTTGTTGCGGAAGCCGAAGACGGGGAAACTGCAGTCAATAAAGTTCTCGAGGGCTATTTTGATCTCCTGCTCGTCGATTATAAAATGCCTAAGATGGACGGGATAGAGGCACTTAAGAAGATAAAGAAGATTAACCCGGAAATTGAAGTGGTGATGATGACTGCCTTCGGGACGGTAGAGACAGCAGTAGATGCCATGAAGGCCGGTGCCATTGACTATATTACCAAGCCCATAGAACTGGATGAACTTAATATTCTTATTAACAGGATCTCGGAGCGGCAGACTCTTATCAGAGAAAATAAAATTCTTCGCCAGAAGCTATGGAAAAAGGGAGTTATCTCTGACAAGATAATATACGGAAGCCCTAAGATGGAAAAGCTGATCAATATGGCCGGGAGGGTTGCTTCAAGCCGTGCCACTGTCCTGATACAGGGTGAAAGCGGCACCGGCAAAGAACTCTTCGCCAGATTGATCCATAATCTAAGCCCCCGTTCGGAAAAGCCGATGATTGCAGTAAATTGCGGGGCATTGCCTGAAAACCTGCTCGAAAGTGAACTTTTCGGTTATGAAAAAGGTGCATTTACGGGGGCGACCTCAAGAAGGATAGGCCGATTTGAAGAAGCCGATGGGGGGTCCATTTTTCTGGACGAGATTAGCGAGATGTCGCTTGCCGTCCAGGTCAAGTTTCTCAGATTTCTACAGGAACGCGAATTTCAACGTTTAGGAGGAAATGAGACAATTCGTTCAGATATTAGAATAATCAGTGCAACCAACCAGGATCTGGAAGCAAATGTGAAGCAGGGTACTTTCAGAGAAGACCTATTTTACAGAGTCAATGTGGTTGTAATGTACATTCCGCCGCTGCGAGAGAGAAAAGAGGATGTTCCTTTATTGATTAAACATTTTCTGCACCGCTTTGCCGCTGAAAACAGAAGGGAGATAGAAAATTTGAGCAGCGAGGCGAAAGACCTCCTCCTCAAATATGATTATCCGGGCAATGTTAGGGAACTGGAGAACATTATCGAGAGGGCGGTGGTTATATCGAGGAACCCGGTGATATCCATTAAGGACTTACCCTTCAGGGAGGTGACAGCATCTTCCGGAGATGACCCGAAAACGCTGAAAGAATCGCTCGATATTCTGGAACGGAAGCGAATCCAGGAGGCCATGGAAGAAACTGACCACCATCAGACGAAGGCCGCCAAAATGCTCGGCATCAGCGAGAGAATGTTACGGTATAAACTCCAAAAGTATGGGTTAAAGGGCTAAAAGCGATCAGGGAGAGATCGCCCGAGAAATGTCTTCAATGGTCAAATGGTTGTGCTTAAAATTGAGTAACCTTGGCGTGTCGTGTCCAGCTTTTGCTGTCCCAGGTAGGATCAAATAAAGAAGGCTTTTCGTCTTTTGAAGGTTTCAGACCGCATTTGAGAGCGAAATAGCGATGGAACGCAAGGCACGGCGTGAGTTCTGGATGAAAAACTGTTGCAAGAATATTAGAACTTTCCGCAGCCGCAATATAATCATTTAGCTGAAGCAGCACATCGACACCGGTACCCGTTTGGGTAATTTTTGGAGCACGAATGAAAGTTAGGGGTATCGGCTGTGGTGCCACACGGGGGACAAGGGCTTCAGTCGTAAAGCTGTCCAGTTGACTCCCAAAAGCATTTCGCTTTATTACAATATCGATAAGACCGAGATAAGGTGTTTCACCGACAATAGTTTTGGCAAGTAGAATAGCCCCCGCGCACGTTCCCCAGAGCTTTAGCCCACGCTGAAATTCACGAATAATAATTTCCTTGATGCCGAAAATATTCAGCAACCGAAAGAGACATGTGCTTTCACCACCGGGTATAATTAATCCAGCAAGGTGAGTAAAGTCCGTCGGTTCTTTTACACGTACACCGGTAAGCCCCAGACGTTCAAGGTGATCAAGGTGTTCAACAACATCACCCTGAAGATCAAGCACACCGATTGTCTTCAATGACATTTATTTCTCTCGATAAGTGCAAATGGGGATAGTACCGCTAAGAAAACAGGCGCTGTCCCCATTCATGCATTTATGTTTAATCTTCTACCAGCCGCGTGTCGCCAGGATCTGCGATTCCGGGATGTCAGAAATTTCAAGTCCCGCCATTGCATTACCAAGTTCCATCGAGGCTTCCAGAATTTTTGCCGGATCGTTATAGTATGCAGTTGCCTTAACTATTGCCAGTGCACGTTTAGGAGGGTTTTCCGACTTGAATATTCCGGATCCCACAAAGATGCCGTCACATCCAAGTTGCATCATTAAGGCTGCATCCGCGGGTGTTGCTATACCGCCTGCTGCAAAGTTAACAACGGGTAATCTGCCAAGTTTTCGAACCTCGAGTGCAATCTCATACGGGAAACCATTAGCCTTGGCAAAACCGACAACCTCCTCTACAGGCATGTTGACGAGCTGTCTGATTTCACGATTTATTGTTCGAATATGACGAACCGCTTCAACCACATTCCCAGTCCCCGCTTCGCCTTTGGTGCGAATCATTGCTGCTCCTTCGGCTATGCGGCGTAGCGCCTCACCCAGATTGCGGGCCCCGCAAACAAAAGGGATTCCAAATTTAGTCTTGTCGACATGACATTCTTCATCGGCGGGGGTCAAGACCTCGCTCTCATCAATATAGTCAATTTTAAGACTTTCCAGAACCTGGGCCTCCACAAAATGACCAATACGTACCTTGGCCATAACAGGTATCGATACCGCCTCCTTGATTGATGCAATAAGTGTGGGATCGGACATACGGGCAACACCACCATCTTTACGGATGTCTGCGGGAACACGTTCCAGAGCCATCACTGCTACAGCTCCGGCCTCTTCGGCGATCTTTGCATGCTCGGCAGTGACAACATCCATAATAACGCCACCCTTTAACATCTGGGCTAGCTGGACATTCAATTTATATCTCTTTTTGTCCACCTGATATGCCTCCCTGAAAGTTTATTTCTTATCTAAAAACTAATTTTTTATACTAATTAAATTTAACTTTCCAGTCAAGAACAATATTGTCATTTAAATACTTAAGGGGACCGATACTTATAAAAAAGAATCCGGGGAATGATTGAGTGGTAAAAGTCGTAATTGATTGAGCAACTATACTGAAAAAGGCTGGGAAAATGGCTGTTGACGAGCGGGTTCTTCCTCTGGTATAAAGGTATATCCGCAAGATCGCCATAACAGTTTTTTGCCCGGAACCCGGAATTTGCAGCAGGTGACAACTGTGAATTTTGGCTTAAAACATTAGCAGCATATTAAGGAGGTAGAAAACCATGTCAGACTTTTCTCAGAAACATATGAAAGTAACAACCCTCTATCTCCTGGGCAGGGATTCCAGGTATCTCAGGCCGCGTTTGAAGTTGAGGGCAAGGCTGAAGAGGCCCGTGCTGGTCGTTCCCACGCTGGCAACTGAATTTACCCTGGAGGAAAACAGGCCTGTTTTTGATCGTATTGTCAGTCAATTGAGAAATGTATCCTACCTTACGCACATAATCTTCGGCCTCGATGCCGCGACTGACGATGAAGCACTCCTCCTTGCAGAGATCCTTAAGAAGGGCGGCATTAAAAATTACCTGATCCAGCACAATCAGGGTGCTGGATTTACCGGAATCTATGATAAGTTCAGGGATGCCGGCTTTGGATTGGATCAACCGGGTAAAGGGAGGAACATGTTTATGTCCTTTGGAGTTGCCCAGGCATTAGGGGCGGGGTGTGTTGGCGTAATAGATGCTGATATAAAAACGTTTACCCGCCGCCAGCTTGACCGCCTTTTTTATCCTGTCCTTGTTCTTGATTATCAGTTTTCCAAGGCGTTCTATTCCAGGATAACAGAGGGTCAGATGTACGGACGAGTGAAACGGCTTCTTCTCGATCCTCTTCTTCTGGTTTTTCAACGAAAGTTTGCAGAGTCCGAAGATATGAAGCTCTTACGGATCATAGATTTCATTCAGGCTTTCAATTACCAGCTTTCCGGAGAAGTAGTCTTCGACATGAGTTTGCTCAAACGTATGCATTTTGCAACCAACTGGGGCGTGGAGATTTTTACTCTTATAGAGGTTTATCGTAAAGCAACCAATATAGCTCAGGTACAGATTACCATGGATCCCTTTGACCATAAGCATCAGCAAATTTCTTTAGATGACAAGGGAGGTGGACTCTTCAAAATGGCTATTGATATTGTTACTACTCTACTCTCAACCCTGGTTGTTGAGGAGGGATTTGAAATTTCAGACTACTTTGTCCAGGATCTTGCAATTACGTATCTGGACGTGGCTGATGAAATGCTCAAGAAATATACAGATAATTCATCCTTCGCAGATCTTAATTACGACCGGAATGCTGAAGAAGCGCTGGTACGAGGGATCTTCAGGGATGCTATCCTTCATTCCGGTGATATTCTCACCTCCCCGTACAGACTTACGGAACGTTTTTTGCGCTTCCTTTCAAGCGATGAGAGGTTCAGGAAGTATCTCAACGCCGGACTTGACAGGGATATCCTGGAGGCAGAGAGGAAAAGCCAGGACCAGCTATTTGAAATACCGAAAACTGTTTCATGGGAACGCGTTATCATGAAGATGCCCATGATCCTGCATGATATTGGAAGGGTGATTAAAGAAGAAAACGCAATTTACAAGAGAGCTTAATCCTTAAACAACTAACAGGACCCTCAAATCCATTACATTGGTCATGGTTGGTCCTGTCATCAGCAAATCTTCGAGAACTTTGAAGAAATTGTACGAGTCATTATTTTTAAGGAATTTTGAAGCGTTACATCCTTTAGCCATGCCTCTTTGAATGGTTGTACCGTCGGCAATGGCGCCTGCCGCATCTGTCGGTCCGTCAGTGCCGTCTGTTCCTCCACTTAAGACAACAGTTCCATCAAGTCCTTCTATCTCGATCGCAGCGGCCAGAGCAAATTCCATATTACGTCCGCCAAGACCATCCCCGTGAATGGTGACTGTGGTTTCACCTCCTGATATGATACAGGCAGGCCTTGGAACAGGATTCCCTGATCTTAAAATTTCCTTTATGATGGCTGTATGAACCTTTGCGACATCACGGGTTTCTCCTTCGATAAAGGAGGATAGGATGAGCGTATTATAACCCAGGGCAACCGCTTCATCCCTTGCAGCGTCAATGGAGAGGCTTGAACTTCCTATGATAAGGACAGCGGTCTTATCAAAAATGGCATCTTTTGGTTTGGGTGTCTCAGGTTCTATGCCCCGAGTACCTCTTTTCAGGTATTCGATAACATGAGGCGGAATCTCGTCCGTAATATTATATTTTTCCAGTATTTCCATACAATCGGTGAATGTGCTTCTGTCGGGAACCGTCGGGCCGGAGGCGATTACATCAAGATTATCACCGATTACATCTGACAGTATCAATGTGATGAGAGTTCCCGGGAAGGCCGTCCGGGCTAGCTTTCCCCCTTTAATCCCTGAAATGTGCTTGCGTATGGTGTTGATTTCATGGATCGTTGCTCCACAGGCGAGAAGGATCTGTGTCGTTTTTTGTTTGTCTGTTAGCGAAATGCCGGGAACCGGAAGCGGCATGAGGGCGGAGCCACCGCCTGAGATCAGGCAGATGATCAGGTCTCTCTCGTCAGACTGTTCGAGCAGATTCATGATGTGTTGTGAAGCGGCAAGTCCTGCCTCGTCGGGGACGGGATGTCCTGCTTCAGTGACGACAAACCGTTTTAAGGGGAGGCCGTGTCCGTATTTTGTCGATATGAAACCCTCGCTTATCCGGGACCCCAAAATATCTTCGATAGCAGCGGCCATAGGGGCTGCCGCCTTGCCGGCACCAACCACCCTGATCCTGTCGAATTGTCCCAAATCGTAGTATCGTTCTCCGACCTGCAGTTTACCATTGGCTAAAAGACACACAGCGCGGGAGACTGCCTGTTTCGGATCGGCGGCTTTTAACCCCGCATCAAAAATCTTTCGGATGTCCTTTCGTGTATCATGTTTCATGGTTATTCACCGATAATTTTAACGAGTACTCTTTTCACCTGTGGGCCATCACGTTTACTAAAGATAGATTATAGCCATTAGTGTAAATAGTTTCAATTCTAAAAACCATAAAATTTATAAAAGAAAAAACGATTGATGCTCTCGTAAAAAGTGAAGCTCCTCGCCCACAGGGCGGGCTGCTTCCCGGTAAGGAATATGTTTTTTATATTGCGCTTCCTTGCGGGATGTGCTCCCGGTCCGTTTTCTTTGCTCAGAACCATTTTAGGGATGCTGTTATTGCCCGGCTAAAAATCTAAAACTCGTGCTAAAGCACTCAAACAGTTAGATTTTCTTAACGCTGGTCACTACCATCATCTTTTTCCCAAAATGCTTCGATTCGCTCCGAAAAGACTTTTTGCGAACTTGTCAATGATTAGCTATAATACAAAATCGATCACGATGGGGAGGTGCTTATGAAAAGTTACCGAAAGGAACTCTGGTTTAACGTACCCTCACGAAGGGCTTTTGTTAATATCACTCCACAAGTAAATGAGTGTCTGCGGGAAAGCGGAATCATGGAAGGCCTTCTGCTCTGCAACGCCATGCACATAACGGCATCGGTCTTTATTAATGATGATGAGTCAGGCCTTCATCAGGACTACGAGGGATGGCTCGAAGAACTTGCCCCGCATGAGCCGATCTCCCGTTATTATCATAATCGAACCGGTGAGGATAACGGAGATGCCCACCTAAAAAGGCAAATTATGGGCAGAGAAGTTGTTATTGCCATAACCGAAGGCAGGCTTGATTTTGGTCCCTGGGAACAGATCTTCTACGGTGAATTCGACGGTCGGAGAAAGAAAAGAATCCTGGTGAAAATCATCGGAGAATGAACGAATGATCTGGGAAGCATTATTATATGAAGTTTAAATCCGGTGATTGCGCTAATAGTTTATGGGATGATGAGAACACTGTATGAACTTTTTGTTTTAAAGAAAGCCTGGAGGTTTTTCAAATGACTCAAAACTCGACCTATGAGGAACTGGAACAAAGGATTATGGAATTGGAAAAAGAAGTTGCTGAGCACAAAAAAACCGAGGATGTGCTGCGGGATAGCGATATTAAGTGGCATTCCTTGGTGAAAAACTCTCCTGACTTTATAATAATTGTGGATGGCAGGGGCACAATACAATTTATTAATCGCGCTCTACCGGGTTTTGTGATGGAAGAAGTGATTAGGAGAGCCCTGTATGACTTTCAATCACCTGATTCCCATAAGAGACATAAGAAACTCCTTAAGCAAGTCTTTCAGACGGGAAAGATGGAAACACTCGAAACAACTGGCAACGGTTCGGATAATAGAGTTGCATGGTATGAAACTCGGATTATTCCCATTAAGAAAGAAAACCAGGTTGTTTACGCCATGTTGATTGCAAAAGACATTACAGCCCGCAAGCAGGCGGAGGAAACGCTGCAAGCGTCCGAATCAAGATACCGCAGTGTCTTTGAGAATACTGGTACAGCCACAGTGATTATTGAAGAAGACATGACAATTTCTATGGCCAATGCAGGATACGAAAAACTCAGCGGATATTCAAAAGAAGAAATAAAAGACAAGATGAAATGGGCAGAATTTTTTGCAGAAGATGATTTGGAAAGAATGAAAGAGTCTCATCGTCTGAGAAGACTTGATCCGAATGCTGCTCCGAGGAACTATGAGTCCATGTTCATTGACAAATGCGGTCAAGTGAAAGATGTTTTTCTTACCATAGCCTCGATTTCCGGAACAAAAAAGAGTGTGGCATCGCTTTTAGATATCACCGAACACAAGCGTGTTGATAAAGCGCTACAAGAAAGTGAGGAAAAGTACCGTCTGCTGGCTGATAACGTATCAGATATCATCTGGACCACGGATATGAACCTTCGGTACACCTACGTAAGCCCTTCCGTTACACGTCTGCGGGGCTACAGTGTTGAAGAAATTATGGGACAGACTGTAGGCATGGTTTTAACCCCGGCCTCTTTAGATGTCGCTAATAAAACCCTTGCGGAAGAGCTATCTATAGAAAGAATGGAGCAGAAAGACCTGTTACGGTCGCGGACACTGGACCTTGAGCATATTTGTAAGGATGGGTCCACTGTCTGGACCGAGGTCAAAATGACATTCCTTCGAGATACAGAGGGTTGGCCCTTGGGGATATTGGGAGTCACGCGTGATATCTCGGAGCGAAAACAGTTAGAGGACGCGCTCAGAGAATCAGAACGGCGACTTGCCGACATCATCAACTTCCTGCCTGACGCCACATTTGCTGTTGATCACGAAGGCAAGGTAATTGCCTGGAACCGGGCAATTGAAAGAATGACCGGTGTCAAGGCTGAAGATATGCTGGATAAAGGAGACTATGAATATGCCCTGCCATTTTATGGTGTCAGAAGACCAATGTTAATTGACCTTGTTCTATTCCCTGACGAAACAACAGAAAAAAAATATTTCTTTGCCCATAAAGAAAAAGATGTCCTGATTGCCGAGACAGTGACGCTTTCAGTTAAAGGGCAAAAAAAGTATCTGTGGGGCAAAGCAAGCCCGATATATGATCACAGCGGAAATGTAGTTGGTGCTATCGAATCCGTCCGGGACATCACCGAGCGTAAGAAAGCTGAAAACGCATTACGGGAGTCGGAGGAGCAACTCCGGTTTCTCTCATCCCAGCTATTGACGGTACAGGAAGATGAAAGGAAACGCATCGCGCAAGAGCTCCACGATAGCATTGGACAGATCTTGACCACCGTCAAATTCGGCCTGGAGAGTGCCGTAAATCTAATGGGCCAAGATACAACGTTGCATGACGTTAAAGCGTTAGAGTCTCTTATTCCTATTACGCAAAACGGTATTGAAGAAGTCCGAAGAATCTGTACGGATTTGTGGCCATCTATTCTGGATGATCTGGGTATCCTGGCCGCCATCTCCTCGTTTTGCCTGGAATTTCAGAAAATCTGTTCGGACATTCACATTGATAAAGAAATTGACATCCAGGAACACGACGTCCCCGACGATTTAAAGATAGTAATATATAGAATTTTGCAGGAATCTGTGAACAATATTGCCAAACACAGCAATGCAGACCACGTTTGCTGTTCCCTGAGGAAAACAGAAGGAATAATAGAATTGACCATCGAAGATAACGGAAAGGGATTTGACATGAAGGACATCCTTTATGAAAATGGTTTCAGAAGAGGATTGGGTCTTGTCAGCATGAAAGAGCGAGTGGAACACTCAGGTGGGACCTTTTATATTAAGTCCATAATAGGGGCAGGAACTACCGTTCATGCGTCATGGCGTGTCGAGGAATGACGACTACTTCGTAACCAACCCTTTCTCTATTGCAAAGGCTGTCAAAGACGCGACGGAATGAATGTCCAGTTTTTTCATGAGATTGGTTCGATGTGTATCCACAGTTTTCACGCTGATACAAAGGTAGTCGGCAATCTCTCTGTTCTTATGTCCCTCGGCAATCAGCTTTAGTGTCTCTCGCTCGCGTTGAGTGACAGTATCCCATGCCGATTTGGGTTTTAACGTCTTTCTCCCTTCCAGGTAACCTTCTATCACCTTTTCGGAAACTTCAGGGCTAAGATACCGTTCTCCCCTGAGAACAGTTTTTATTGCCGTCATTAATTCGGTATGCGTGGCATCCTTCAGGACATACCCGTCAGCTCCGGCCTGAAGAGTCGCAAGGATGTACTCCTCGTCTTTGTGCACTGTCAGCGCCAGGATTTTTGTATCAGGAACCCTTTTTTTGATCTCTCTGATTGCATCCATACCGGTCATCCTTGGCATGGAAAGATCCATTAATATGAGGTCAGGTTTCGTGTTTTCAGCGCATTGGATGGCAGTGTGGCCATTTTCTGCCTCCCCTATGACTTCAAGATCCGGAGCCGAAGATAGAAGCGCCCGCAATCCCTCTCGGAGTATTGTGTGGTCTTCAGCTATGACAATACGTTTTTTTCTCATGAAAAAGCCTCCCATGGTGGGTTCAAAGGATGATAGGATGATAATATCATTTAACAACGCCCTTGTCCAAAACAAATGAGCGGCGCTGTTGAATCGGTCTGTGAATGTTGATCGAAATGGAATTCACCTCTATCGCATTCCATAACAAAGCCATCTCAAAATACTGTATTTCTCATCAATAAATAAGGTGTTCACCCTATTTATTTGTTTGTCTTAATAATTTAAAATTCACCCAACTTATTGTTTTTCTTTGATCAGTCGTATTAATTTTATCAAAGGATAGAAAAACGCACCATAAAAAGGAGGTTATTATGATTATCAAAAAGCAATACCTTAAAAGCAGACCCGTATGCAAGGTCACTTTTGGATTGGAGGGGGAAGTGGCTGAATCTGCCGTTACAGCCCACATTGTTGGTGAATTTAACGATTGGGATGTCAAAGCTACTCCTATGAAAAAACTGAAAAACGGTGCATTTACTGTAACCATCGATCTTGAACAGGGAAGAGAATATCAGTTTCGTTATCTGATCGATGAGACACAGTGGGAAAATGCTTTGAATGCCGACAGATATGCGCCAATTCCTTATGGGGATGGTGAGAATTCGGTAATTGTTCTTTAAACACATACAAGACTTAAAAGTAGGCACAAGGCACATCTCTATGAGGTTGTCCGAAAACGCGCCAAAGTTGTCATTTTCGTTAAAAAGCACACCTTTTAAGGAGGCGCTCAAAGGCATAGAGGAAATAGAAAAGGGGATTCAACAATTTGCGAATACTTTTCCCGAGGAACAAAAACAGGCTAAAAAAATCTTCCAGACATTTTGTGGTTCCTACATAAAAATAATTACTTATTCAACCGTATCACTTATGAATGATAGCAGGAATTTTTCAGACATGCTCGTTACAGATAATGGATATTTGAATGCTTTTAAGAAAAGGTTAAATACTTATTGGAGAAACATCCAAAGAAGCAATAGGTGAACTTCTTGAACCGCTCTCCGCTTTGATCCCGTATAATAAGTATGTGGTAGCTGCCTTAACGGACTGGGCAAGTAAGCACTTCGATCTATTGGCCTCCTGGTTTGAATTATCACTCAGTCTTGCTCAAGGGATAGGAAAGTCGTTGAGGGAAATTTATTGGTTTTCCTACGGTACATTAAAGAAGGGCAAGATAAGCTCACCAGAGGAGTTTGGCAATTCCTGGTCTGAATTTTATGAAAAGGCAACTGTTAACTTTGCAGGAAACAGCCGGTTTTTCGCCACGCTACCAAAGTTCATCAACACCCTTACAGAATTTATAGATTCGACAAATCATTTATATCAAGGCTTATCGATCCCCTTTTTACCCAAAGAGAATAAATTGCTAAAGCTATCTAAAAAGGTAAAAGAAACAGCTGATTGTGTGATCGGAATATTAGAGGAAAGTGAGAAATCACATGAAAAAACTAATGTTCAGTTAGCTGCTGAAGCGATGGCCAGGTTGGCCAGAGGATAGGCCAAAGCTCTTGACATAATTACACTGCAACGTTACTTCCTGAAAAAACCTTTCTAAATTTGGTCACCTGGAACTGGAATGGACAGAAGACCCCCTTGTCAACCTTTTGATTTTTTTGGCACGCCCAGAAGGATTTGAACCTTCGACCTTTGGATTCATAGTCCGACGCTCTATCCAACTGAGCTGTGGGCGCACTTTAATCAACCGATGATCCACTCCCCCACCCTGCCCGCAGAACGTGGCATCTTAAGAAGGGTTTCCTTAATATGTTTTCATAAAATGGCGGAGAGAGAAATGTGTGCCCGTCCCCAATTACCAGAACTATTCTTCAAATGGATCAAACAGCCCTTGAGAATCAAAGCATTTTACGATACTTTAGAAAACGCAGTAAAAACACAAATTCGGATTGCCATTTTCGTCTTGGAGGCAAAAAAGTGAAAGATGAAGAAAAAACCAAAGATCAACTCATAAATGAGCTGGTTGAATTGCGCCGGCGGTTTGCTGAAATGGAAGCTTTAGAAGTCAGGCGCAAGGAAGCGGAAGACTTTGTTGTTGTTTCGAAGGAGACAATTCTAAACAGTTTGATGGAACACGTAATATACCAAAGCACAGAAATGAAGATTCTATGGGCAAACCGGTCTGCATGTGAATCAGTAGATTTGACACTTGAGGAACTTGTGGGACGCCATTGTTATGAGATATGGGCACAGCGCACTGACCCCTGTCCGGACTGCCCGGTTTTGAAAGCCATAATGACGGGTCAGCAGCAGGAAGTGGAGAAGATAACACCGGACGGAAGGGTTTGGTTCATAAATGGCTGCCCGGTTCGAGACTCCAATGGCGATGTTGTAGGTGGGATCGAACTCACACTGGATATCACCGAGCGAAAACTGGCCGAAGATACGCTGAAGAAGAGCGAGGCGCGTTATCGTCACATCGTCGAAGATCAGACCGAAATGATCTGTCGTTTTCTGCCAGGAGGGATACTCACCTTCGTAAATGATGCTTACTGCCGCTATTTTGGGAAAAAAAGAGAGGAGTTGATCGGTCGCAGTTTTATGTCCCTAATTCCGGAAGAAGATCATGTAGTGGTAAAAAAGGGTCTGTCAGTGCTTACTCAAGATAACCCTGTTGCCACTTCTGAACATCAGGTCATTCTTCCAAACGGTGAGATCGGCTGGCAGCAATGGATTAATAGAGCGATATTTAATAATGAAGGAAAATTCATCGAGTATCAGTCGGGGGGACGGGACATTACCAAGCTCAAGCGAACGGAAGAGGCATTGCAGAAGTCTCATCTCATACTGGAACAGCGCGTAAAAGAGCGCACTGCCGAGCTCTTAATGAAAAACGAGCAACTGATGAAAGAGATAGGAGAGCGCGGGAAGGCGGAGGAAGCACTCAGAAACTCGGAACGTCAATTGGCCGATTTCATCAACTTTCTGCCTGACGCTACTTTTGCTATTGACCTCGAAGGCAGGGTCATTGTCTGGAACAGGGCAATTGAAGAAATGACAGGGATTAAGGCCAAAGAGATGCTGGGCAAAGGAGACTTAGAATATGCCATCCCGTTTTACGGAGAAAGAAGACCTATCCTGATAGATCTTGTGTTTAAAGCTGACGAAGAAATAGAAGAAAAATACTTTTTTATTCACAAGGAAAAAGATCTCCTCATCGCCGAAACGGGTGTTCCCTTCGTTAAAGGACAAAATTTATTCCTGTGGGGCAAGGCAAGCCCGATATATGACTCCATGAGAAATGTCATCGGCGCTATCGAATCCGTCCGGGATGTCACCGAGCGCAAGAAAGTGGAAGACGCATTACGGGAGTCGGAAAATCAACTCCGGTTTCTCTCATCCCAGCTATTGACGGTACAGGAAGATGAAAGGAAACGCATCGCGCAAGAGCTCCATGACAGCATCGGACAAATCCTGACTACCGTCAAATTTGGTGTGGAGAGAGCCGTGAATGAAGTGAGGGAGGTTTCCGCCGAATCAATCTTCGCAGAATCGTTAGAACATCTCGTCCCCGTTGTTCAAAACGGCATTGAAGAAGTCCGCACGATTTGTGCAGATCTGTGGCCATCCATCCTGGATGATTTTGGAATCCTGGCCACGATTTCCTGGTTTAGTCGTGAATTTCAGACAATTTATCCGGGCATTCGTATCGAAAAACAGATCGATGTTCAGGAAAATGAAGTACCTGACTTTTTAAAGATCGTAATCTACAGAATCTTGCAGGAAGCCCTGAATAATGTTGCCAAACACAGCAAGGCAGATATCGTTTGCGTCTCTCTGAAGAAGATAGAGGACATTATAGAGGTATTCATCAAAGATAACGGCAAGGGATTCGATGTAGAGATAAAGGATGTTCTCTCCAGAAACGGCTCCAAAAGAAGATTGGGTCTTGTTAGCATGAAAGAGCGAACGGGACATTCAGGCGGGTCTTTTGATATCGAGTCCTCGGGGGAAGTTGGGACCACCGTTCGGGCGTCATGGCGTGTCGAGGAATGATTGCTACTTAGTGACCAATCCTTTCTCTATAGCAAAGGCCATCAAGGCCGAGGCGGTGTGGAGGTCTAACTTCTTCATAAGATTGGATCGATGTTTCTCCACAGTTTTTACACTGATACAGAGATAATCGGCAACCTCTTTTTTTGTAAAAAGAACTCTAAATCTCATACCCGATCCCGCACTTCAAAATACTGTATTTCTTGTCAGAAAATAAGGTGTTCACCCCATTTGTTTGTTTGTCTTAATAATTTAAAATTCAACCAACTTATTGTTTTTCTTTGATCAGTCGAATTCATTTTATCGAAGGATAGAAAAACGCACCATTTCGTTATCTGATTGATGGGGCAAAATGGGAAAATACTTTGAATGCTGACAGATATGTGCCAATTCCTTCAACGACTTGAATTCTTTAAGAAGCTCATTACAGATGAGTTGGCGGAATACATCAACGACCCAAAATTTAAGGAAGAATTATCTGAGCCTGTAGATCAGCCTGTTGATATTATTGACCAGGCAACCGTTGAAATTGAAAGGAGACGGTGTTTCACTTTCAAGGTAAGATATGATATCATGATCAAAGAATTGAAAAATGCCCTAACCCGCATCGATAATGGAACCTATGGGGTCTGCTCAGATTGCGAGGAGGAGATCCCGGAAAAACGCCTCATGGCAAGGCCTACTACAAGATTCTGTATTGCTTGTCAGGAAACAAGAGAAAAACGCCAAAGACTAAAAGAATTAAGGGGTCGAATAGGAGGGGAGGACCTTTATCATGCCCCTTCCCGGTAAAGTGAAATCCTGGTTGGTTGCCACAGTGTTTTTTAAAATTTTCTGGTCAAGCCATACTGACTACAATCAAATAACTAAGTACAATTTTGATGGAGGATCACTAAAATGAAAATGCAAAAAGTGCGAGAAATTGCAAAAGAATGGGGAGTTGATACACGCATAGGTCGTTCCAAACGCGATATCATTAGAGATATTCAATCAATGGAAGGATATATCCCGTGTTACGAGACAAAAGACGTATGTGAAGAACACAATTGTTTGTGGAGAAACGATTGCATTAAAGAATAAGTGATGGACGTGATGTCCTGAAGGCAGAACGGTTTTCAAGAAATTTTCAATAAACGTATTGGTAATTATCTCGACGCATAAAACGATCTTCGACTGTATAATCCCTCACAGCATCTCTCTTGATTGCACAAATTTCCTTGAAAAATCATAATGCTGAGACATTGGCAAATGGTCTCACTTTTACGTTCCTTTGGTGAAATATTCCTTCGAGCGGGCATGAAAACACTTTTTGTGAAGCTTCTCGCCCACAGGGCGGGGCTTGCGGGATGCTCTCCCGGTCAATAAATCCTGGGGAACAGAAATAACAAGTCCTTGTAAATTCAACAATTAATTGCTAAATTAATAGCATATAATAAATGGAAAGAAATACAATGCCCGTACTAACTATATATTTTCAGCTACATCAGCCTTTCAGACTGCATCCGGAAAGAGACAAATTTTTCTGGGAGGAAATGAACGGAAAAACCTTTCTGGAGGTTGCAGAAAAGTGCTATTTGCCTGCCATCGGTATGATGGATGAACTCATATCCGAAAATCCCGGTTTTAAGATTACGCTTGGTCTGTCCGGGACATTTTTGGAGCAGGCCGAGCTTTACAAGCCGGAAGTCGTAGAGGCGTTACAGAAACTACTGAATGCCGGTAATGAAGGAAACCAGATCGAGTTTCTGGATGAAACATATTATCATTCTCTTGTCAGTCTTTTTGCAAATCCGAAACTGCAGGAATTCCGGGATCAGGTTTCTCTTCACGGGGATAAGATGAGGGCTCTGTTTGAAGTCGTACCCACATCTTTCAGGAATACGGATCTCATATACAATAACACTATTGCCGAAGCCATTGCAGACATGGGTTATCAGTCCGTTCTCTGCGAGATGAGAGAGGACATGTTTGCCAACGAAAAACATCCCATCCCATCCGACACCGTCTTCCGTGCCAAGGGTAATAACCTTATAGTCATTCCGAGGAACAGCGATCTCAGTGATGATATTGCCTGTCGTTTTTCCCGTAACCCCGTTTCACCCGAACAGTATGCGGCAAATATAGCTAAAATTGAGGGTGACAGCGTTATGCTCGGTTTCTATTTAGAGCACATGGGGGATCGCATCGGGAGGAATAAGGGAATCTTTGAATTCTGGAGGGGTCTGCCCGAAGCGCTGGCGAGACATCCCGGTATCATCCTGGCCAATCCATCTGAGATGGCAGAGCGTTTCAGGGATGTTGATTGCCCAATTCTGGATATTCACGGCAAGGAAATTTCCGACCGAGCCAATGTCCGCAGGGATACATTCGGATGGCTTGGTACGCTCACCCAGTACGAATTATTTAAAGATATTGAGAATCTTGAAGGTGACGTTAAAAGAGCGGGGGGAGAACTATTAAAGAAGTGGCGACACATGACAACCTCCGATCATGTATATTTCCTCCATGAACGGATGGGTGAAGACCGTAAGGTTCATTTCTATTTAAATCCCTATGGGGGTTCCGTAACACAGGCTGCCCGTATCATAACGCGTAAAGTAGATTATCTTGAAACCGACGTTAAGAGATTTGAAATTCTGAAGAAGGGTGAAAGAACGGCAGTGCTTATCATAGCTCCGGAAACCGGACGATTACCGGAAGACATGGGGCTTTTAGCAAAATTCATATCGGGCAAGAGCGGAGGGCTGGGAGAAGTAATAACCGCATTATCTGAAGGGCTTACGGAGCGTGGTATCGATTGTCACCTGGCAACGATGAACTTGAAGAAAAGATTTCAAAGGGAAAGCCATCTTGACGAAAAACAGTGGCGGGAAATCAGGTATGCAGTTGATCCCGATAAGGTACATCTCGTCACCTCATCAGTCTTCACTGATTTACCCGGTGCATACTCCGGAAACCCTGGATTGAATGCTGCTGAATTCCAGAAAGAAGTTGTGAATCATATTATAAAAACGGTCAGGGCGAAAAGCCATGGAAAACTTATTTTACACAGCCACGACTGGATGGCAGGTGGAGTTATTGCCGCTTATGCAAGATCGAGGGGCTTTCCGCTACTGCACACGGTTCATAATATTTTTACCGGCCACGTACCTCTTGATATGCTTCTTGGCATAAATTTGAATGAGCTGTTGGAACACCTTTACTTTTCCGATGAAAATGGAACGAGATCCATCGACTGTCAGGCCACTGCGATCAAGAATGCTACGTTAATTAATTTTGTCGGGCAGAGATTTCTTGAAGAAGTTGTCAACGATTATTTTTCAGACAGGCATATTGTTCCAAATAGTGTGAGACAGGAGGTGAAGGCAAAGTATTACCATGGTTCTGCGCTGTCTATCATCAATGCCCCATCTCCCGGCATGTATCCTGAGAGGTGTAATCATCTCGTCGAGAAATACGGACCCAATGATGATATCATTGCCGCGAAAAAGAAAAACCTTGTGGAATTCCAGAAGAGAACGGGTCTCGACGTCAATCCCGATGCAATCCTTTTATACTGGCCCTCAAGGCTTGATCCGGCACAGAAAGGTGTTGAACTGCTCGAAGACATTGCCCTGAAATTCGTCATAGCGCACGGTGATGTGCAGATGGCTATCGTAGCCGACGGTGTAGGATACGAACGGACCCATGAGGATATCTTAGGAAAAATCGCCTGGGCTTCCAAGGGAAAAATAGTATGTCATCACTTCAGTGAAGAACTTTCCATACTTGGTTACGCGGCGGCATCCGACGTTTTCGGGGCGTCTCTTTATGAACCGTGCGGTCAGATTGACCAGATTGGAAACCTTTTCGGGGCGACGGCTACCAATCGTGACACTGGGGGCTATCATGACAAGATAAGGGAACTGAAACTTAAAATTGATGGTTCTCCTCAGGATGTGGGGAATGGTTTCCTGTTCCGGGATTATAATCCAAACGGGCTATGGTATGGACTTAAGAAAAGCGTCCGATTCCACAGAAAACCTGAAAAAATAAGGGAGATACAAATGAAGAGGATCATGGAGGAGACGAGGGAAAAACACGATCTTCAGAATATGGTTGCCAAATATATAAGAATATACGAAAGGCTCAACAAGGGCAAACCGCTTGCTTAATTTTGTTACGGTCTCAAAGAAAAATTCCTTTTCAAACCTAACCCCAGTGGACCAACCCAAGTTCATGGTAATGAAGCAGATCAAGGCGACTTGGCATGGCTCGGATACCGTATACTAACTTTCCTGACTTTGTGGCCTATTTATCTTGACGCATAACTTTCATTCTCCTATACTCTTTCGCTGATAAAGCAAGCGCTTATCAATTTATCGATTTGAGGAACCATGAACAACTCAAACTGGGTCATGCAGGATCCTGCACCTGGAACACGTATTCTTATGTTTCGGGGTGATACCCGGACCTTCACCCTTTCCCTTTCTCATCCAGAAAAGGGGGGGGCGTGGCTCCGTACCAACATCGGGCATGCGCAAATCGCAAGGAACGAAATCATCCGGGAAGTCAACCATGATGAGCCCCCACTGGGACGGGACTGGTTTGATATCCCGATGAAACGAGTTGATGACCGGCACTTTCAGGTTACCCTCCCTCTTTGTGAAGTTGGGCATTTTCAGGCCAAAAGCTTCTTTTTAAAAGAAGGGGAGTCAAGCTCGCTCTGGCCACGTGGTCCCAACACCATTATCAACGTGGAGACAGCAGATACCTGTTGCTCGAACATAATCTATAATGCATTCGTACGGCAGTTCGGCCCGAATAAGGGAGGTGGCGGTACCCCTGATCCGTCGGAAGATGGAAGTATCCAGGTTCTTGACAAAGCCGGTTATGCAGTGATCCCGCCGTCCGGAACCTTTCGTGATCTGATCCGGGAGCTCGATTTCATTGTAGGAGAACTCGGATGCCGGATACTTCAACTGCTTCCCATCCATCCTACACCAACCACTTACCCCTGTATGGGACGATTTGGAAGTCCTTATGCGGCGCTTAGTTTCACTGCCGTTGATCCGGCCCTGGCGGAATTCGATACACGGGTCACCCCCCTGGAACAGTTCATCGAGCTTGTCGACGCAGTTCATGAACGAAACGCAAAAGTCCTTATGGATATCGCCATCAACCACACAGGATGGGCCGCCAGTCTCCACACGACCCATCCACAATGGCTTATCCGGGATAGTGACGGCCGAATAAAGGTTCCCGGAGCATGGGGTGTGCTATGGGAAGACCTGACAGCACTCGATTACACCCATAAAGACCTGTGGCGATACATGGCAGATATCTTTCTCACGTGGTGCCGGAGGGGCGTGGACGGATTCCGGTGCGATGCAGGATACATGATTCCGGTCCCTGCCTGGAAGTATATCGTTGCCATTGTCCGTGATCAATATCCCGACACTGTTTTTCTTCTTGAAGGACTTGGCGGAAAAATCTCCGTGACTCGTGACATACTGAATACAGCCAACTTTGACTGGGCTTATTCGGAACTGTTTCAAAACTATGACCGAAACCAGATCGAAAACTACCTTCCCGAAGCCACTGAAATTTCTAAAGGTGACGGTATCATGATACATTTTGCTGAAACTCATGACAACATTCGCCTGGCCTCACGCTCAAAGGTCTATGCCCGGATGCGCACCGCCCTGTGCGCCCTTTGCTCTCAGCAGGGAGGTTTTGGTTTTGCCAATGGGGTGGAGTGGTACGCAACAGAAAAGATCGACGTTCACGAATCTCCTTCCCTTAACTGGGGGGCGACATCCAACCAGGTGCAACATATCCGCCGCCTCAATACCCTACTGAAAGCTCATCCTGCCTTTTACGACAAAACCGACTTGAAACTGATTCAACAGGAAGGGGGAAACCACATCGTCCTGATGCGCCACCATCTTCCCTCCGGGAAAAGGCTTCTTATTGTGGCGAACCTCGATGACAAAAACGAAACCCTTGGGTCCTGGAATCCGCAGCAGGCAGGCATGGATAGCACCGTGTTTGTGGATCTCCTATCCGAAGAGGATGTGACCGTTGCTGAGTCCGGAGGACAGCACACTTATCTTCTTGAGCCCGGTCAGGTTCTCTGCCTTACCGCGGATAAAGGCGATATCGGCCTTATCCGCAATGCAGACCGTCCGGACTTTACAATTCCGGAGCGAATTGAAAGACAGCGTCTGCGTACCAAGGCTCTTGATGTGTTCCGGTTTTATGGAGGCGTCCGGGATTTGGAGGATTTTGATACAGATCAGGCCGCTAAACATCTGGCTGAAGATCCTGTGGAGTACTGTCGCAGCCTCAATCCCTTTAGTCAGGAACCCCGTGTGATAACGTGGCAATGGCCAAATGACGTAAGGCGGGAAGTAATGGTGCCTCCGGAGCATTTTCTCCTGGTCCGTTCCGGTACGTCCTTTCGAGCCCAAATTGTGGACAAAGGACGGGTTAATGCCCCGGAAGAGAGTCTTTCTTGCTCCGACGGATCGTTTTTTGCTCTTTTTTCTCCATTACCCGCCCCAAAGTCCCACCGTCCTTATACTCTGAAGCTGTCGGTTTACACTCCGGGACATTGCGAACATATCGAAGCGCCTCTTCTTTCCCTGTCTCGGGCAGAAGATGCCGGGGTGAAAAGAATCTTTAGAAGATCGGAATTGCTGAACAGGCCACTCCTCCTGTTAGGGAGCAATGGCCGCGGAAGCATGCTTCGGGCCAACGTTTCATGGGGAGAGCTGCGCAGTAAATATGATGCCCTCCTTGCTGCAAATCTAAACCCTGTTTATCCTGAAGATCGCCGGATCATGTTCACCCGGTGCCGCGCCTGGATTGTGTTTCAAGACTACTCCCAGGAAATCTGCAATGATTGTCTTGACTCGTTCTGTTTTGACTACAATTCGCGTGGCTTCTGGCGATACCGCGTTCCCACCGGTCAGGGAGAATATATATTGTTCAATATAGGGATCGAGATGGTACCTGGAAAGAATACCGTACGCATGGTCTTTTCCCGTCACACTGCCGGAGGGGAGGAAGGGAAACTGGCAGACCATGAGGAGGTTCGGCTCATTCTTCGTCCCGACATTGAGGATCGCAATTTTCACGAAATCACCAAGGCGTATACGGGGCCGGAATATGACTGGCCTAATTCTGTAGAGAAACACTCCCAGGGTTTTATCTTTGCGCCTGAAGCGGAACGTAAACTCCATGTTTGGATCTCCAAGGGCGGCTTTGTGTGGGAACCGGAGTGGCATTACATGGTACACCGCCCCCTGGAGGCGGAGCGAGGCCTTGACCCTGATTCGGATTTGTTCAGCCCCGGTTATTTTTCTGCAATCCTGAAGGGGGGGGAGGCTGTTGAACTAACAGCGCAAATCGGTAACACAGAGGATACAAAGTCCCCCGTGACCCGGCATTCAGGGTCATCTGCCTTTGAGGAAAACACCTCGTGGAAACTGGATGAAGCCCTGAAAGGCGCAGTGGATCACTATGTGGTGAAGCGGGAAAACTTTAAGACGGTGATTGCAGGGTATCCCTGGTTTCTTGATTGGGGACGCGACACACTAATATTTATTCGAGGCTTGATAAAAACAGAAAGGACTGAAGATGTCCGGGCTATCTTGAAACAGTTCGGACAGTTCGAAAGAGAAGGAACGATTCCGAATGTGATTCATGGTAAGGACATAGCAAACCGGGATACCTCTGACGCACCGCTGTGGTTTTTTCTGGCATGCTCCGATCTCGTTTGTGCCGAAGGAAATGAAGCCTTTCTCGACGCCGAGTGTGGCGACCGGACAATACGCCAGGTACTCCTTTCAATAGGGCGTTTCTTTACCAGAGGCACTTTCAACGGCATCCGGATGGATACGGAATCTGGCTTGATTTTCAGTCCCGCCCATTTTACCTGGATGGACACCAATCACCCTGCAGGGACGCCACGCGAAGGATATCCAATCGAAATCCAGGCCCTCTGGTATGCCGCGCTCTCCTTTTTAGCCCGTATCGACCCTGACGGTAACGGAAGCGATTGGGAAAAGAGGGCATTGCAGGTACAGTCATCGATTTTAGACTTCTTTATGCTCGAAGAAGAAGGATACCTGTCGGACTGCCTCCACGCCCGTCCCGGAGTGCCGGCAAGCCGGGCAGAGCAGGACGACGCCCTCCGGCCGAATCAGCTTTTCGCCGTGACGCTGGAAGCCGTCACCGACACAACCGTCGCACGAAAAATCGTAACGGCGTGTGAAGAACTTCTTGTTCCGGGTGCCATCCGCAGCCTGGCAGACCGGGCCGTTCGCCATCCGCTTCCAATTGTACATCAGGAAAGGGTGAGTAACGATCCCCTTAATCCATACCAGGGGAAATATGCAGGAGATGAGGACTCAAGGCGGAAACCCGCATACCACAATGGTACGGCCTGGACCTGGCTGTTTCCCACTTTTTGCGAGGCCTGGATCAAGGCTTACGGTAATAAAGGGAAGGAGACCGCTTTAGCATGGCTTGCAAGCAGTACCGTCCTCATCAACCGGGGGTGCGCAGGACATGTACCGGAGATTCTGGACGGGGATTTTCCCCACAGGCAACGCGGCTGTGACGCACAAGCCTGGGGGGCGAGTGAACTGCTTCGTGTGTTTTTGGAATTAATGGATTAGAGGTTTTAAGATTGACTATTTGAGAGCGATAATTTAGAATTCAATCAATCAATCAATCAATTAATTGTCAATAGGAAGGAGGTTGCTATGAGTCTCAAAAAACAATTTCTAAAAAGCGGATCTATATGCAAGGTAACTTTCAGGCTTCCCAGGGAAGCGGCCGGGGAAGCCAGAACAGTCCATGTTGTTGGTGAGTTTAACAACTGGGATATTTATGCAACACCTATGAAATGCTTAAAAGACGGGTCATTTACAGTAACCATCAATCTTGAACAGGGGAGAGAATATCAGTTTCGTTATCTCATAGATGAGATGAACTGGGAAAATGATTGGGATGCCGATAAATATTTACCATCTCACTTTGGTAATTGTGAAAATTCAGTTGTTGCTATTTAAATATTTGGGAAATTAAAAAAGTGAATCATTTGCAAACTTTTAAGGTGCTTCCTGACATTCCGGGACCTCTGTCTTTTCTCGAGGTATTATCGCGTAATCTTTGGTGGTGCTGGCAGAAAGATGCCATAGAGCTCTTCCGTCGCATCAATCCCTCCCTATGGGTGGAGGCTGAACGAAACCCTATCGACTTTTTGACACGTATTTCTCAGGAACGATTTGAGGAACTGGCAGAAGATGGTGGCTTTCTGGCCCACCTGGAGCGGGTGCGAAAGGCTTTTGAAAGACTTCACCTCACAGGAGTTGATCAGTACGATACCACGTTCGGGCAGTACGGGACAATCGCCTATTTTTCAATGGAGTTTGGAATTCATGAAAGCCTTCCCCTCTTTGCCGGAGGACTCGGAGTCCTTTCGGGCGACCATCTGAAGGCCGCCTCGGATATTTCTCTCCCCCTCACAGGGGTGGGTCTTCTCTATCGACAGGGTTACTTTCATCAGTTTCTCAACCAGGAGGGATGGCAGCAGGAGGAATATCCGGAAACCGATCTCTATCAGCTTCCTGTGGAGAGGGTCCGCGATTACTCAGGAAAGGACTTACATGTTACTGTTACCGGACCAGTTGGTGAAATTAATGCAATGGTCTGGAAGATTAAAGTTGGTCGTATCCCTCTCTATCTCCTTGACACGAATCTGCCGGAGAATCCCCCCTATGTTCGAGACATTACCTCCAGCCTTTACGGAGGCGATAAAAAGAAACGCCTTAGCCAGGAGATACTTTTGGGAATTGGCGGGATACGTGCCCTTGAAGCCTTAAATATCTTTCCCTCGGTGTGCCATATGAATGAAGGGCATTCCGCCTTTTCAAGTCTGGAACGGCTTGCTCAAATCATTTCCAAACATAATGTCGATTTAAAAACTGCTCTGGAGATCGTGCCGCGGACTTCAGTCTTTACCACACATACCCCCGTGCGGGCCGGTTACGATAAGTTTTCTACTGATCTTGTGAGGCCGTGTCTCATTCCTTTTGAAAAAAAACTGAGCACTGATGCGGATGAGATTTTATCGTGGGGCAAAGTAGAAAATACACATACGGACGGATCGTTTTCCATGTTTGCGTTGGGGCTGCGTATGTCCCAATACTGCAATGGAGTCAGCCAGTTGCATGGGAGTGTGGCACGGCGCATGTGGTCACATGTCTGGCCGGAGAGACCTGAAGATGAAATACCCATCACCCATGTCACAAACGGCATACATATTCTTTCGTGGATTTCACATGAAAACGCCCTCCTCTTCGAAAACTATCTAGGTCCTGATTGGCATTTGCAGCTCTCGAACCCGGACATTATTGAGAGGATTGACGAAATCTACGACGAGGAACTTATGCGTGCCCATGAAATGAGCAACTCTCGCCTTATTCGTCACTGCCGGAGACGTATGGTAGAGCAACACCAGCGTTGCAACTCCCCCAAAGCAATAATGAAGGAGGCCGAGTCTGTGCTGGATCAGGACATACTGACAATCGTTTTTGCCCGTCGCTTTGCCACCTACAAGCGGGCCACCCTTCTGCTTCACAATCTGGAGCGTTTTGAGGCGATACTTAATTCCAAGACACACCCGGTACAGTTTATTTTTTCGGGGAAGGCCCATCCTGAAGACAATGAGGGAAAGGAAGTGATCAAACGCCTGATCCAGTTTACTAACAGGGCGAGTGCGCGCCATCGAATAATATTTCTCGAGGACTACAGCATAAACACAGCACGGCACCTGGTACAGGGGGCGGATGTGTGGCTCAATACCCCCAGGCGGCCGTTTGAGGCATGCGGTACTTCCGGTATGAAGGCGGCCATCAATGGCGTGCTCAACTTGAGCGTCCTTGATGGATGGTGGTGCGAAGGATACTCCGAGGAAAGGGGATGGCAGATAGGCAACGGAGAGGAGTATACAGATCCGGCTTACCAGGACGCCATTGAAAGTCAGGCCCTTTACAACGTGCTGGAAAACGATGTGATCCCCTGTTTTTATGAAAGAAAGAGCAGAGGTACTTCGACACGGTGGGTAAAGATGATGAAAGAATCGATGAAGATGGCTATGCAGAGTTTTTCCAGCCAAAGGATGGTGGGCGAATACAAAAAGCGGTTTTATATACCGGCAGCAATGCGGTTCAACGCCCTCCTCGAAAACGATGCCGCCGAAGCCAAGAGTCTGGCGGCTCAGCACGAACGGCTCCGAAATCTCTGGAACGGCATTCGGATAGAGCCGCCTGTAAGTGATACGGCCGACCCGTTTCGTGTGGGACAAACCTTTCGCGTGACAGCGGAGGTGACTCTGGGAAAACTTAGTCCGGATGAAGTTGAAGTACAACTTTATTACGGACATCTAAAGTCCGTAGAGATTCTGACCGCCGGCCAAACCCAGCAAATGACTGTACTGAAAGACATGGGAGACGGACATTACCTTTATGCCTGCAACATAACCTGCCGCGATTCCGGGCGATACGGTTTCACAGCACGGGCAAGGCCCAAGGGAGATGACCTGATCAAGTTTGCTCCCGGGCTTATTACCTGGGCGTAGTGCGAAGTAATTTGCAATTTTGTAATAATTTAGTCGTTTGAAATACCCCTTAGTTAGAGGGGAGTTAGAGGAAAGGAAAATGACAGATCCTCGACAAAACCCTTGTATTCTTATTGTGACCCCTGAAGTCACATATCTGCCCAACGGTATGGGTAATCTCACCAATAATCTTACTGCCAAGGCAGGAGGGTTAGCCGATGTCTCAGCTGCCCTTATCAACGCCCTGTTTGACGAGGGCGCCGATGTTCATGTGGCACTTCCCGATTATCGCGCTATCTTCAGCGGTCGTCTTGCTCCGGTTTTAAGAAATGAACTGAATACCATCAGGAAGAAAATGCCCGACGAAAGGATACACCTTGCTGAAGACAGAGCTTTTTTTTATAAGACCCATGTCTATTCTAATTACAGTGATAAAAACATCAAAGTCTCCCTTGCATTTCAGCGGGAAGTCATCAACAACATCATCCCCCGTGTACAGCCGGATCTCATCCATTGCAACGACTGGATGACCGGCCTGATTCCCGCCGTGGCAAGACAACTGGGTATTCCCTGCCTTTTTACGATTCATAACATCCATACAGTGATGTGTCTTCTTTCCTATGTGGAGGACAGAGGAATCGATGCCCCATCATTCTGGCTAAATCTTTTCTTTGAGCGTAGTCCCTCCAATTATGAAGAAACCCGGAACTCCGATCCCGTGGATTTCCTCACAAGCGGAGTCTTCGCTGCCCACTTTGTCAATACGGTTAGCCCAACCTTCCTGTCGGAGATAATCAAAGGTCAGCACGATTTTATACAGGCGCCTCTGAGACAGGAGCTGATCAATAAATATAATGCCGGCTGTGCCACGGGAATCCTCAATGCACCGGAACCCTCTTTTAACCCCGCCACAGACAAGGATTTATTCTGTCGGTACAGCCCAAAGAATCATGTCGCAGGAAAAATAAAGAACAAACACTTCCTCCAGGAAAGCTTAGGTCTTATCCGGGACGAAAAAGCTCCCCTCTTCTTCTGGCCGTCGCGTCTCGATACGATTCAAAAGGGATGTCAGTTGCTGGCGGAAATCCTCTATGATCTGGTTTCCCGTTACTGGGAACAGAACCTGGAGATCATCTTTGTAGCCAACGGTGAATTCCATGCCCATTTTAAAGAAATAGTTCAATTTCATCATTTGTACGAAAGAGTGGCAGTATGCAATTTTGATGAGCGATTGGCCCGTTTGGCCTACGCGGCTTCGGATTTTGTTCTTATGCCTTCTCTTTTTGAACCTTGCGGTCTTCCCCAGATGATCGGCCCGATCTACGGGTCACTTCCGATTGCAAATGATACGGGAGGAATTCATGATACAGTGGTCCACATGGACATAGATAAAGACGTGGGTAACGGATTCCTTTTCAATGTCTACGATTCCACAGGCCTGTTCTGGGTCATCGAGCAGGCTATGAATTTTTATAATTTTCCCCAAAAGGTTAAAGCGCAGAAGATCAAACGTATAATGACTGAGAGCAAAGCCGCTTTCAACCATGCAGTCACAGCGCGGCAGTATATCGATCTTTATGAAAAGATGTTGAAGCGCCCTATCGTTAATCCTGAAATAATTTAAGGAACGTTCATGTCGCGGAATTCACACAGACAATCAGATTCTGTTGCCGAGACTTTCCGGCGTCTTCTGGAAAACGATCCATATTTACGGCCGTATGAGAATGTAATTAGAAGACGGTTTGCACGATTCCTTGAGATGGAAAAAAAACTCACCCAGGGAAAAATGAAACTTGCCGAATTTGCCGCAGGTCATGAACACTTTGGTCTCAATCTTCGCGGTAACGAATGGATCTTAAGGGAATGGGCGCCCAACGCCACCGCTGTTTCTCTTGTGGGAGATATGACCGACTGGAAGGAGAAAGAAGCATTTGCCCTGGAACGTATCAATGAGGAGGGGGTGTGGGAAATCCACTTGCCCGCAAAGGCATTGGGGCACGGGGATATATATCGACTTCGTGTTCACTGGAATGCCGGAGAAGGAGACCGCATCCCGGCATATGCGAGACGCGTGGTACAGGACCCCCACACGCTGATCTTCAATGCCCAGGTCTGGTGCCCGTCTTCCCCCTATAAATGGCAGTGCGATGATTTTCAGTGTCCGTCAGACCCCCTTCTTATCTATGAATCCCACGTGGGCATGGCTCAGGAAGAAGAGAAGGTCGGTTCCTATCAAGAATTCACCAGACAGACTCTTCCGCGTATCATTGCAAGCGGTTATAACACACTTCAGCTTATGGCAATACCGGAGCATCCCTACTACGCGTCTTTCGGCTACCATGTTTCGAGTTTTTTTGCCGCCTCGTCCCGGTTCGGAACGCCTGAAGACCTTAAGGAACTGATCGATACTGCCCATGCCGCCGGTCTCCGGGTGATCATGGACCTGATCCATTCCCATGCCGTGAATAACGAGGTAGAGGGCTTAAGTCGCTTCGACGGGACGCTTTACCAGTATTTTCATGATGGACCACGCGGGTATCACGAGGCCTGGAACTCCAGGTGCTTCGACTACGGAAAGCTGCAGGTTCTTCATTTTCTTCTTTCCAATTGCCGCTTTTGGCTCGACGAATACCGATTTGACGGTTTCCGTTTCGACGGTGTTACCAGTATGCTGTACCACCATCACGGTTTAGGCAAAGCCTTCACCTCTTATGATGATTATTATTATGACGACACTGTGGACGAAGACGCTCTCACCTATCTGACCCTGGCCAATAAACTCATCCATGATGTGCGTCCCGATGCTATTACTATCGCAGAGGATGTCAGCGGTATGCCGGGACTGGCCGTCCGGCACTCTGAGGGTGGTATCGGTTTTGACTACCGTTTGGCCATGGGGGTTCCTGACTTTTGGATTCGTCTGACCAAGGATATGCCGGATGAGAAGTGGCCCATGGGTTATCTATGGTTTGAACTGAACAACCGCAGAAGGGGCGAAAAGACTATCAGCTATACAGAATCCCATGACCAGGCTCTTGTTGGTGACCAGACACTTATTTTCCGTCTTATAGGATCGGATATGTACGAGCACATGACTGTGTCGGATGAGAATGACAGGGTCAACCGGGGCATAGCCCTGCACAAGCTTATCCGTCTTATTACGCTGGCTACGGCAGATAAAGGCTATCTCAATTTTATGGGTAACGAATTCGGACACCCCGAATGGATCGATTTTCCACGAGAAGGAAACTCATGGTCATACCACTACGCACGCCGTCAGTGGCATCTTGAAAGTGATCCTAACCTGAAATATCATTTTCTTGCACGTTTTGACAGAGACATGATTGAAATTGCCAAACTGTTCCATCTTACCGAATTTTCGCAACCTCGCCTTTTATTCGAGCACTCGGATGACAAGGTGATTGCATTCGGAAGAGGAGATCTTTTGTTTGTGTTTAATTTCCATTCCACGTCCTCCTATTTTGACTATCGTTTTGAAGCCCCCCCTGGAGAATATAAAATGATACTCGATAGTGATGCGCAAAAATACGGGGGACAGGGTCGTTTGAACCCGCACCAACATCATTTCACAATTCCCGACACATCTTCTGCCAGGCAGCGACATTACATCGCTTTATACCTTCCAGTACGAACCGCTCTGGTTTTGCAGCGATAATTGACAACGTATAAAAACAATAAATTATACACTACTATTTTGTATTGTTGTCATATTGACACACGAGATGTTATCCACTATACTTTTTTCGTAAAAAAGTTCTTGTAAATGATTTTATCACTGGAAACAGAGATACCCGTCACTTCTACCGTTCATCCTGCTTTCGATTTGTCCTCCGTTTTTGACCGAACGTTCTTAAGGTAAACTCTTGTGGATTATTACGCTGAGGGAAATCCGAGACTGTCGTAACTGTCACCAAAGAGTTGCGCTTCAAAATTGTGAAGCTCCCGCCCACAGGGCGGGAAACTTCCCGGCAAAGAACATGTTTGTTTTATATTGCGCCCCTTGCCCCGCCTACAAGGCGGGGCTTGCGAGTGCGCTCCCGGTCAAGCGTCACCGGCATGAGCGCGGTTGATGTAAAATTTAGAAGATTTTAAAAACAGGAGGGACATCATGAAAAAATTTACTTCAATCCTTGTTTTCGTAATTCTCGCAGGTATGGTCATGTGCCTTGCCGCTCCATGTTTCGGTCAAATGAGGGGCAGGGAAACTAGAATGATGGGCCGTTATGCACCTTTCAATTACGATTTGATATCAAAATATATTCCAGAGGAGATATCGATCAAAACCATTTCCAACACCTGGTACTCTGTAAGCGGAATTTACGTGAGGTTGATGTCCATGGGGATACCGGAGCTGATGGGTATTCACAACACCATGGAGCTTAAATCGGTGCACACACATAAAAATATCTATATCTATGCCACATGGCCGGACTATACAAAAAGCGTTGACAAAAAAACGTGGGCAAAACAAAAAGACGGCTCGTGGAAACAATCCACAGATGACGAGGACAGGATCAGCTTTATCTGGGAGATTGGCGATTCTATGATCGGCTTCGCCCAGGGTAGAGGCTGTATGGCACTGTGTCACCCGGATCCGAAAGATCCTTACAAAGGTATTATGTCTACCAGATATATCGGTGGTCTCGCCGATCTCTGGCATTGGAAGGCAGCCCGGACAAACCCCGCAGGCTTTGCCGATGACCAGTATCTGGACCAGGAAAAACACAAAAATGATCCCGGAGAATCCCCATACAAAGACAACAAGAAAAAAGATGACGCCTTGCCGGCCTTCATGTTTGCCGATGGTACGGGAGCCTATCCTTTTTTGTTTGCCTCGGAAGCAAAGCCCTTTGACGATAGCCGCTTCAAATCAGGCGATAAACTGCCGGCTTTCGTTCTGAGAAACCCGACGGGGGACAGGGCGGATATTGAAGCATACGGCATATACAAAGATGCTTTTTGGACAGTGATATTTAAGCGCCCCCTGAACACGGGACATAATACGGACGTCCAGTTCGTTCCGGGTAACGAATACAACTTCTCTGTTGCCATATTCGACAACGCCGGAGGTCAATACCACCTTAAGACCCAACTTCTCCGGATCTTTTTAGAAAAAGTAGCCAGATAGTTGGGTGGTGGTTGAAGCCGGAGGTACATTCCATGCCTGAACAGAAAATCATCTTTCCGGTTACCGGGATGACGTGTGCCAACTGTGCGCTCAACATTGAACGGGGCGCGAAAAAGATGGAGGGTGTTGATGATATAACCATGAATTTCGCATCCGGCCAGGCGGCCGTCACTTTTGATTCGAAGAAACTCGGCATAAAGGATATCCTCAAGAAAATACAAGACCTTGGTTACAATGTCCCGACAACAAAAGTCGAATTTCCTGTTACCGGCATGACCTGTGTCAACTGCGCAATGAACATTGAAAAGGCGGTCGGCAAGAATGTGCCCGGTATTGTTAAGGCATCGGTTAATTTTGCCACGGAGCGTTTATCTGTCGAATACGTGCCTTCGGTTTCAAGTATTGACGATATCATCTCGGCAATCGAAAAGGCGGGCTATGGTGCCATATCACCCGATGATATCCTGGAAGGAGAGGATGCGGAGGAGGCCGCACGGAATGCCGAGATCAGGGATCAAACATTAAAGTTTGCAGTGGGAGTTTTTTTCACACTCCCACTCTTTCTTCTCAGCATGGGACGTGATTTTAACCTGCTCGGCATGTGGAGCCACGCAGTATGGGTAAACTGGCTTTTTTTAGGGTTGGCCACACCTGTTCAGTTTTATACGGGATGGGACTATTATGTGGGCGGGTTCAAGAGTCTTCGAAACAGAAGCGCAAACATGGATGTGCTTGTAGCGATGGGCTCAACGGTTGCGTATGTCTATTCTCTTTTCGTTTTAGTCTTTCCGCTTCTCGGCGATCATGTATATTTTGAAACATCGGCCGTCATCATTACTCTGATCAAGCTCGGTAAACTGCTCGAAGCCCGCACAAAGGGTAAGACGGGAGGTGCAATCCGAAAGCTCATTGGACTTCAGCCGAAAACCGCAACAATTATCCAGGATAACATTGAAAAGGAGATTCCCTTAACGGCGATCAAGGTAGGGGATATTATTATTGTCCGTCCCGGGGAGAAGGTTCCCGTTGATGGGGTCGTTCTCGAAGGAGAATCAGCGGTAGACGAGTCGATGTTGACAGGTGAATCGCTGCCTGTTGATAAAAAGGTGAACGACAAAGTTGTTGGGGGAACGATAAATGGAGAGGGCCTTTTAAAGTTCAGGGCAGACCGTGTCGGAAAAGAGACCGCCCTCGCGCAGATCATACGGCTGGTTCAGGAAGCCCAGGGGAGCAAAGCCCCGATACAGGCAATTGCTGACCGTGTAGCCGCAGTGTTCGTACCGGCCGTCATTGCGATAGCTTTCATAACGTTTGCCTTGTGGTGGACTATAACGGGTGAATTTGTCCCTTCCATGATAAGGCTGGTAGCGGTTCTTGTTATTGCCTGTCCCTGTGCGCTCGGTCTTGCGACCCCCACGGCAATAATGGCCGGAACCGGGAAAGCTGCGGAAAGAGGGATCCTGTTTAAAAACAGCGAAGCTCTTGAAATGGCAACAAAGCTCGATACAATTGTGCTCGACAAAACCGGAACCATTACAGTCGGGAAACCTTCGGTAACAGACATTGTTCTCTTTGATCCGGCCCTCAAGACTGAAGATGATTTTTTGAAACTCGCGGCGTCTATCGAAAAAGGGTCGGAACACCCCCTCGGTAAGGCAATTGTCAATGAAGCAAAGAGAAGGGACATTGACCTCTGGAATCCGGAACATTTTAAGGCCTACGGCGGACTTGGCGTTGAGGCACGGCTGAACGGTAATCATGTGAGACTCGGAAAACCCGAGTGGTTCCGGGAACTCGGAATTGATATCGGAAAAGCGGAACGTGAAGTCGGACGCCTTCAGTCGGGAGGCAAGACGGTCATGATTCTGACAGAAGGGGAGAAGTTGTCGGGACTGATCGCCGTATCGGACACCCTGAGACCTGAATCCAAAAAGGCAATAGAGGAGCTTCACGCTCAAAAGCTCAAGGTAATCATGCTGACGGGAGATAACCTTCAGACCGCGAAGACTATAGCTTCCGAGGTTAATATAGATGATGTCCTGGCAGAAGTGCGCCCCGAAGCAAAGTCATCCAAAGTTAAGGAACTTCAAGAAGAGGGCCGCCTTGTGGGAATGGTGGGAGACGGGATTAATGATGCGCCCGCACTTGCCCAGGCAGATGTCGGTATTGCTATAGGAACAGGGACGGATGTAGCAATTGAGACGGGGGACGTAATCCTTTCAAGCGGTGATCTGACCGGTGTATCGAGAGCTATAAGGCTCAGCAGGGCAACCATGAATACGGTCAAACAGAATCTCTTCTGGGCCTTTTTTTACAACATCGTACTCATTCCGGTTGCCGCGGGTATCTTATACCCCTTCGATGTTTTTCCGGGCTTCTTGAGGCAGCTTCATCCGATCCTGGCGGCGTTCGCGATGGCATTCAGCAGCATTTCCGTGGTAACGAACAGCCTCCGCCTGTACAAAGCCAAAATAGGGTAGTGATACAGTTAAAAAGTCATATAAAATAGATTTCCTTATCTATTAAAGTAATGCCTTAAGTATGTTTTCAGTTTTTCAAAGGTCTGGTACTGTCCTGTATTCCCATTTTAAAAAGCGTATAAGCTTGACAAGAAAACGGCGAGTGAGATAGTGTCTCCCCTCAATCAAATGCATGGAAGGAAATTATGGGTTTAATAAAAGGAACTGTAACAGTATCAAAATATCGTGTAATCGGCAGCCTGCCGGACAACTTCAAAAGCTTCATCAACGAGCAGATCAAGCGTTTTGCCTTTCGTGACCTATCGATAGGGGAAAATGAAAAATCTCTTGGCTGGACAAGTCTTGAAAATATTCTGGACACGAAGTTCGAATACGCAAATTATCTTATAGCCGATTATCTAATCTTCTCTCTCAGAATCGACCGTAAGGTTGTATCCCCGGCATTGCTTAAGTTAAAAATCCTCGAAGAGGAAAGACAGCTCATATTGGAAAGAGGCAAGGGCAAAATTTACCGGGAAGAGCGAAGCGAGATCAGAGAGAGAATGCATCTTTCCCTCATGCGTCAAACTCCGCCTGTTCCGTCATTTCATGAGATCTGCTGGAATGTATCCAAGGGGTGGCTTCTGTTCGGCTCTCTTTCAGAAAAGGTGAGAGAGGATTTTGAGGTTCTGTTCAAAGATACCTTTAAACTAACTTTGCGGCCCTTTGTCCCATGGGATACGAAATATGTGGATTCAAACATGGCAGAACGTATCCTTTCCATCGAGAACACACAGCTTGTATAAAAACTGACCGGTAGAGGTAAAAATGAACACATCGACAGCAGACCTAACGTTTCTCGGAAGAGAATTTCTGACCTGGCTCTGGTTCAAAAGCGAGGAGAGGGAAGGAACCGTAATGGTGCCGGACGTGGGGGATATTGAGATAATATTCGCCCAGAAAATAGTTCTTGCGTCCGGAGAAGGCCAATATTCAGAAACAGTAGCATGCAGCGGAATATTTTCAGATCTCAAGGAGGGGAAAGCCGCCCTGCGGAAAGGCAAGAAGATAAAAGAAGCGCGGATAAAGCTCGGCATCGAATCTAATGAATGTGAATTTACATTTAAGGCAGACAGCTTTCAGATTCAAACCATGAAACTCCCCCCTACATTGAATATGGCCGAGGAAGAGGCGGATAAAGAGGGGAGGGTGCTTGAAAGGATTTATCTCACAGAAACCGCTTTTGGAATGATGGAAAAGCTTTTTTCTTTCTTTCTCGGAAAACGCCTCTCTCCCAAATGGGATTCTGAAGAAGTACCCAGAATAAAAAAATGGATGCGGGAGTAGCCTGATACTATCCAAAAATCCGCCAATTCAGCATAGTGGCAAGCTGTTATCAGTTTTTGATTTAACAGTATTGCTTAAGGTATATAGAGGCTATCTTAACTTAGTTCAATGAAGAAAATCATTGTTGACTTACCTACCTATCAACGCCCTTGACTGTACCGAGAGATTACCCATTATTTATTGAAGTCGAGATTTTGAGGAAATGCTTTTGTGTAGCAGCTTTCGATTGGTAATGCGCAGAAGTGATCGAAGAAAAAATGAAATGTGCCGATTATTGGCGCCGGCTACAAAGAGTGAAGATTGATTTTCTGATTCGCCGTTGATTTCGGATTGAAAGAGTGTAACGTGAAAATCACCGGTTCGCCCGGTGCATTTTTCTCGTTAGACGTGTAGTTTATTTTCGCTTTAGTCATTCAATGATCTGGGCACCGAATTGATTAGCAGTTATTTTATGTCAAACAAGTGCACCGGCCCCGAACCGGGTTGCAATTGGGCATCATAGATCAATCCTGAACTACGGTGATTTGAACAGCTTCTACTCGAAGAAGCAGGAACCTACCAATATCATGGAACGGCTAACAAAAAACAAGAAATGTGTGATAGAGGGTAATGGGTCCTTCTTCTGAAGTTCGATGGTGTTTTGATCGAAAGCAATGGGTGAGTCTGTCAATAATTGGGACATCTGCCCAGTTTCCATCCGGGCAGGCCTTAATTTTTTCAGTTTCGTCTAAAAATGTCTTTTGAGCCTTTGCTGCCCAAAATTCAGGAGTATCGGATTGAATATAGCCTATCATCCCTGCTTCAATTTTATCGCGAGCATAGCTTCCTGAAAGAAATTCTCCAAGCCCCTCTGAGCCTAGGTATTTACCCATTGTTGCATGGGTGTTGGTACAAAGACGCTTGGCTTCAAATGGATAACGGGGACGGGGACCGTGGCAGACCCGCTCAAATTCAATATCAATTCTCTTCCGTCTTTTGCCCTTTCGACCCACCGCATTGATACTTGGATCTTCATGGATGGCAAAATAGCTTACCCACGGTGGAGAGCCTCTGTCTTCAAGAATTTCATTAATCTTTCTCACAATTTCTCCAGTTATATCCTCTTCCTCAGCATCCTTGAAAGAGACTATATCAAGGCGATCGTAACCCATTTTCAGCAATTTGAAGACCTTTTTCCGAAATGCTGTTTGATACTCGTAGCTGTCATCCGTTTGAGGTTTCTTGGCTGGTATCATCTATTCTGCTCTAGTTATTTTCAATTTTTCAGCGATGAATTCATCCGCATCCGTAAAGGCCTGGCTTTGAAGCCAGCCAAGTCGTTGTCGTGACTTGACAAAATAGGTGGTCCTGTCTTGAAACAACTTAAGATTTTTTTGAAAATAGATCCACTGCCCCTGCTCAAATTCCAGATTCGTTTCCAACCTTTTCAACTCTTCTTTTAGTTCAGCATCGACCACTTCGGTAACAGTAACATGGCTGCTATGTGGATTCTCAGAGTGTTCAATCGACAGAAGAACCATGGAAGATGAATAACGGGCGGCAATCCGGTGCTGGTTCTTAATATCAGCATCCAAGAAGTCATCCAGCGCTCTTTTCAGAATGTCTGCATAGGCCTTTATTTCGGTTTCAGAGGCATACTCAACTGCTTCTCGGGGAATCGCACCATCATTGAGTTTCATTCTGATCATGACAAAATCACGAATGAGGCATTGTTCATCTTCAGAAAGGCCCAATAGAGTATTCACTTTCCCGTTCATCTTGTCGATGAGAGGCTCTAATTCAGCCGACTCTTCAGCTGATGTGAAAAATTGCTCGTCGGCATTGTAGTTTGCGGATCTATGGGCAAGTTCATCATGAAGCTTAGCCCATTCACGAACTTCTTCAGGAGATAAATTATCAAGAGGAACCGGAAGGGAACGAAGGTCCTCAATGCTGAGCACTCCTCTTTCTATGCCCCAGGAGGATGAGGACAGACACTGTTGGTATTGGACAAAATTGGAGCTTAAGTATAATGCTAATGCTTTTAAAAGCTCTGTTTTTGATCGGTCGCCTGCTATTCCAATCTGGCGTGGAGGGACAGCTATAAACTGGTCGGAAAAAACAGAAAACCGTCTGTTTGCATCGACAATAACATGGGGTGGATGACAAATTGTCAACGGTTTTATGCCACGCCCTTTGCGAACATAAGCCCTTGATTTTGTAATTATTTTTAGTGCTTTTTCCGGAAAAGAAAATATTTTCCCACATCCTTTTAAAGCTTTTAAATCAAGCTCGTTTTTATCGGCCACCTCGGGAAGATGTTCTATCTCCTCATCTGCTGTTGCACTCCTCAATTGCAGCCCTTCAAAAATATCTAAGTCATGGGCTTTGACAAAGGCTGACAAGGTAACAAAGGCTTGTTTTAATGAGACAAGCAGATACTTATCCCGCATTGTTCCCCACATTGCCATCTTCCATGGAAAACTCATGCCGGAAGCGACATCCCTGTGAGGAATCTCACGCATCTCATCAGCATTGACAAAAACCGTCCAAAGCTTTTTTTTGCCTCCATTTGAATATTCATAGCGTGATGTCTGATTCATTGCAAACGGAGCATAGGTGAGAATGCTGTCAGGCTTGTTTAAACTGTTTTGTAAAGCCCTATAGAAAAATGCTGCTGCCGGATTATCCGCATCCTTGAACAGCAGATGTCTGAGATTGGCAAAATTTACAATGCACCAGACATCCATCCTGCTAAAAAAGCGTCGCCTGAAATCTATGGCATTTTTATGAATTTTAAACAGAGTTCTCCCTGGCAGTAGAAAACCTGTGAGTCCATCATCTGAGAGATGAAAAGCAGCTTTCCAGACAAAGGCCTCTGCTATCTGATTCTTATTGACAGGATACTCTTTTTTGTTGTTTTTGATCCATTTCAAGGCCGATTGATCTGCCGGTTCCCTTGATTTTTTTGATAACTGATTCCACGGTGGATTCCCCACAATCCAGTCAAATTTCATGTCGGATAGAGCTTCCATCTGTATCGAGTCATTATCAAAAAAACCGGTTTTACAAAAGAAAATATTTTTATCCCTTAACACAGGTAATTTAAAACGCCTGTATCCCGCCTTTTCCAGGTCTGGGGGATCAACATAATCAAGCAACGTGAGGACAAGGCTCAATTCCGTCACAGCGCAGGCATCCTCATCAATATCAATGCCAAAGATATTATCCACCAGCAGGGTTCGCAATTCTGACGGTTTGAGTCTTGATGTACTTCTTTCTGAAAGCTCTTTTTCAATAAGTCTTCTGAAGCATTGAACAATGAATGCGCCTGATCCACATGCTGGGTCAAACACCTTCATACCTTTTTTTAGGCTTTTTTTTGAATCAAGTTCATCCAGCATGAAGTTTACCAGATGAACAGGCGTATAGTAAGCCCCTTGTCTTGGTCCTCTCTTTTCTGCATGGAGGAACTGCTGATACACCATGGACAAGGTTTCAATCGGGATATGTTCAAAACTGTAGGCTCTGAAATCCAAATGCATCTGGCCCGAAGCTGGATCATCACCAAGAAAGGTAGATGCGACTTTTTTGATATGCTCATCCAAGGGAGAGGACGCCCAGTCTGTGGGAACGGGGAAAATGCTCCCGTTCAACCATTGATCAAGTTTTTTGACAAGGATTTGAAAACCTGAAACAGTGGCATTTCTTCCAAATACCGAACTGAAATCAATATCCCACTGCTCTAATTTGCGATCGGAAAGAATGTCTCTGTCCCTCAGATAACGAAGATAGACATATTTTCCAATCAATGAATGGGCCGTCTGTCTGGGTAAGCCATTGTCCCTTAACCACTCTCCAAGCTCATCCAGATTCTTTAGCAGATTTTGGTCGACCCGGGTATCAGGGGTTACTTGTTGTTGCCATTTTTGCCAGATGGTCCCGGTATTGATGGACTCAGCTGTAAAGTCCGACAATTTTTCAAGGACTTCATTTGCCGATCTTGCTATTTTAAGAAGATTCTGGTCTTCATCAGGGTCTTGTTTGGATGTGTCAAATTTAAAACCGGGATAGAGTCGGAACGATTTAGGCGTCACAACAATAAGAAAGGGTACGCTATTTTGGTTCCACACCAGGCGATGTATTTCGATCGCCTGTTCCTCTGATGCAGCTTCACAAACATAGACAAGGGGAACAATGGATTTTCCCGTTGATACTCCCCCGGGGTTCCTATCTAAAGCATACACCCCTTTAAGCCCGCACTTTTCCCTGGCTATGCGGAAAACATGGGAATAGGAAGTAACCCCGTCAAGACGTGAACCCTCAAAAAAGTAGGGAGACTCAGAGTAGTTAAGGCAATCAAAAAATTCTTTTATATCCATGGTGTGATGCATAACTCAGATACCATATTGTGATTTGTTTAGTATCAAACATCAATTTCAAAAGGAGATGCCATCTCTTAAAATTTAACCATTGATACATTATTATATCCTGAATTATTTCAAAGCACGAAACATGTCTGTCAAAAATTGAGAAAATTGAGGGACACTCCCCATATTAATTGCTGTTCTTTTGCCTTGTTCATTTCGGCGTGAAATCTACATTAATTTTATTGATATGTATGTCTAACATTTCTTTCAGAAAGGCATCAATAGAAATTATATCTGCAGACTTTTCGAGATCACCCAGCCAGCGGAATCGCTGTCTTCACCTACAAAGTATTGATATTGGACCGCAGTGAGCGTTGATAGTTTACAATCGAAAGAAATGCCTTTAAGACTCACCCCAAAATATTAATTCTTCATCAGATTGACTAGTAAAAAACTTTGGTAGTTCAGGCTCTGTTGGACACGAGTACCTGCCATCGTAAAGTGCTTCGCCTCCTTTTGACGGGACATTTATAAACACAAGTTGCCCAATTGGAAGACCCGGATAGAGAGCGATTGGACTCTCACTCAGATTAACCAGCTCTAAGGTTAAAGCCCCTTTAAATCCTGGTTGTACGGCTGCTGCAGTTGCGACAACCAAACCGAGGCGACCCCATGATGAGCGGCTCATTATCATGCAAAACACGTCAAAAGGTAATGACAAGTATTCAAAAGTACCCCCTAGAATTAATTGGTTTGGATGAAGCATAAATTTTGAACGAAGTCTTAAAGTTTTTCGCTCATATAGTCTTCTTTCGGCTTGCTGTGCAGCGGCTCGATTTGTGATATCTTGTTTTTCTACATAAGTTTTTCTCGGAATGATTATTGTGGAGCCAAGTCGAATGTCTATTGATGCAGGTCCGATTTGTTCTTTAGACAATAGTGGGGTTACAACGAGTTTTTTCATGTAATCTTGTTCCAGCATTCGTGTCATAAGCTCTTCTCTATTCAGAATTCCCACTGCGCCTATCCTCCCCCCATTCATTAAATCTTTTTTGAATAAAAGTAACTTCAAATGACTTAGCTGTAAGTCTTTCGACTTTGCTCATGCTTTGAGCTAGCACATCAGCACTTAGTTCCTCCTTATTAACAAGGAGATGTATACGACATAGCGCTGATGCGTTCAATACCGCCTGGAAATCAGCTGGTCTTCCGAGCAAATCTGACTCGGGAATGATATTCGGTGGGATGTCATGCTGTAGTCTGAGTAGAAGATGGGCGATCTCCATTGTGTCAAGTTGTGCAATAGTACCAAATGGGTACCATGAAGCTATGAGAGCGTCAGCTTCTTGAAGATAATGTTCAAATGCTTCTTTGAGCGCACTGAAATGTGAGGTTAAAACAGACTCAATTATCGATTTATCCAGTTCTCCCAGCGGCCATACAACGAGTTTATCAGATGCGTGATCCCGAGGAACAGTACTCAAACAATCGGGAAGCACATCCGCCAAGGAACATTTTGCCGTAACAAAATCTTTTTTTGCATTAGCACAGAAAGTATCAACTTCCCCAAAGCGGAACAAACAGTTAAGTCGAAAGTGAAAGCTTGGATATGCTCTTATTTGATAATTAACAGGGGAAAGCGCAATGTTCCATATGGATTTATCTTGGCCCCAAGATAATTCATACAGCGATAGTAAAAAAGCTGGTCCCATTAATCGAACCCCTACCAAATCGCAAAACAGTTCCTTTGCTATAGACATCACAATATAAGAGATTCTAGTCAATCGGCGGCTCGCTTGCGAACTCTCTTTGCTTACCAGCAAAGAATAAATATCTTTTAGCACACTTCCAAAATTGTTATTTAGGGATTTCAGCAACTCACCCTTGCGGTTATCAAAGATCGCATGCCCAAATTCGTGTCCAATATTTGCGTACAATTGAAGATTGGCATCTTCGGCAGAAGCAAGTTGGAGACAATAAATTTTGTTATTATCTGTCCGTCTTTTGATTTCAGAATCTGGCATAAGGCCGTTCAGGTCTCTTGCCAGTCTATTCGAGAACAGCGACATCAAATAGTTGTGTTCTGAAGTAAGTGAATAAAAAATCTTTGGTCCATCATCACCAAAGAGCTTTTGCCAGATATCATCACAGTAGGATACTAGGGGCCAAGAGATGCGATCTGAGGATGAGTCACTTACAAGTTCTATGAGATTTTGCATAGCAAATAGCCGATTATAGAGAACGGCAGGGTCAATTGATTCAAGATTAGACGGGTTTTCAAGCCATTCTAACACTTCGAGAAGTAAAGATACGGCACTTCTAGTGTTGGGAGTTGGGAAATTCGATTGATCAAGTTGGCTAAGTATATTTTTCGTCCGTGCGATAAGAGAAAGACATTTTGATGAAATTGCTTTTGGCTCATCTTTAGAAAAATCCATTAAGGTTCCTCACCGGTCAATGCTGCATAGCAATTTCGGCGTCTGAAAGTAGAGAATGTATAATAGAACGAAGAACCTCAAATTCCTCTTTTACCCCACCTCTGGGAAAGAGTAAAACTGAGCTCTCACTAAGGTAATGATCAATAACACTTATTAATCGTTCTATTTTGTGTTTATAGCTTTTCTTAGAGCTTTTTTGCCAATTGCTAAACGCAGGAATGGTATTGATACGGGCACGAAGATCAATTGCTGAAGTATACTCCGGTTCTGATAGAACAGCATGGCTAAACAAAGATTCAAATTTCTCGTCGGGGCTTTTATCGTTTTCAAGACCGCCTCTGAGAAATATTTCTAAGGCGATAAGCCTGTCTTTGTCTAATTCTGACAATTTGTCAGGACTATCAATTTGGGTAATGCGCTCAATGGTGTGGTCTATTGATTTAAGGTGACTCCACAAACCTGCATAAGGTCCTGTGCTTGTCATTGCATTTGGTATCATGGTTAGCCTCCTTGGTTAATCTGCTGTTTCAATATACCAAAATGAACTAAACTTTGCTACCCTATCACCTGTATCCGTATAATAGCACACATGTTATTATCTGCGCTACATAAATCACATAGGAAAAACCAAGTGATATCACTGTAATAATTATTAGATATTAATAAGTTAGCTCATAAAATTGTTCTTGCTGGCGTTTTAAAGAGACCGGCATAAATTCTCCCTGTGACCTCTGCATCTCAATAAAAAACCCCTCTCTTTTTGCAGGAAAGGGGGTTCTTGTTAGCCAGTCCATATTCCCCCCAGCATGATTACATAGTGTAGGGTATTCTCAGCTACCTTCCAAATTCAAGAAATTCCTATCATGATTTACGTTCGAAATCTACTATTAAAACAAAAAATGCAATCCCTCGCTTTCAGGAAGAAGAAAAGACCACCTCCTGCTGAAAAAATCACGCTGAAAAATATGCACGTTTCAACCCGTTATCATTGATCCGGACCGACCACCCAAACTCTCGCTTTGTATTTGTTATCGGCAAGGATGATCTTGATAAAATATCAATAAAGCCGACCTGTTGTACACCTGCAATGTTACACAAAGCTGTCTTATCGAGAAACAGTAAATACAAGTTGTATAGTTGAATATGACATCATCAATTTTTTGTTGTTCATTTCCTCACGGGTCATAGGGAAATACAAGGCAAGGGGATCGA
>Ga0265594_1000034_pt1 | contig 113823 bp, 79 predicted proteins | sample saktaG_11_FD_190147 | JGI IMG/M metagenome (GOLD analysis project Ga0265594, IMG submission 190147) | Saline water microbial communities from Sakinaw Lake, British Columbia, Canada - sak_2011_5_24_80m | ecosystem: Environmental > Aquatic > Non-marine Saline and Alkaline > Saline ...
CCTTGTGATAATAACTGACTTATTTTCTCTCGATCTTCATTCTTTAATCTCTTATACTTCTTCATTATTGCAACAAACTTATCCTTTTTTGTAAGTTTGTTGCAATAAAAACTTGAACCTAAGTAATTAAAAGTGGAAATTTATTAATTATTAAACTGATAGATAATAATATTATTGCATCGTCAGATGTTTTGTTACTCTTATCAGAAATAAGAAAAACTCAATTTTTATCAAACCATGTAGTACTTTATGTTATTTCCGGAATCATTACAATTGGTGTAATTATCCATCAATTGAATATTCAAAATGATAGAAAGACAGATAAATTTTGTTATTGGTGGGATTGGGGAGTCAGTAGATTTGCTTGTATAATTCGGATTTTCATGATTGCAGTAGATTATTTTCTTATATGGTTGATTAGTCTCAAAACTCTTATTATAATATATTTTATCTACAAGTTGGGAAACAGTAAAATTCTAATCTATAATTATTTTAATCAAGCTAATTTTGGTGGATTTTCATATTTCACTAATTTAATTGGTAATATAATATTATTCTTTTCTATTTTAGTGTTTTTTTCAATATTTGCATGGATTTTCCATAAGGAACAATTACAGTACAAATTTACAGATAAATTTTTGTGGTGGATTTATCCTATAATTTTAATTTTTTTAACTCTTATTCCTTTACAACCAATTCATAAAATAATGCACACCACAAAATATGAGTTGATTGAAAAAAATAATGCTGAAATTTCAAATTTCAACACAAAAATTAATGATATTATCTCAAAAAACAAATTATATAATAAAAATACTTCAGGCGAAATTAACACCAACCTAAATTATGTAAATTATTTATACAAAAGATACGAATACTTCAGGCAATTACATGAATGGCCATTTAAAACAAAAACAATCTCTATTATAATACTTTATATTTTAACACCTTTACTAATATCATTAGTAGCTCAATTAATTCTTGAAAAAAGACATAAAGAGTAGCTAAGTTAAAAGCTGAGAATGCCATTCTCGCCTTCTTTTTTTAAACATTCGAGGTGTCATGGACCATTCCATGACACACAACAAACAGTCAGGGGGTGGTCCCTGACTGCTCAGATATCGAAATCTTGAGACATGCCTGCCAGGGCGGAGCGGAGCGTAGACTGGTCGGAGAGCATGTCTTAAGTTGAAGGACAAAATAATTATCCCAAAGGTGAGAATTGCCACTCTCACCTTCTTTTTTTTACATATAAAACATTGTCACACTGAGCTTGTCGAAGTGTGAAGAGTGTGCAGTCTTCGACAGGCTCAGACTGACAATATCAATCACAAGGAGTGGTCCCTGACTGCTCAGATAAAGACTTGAATCGCAGCAAATGCAATGACCTGTGAAATAAAAACAGATTTCGCGGGTTAAAAGTGTGATTCGAGGATTGGCACATTCTCGCTTCATGCTTCGCCACGAAGCAAGTCTGATCATGAAACTTGAGACATGTCGGAGAGCATGTCTTAAGTTGAGTAGTTTTCGAATCACTTATCACAAGCTCTGCGATCCGTCTCCGATACACTTCAGTCTTCGCTACGCTACGCCCCGACAGGACGACGTGACCTGTCCAGTCTTCGTCCCGCAGGTCGGGACTACGCCTTGGCAAGCTTGTGACAAAATAATTCTTTTTGGAGTGAATTCGCCAGCTGGCGGATGCGAAGGCATTCCCAACTTAAGCCGACGGAGTCGGCTACTCCAAACAAAAAAGATTGTCATTACCGAAAAGCTTGTCCTCGCGAAGGTAGGGAATCGGGAATCCAGTTTTTATTAATAGAGCTTTTCGCTTATCTCTATTGCAATGTAAAAACCGTTGAAACTTTGGGTGATAACGACAAAGTTCTGAAAAATCTGCAAAAGCCGCAGAATTGGGACATAAGAAAGCAAGGCAGATCATTAATGAAGTGAATAAGCTGATAAATTAATCTTTATAGATAGTCTTCAATAGCTTCTAATATTTTACTTAAAATAGTATCTCTATTATTGGCAGTTACTTCAAAAATTATTACATCTTTTCTCTGTTTCAGTTCTTTTGTCAGCTCGCAGTCTATCTTTTTTATCGTAGCAAGCAAGGGTTTTTCAGAATCAAATACTGTTCTCAGCATATAACAAAATTTCGGACTGAACATCTCCATTCTGCCTATTTCATCGATCACGATCAGGTCGGCATTTTTCATAGCTCTCTCCATTGCAGGAATGCCGATCTTTTCGAAGCCATCGATATTCACACCATATTTATTCACACGATAAGGAGAGTTCGATTTATCTGAAGCCATAACCATTTGGTTGCCATCAAAATCTGTGATATAAAAACCTGTACGTCTGCCATTCTCTCGCATTTCATGTGTGTAAAATCCGTCTATCTTACATGAGAGCTGCTTTATTATCTTATTAACAAGAGTGGTTTTACCCACTCTGGGATATCCTGTGATCAGTATGTTTTTCTGCATGAGTAATATCCTAATATTTTCTGTAAAATTAGCAAGAAAATCATTTTATTCCCACATTATATGAAATGAATTGAACATCAAATAGTGTTACATTTTATATAAAGCTTGATTGATTTTTTATAATAAAGAGGATTTTATTTTCTATATATGACATTGAAAATGGAGAAGTAAGAATGAACAAAAAATTATCAGCACTAATAATATTTGTTACCTCTATCTTGATAACATCATGCACCTGCCCCTATTGTGAAAAACTGGAGTACGTGGGCACACGAACAACCATCGAAGGTGAAGTACAAAAAAAAGCTCTGGAATTAAGCAAAAAATCAAATCTTCAAGAGGAGGATATTATTGTAGCACTTGTTACACTTTTATCTGAAAATACACGCATTTTCGGAGCTGCCTATGCTACTGCACCATATAATGAGAATATGGAGTTCATCGAAACCTACTATGTTTTTCGAGAAGGTAATAAAACAGAAACAAAGCATGACAAGGCATACAATTTCATGACATCTGTGAACAGTAACTGGTATAAAAAACCCTATCTGCATAAAAAAGCAATGTGGAGTATTCCCTATTATGATGTTGGTGGATCAGGAGAAAAATACTATCTGACCACCTACTCATATCCTGTTATTGAAAACAGCGAAGTAAAATTTATATTTACTGCAGACTATCTGTTGAATATTAAAGAATAATTCGTTAATAAACTTGACTCAATTTTAAAAAATAATACAGTTTCAAATATATGTTTTCGTTGATCGATTTTGTTGCGTTTCATGATTGATCATCGAATAAAAGGAAAAGGAGATTTATATGTTAAAAGAAGGGCTCGCAGTTTTACTATTTTTTATTCTTGTATTTTCATCATTATGTGCTAAGGATGAAGTTACAGAAGTTCAGGAAGTTTGGACGATACGTAACAACACCTGGCTTCTCTGGGAGAGCTATCAATCAAAGGGTGAACCAGAGATCGAACTGAAACAAGTATGGAAGGGTACAAAAGTAACTCCTTTAGCATCCTTTGCTTCATGTTTTAAAGTAAAATTACCCTCAGAAGAATACGGATTTATCAAATTTGACGATATCGAGGAAATCTATTGGGTAGAGAATGTTGACTCAATCAAATTTTATTATGGACTGAAATGGGGCACAGGAGATTATGAAATACTTCCTCCCGGCACCCGAGCATACAGACTTGAAATTCTTGATAATGGTGGCATCTACAAAGTCCGCCTTAAGGATGGGAGGGTTGGTACAGTTATCAAGCACTATATGCGTTCACCATATTTCAGAACTTTTCCAGAAGTTAATCATAAATTTGTCAGGATCTATCCTTTCAAAAAACTCCAGAATAAGCTTATCGGTAAAACCCAGGAAAAAGCAATCAACTACATCGGACCAGCCAGTGCATTTGTATATACGAATAATGCAAAAACTGCTTCCGAGCTCTACTTCCGATATGTGATCGGAGTGCAAGATAAAATGCGTCACAAAGGACTGAAAATATCATATGATGGTAACGTTGCGAATGAGATAACACTTCTCGGTTCTGCCAAGAAATCAATTGCAGAAAAACTTCCCCTTGCAGGATTGATAAGAAAGATCAATTTAAACTGGCTGTCGAACAAGAAAAGTGCTTACTATGAAAAAGATGGTGAGAGCTGGTGGTCAAAATTCAAAAAGAAAAATTTCTTAACCAAAGTTGTCGGCTTCATCGTCTCTATAATTTTATTGTTTCTTTTCTTCTCAATACCTCAATTCATATCCTGGCCCTTCAGGCGGCTGATCATCGCTATCAAACCGATGGGAAATGGATTGGTAAAATTTTTCAACTTCATCCTGCTTACTGCATTTATGTATTTCTTCTACCTTGTGCTGACCCTTTATATTATTCTTGATCAGTTTCTTGTTATCGCTATATTTACTCTTATTCCATGGTATATTTTCGCGAGCTGGAACAATAAAAACGTAAACTACAACCGCTGTCCAAACTGCCATACTATGTGGAGCGCTGCAGATAAAGGCAGCACTCATACTGGCACAGAAGAATCAACAGCTTGGAAAGCACGTGACGTTTATACAGGTACTTCAACTTCTGGTAATGTTGAAACAAAACATTATAATCGGCACTGGGATGAAGATATTACAACCACAGAGAATTATCTCGACCATAGAAAATGCCAGATGTGCGGATATGAATGGGATGTTCATCGTGCCGAAACGGGTAAACATACAGTAAGACATTAAAAATATCTCATTAAATAAAAAGGGCAGTGAAAATTAATTTATTGCCCTTAAATTTTTTTGCTATTCTGCACCTAAGTATATAAAGATTTGTGAAGTAAAATAAAAAGGGCAGTGAAGTGATTGGCTGCGACCTACTCTTCCACACAGTCTCCCATGCAGTACCATCAGCGCACGTGTGCTTAACTTCTGTGTTCGGGATGGGAACAGGTGTTTCCACACTGCTATAACAACCAATCATTTCACTGCCCATATAAAAATAGGTAGTGATTAAAGTAAGAGATAAAAAGAGAAAAAGTAAGGCTTCGACTAATTAGTATTACTCGGCTAAATACATTGCTGTACTTACACCTGTAACCTATCAACCTTGTCGTCTACAAGGAGTCTAAAAGATGTCTAATCTTGGAGTTGGCTTCCCGCTTATATGCTTTCAGCAGTTATCCATTCCAGACATAGCTATACGGCAATGCAACTGGCGTCACAACCGTTACACCAGAGGTCTGTCCACATTGGTCCTCTCGTACTAAATGCGGATCTCCTCAAACATCTCACGCCCACGAAGGATAGGGACCGAACTGTCTCACGACGTTCTGAACCCAGCTCGCGTACCACTTTAAATGGCGAACAGCCATACCCTTGGGACCTTCTTCAGCCCCAGGATGTGATGAGCCGACATCGAGGTGCCAAACAGCGCCGTCGCTATGGACGCTCGGGCGCTATCAGCCTGTTATCCCCGGAGTACCTTTTATCCGTTGAGCTATCCCCCTTCCATGCGGTGGGATAGGATCACTAAGACCTGCTTTCGCATCTGCTTGACCCGTCGGTCTTGCAGTTAAGCTCCCTTATGCCTTTACACTCTACGCGTGGTTACCAATCACGCTGAGGGAACCTTTGTACGCCTCCGTTACATTTTAGGAGGCGACCGCCCCAGTCAAACTGCCCTTCAGACACTGTCCTCATACCTCATAAAGGCACGAGTTAGTATTCCAATATTATTAGGGTGGTATTTCAACGTTGGCTCCACCTCGACTAGCGTCGAAGCTTCAAAGCCTCCCACCTATCCTACACAAACAACACCAAAATACAATATCAAAATGCAGTAAAGGTTCACGGGGTCTTTCCGTCCTTTCGCGGGTAGGCGGCATCTTCACCGCCACTGCAATTTCACCGAGTCCCTGGTTGAGACAGCGCCCAAGTCGTTACACCATTCGTGCAGGTCGGAACTTACCCGACAAGGAATTTCGCTACCTTAGGACAATTATAGTTATTGCCGCCGTTTACCGGGGCTTCATTTCTGACCTTCGCCAATATCGAAACGATACGAGCTAAGCCATCCATTTAACCTTCCGGCACCGGGCAGGTGTCAGTCCATATACGTGGTATTACTACTTTGCATAGACCTGTGTTTTTGATAAACAGTCGCTTGGGCCTCTTCACTGCGACCATCGAAAGCTCGAAGAGCGAGTCCTTTCACCTTCAATGGCACCCCTTCTTCCGAAGTTACGGGGCTATTTTGCCGAGTTCCTTAACCAGAGTTATCTCGAGCACCTTAGGATACTCTCCTCGTCTACCTGAGTCGGTTTGCGGTACGGACCGATATAGAGTTAACGTTTAGAGATTATTTCTTGGCAGCTTTATAGAGGAACTTCTGCCACTTATGTGGCTCGTATTCGCTTCTCGGTTATAGATGAGTGGATTTTCCTGCTCATCCAACCTACCAGCTTAAAACTGGGCGTCCAACACCAGTCTTCCTCGCATAACTGCGTCATCCCATCACTGTCTATATCGGGTAGCAGAATTTTGACTGCTTTCCCATCGACTACGCCTTTCGGCCTCGCCTTAGGGTCCGACTAACCCTGAGCAGATTAACTTTACTCAGGAAACCTTAGACTTACGGTGTCTCGGTTTCTCACCGAGATTCTCACTACTCATGCCGGCATAATCTCTTCTGATAGCTCCAGCATACCTTCCGGTACACCTTCGCAGCCTTACAGAATGCTCTTCTACCACTTTCCGATTACTCGGAAAATCCATAGCTTCGGTAATACACTTAGTCCCGATCATCTTCGGTGCAAAACCACTCGACCAGTGAGCTATTACGCACTCTTTAAATGAATGGCTGCTTCTAAGCCAACATCCTGGCTGTTTTTGCAATTTAACATCCTTTGTCACTCAGTGTATATTTAGGGACCTTAGCTGATGGTCTGGGGTGTTTCCCTTTCGCCTACGGAGCTTATCCCCCGCAGACTGACTCCCATGCATCAATTAACGGCATTCTTAGTTTGAGTGGGGTTGGTAGCCTTTTAGGGCCCCTAGCCCAATCAGTGCTTTACCTCCGTTAATCTAACATGAGGCCCTGCCTAAACAGATTTCGAAGAGAACCAGATATCTCTGAGTTTGTTTGGCCTTTCACCCCTACCCACACCTCATCCTCTGAATTTTTAACTTCAGTAGGTTCGGTCCTCCAATCCGTGTTACCGGATCTTCAACCTGGACATGGGTAGATCACTCAGTTTCGGGTCTACTCCTGACAACTTAACGCCCTATTCAGACTCGCTTTCGCTTTGGCTACGGACCTATAGCCCTTAACCTTGCTGCCAAAAGTAACTCGCCGGCTCATTATACAAAAGGCACGCCGTCATCCCCTTAATGTGCAAGCACAAAAAGAAGACTTCGACTGATCATATGCAATCGGTTTCAGGTACTATTTCACTCCCCTCACGGGGTACTTTTCACCTTTCCCTCACGGTACTTGTTCGCTATCGGTAGTTAGATTATATTTAGCCTTACGAGATGGTCCTCGCAAATTCAGACAAGATTCCTAGTGTCCCGTCCTACTCGGGTGTCCAATTGTTGCGCTTTCATCATTTCGCCTACGGGGCTATCACCCTCTATGGCCTACCTTTCCAGAGTAGTTTGACTATGACTCCAGCGAAACGCGGCTTGGATCCCACGACCCCCCGATAAATCGGGGTTTAGGCTATTCCCATTTCGCTCGCCGCTACTAAGGGAATCGCGGTTGCTTTCTTTTCCTGCAGGTACTAAGATGTTTCAGTTCCCTGCGTACGGCTCAGACTTCCTATTTTATTCAGAAGAATGATATCCCGACATAACTCGGGATGGGTTTCCCCATTCGGAAATCCCCGGATCTAAGCTTGCTTACAGCTCCCCGAGGCATATCGCAGTTGGCCACGTCCTTCGTCCCTATCTAACTCCAAGGCATCCACCGATTGCACTTATTGCCTTACTTAATTTTCAATAAGATACTCTCTTACTTTAATACACTACTATATGTTTTGAAAAGAACAAAAAATACTGGTGGAGGATGACGGGTTCGAACCGACGACCTCCGCCGTGCAAGAGCGGCGCTCTCCCAACTGAGCTAATCCCCCAGCGAGAATATTGAGTATTGTGCTACCGCTCAGTAATGGTGGGCCTGGGTGGACTCGAACCACCGACCCCCGCCTTATCAGAGCGGTGCTCTGACCAACTGAGCTACAAGCCCTTTTCACATTTATAAAAGATAAGGGTGTATACATAAAGTTTCTCCTTAGAAAGGAGGTGATCCAGCCGCACCTTCCGGTACGGCTACCTTGTTACGACTTAGTCCCCCTCGCTGACCATACCTTCGTCGGCTGCTATCCTTACGGATTCGCTCACCAGCTTCGGGTACAATCAACTCGGTTGACTTGACGGGCGGTGTGTACAAACCCCGGGAACGTATTCACCGCGACCTGCTGATCCGCGATTACTAGCGATTCCAACTTCATGGAGTCGAGTTGCAGACTCCAATCCGAACTGAGGTCGGCTTTTTGAGATTAGCATGACATCGCTGTTTAGCGGCTCTTTGTACCGACCATTGTAGCACGTTTGTAGCCCTGGGCATAAGGACCATGATGACTTGACATCATCCCCACCTTCCTCCAAGTTGTCACCTTGGCAGTATTCTTAGAGTCCCCAACTTAATGATGGTAACTAAGAACAGGGGTTGCGCTCGTTGCGGGACTTAACCCAACATCTCACGACACGAGCTGACGACAGCCATGCAGCACCTGTCACCGAGTTCCCCCGAAGGGGCACAACCTGCTTTCACAGGTCTTCTCGGGAAGTCAAGCCCAGGTAAGGTTCTTCGCGTTGCATCGAATTGAACAACATGCTCCACCGCTTGTGCGGGGTCCCGTCAATTCCTTTGAGTTTCAATCTTGCGATCGTACTCCCCAGGCGGATCACTTAATGCGTTAACTTCGACACTGATGATTTTTTTTACTCACCAACATCTAGTGATCATCGTTTACTGTGTGGACTACCAGGGTATCTAATCCTGTTTGCTACCCACACCTTCGCTATTCAGCGTCAGTAACTGCCCAGAAGGCTGCCTTCGCTTTTGGTATTCTTCCTGATATCTGCGCATTCCACCGCTACTCCAGGAATTCTGCCTTCCTCTACAGTACTCTATCTAACCAGTATTACATGCAGGACCACAGTTGAGCCGTGGAATTTAACATATAACTTAATTAGCCGCCTACTAGCCCTTTACGCCTAGTAAATCCGGACAACGCTCGCTCCTTCCGTATTACCGCGGCTGCTGGCACGGAGTTAGCCGGAGCTTATTCCTATAATAATATCCGTCTCAATAAGCTATTAACCTAAAGAGCTTTTATCTCATAGAAAAGTGCTTTACATCCCGAAGGAATTAGTCGCACACACGGCGTCGCACTATCAGGGTTTCCCCCATTGTAGACTATTCTCGACTGCTGCCTCCCGTAGGAGTCTGGGCCGTATCTCAATCCCAGTGTGGCCGGTCACCCGTTAAGGTCGGCTACACATCATCGCCTTGGTAGGCCATTACCCTACCAACAAGCTAATATGACGCAGGCTCATCTCATAGCGGCAGCTTGTAAACAGAGGCCACCTTTGTTTCGAAAAACATATCCGGTATTACCCCCGGTTTCCCGGGGCTATCCCAGTCTATGAGGCAGATACCTACGCGTTACTCACCCGTTCGCCACTGTACTTTCCCCCGCAAGCGGGGAATTTCTCGTTCGACTTGCATGCCTAATCCACGCCGTCAGCGTTCGTCCTGAGCCAGGATCAAACTCTCCATTATTTGTGTTTTTAATTTACTATTTTTTGCGTAACTAATTGCTTAGTTGCTTACGAATATGTATACACCCTATGTGTTTTTAAAGAACGTGTTGCAGAGTCCACGACACGACAATTTTCGTGTCAAGCATTTTGTAATAAACAATATAATTTATTTATTATCGATGTCAATAACATATTTGATACTTCTCGCAAAGTGCCACTACTACACTATCTTCTCTCTGCCACCAATATATTTTCTCAATACTTCAGGGACAATTATCTCACCCTTCTTTGTTTGATTATTTTCTAAAAGAGCGATCATCGTTCGGGGTGTCGCAATCCCGGAACCATTCAAAGTGTGAACATAATGCACTTTCCCATCTTGGGATGAACGGAACCGAATTTGCGCTCGCCTGGATTGGAAGTCAATAAAATTCGAACATGAACTCACTTCCAGGTATTTTCCCAACCCGGCAGACCATACTTCAATGTCATAACACTTGTACGCTGCAAAGCTCAAATCACCGCTGCAAAGCTGCATAACACGATACGGCAAACCCAATTGTTGCAAAACTGCCTCAGCTTGAGACAGTATTTCCTGCAATGCTTCTTCAGAATTTTCGGGTTTCACGAACTGCACAAGCTCAACTTTATTGAACTGATGAACACGCTGCAAGCCCTTTGTGTCTTTTCCGTAAGAACCAGCCTCTCTTCGGAAGCATGGAGTGTATGTAGTATATTTAATAGGAAGCTGATCATCCTGCAAGATCTCATCCTGATGAAGATTTGTAAGAGGTACTTCGCCAGTCGGGATCAAGAACAGGTCATCATCATCAATATGATACATATCAAACTCAAGCTTTGGAAGCTGACCGGTCCCAGTCATAGTTTTCCGATTCGCAATAAAGGGAGGAAATATCTCTTTGTAACCATTCACTTCCCAATGGAAATCCAGCATAAAATTTATCAAAGCTCTTTCAAGCTGTGCTCCAATGCCTGTATAACATGGAAACCCACTGCCTGCTATCTTTGCTGCGCGCTGGAAATCAAGCAATCCCAATTTTTCTGCTAACTGCATGTGATCAAGAGGTTGAAAATCAAAGGTCGGTTTTTCGCCCCATTCTCGTATAAACTTATTATCCGAGTCATCAAATCCAATTGGGACTGATTCATCAAATATATTCGGAATTGCAAGCAGTTCCTTATCCAGAGCTTCACTAATTTTACTTATTTCCTGTTGAAGCGTTTTTGTTTCATCAGCGACTTTTCTCATCGCTGCAATCTGGTCATCGGCACTTTTTCCCTGCTTTTTCAATTGGGCGATCTCTTTCGATACCGCATTCTGAACCTTCCGCTTCTCTTCAAATTCAAAGAGAAACTGGCGGTGTTTATTGTCTAACTCAAGAACCTTATCGAGCTGTACGCTCTCACCCTTATTTTTGATACACTGGCGCACAAATTCGGGATCTTTTCTAATAAGTTTTATATCTAACATGTTACTAATTTTTCCTTTGGGCTACTTCTTCAGAAATCTTTATGATCTCGATATAATCATTGATCTTCAGACTCGCTCCGCCGATAAGTGCTCCATCAATATCCGATTTCTCAAGAAGCCCTTCACAGTTGGTGACTTTTACACTGCCACCATAAAGAATGCGTGTTTTCTTTGCAACGATTGTGTTAAAATGGGCAGATAACCAGTTTCTGATAAAAGCGTGAGCTTCTTGTGCAATCTCAGGAGTGGCTGTTTTACCTGTTCCAATTGCCCAGACAGGTTCATAAGCAATCACAATATGCTGCATATCCTTCTCATGAACATCCTGCAAGCCAATTGTGAGCTGAGTATCAAGAACCTGCTCTGTAAGCCCTTCATCTCTCTGGTCTTCTTTCTCACCAATACAGAATACAATATGCTTTCTGTGTTCTATCAGCGAGAGTATTTTCAGATTCGTTTCTTCATCGGTTTCATGGAAAATATGACGTCGTTCAGAATGACCAACTAATGTGTATTTGCACCCGATCGAGGTGAGCATCGGAGCTGATATCTCTCCTGTGAAAGCGCCAAAATCCTCAAAATAAACATTCTGAACACCAATATCAATATCATTCTCTCTTGTCTTTTCGAGAGCAGTCATGGTGTATAAATTTGGAGGAAAGATCAAGAGCTGATTCCTATGGGAAGAGCTTTTCTCCCAAGCTGAAAGCTCCTCAAAAAAAGTGATTGTTTCCTCGAGGGTTTTGTACATTTTCCAATTTCCGGAGATAATCATCCTACGCATAGTGATCCTTTGCATTCAAATTAAATAAAGTTATTATGATATTATTAATGAAAGCTTATTGATTATATTTACTGAGGTTTCGCAGGAGTGGAAATTACTTAAAAAAATCATATTTAACCTTTTATAATATATTCTTCGAAAGAGGAGTAAGAATTAAATTAATTTCTAAATCCTAATATCTAATGTCAAATAAAATGTAAAAATTTAAATGTCAAAGTAATTTATTCTTCCTTGATTTAATTACAATTGATGAGAAAATTAAATTTACCCCGTTAGATAATTTCATATATATCAGAAAGAATATCTAATAGCATAAATATCTAACAGGGTTAAGTTCATTAGCTTCTTTCCACAAAACTTTTGCTTCATCTTTTAATTGTGGAACTGCTTTTGAAATCATTCTCAACCAATGTTTTGATTCTTTAGACTCCTTTTTGCAAATGCCTATTTTATGTTCGAAATCTCTTTTTATTTGTTCACCCCGTTAGATATTCATCTTGTTTGATTTTTCACTATTGTCCACTGAAAAATTATCTAACGGGGTAAATTTGTCATTTGAAATTTCATTAGTCCCGATGCATCGGGAGTAATTAGTTATTCGGGTTTCACGTGAATGGAAATTACTTAAAAAAATCATATAAAACCTTTTATAATATCTACTGCTAAACTTGATTTATATCTATATTATTAATATATTATTGTTGCTTTTTAATAAAATCTATTTCTTCTTTTGCAAATTTCCCGAGTTGGGGATTGTTCACAATAAGTTCAAATTCTGAAATTGCCTTATCCCATTGCTCTTCCTCACGATATATCTTACCCATATAGTAATGTACCTGAGGATTATTCTGATCTATGCTCAGTACATCCCGCAGGTATTGTTTGGCTTTTTGATAATTTCCCTGATCATAATAGAGATGCCCCACGGTGAAAGCGATATCCTTATCATTTTTAAGCGCAAGAGAATTTTCAAAAGCAAGTATCGCTTTATCGATCTGTCCCATATTTTGGTAGAAAATACCTAGGTTTTTATATACTTTTCTTAGAATGTAATCAGCCGGTTCAGTGGCGATATAATCCTCGTATGCCTGTATCGCTTTGGGGGTTTCACCTGTCTTATGATAGAAGAGGGCGATCTTTTCCAGAAATTCAACTTTTTTCGGATCGAGCTCAAAGGCATCGGTATAATATATAATCGCATTTGGAAGGTCATTATTATCCTCATATATTGAGGCAATTTTTTTACTTATTTTGTATCTATCATAGTTTTCATCATAATCAAGAAGAACCTGAAGCTCCTGATCATCATCTCCCATTGCATCATAGATCGAGCTTAGAGAAATCACGATTTGATAATTGTCCGGCTCATATTGCTGACGAAGCTCATAATACTCAATTGCCTTTGGATATTGCTTTGTCATATAATACAGAACCGAAAGGTTCTTATATAATTCGCGAATGCGGTCGGTTTTTGGATTGGCTTCAGTATCGATCTTTTTGTATAGATCAAGAGACGTTACAAACTTATCTGTCGCGCCCTGATAATCTTTTTGAGTGTAGAGTTCGACACCTTCATTGTAGGCGGTTCCTGCATCATATTCTATTTGCTGGATATCTCTGTCTGTCATTTCCTGCGCAAAAAGAACTCCAGTTATTGCACAAGCTACTAAAGCTGTGATATAAAGCTTTTTCAACATAGTCAGAACTCCTTTATGTTTTGTTTTTTCATGCTCTTGGATGATAGAGGGAATGAACTTCTTTGAGATAATTCCTGTCAATATTTGTGTAAATTTGGGTGGTGCTGATGCTGCTGTGTCCCAGTAAAGTTTGCACGATCCTAAGATTCGCTCCGCCCTGCAGCAGATGAGTGGCAAAAGAATGTCGCAATGTATGTGGTGACACGTGACTCTTTATTCCTGCTTGATTAGCATATTTATTAACTATCTTCCAGCAGCCCATTCTGCTGAGTTTATTTCCGAATCTATTGAGAAACAAAATATTGCTCTGCTTATATTTCAGGAGCTTTTGACGGGCATTATCAATATAGTTTTTACAATAGTTCAGTGCTGTTTGCGAGATCGGCACATAGCGCTCTTTTCTTCCTTTTCCAAATAATCTCACGATCTTCTCATCAAGATAAAGATCGCCGATACGCAAGTCTATCATCTCTGAAATGCGCGCTCCGGTTGAATAGAGAAATTCCAGGATTGCCCGATCGCGAGTGCCGTATTCGTCTGTTCTTTCCACTGCATTGATGAGTGTATCTACTTCCTCTATCGAGAGAACATCCGGCAAAGATGCTGAAACTTTAGGTGAAGGGAACCGCTCAAAAATTGGCTCAGAGATTAGCTCTTCTATGTATAAAAATTTGTAAAAATTCGCAAGCGAGCTTCGCTTACGGGCAACAGTTTTATCTGATGCACCGTGCTTGTAGAGAAAATTCATAAAAGCGATCACATCATCGGAAATAATTTTTGTGAGATCATACCTGCTTTTTTCTTCTGCAAATTGCTTTATATCACGCTCATAGGCAAGAATTGAATTCTCACTTAAGCCCTTTTCAAACTGCAGGAAGAACTTGTATTTATTGATTAAGCTTATATCTTTTTGCGAAAATTCATGATCATTTCTCATATACATAATTTCGTACTAAGTTTACATAATGTCAAGATTGGGGAAAATTTTCAGGGAAATATATTTTCTATTTGACAAATAATGTTGGTTCACATCTTTTTGTCCTTAATAAGAATTTAAGATATGAATTATTTATGAAAAGAAAAAATAGAAGTCTCATTACTACAGAAATCTACACCCACATGTTCACAAAAAATCTTCAAAATATAATTTCGCTAGCTGATTATATTTTTTCAGATAAAGGAAAAATAAACGAATGATTTATTCGCATATAACCCCAATATGGTATGCTAAACGTAATATGTCGTTTAGGAAGTAGTTGTGTGTAATAAAGCGAACGAAATAGAATAAGACTAAACAATAATTTAAAAGGTAATATGATGAAAAAAAGCACTTTGATTTTTACAATCTTAATCTTAATGACAAGTGGATTAATTTATGGACAAGATTTCCGTAAAACAACTTGGGGTATGACAAAAGCACAAGTTAAACAAACTGAAACGAGTGAAATTCTTAAAGAAACTGATGATGTTCTCGCCTATCGAGCAGAATTAGCAGGCTACGAAAGTTTTGTAATTTACATTTTTGCAGGCGATAAACTAACAAGAGCAAAATATTCAATCATTGAAAAACATTCAAACAAAAATGATTACATTTCTGATTTCAACTCGATTAAAGAATTGTTACAAAAAAAATATGGCACACCGAAAGAAGATGAAAAAGTATGGAAGAATGATTTATATAAAGATGATTATTCACAGTGGGGTTTTGCTGTAAGTCTTGGTCATTTGACTTATTATTCATCTTGGGAAACTGATAGAACAAGTGTTTTTTATGTGTTATCAGGTGAAAATTATGATTTAGAAACTGTTATAGAATATTCCAGTAAAGAATTGAGTGCAGTTGAAGACAAAATGAGAGATGACAAAGCATTATCTAATTTCTCTCAAACAGGATTTAGAACAAGTGACTGGGGTGCTTCAATTACAGTTGTAAAAACAAATGAAAAACTAAAAGTGATAGATGAAAATAGCACATTATTAGCATATGAAACAACAATTTCAAGTATCAAAACAATCATAGGTTATCTGTTTACAGAAGGAAAATTAACAACAGGACGATATCTTGCAACAGAAGAACATTCAAATAAAAATGATTACATAAATGATTATAACACGTTAAAAGATTTATTGGAAAAGAAATACGGAAAACCCCAAAAAGATAAAAAATATGGAAAAATGACCTTTATCAAGATGATTATTCACAATGGGGATTTGCCGTGAGTTTAGGACATCTTTTATATTATTCAACTTGGGAAACGGAAAAATCTGAAATTACAATTATGTTATCGGGTGAGAATTATAAAACACAATTAATGATTGAATATGAAAGTGTCGAACTAAAAGAATTTAAAGAAAAAGCAAACGAAAAGAAAAAACTCAATGACTTTTAGTAAGAATTACTACACACAACAATGTATATAAAAAATTGCCGAAATAGCAGTAAAATAAAGCCTTGTAGCTCGCATCAACTTCATCGTAAATTGAAAGATTTGAGTTTCGAAATCGGCAACTTTTCATATACTGACCGTTATATGCCAGCTTAAAAAAAACGACAATGGAACTTAAAGATATTTTAATTTTAGTACTTGGACTTTTAGGTTGGTCTTGGGGAATAATTCAATTCATCATCGCTAGAAAGAATCAGAAAAAAGATAAAGCTCTTGAAAAAAGGTTTGAGGTTTATTCAGCATTCATGAATAAAGCAGATGAGATTAATCAAAATTTACGTACAGATCCTAAAATGATTTATGGCGTTGCCTCTGAGTTTTTTGACAGGATTATTTCTGGAGATGAAATTGAAAGTAATCAAGCATTAATGGATTTTAATGCGAAAATTATTGAGTTTTCTAAACGATCTGTTCAACCTACAATGATTCTTAATCAAGAACTGAATAAATTAAAATTAGTTTGCAGTGATGACCTACTACCAAAAATTGATGAGTATAAGAAAATTGCAAACGACTTTATGGATGAATTCTCTATCGTTCTCAATAAAATTTCCAATGAGAAAGATATTAATATCACGGCAAAAGAACTTGGAAATATCGGACATAGCGAAAGAAATGTAAAAATGCTTGATTTGTGGACCGACATAGAAAAAATGATGCGGAATGAAATTGGTTATTACAAAAATTGATAATATAAAAGCTGGCATATAACAGCACCTACCCGCAATTGCTTGCTTGACCGAAATTAAAAAACATAAATCGTAATTCTAAAATTAATAATTTAATATAACTTAGTCTTAGCATCGTCGTAACTGCTGGTAGCTGCATAACGTTAATCCGCTACAATCATGTAAGCCTGTCTATATTGGGATTAAAAAAAATTGTGGATATGCAAGGAATAAACACGAAAATATTGACACGTAAAACACTCAATCATAAAGATTTATTACGAATCAAAAAAAATACGAGGATGAGTATGTTTGAAAGATATTTATAAAAGTAGGAAAAATAGAATAAATACAAATTAATATATAATTTGCAATTTCTAAATTTAAGATCAATTATTTACTTAATTCACCTTATCATTAGATAAGGATTTCTTTTCCTCTTGAGGTAAAATATTAACTAACACTTTTCCAATTTTTTTAGCAGATGCCTATTTGATAATAAATTCACAATTTCTGATTTTTAACTTCTCGTTATACCTTGGGATTATTTCTATTTTGGAAATTAGTAATCTGCCGAATTTTTTATAAAAAAACACATTATTCTTCAAAAATTATATTGAATGAGTTATCAAAATTTTAAAAACAAAAAAGCAATAGCTTTCTTCATTCCATACTTTTTCTTGACTTATATTTTCATTGGAGTCTTTTTTTGGAAAAAATAATGATTGAAGGAAAAAATGCAACAAATTAAGCTATTCATGGTTCTTTTCATTCTTGCATTACTATTTCCAATTTTACTTTTTTCTCAACAAGAGAAACTAGTTTTTGATTATATCTTTTTACTAGATACATCAGGTTCAATGGTAGGACTTCCAGAAGGAAGTGGTAATCCTGTTATTTTCCCAAAGGTGAAAGAAGCGATAAGTGAGTTCTTTAATGATATCGAACCTGGTGCTAATATCTTCGTTTATCCATTTGATGAGGGAATTCATGATTCAAGGCGATTTGAGATAAAAAACAAAAGCGATATTGAAGCTGTGAAAAATTACCTTAATGAGTTGCCAGCCGAGGGTAGTTACACCTGGATTTATCGTTCTATGAAAGATGCAATCGATCGTATCATAAGTTTTAGAAAAGAAGGGCATGTGGTTATGATATTTCTCTATACTGATGGCCTGGATACTGACAATACAAATAAATTTGATATAAACGATATTTTAAAGTATTATAAACTAAAAAGAGGGGGGAAGGATTGGCTTTATTATTGCACTCTGGGAGTCAAATTGCCCGATGACCAAAAAAGACATTTGGAAGAAATTGATAGAGTAAAAGTAGTTGAGGCAGATACTGGCAAAGTTCCACCACCACTTTTGATCGAAGTAAAGCTACCTGTTATGAATTATAAAAATTTGCTAAAAACAGGTAGAGGCATCAAAACACAATTATTCAACATTCATAACAGAGATATATTACCAGCAGATCTGAAGATAAGTATACAACCGGAGTTTCCCGCCCTTCCAACCATGGGAGTTTTTGCTGAGGTTGAACCGACATCATTTGCTCTCCGGGAAAAAGTCGACATTGAACTTTCGTTCGTGAATATTGAAAATCTAGAAAAAGAAAAAAGATATAAGGGCACATATACTTTTATTACAAATAATGATTTGGTTTTTGTAGTTCCAGAGATAATAGATGTTGAATTCAGCTATGAGACTGAAAGGACTGTAACAGTATCTTTAGCTAATGGAGAAAAATTTCCTATCAATTTCGGCAAATTGAATATACATAAAGAAAAAACTCCAGAAAAAGAAAAGATATTGATTTTAAAATATAACACACAGGCTTTAGAAAAAGGAGGAAATTTAAGATTACATTGTACCCCATCGACGAATAATCCCTCTCTTCTAAGTTCTAACAATATTTCCATAAATAATGAAAAAAATGAGTATATAACAGTTTCACCCCCATTAACGAAAGTTCCATTCAAAGTAGTTGCCAATAAAGATTTAAAGTGCGGGAAATATAAAGGAACTTTAAATTTTGAAAGTGAGGATATGATAGTTATGGGCAAAGGCTTGAAAATGCAAAAAGAGGATGGTGTTAGTTGGTCATTTGTAATACCCAAAAAACCAGTTCCATTCTATGTTTGGCTAATTATTTTAGCCATTATTATCATTGTGGCATTTTTAATAATTAGACAAAAAGTTAAACCCCCCGTTATTTCTGATTTGAAACTGGATATTATAGAACCTGAGAGGAGCGAGATAGACCTCGCGGGAAAAACTGAGGTAAGATTTGGAAAAGATGGAGAATATTTCCAAGACGCTAATGCAAGCTTTACAATTCGTGCAATAAAAGATGAGCATAGGGTTTTTGTAGTACTTGATGTAACTGATGGGGAAGTTCTTATAAAGAAATCCGGTGAGCGTAATGTAAGTACAATTTTTGGACAAGAAAAAATATTTGACGGTGACACAATAAAATTTGGAAATTATAAGGCAAGAGTTTCCAGTTTTTCCCTTATTAGGGAATAATTTAATAAAAAAACCAGGAGGATATAATGGCTTATATGCTTAAAAAGACAGCAGTAATCGGGTTGGGTGGCACAGGCATGCATGCGGTGCTACATATGAAAAAGAAACTTTTAGAGACTTACGGTGAGATTCCACCAATGATGAAGTTTCTTGTAATAGATACTACTGATAAGGATCGTCTTGAGACAGAAGAAGTAGAGATAGAACTTGAACCAGGAGAATTCCTCAAAATAGAAGTGAGGAATCCTGGCAGCTTGATAAAAACAAATAGAGAGGTGAAGAGTTGGATTCCTGAAAAGGTTCCCAGGTTTGCTTTAACAAGTGGAGCAAAACAGGTAAGACCATTAGGAAGATTAGCTGTATTCGCTAATGCTGGTCCCATTGAGGCAAAGATAGATGGTTTAATAAGCAGTGTTCGTGATTTCAGGATTGAAAGGTATAGAAATAAATATGAAGTTTCATCTGGTAATATTATAGTGAACATAGTCTGCTCTCTTTCTGGAGGAACAGGCTCAGGAAGTCTTATAGATATATCTGCTCTTACACGGAAAAATTTGAATGACACAGATAAATTGATTGGCTATCTTTTGCTCCCAGATATATTTGTCGGCAAGCCAGCTACAGACAATGTAGAACCAAATGCTTTTGGTACAATTAAGGAGATAAACTACTTCTTTACTGAGGAAGGAAAATACAGATATCAACTCGGAGGAAGGGAAAGAAAAATAGAACACGGATTATTTAATGCTGTGTATTTGATAAATAATATGAACAGACAAGGAATAGAATATAGTGATCTAAAAGACTTGCAAGAGTTTCTTGGGATGGGAATGTTTCTTCAAAGTAGTGCAACTGGTAAAGGGGTTAGTGATATCATAGATAACTTAGAAGCTCAGTTAATAGGCAAAAAGTGGTGGGGCAAACCTACTGTATTCAGTAGTTTCGGAGTTAGTGAGCTTGTATATCCAGGAGATTGGTTTGCTGACTTTTACGCTAAAGGAATAGCATTAAGTATAATTCATAAAGTCTTCATAGGTGGCGATATCTCACATGTCAATGAGTTTACAGCCGACTTCATTCAGAGAGTAGGAATAAAAGAGCATGACGCAGATGATGTGATTGATAGCATTTTAGCACCAGGAGATTTTAAAAAGTTTCCATTGCCCCCAGATTTTAAGAAGGAGACAGTAGGTCCAACAATTGGAAGACGAGAAGTACATCTGAACGATGTTCAAAGATATATAGGCGAGACCGCAAAAGAGAATCTTGTTAAGTTTAAGGATGAGAAGCTAAAAGCTCTAAATGACGAACTTACTAATCGCCTATCCACCCCTCATGGTCTTGAGTTTTCAAAGAACTTTCTTCATTCTCTTGTGGGTACACTTACAGAATTTAAGAAGGAAATGAGCCAGGAGAGAGATGAAAATGCAAAATTAAAAGAAGATATGAAATCCAGGTATAGTCTTGCAAAATCAGAAGCAGAGAAGGCTTCTAAAGCACTATTTGGAACAAAGGCTAAAATTGAGGGTGCACTAAAAAAATATAAACAATTAGTAGACAGAGAATCTGGGCTAATTCTTGAGATAGAGCGAAGAGAAAGGGCTATTGAATTCTTTGCTTATATTATAGACGAGGCAAACAAATGGATTGAGAAACTTAATGCTTTTTCCAGTTATTGCGATACGCTTACACAGGAACTTAATGAGGATATTCAACGCAAGAAATTCGAAAAAAAAGATATTAAACCTTTTGTTCTGGAGTTAAAACCCGCGAATCTGAAAAAGGAAATACCACCTGTTGAGGCACACGACTTTATAAAATGGCTAAAAGATGATAGAAAATTGGATTTTCTAAAACTGGCAGAAATGAGAATAGGCGAAGTAAAGGATACTCTTTTAGAATATGGTTATTCACAAGAAAAAGTGAAAGAAATAAAGGAGAAAAGAATAGATGATATATTGAAGGAACTTCCTAAAGATAAAAAGATGGAATATATAGGACTTCTGGATAAAATGGCTTCACCTCTCTGGCAATACGATCAGGGTTTGGTTGCAGTGGATAAAAAGACCGAGAACATATACCTCTTTGGTGTAGAAAATCCAAATGACACCGTCTTTGTCCCTGAGGAAATACATACAGCAATAGCTTCACCTTATGAGCCTTCTATTATTGGAACTGGGGATCCAGAGAGAGTAATATGCTTCAAGGTTGAGGCTGCTGTGCCTGCATTTGTGGTAAGTAATATGCCAAGATACAGAGAGAAGTATATGAACCCAGAGAGACCATTTTGCTATCACATTCATAAAGATTGGGAGAAAGAACTTCCTGCACTCTTCCCTGGAACAGAGGAGGAAGAAGCAAGAAAATATTGGTCTCTTGGTCTTGCAGAGCCATTTAACCTTATATCGAAAACGGGACAATATTATTACCTTAAGTCTGAGAGAAGAGGGAAAAAGCTAGAGGATTACAAAGTTAAATTGGCACAAGGAAGGGCAGAAGCTATGAAGACATTCCTTGACGATACAGAATTTGTTGATGAAGCAATAGAAAATATTGATAAAATAATTAAGAAGTTAGGTAATGAAAAAGTCGCGGAAAGCCTGAGAGATTATGGAGATGAGTTAGAGAAAACGGCAAAAAAATATGGTAAAGAGATTCGTAACCAGATAGAACTGGAACTCAATGATATTGAGAACTTCATAAATTCTATCCTTGAGCTTTAAGTTTTAACTAGAGCATAAAGTCCTAATGTTATGCAGCGATAGACTTTATTCTGCTTTTTAACAGAGTTTTTGATAACAATAGGAGATTCTTATGAAACAGAAATTTAAACCAGTAGTCCTTCTTGGATTAGGCAAGTATGGTTCAGAGATTGCTAAAGGCGTGTATACTGTTCTGAGTGAGAAACAGAAGGACCTGACAAAGGTTATATCTTGCCTTACATTTGAAGAAAATGGTGAGTATCGGGACATTAAGGAAAGTGAATTTTCTCTTAAATGTGAGGGATTGAAACTAAAACTTTCGCTTGAAAATTTTCCTCTAAATTTTCAAACACTGCTGAATTATGAAAAGAAAATTGAGGACATACTCGCGGATAAGATAGAAAATATACGGAGAAGGGAAATCATTATTGAACTTCAGGAGAAAGGATATGAAATAGACGAAACGATGGGATTATTTATTATCTCTACGCTATTTGACTCTATAGGCTCAACAGCAATTATACCCTTTCTCGGCTTTATTCAATATATTCTTACTGGTAGACTCAGAGGTACAATAATAGAAACAAATCTCCTGGGCTTCTTCCCTGATCTCTTTGATGAATACAAAAAGAACGAACTGGCTTATAGCAGAAGTTATGCCTGTTTACAGGAACTGGATTTTATAGCCGACCATCCCAAACTTATTTCATCTGAGGAGCAAGTCCCATTCGGTTTTACTTATCTCTTTACAGGAAAGAATGAAGAAGCTGTTGAAATTGGTTCTTATAAAGACCTGATCCCTATGCTCAGCGAGGTTTTTATATCACTTCTCACAGGTGAAATAGCCTCTGATGTCAGCTTCTCTTCCGTGCTTTCGAGGCGAATCGACAGTAAGGCTACAAGATATAACTCTTTCGGACTTGCTAAACTTGTCTTTCCTATTGATAAAATAATGAAAGGATTTTCAAATTATTTAAGTTTCATTATCTTTGGATCAGAAGGTGTAATAACTCCCAAAACATTTGAGAAAGGATACATTGGTGCAGATGTAAAGGAATTCTTGCTTGAAAATAAGTTCGACAGAATATCTGAGGAACTAGAACTGGACACTGAAGGAAAAACAATTTGGGTTGATTTCAAATATAAAGGGACAATAAATGAAAATATAGTAATGGAGAATTTTATAAATGATATGGAAGAGGAAACAGGAAATTTTGATAAAGTTGAAGTTACAGCGATGAATCGTAAACTCTCGCTAAGGAGAGAACAACTATCTGGTGAAAAGACGAAAAAATTACTTAGTGCTATAAAGACAGGGATAGATTCCAAAGAGAACGGTATCTTTTATAGCAAAGCATTTCTTGATGTGCTTCAGAATCAAAAATCTCCTTATACAAAGGGAGATATTGTTGAGAAGGCGTTTACTTTAGATCTGATTGAAAAAGAGGTAAAAGCCTTTTTTGATGAGGCATTTGGGATAAACAGAGAGGGACTGGGTAAATTAAAACGGGATATAGATGATAAGACATCGCTTCTTGTGAAATCTAAAAAAGAATTAAGAAAAAAGGAGACAAAAGGCGAAGAAAGAGTGAAAGAAGATTTGCAAGAGACGGGGAATTTAGCTATAGAAAAGGACTCTCTGGCACCAAAGAAAAAGCAAGTAGACAAAGGTTTAAAAAAGAGAGTAGGGGTGTTAGAGACAGAAATTGAGGACATAAAAGAGCAATATAGCGAACTAGAAGATGAGATAGCAGATTTTGATTTCAAGATTGCCGACCCCTCCGAAAGACGCAAATTACTTGGCGATATAGAGGAAAAGACAGAAGAAGAAATAGAAAAAGTAAGAACGGATCTCCATGAAATAGATAAAAGATACAGAGAGGAGAAGCACAAACTTGACGAACTCTACGAGGAAAGAAAGAGGATTGTCAGGAAATTGCTTATAATTTCCCCTGTTGCTGGGACAGCAGTATTTTTGATTATCCTTTTTATTTATGCTATATCGAGGACTCCAAATCCCTCATTGTTAACAGTGCTCAAAATTGGTGGAAAGATATACCCATTTGGACTTGTTGGTTATGGTATCTGGGGATTCTTGAAATACTGGAATGGCATAAGAAGAAAAATACAGGAAGCAATATTGAGGGTTACATCTTTGAAAAATGAGAAGATAAATCTTATACTCAGGTATCAGGAACTCTATAACCGGATTTTCAAAACCAGATTTAAACATTCTTTGCATGGAGGATTCCACGAATGGATTATAAAATACAAAGAGTTTGTGAGAAAAACAGAGAATCAACTGCAAACTTTTATAGATAAGATTGTGCAGAGTTCGAAAGAGAGAAAAAAGGACTGGGAAAACATTACTTTTCCGAGCACATTATTTGTTCGGAGTGTAGTAACAAAGAAAGATTTAGATAGGTTTATTGAGAAAAATGCAAGAATTTCCCTTGAAACAGAGAGATTCTTTAAAGAAAAGTCTCTATCAAAATATTTTGATGAATTCAGGGAAATTGGTAATCTTAATAGTCTGTTTTCAGAATTTGATGATTTCTCAGAAGAGATATTTAGTCCTGTGTATGAAGAATCCATAGAAGAATTTTTGAAAGGAGAAGAGCAAGAAGGTAGGATAAACACCATTGAAAAATTTATCAATCAATATGACTCTGCAAAAGCATTTATTCTTTTAGATGTGGAAAAAGGAATGGATGTCTCGCAGCTATTGACCTATGTTGGGGTTGATAATCCTGAAACGTCTTATGTAAAAGAAATATTGAGAAAACAGGGATATTCAAATATTCAACCTTATAGTATCAGAAATAAATATGAAATCACCATCTCTAAATTGAAGGTAGGATTCCCTGCATTTCACATTGCCCTGATCAAATATGGAAAGAAACTTATTTCAAAGATTAAGGATAGAGAGAAGCTATATATAAATCCGGAATGGGAAACAGAAGATTTGTTTCCATCTGTTTATACACTTGGAGATGAAGAAGATGAAATGAGGATAACTGCCTGTTTGGGAAGAGCATTTGGTTTGATAGAAGAAAAAGAAAAGAAATTCTATTTCGAAAATAAAGAAATAGGACGATCATATCAGGAAATAGTTGAGTTCATTAAAAGTTTTAAAGGAAGCAGTATCAGAAACAAATTATCAAATCTTATTGAAGAAGAAAAACAAAAGGAAGATGCAATTGATCGACTTTTTGCCTATAAAAATAGTAAAAAGTTAGATGAAATTGATACAAGAATAATTGAGAGTGTATTGGATGAATTAAATCCTTTAGCATAAATTTTCTATATTTATAGTTTGCTAATTAAATAATCATATTTCCTTATAATATTAACAATATTAACACATTTTTTATTAAAGGGAAAAAAGATAAAGAAAACGAACTCCTGAAAAAAGACCTGGAAATTGCCAAACTCTATAAGTTGAGATTCGTTTTTCTACTGTTTGGTTCTATCCTTGCCCTTGCAGTTGTGATAACATTTTTTATTCTACGTGTTCGTATCAATCATCGTCTGCGGATCACAAACAAGGATATTGCTATATCAAAAGAAAATACCGAACATATCCGAAAACAGCTTGCACTGATAAATACTATGCTCCGTCATGATCTTGCGAATAATTTCATCGTCATCAAAGCTGCGCTTCAGTTGTATAATGAAGGGAAAGATGAAAAAATGCTCACAGAAGCTGATATCAAATGCGATAATGGGCTCAAACTTATCAATTATATGAGGGAGCTTGAATTCAGCAGCAGAAAAGAAATACCCTTGAAACCAATCGATCTAAAACTCGTAGTTGACAAACTCACCCAAGAATTTTCAGGTATGAACATCCAACTTCATGGTAACTGCAAAGTGTATGCTGATGAAGCTTTTGAATCGGTTATTCATAATATTATTGAGAATGCGAAATTGCATGGCAAAGCAAAGAATATCACTATTACTTTTGATGAATTTTCTGATTTTACTGAAATTAAAATCCTTAATGATGGCACAAAAATACCTGAAGACATTCACGAACGTATATTTGAGAAACAGTTTACACAAGGCGAAGCCGGACATACCGGCATGGGGCTCTTTCTCGTCAGGCAAAACATCAACAGAAATGGCGGCTCGATATATTTGGAAGATAATGATAAACCGGGTGTGACTTTTGTAATAAATTTGAAGAAAGCATAATTCGACACACAATTCTCAGTGGTATTTTGGGATTATTCTATAGCTCGATATAAAACCAATTTATATGGTACTGGACTTCACCGGCAGCGCGCTGAGGTGGAGTTCAGAACCGACTTTTTAATTATTTGTTTGAGCACTGAACTCCATGCTCCGTGGCTGAGCTATGAAGTCCAGCTCGCACATAATTTTTTTTCTTCATCTGCGAAAATCAGTCCAACCTGCGTGGATATGCGTTCTATTTATCAGAAAAAATACTGGATTCCCGATGGGGCTCGGGAATGACGGCTGCTTTTTGTGGAATTGACATGTTCTCATCACGGAGAAAATGAAGGGTAAATTATCAATCAGGAATTTTAACTTTACGAATGGAAGACAACTTTCGCAAAGCCGCCTGCGAATGGTTGTAAGATCTTCTCAATGGTTCAAAAACTTAAATAATCCAGTCAAAAAAACGCTGTCATCACTCCGCCAGCTGGCGGATACGCCCCGACAAGACGGATAGGCAGGTTAGAGGAGAATTTTTTTAGAATAACATTCATATCAATACAATAAAAAATGTGTCACCGCATTCAGGAATCAAAAAAGACTTGTGGACTGGACTTCACAGTTCCGAGCAACGGAACGTGGAGTTCAGAACACAATTAACTTATAACAAGCTCTTCGACTTGTGACAAGGTAATTTTTCAGGAGATGTGAATGTATAATTCCTTAAAACTTGACATTCAGAGAACCTCCAAAAAGCGTCTTGAGCAAAGCAATAGGAGTCATCCATGGAAAGCTATGAAGAACAGCGATTCTTTCTTAATTGCGATCTCGGTTCAATGCAAAACATTAAGACCGATCAGCAAAAGAAGCTCCCCCAACCTCCCCTGGAAAAACCCATTGCAAATCCCGAAAATCTTATCGATCTCCCTGTTCCAGAAGATCTTGTGAACCCGGGAAAGGACCTTTATGACATCATAAATCAACGCCGCTCACGACGAAAATATACCGCTGAAGCCATAGATTTAGAACACCTTTCTTTTTTGCTCTGGTGCACTCAGGGAGTAAAAAAAGTATTTGATAGAAGTGGTAACAAAGTGAGCTTCCGAACCGTACCTTCTGCAGGAGCTCGTCATCCTCTTGAGACCTATTTGTGTGTTCTTCATGTAGAGGGGCTGGAGCAGGGCATCTATCGTTACTGTCCGCTGGAACACCAGCTCGAATTCCTTCATGCTGTTGATGATCTTCCCAATAAAACAGTAGATGCCTGTCTTGAGCAGGAATTCGTAGGTGATAGCTCGGTCGTTTTTTTCTGGACAGCTATCCCCTATCGCTGCGAATGGCGCTATGCATTTATGGCAGCGAAACTCATCCTCCTCGATGCAGGGCATGTGTGCCAGAATCTTTATCTTGCTGCGGAAGCTCTGAGTTTGGGAGTGTGTGGAATTGCCGCCTATGCTCAAGAAAAATCTAATTATCTTCTTAAAGTTGACGGCGAAGATGAAATGGTTGTGTATATTGCTTCAGTCGGAAAATTATAGAACGAGGTGTTCATGAAAAATTGTATCTTTTTCATAACAAAACATGGTAGCACAGAAAATCCTGCACTCTTGCTTAAAGAAAAAACTCAATGCAGAAACCGATATCATAAACCTAAAAAATGTTAAAAAACCCAATATTTCTGACTATGATACTGTAATATTAGGCGCATCAATTTATATGGGCAAAAGCAGAGAGCAAATCCGAGATCATGAATGATGCGATCGAGAAAATGGCATACCAGACCAATGAGTTATAGGCAGATTTCATCTTAATTAGAATTCTTGCAGAAAGGTATTAATGATCCAACCAAACTATGAAAATGGCAGTATTATCAATCTTGTCAGCAGCGTCACTCAGTCAATGGGGAATAATTCAATTCATCATAAACCGCTCCCTTTTGTCGAGAGTGATCTTATTTCGAGTAAAAAAAATGTGGTGTTCATCGTCCTCGATGGGCTGGGATATAACTTCCTCAAGGAGCAGGGAAATTCCTTTTTTACCAAGCATCTTGCAGGAAATTGCACTTCGGTTTTTCCGTCAACAACTGCAACAGCGATCACATCCTTCTTGACAGGTATGTCACCTGCACAGCACGCGGTGACCGGGTGGTTTGTCTATCTAAAAGAGCTTGGAACAATTTCTGCAATCCTCCCTTTCAAGCCGAGATACGGCGGAGAAGTTTTTAGCAAAAGCAATGTATATGCAAAAGATATTTTCAAACAAAGCACTATTTTCGAGAATCTCACTCGCAAATCCTACATGCTTTCAAATGATTATATTATAAATTCGGATTATACGAAGTTCTACAGCAAGGGATCTACCAGCGTCGCCTATCAAAAGGAAAATATTGAAAACTTTGTTATGAATCTCATGACCCTTGTGCAGGATATTCCTGAAGAGAAATTTATCTACGCATACTGGCCTACTTTTGATACACTTGCTCATAAGAACGGTATTCATTCATCGAGCTGCAGAACCCACTTTAAAGAACTTGCAAAAGCGCTGGAAAATTTTGTGTATGCGATCATCAATACCGACAGTTTGGTTATCATCACGGCAGATCACGGTCTTATTGATAGTGAAAAAGAAACGCATATTGATATTGAACAACATCCAAAACTCAAAGAGACACTGGTAATGCCTCTATCCGGCGACCCACGTGCTGCTTACTGTTATGTAAAACAAGGTATGGCAGACCTCTTCGAGGGGTATGTGAAAGAAAATCTTTCAGACGTATGCTCTCTTTATAAAAGTTCTGAACTCGTTGAAAACCATTTCTATGGATTGGATGAGCCCGATCCAAGATTGTGGGACAGAATTGGTGATCATGTGCTGATCCCAAAAGAAAATTATGTCATAAAAGATAAAGTATTAGGTGAAAGTCCTCACTGGCACACCGGTCATCATGGCGGCTTGAGTGAGGACGAGATGTATGTTCCTGTCATAATTATAGAAGCTTAAAATCAATAACCAAATAACATGGAGGACATGTGAAAATGGGCTTTTTATTCAGCAGCTTTTTTTGGGGATCAGTTATAATCCTCTTCGGATTGAGCATTATCCTCAATGCGGTATTCAACATTAAAATTCCAGTATTCTCAATAATTATTGCCTTGGTCTTTATATACCTAGGGCTAAAAATACTCTTTGGCTCCTTTGGCATCAAAACTTCACAAAACACAGTGGTATTTTCTTCGAGCGATATGAAAAGCACGAACAAGAATGAAGAATACAATATCATTTTCGGAAAGGGCACAATTGATCTATCAGAGATTGAGCTTGATGATGAGTTTCTGGATTTTGAGGTAAATGTTGTGTTTGGGAAAGGCGATGTGATGATCGATCCCGCTAAACCTTTTATTATCAAAGTTTCCTCTGTCTTTTCTAGTGCTCATTTACCAGATAGAAATGTGGCAGCAATCGGTAACAATTCCTATATTTCCCCTGGTTATGTGAAAGGACAGAAATATATCTCCGTACACGCGGATGTAGTCTTTGGAGAACTAAATATCATTGAACTGAAAAGCACGAAAGAATAGAAATTTTTCTAAGATCCGACTTAATTCATCATAGAAAAGAATATTCAGAAAGAGGTCATTTTAAGATATTTCATGATCTCCTAATCTACATTTCTGAATTTTACTGAAAAAGACAACCTTTTATTTGACATATAATCCCATTACCAAATTTTTGCTTTCCCAATACATGTAAATATGGAGGCATCAATGCTTTCTTTTAAAAATTCCGATGAGGTAAAACGCTTCATCAAAGATAAAGAATTGAATTTTGTATCCTTTTATGTGCCGGATATTGAAGGACGGCTTCGAAATGTAACCATACCTGCAAACAATTTCACAGAAAAACTGTTGCAGAACGGCATCGGTTTTGATGCATCCAATTTTGGGTTTGCCCATGTAGAAAGCTCGGATATGATATTCAAGCCAGATATGAACAGTGCATTCACCGATCCTGTGGAGCCCGAATTAAAAATATTATATTTTTTCTGTGATGTATTTGATGCCCAAACAGGTGAGAGCTTTTCTCAGGACCTGCGGCATATAATTCAAAAAGCACTTAATACCTTAAGAGAAGAAGGCATAGCTGATGAAGTGCAGGTGTTGATCGAATTGGAATTCAACATTATTGATGAACTTTTCAGCATTATGAGCACCCGTGAGGTGTCTTATAGATTGGAAAGCAGTGAAATGGCAAGCCCTCCTTCAGGTGAGGAAATCTACCGTCTTGCACCAAATCGCGGCTATCATCGTTCAGAGCCGAACGATCATTTTTTTAAGATCCGCAATGAGATCGTTCTTGCACTGCAGGAGGTTGGCATCGGAGTGAAATATCATCACCATGAAGTGGGCACATCTCAGGCAGAGATCGAGTTCAAATTCGGACCTGTCGAAAAAGCAACTGATGCCACAGTGCTGGCAAAGAATATTAGCCATAGGATTGCTAAAAAACACGGCAAGGTCATCTCTTTCCTGCCGAAGATCATTCCCGGAGAAGCAGGCAACGGCATGCACATCCACATGTTCCTGAAAAAGGACGGTAAAAATATCTTTAATGATCCAAATGGTTTATATAAATTAAGTAAAACCGCACTGTATTTCATCGGTGGAATTCTGAATCATTCCGCATCTCTGTCTGCTCTTACTAATCCAACCTCAAATTCCTACCGCCGTTTGATCGCCGGGCTTGAAGCGCCTTCAAAAGCTGTATTTGCAGAAGGCAACCGCTCAGCAGCAATAAGAATTCCAGCTTACGTAAAAGATCCCGAAGAACGCAGATTCGAGTTCCGTCCAACCGATGCGACATGTAATCCCTACCTTGCTTTTGCTGCATTGATAATGGCCGGCATCGATGGTGTGCGAAACAAGATCGATCCAATTGAAAAAGGATTTGGACCACTCGAATCAAATCTATATAAACTGTCAGCAGAAGAATTGAAAAAAATTCCTTCATTCCCGGACACTCTTGAATTCGCTCTGCACAACTTAAGGATTGATAATGAATATCTTACTTATGGCAATGTTCTTCCGACCGATCTTTTGATGAAATGGATACGAATCAAGAGGAAAGACCTCGACGAAATGCGCAGAATCCCACATCCTTGGGAAATTGCCCGGTATTATGACCTGTAATTATTAGTTTTATAATATTAAATGGGCTCAGATTTATACAAAATAAAAAGAAAATCCTTACGATTATCGGGATATGATTATTCCAGTGTTGGAGTATATTTTATAACTATATGTACACTTTCAAGGAAAGCTTCTTTTGGTTCTATAGTAAGTAATAAAATGATTTTATCTCCTATTGGAAAAATTGCTCGCAGTTTTTGGAGTGAGATTCCGAATCATTTTAAGAATACACAACTGGATCTCTTTATAATAATACCAAATCATATTCATGGTTTGATCAAAATTCATTCTTCCGATGACGATGTAGCGGCTGAACATGTTCAGCCCAGAAATGCTTTCCAACATATTACAAAAGGTTCAATTGGTTCAATTATCAGACAGTATAAAGCATCTGTCACAAGATGGTGTAATCAGCACAGTTATAATAATTTTCGTTGGCAACGAAATTATTATGAACGAATCGTAAGAAATGAAAAAGAACTTAATAAAATAAGAGAATATATTATCTCCAATCCTTTGAAATGGCGGTTTGATAGAGATAATGTAGTATCAATTAATTTCAACAAGGATTTAGATGAATATTACAAAGACATTTATGAACATAAAACTTTTTAGGTTCAACATGTTGAACCGCTACTGTACAAAAATAAATTTATAATTTAGGGAGTATATTTATGCATGAATGGGCACTGGCTGATGCGGTTATTACCACTGCAAAAAAAGTCGCACAAAAAGAAAATCTACAGAAAGTTACCGAGATCGTTGTAAAAATTGGTGAGCTGCAGACCATTTCGAGAGAAATTTTTGATACTGTGCTGCAGGAGGTTCTGAAAGATGCACCTGGTCTTTTTGATGAAGTAGTCTGTAAACTTGAGATCGAACCGGCAGGTTTCAAATGCAGAAACTGCTCGCACGAATGGCTTTTCAGTGAAGTCAAAAAAGAGCTTGATGATGATGAAACAGAATCAATACATTTTATTCCTGAAACTGCACACGTGTTCCTCAAATGTCCAATTTGCAAAAGTCCCGATTTTGAAATCGTGAAAGGGCGAGGCATCTGGGTGGATTCGATTGAGGGAGAGAAATGATATGAACCACGAAAGACACGAAAAACACAAAAAATTAATTTTCAAAGAAAAAAGTTATGCACTCCAGGGAGCTATTTTTGAAGTATATAAAAAAATGGGAATCGGCTTAAAATTGGCTCTATTAGTAAATTTTTCATCTTATCTACAAGTAAACACTGAAAGATTTTTGTTATGAAGCTAGGAAAAAAGAAAAAATGAATCTCCATCATTTTTTTTGTGAATTTCGTGCTTTTCGTGGTAAAAAAAATATTGATAGGCAGGAGAAATAATGGACCCTCGAATAAATGTTGTGGAAAAACGCCTTGAAAAAGTAGGCAAAATCATTGCAGTTGCAGGGGGAAAAGGCGGAATCGGCAAAAGCACAATTGCAACATTGCTTGCACTTGTTCTCGCAGACTCAAATCAGAAAGTAGGACTTCTTGACCTTGATTTCACCGGTGCTTCGACTCATACTATCCTCGGCATCAATGACTTTCATTTTCCTGATGAAAACGAAGGTATCATACCTCCAAAATATCATGGAATATCCTACATAACAATTGCAAATTTCACGCAAGATCACGCCACACCATTGCGCGGTCTGGACATTACGAATGCAATCTTGGAACTCCTTGCCATCACAAGATGGGATGAGCTTGACTACCTGATCATTGACATGCCCCCAGGCATCAACGATACGACACTTGATATTATACGACTTATCAAAAAGGTAGAATTTTGCATTGTCACTACTCCTTCGAAGATTACAACAAAGGTGGTAAAAAAATCTCTTGAATTACTGGATGATATGGACATTCCAATTCTTGGTGTGATTGAAAACATGACCTTCCCTGCGACACCCTTTGCAAAAGAGGTTTTTGAGAAACGCTATCTCGGCACAATACCTTTTGATGAAACTTACGAAAAAGCAATTGGCGATAAAGATAAACTTCTTGAGACCACTCTTGCAAAAACATTGCGCAATTTTACTGCGCTCTGTGATAAAATGTGTTGATTGATTTCATTCATATAAAACAAGTTCATATTTGAAAATTGTTTATTTTTAATAGGAAGGTTTAGATCAGGTTCATCGATTACAGGGAGTCAAAGCACTCCCTATTTTAATATATTTTGACAGTTTTTTTCGTTTTCTAAGGATTGAATTAGTTTATTAGTATATTTAATGCAAATCATTGAAAGGAAAAAGTTCAAGAAAAAATGTCTGATCAAAACGAGATGATGCCGTTAATTGATCTCAATAAGATCGATTCCGAAAAAAAAGCCGAAACGGCAGTCGAAGAACTTCGCAAGGCACTTCGACATCATAATTATCGCTATTATGTGCTCGATGATCCTGTTATCTCTGATGCTGAATATGACGAGCTTATGCAAAAGCTTCAAACTCTTGAGCAGAGATATCCTGAACTGCAGGATCCAAATTCCCCTACCCAGCGAGTAAGCGGTGAGGTTAAAGAAGAACTCGGAACTGTCATTCATCCGCAGCCAATGCTCAGTTTGAAAGCAGTGTATAACAACAGCGAGGTGCTTAACTTTGATGAAACCTGCAAGAAATCTCTTAATGAAAAAAATGTCGAATACGTTGCAGAACCCAAATATGACGGACTTTCTATAGAGCTTATCTATGAAAATGGAAACCTTACAACTGCTGCAACACGCGGTGACGGATATACGGGTGAAGATGTACTCAGCAATGTAAAAACGATCAGAGAAATACCTTTGCAATTGAGGATTGGAAATATTGTAATCCCATCAAAAATCGCAATCCGCGGTGAAGTGTATATTCGCAAAGACGAATTCAATGTGCTTAATAAGCAGCGGAAAAAAGAAGGAGAAGACCAGTTTGCAAATCCTCGAAATGCTGCTGCCGGCTCACTTCGTCAACTTGACTCAAAGATCACTGCGAAACGACCGCTTCACATATTCCTTTATGAGATTTTACAATGCGAGGATCCCAGTTTTGAAACCCATTGGGATGAGCTTCTAGCATTCAAAGAATGGGGCTTGAAAGTAAACCTTCAGGAATCACGAAAGTGCAAAAATATTGCTGAAGCTCATAATTATTATATTGAAATGACTGAAAAACGAGATGACCTTCCCTATGAAATTGATGGCGTTGTATTTAAGATCAATGTCCTTGCAGACAGAGAAAAACTTGGCTTCCGTCAACGAGATCCACGCTGGGCAATTGCGTATAAATTTAAACCCCGTCAAGGAACTACTATGCTGGAGGATATCATTGTACAGGTCGGCAGGACAGGCAGACTCACTCCTGTTGCAATTCTCAAACCGGTTCGCATTGGAGGTGTGGAAGTGAGTAGAGCGTCGCTTCACAATCAGAGCGAGATCGAAAGAAAAGACATTCGTATCGGTGATACAGTTCTCGTCGAGCGAGCAGGCGATGTTATCCCTTACGTGGTCAAACCGATAAAAGACAACCGTGATGATTCTGAAAAGCAATTTATTATGCCTGAGAATTGTCCCATATGCCACAGCAAAGTGATCATGAGCGAGGACAAAAAATCTGCCCATTGTACCAATATAAACTGCCCTGCACAAGTGAGAGAACGCATTATCCATTTTACCCAAAAATCAGCGATGAATATTCAAGGATTGGGCGGCAAAAAAGTGCGCCAACTTATGGATGCACACATTATCACTAGCATCTCTTCGATCTTTGAATTGAAAAAGGATGAAGTCAAAAACCTCGAAAGATTTGGTGAAAGATCGGCACAAAATTTGATTGATGAGATTGAAAAAAGCAAAAATCAAACATTGCCGAGATTTCTGTTTGCTCTTGGCATTCCACTTGTGGGAGAGCATATTGCCCGAGTGCTCGCAGAAAACTATCAAACACTCTTTTACATAAAGACTGCTTTGAAGGACGAACTCCTTTCTATATATGAGATCGGTCCGGAAGTTGCGGAAAGCATTACTACATTTTTCTCTCAGAACGAAAATCTTCTGCAATTAGAGAAGCTCAAAGAAGCAGGACTCACTCTTGAAAATCCTGTATATAAAATCAGTGAGAAGAAGCTCCCTCTTGATGGTCTCAAATTTGTATTTACCGGAACGCTTCATGAATGGACACGCAGCGAAGCTCAAAAGATGGTTGAAGATTTGGGTGCCAAGTCAACTTCGAGTGTGAGCAAGGAAACCGACTATGTAGTTGTAGGTGAAAATCCCGGCTCAAAAGTTGATAAAGCACGAAAAAATAATGTCACTATATTAGATGAAGAAGAATTTAAGACGTTTATTCAGCAAAGAAAATAGGAATAAATAATGAATGCAACCCCAGCAACAGCAATAATGATAAAACAGAAAAAAATTGTCTCTGCCTTTTTATCAAACGATTGCGCCTCGATTGAAAACGCAAAATCGCTCGACGAGCTTGGTCTTCGAGAATCACTTATTTTCAAAAACCTAGAATTAAAAGGTGTTTTTGTTAAATGTTCCGGTGGCAAGTACTATTTAGATCAGAAAATTTGGAATCAGCTCAGAAAAACAAAATTGATCTTCCTTGCAGCAGCTATTGTGGTAGCGGTAACTCTGGTTTTATTAAATGTGTTATAATTTTTTAATTTAGGAGTTTTTAATGAAAAGAGCACAACGCCGAATCGCAGAAGGCATCCTTTTCACAGATATGTATCAGCTTACTATGGCTCAGATGTTTTACAGACATGGCATACATGAGAAAACCGTTCAGTTCGATCATTTTTATCGAGCCAATCCTGACTATGGAAAGCATGAAGCCGGGTTTTGTATCAATGCGGGACTGGAATGGTTGCTGGATTGGATGAAAGATGCCCGATTTCGGGAAAAGGATATTCAATATCTGAGAAAGCATAAAGCGAGACAAAGTGGAAAATCATTATTTGAAGAGGATTTTTTACAATACCTTCTTGAGTATGGTAACTTTGACAATATTACACTCCGGGCAATTCCAGAGGGCAGGGTTGTTCATCCGAATGTGCCGTTGACAACTGTGCAGGGTCCCTTTGCAATGGCACAAATTCTGGAATCACCTCTTTTGAACTTCTTGAATTATCAGACCTTGATCGCCACAAAAGCTGCACGAATTCACGTAGCCGGTAAAGGAAGACCTCTACTCGAATTTGGCATGAGAAGAGCTCAGGGGCTTGGCTCGCTTGCAGGTACTCGAGCAGCACTCATCGGTGGCGCAGATTTCTCCTCTAACACCGGCATATCCTATGCACTGGGCAATCCACCAAGTGGAACCCACGCACATTGCATGGTGCAGGCATTTATGGCTCTTGGTCATGATGAACTCGATGCATTTCGGGCATATGCAGATGTCTATCCGGACGATTGCCTGTTACTTGTTGATACGATCAATACCTTGGAGAGCGGCCTCCCGAATGCAATAAAGGTTTTTGAAGAACTTCGCAGAAAAGGACATGAACCTGTTGGAATTCGTCTTGATTCCGGCGATCTGGCATACCTTGCAATTCAGTCCGCAAAGATGCTTAACAAAGCAGGTTTCGAGGATGCGGTCATCGTGCTTTCCAACGCACTCGACGAACTCGTAATCTGGCAGATCGTTACTCAGATCAGAGAGGAAGCCTCACAAAACGATGTCGATCCAGACAAGCTTATAAACCGGCTTGTGTATGGAGTTGGAACAGGACTGATCACCTCTGAGGGTGCTTCAGCTCTGGATGGTGTTTACAAACTTGTGTCTATTGAGAAAAATGGCGAACTATTTCCCGCAATGAAGCTCTCAGGTGCAAAAGAAAAAATATTGAATCCGGGAAACAAAAAAATATGGCGTATCTATGATGTGCGGGGAAAAGCGACTGCCGATCTCATCGCAATGTACGATGAAGATCTTCGAAATAGAGATCAAATTACTCTTCATCATCTTATTGAACATACCAAGAAGCGAACTCTTCTGAGAAACGAAATATCAGAGCTTGAAGAACTGCATATTGATATCCTGAAAGACGGCAAGCTTGTGTATGAACTGCCCACATTGGAGCAGATCCGCAAAACAAGAATAAAGGATATTGATAGCCTAGATCCTGGCGTAAAGCGTTTCGTAAATCCCCATTTCTATCATGTTTCGCTCTCAAAAAAACTTTGGGATACAAAAGAGCAATTGGTCGAGAAACTGAAGGCATGATGCCAAATTAAAAATCTGTTTATTGACATCCAGAGTAACAAAAAAGAAATATAACACCAATATAGTGTGGGGAAGTAGCTCAGCTGGGAGAGCACAGCGTTCGCAATGCTGCGGTCGAGGGTTCGAGTCCCTTCTTCTCCACCATTCTTAAAAATTAAACTACATGTGGTTCGAGAAGATCAAATTATAAAACCCGGCAGTAATCAATTTTACTGAAGTTTCGAAGGAGTGGAAATTACTTAATAAATCATATTTAACCTTTATAATATATTCTTCGAAAGATGAGTAAGATTTGAGTTCTTCCCGACAAGTCGGGACTAATATCAAATAAAACTCTAAATGATAAATATCAAATTAGCTCCAATTTAGAAATTCAGAATCCAAATACTATAAAATCACAAATCACAAATTCCAAATTCCAAATTTTATTAGACCCGTTCTACATAGCAGTAGCAACCATTCTACGTAGTACTACGAAGGATGAACTGCTACTGCGAAGGGTGAATAATTAGTAATTTCCACGACAACTTGTTGGTAAGTTTTATTTATTAAGTGCTTGATTTATATTTATCTCTTTTATACAGGGATACCCCCAAAAATTCGATGAAGATTCTCTGGATAGTGCATGAATAAAGTGTTTGCGGAGAATTCTTAAATTCTGGTTACCAAGCCCCAGCTTGGTAACCCATAATTCATATTAAAATCATCACACAATTTGTATCCATCCCTGCTGTTGTCACCCTGATCCGCCAGCTGGCGGAGAAGGGTCTGTCCCACTTCGAGAACCTCAGTGTGACAGTGCTTTTAACTATTATGGTTATTTCTTTCTTTTACTATTTATACGGATGATATTCAATAAGTTTTCCTTAAAGTGTCATGAATATGAAAAATTTTGGGGGTATGCCAAATTATCTCTTTTATAAACTTGACATAGTTTTGTGCTTTTGATTTTTTAATCAAAAATTTTTGAATAAAAGTGAAAAATAAAAAAATCTAATCAAATCAATGGAGGATATTGATGAAAAAGATTGCACTTTTGATGGTATTTTGTCTTATGCTTTTCTCCTCAATTGCATATGCAACGCAATATAATGACAGTTGGGGAAATCATGGATTCAGCATCTTACGGCAAAATTCCTCTGACATCTCATTGAATTTTTCCATTCAGGAGTATTTTACTTCTGATAAGGAAATTGATGGTGAAACTCTCCAAAGCATTCACATTCCCGGAGTTTTCCTTCCCAATAATGAAGGCGCACCAGACCTTCCCGGCATGAGTAGATATATCGCAATTCCGGAAGGAGCATTCGTTACTTTTGATATTATTAATTATCGCACTGAAATCGTTCCTAATATGGATATCGCACCTGCTCCCCGTATTCCACTTGATACTGAGGATGGACCTCTTGATTACAATAAGGACATGCAGATATTCTCAAAAAATGAGTTCTATCCTGCAGAGCCGGTTGTAATTTCTGAAGTAAAACAAATTCGTGGCGTTGATGTCGTTATCATTGGCATCACACCATTCCAGTACAATCCCGTTACAAAAGAGATGATCGTTTATCGCGATATGCAGATCGACTTGAACTTTGTAGGTGGCAACGGTCAATTCGGCGAAGACAGACTTCGCAGCAAATGGTGGGATCCTGTGTACAGACAAGTAATTCTCAACTATGAATCAATTCCTGAAAAAGATTATTCTTACACCTCTTCAAAGGATGATGGATGTGATTACCTCATTGTTGTTCCTGACAATGCAGATTTTATAGCATGGGCAGATTCTATTAAAAATTTCCGCCAAAAGCAGGGCATTATCACACAAGTTGTGAACCTTTCTGAAATTGGTGGCAACACAACCTCTGCTTTGGAAAATTATTTCAATACCGCTTACAACACCTGGGATCCTGCTCCTGCAGCAGTGTTATTGCTGGCTGACTACGGCACGGGTGGTCCAACCGGGACAGGTATTATCTCACCTTCATTCGGCAGTTGCGTTTCTGATAACATTTATGCTGATGTTGATGGAGATGATTTGCCGGACATGCATTTTGCGCGTATTACAGCCAGAAATTATAGCGAGTTAGAGATCACAGTCTCAAAATTCCTTGATAATGAAACAGATCCTCCAACAAACCCTGGTTTTTATGATCATCCGGTCACAGCACTTGGTTGGCAGGATGACAGATGGTTTCAAATTTGTTCGGAAATTGTTGGTGGATTTTGGAATCATGAACTTGGAAAACAAACAGTAAGGATAAATGCACTAGGATCCCCAGCAAATAATTATACTAGTGGACCTTGGTCAACTGCAACTAATACAAGTACTGTAATGAATTACTTCGGTCCTTCTGGATTGGGATATATACCCAGCACCCCTCAAGAATTAGGTGGATTTACCGGGGGGAATGCTACTATGGTAAATAATGCAATAAACAGCGGAGCATTTATGCTACAACATCGTGATCACGGTGGTGTCACAGGATGGGGTGAACCCGACTACGATATTGGCGACTTGAGCGGATTATATAATGATGACCTCATATTTGTGTTCTCAATCAACTGTTTAACAGGAAAATTTAATTCATCTTCAGAATGTTTTGCAGAAGCTTTACATCGTTATGAACATCGTGCACTTGGTGTTATCGCAGCTTCAGAAACCTCATATTCCTTCGTGAATGACACCTATGTCTGGGGCATGTATGACGGGATGTGGCCTCAGTTTATGCCGGACTACGGTGCAGGTCCATCAAATGCAGATTGGATATATCCCTGTTTCGGTAACTCAATGGGTAAGATCTTCCTCGAGGGCTCAAGCTGGCCTTATAACACAAGCAGTAAACAAATAACCTATTACCTCTTCCATCATCATGGAGATGCCTTCCTTACAGTGTACTCAGAGATGCCGCAAAACCTTGCTGTAACTCATGATGCTGCTCTTCTAAGTGGTATCACTTCCTTTGATGTGACCGCAAATGCCGGAGCTGATATCTGCCTTTCTGTTGATGGAGAAATAATCGGCACAGGCGTTGGAAACGGTTTGATGCCTACCTCAATTTCTATTGAATCGCAACTTCCTGGAATAGATGTTCTTGTCACTGTTGTAAAACAAAATTTCTATCGTTATGAGAGTATTGTAAATGTCATTCCTCCTTCCGGACCATATATTATTTATCAAGATCATTCAATCAACGATACTGCTGCAAATAATAATGGAGTTATAGACTATGGTGAAACTATTCTGCTTGGCTTAACGTTGAAAAATGTGGGAATTCAGGCAGCTGATAACGTGGTGGCAACACTTACAACAACAGATACACATATCTCTTTCTCAGATAATACAGAGAACTTTGGCACAATCGGAGCTGATCAATCTTCTACAATAAATGACGCATATGAATTTAGTGTTTCAAACAATGTTGAAGACCAGCATTATGTGCTTATCGATGTAAACGTAGAGGGCGATCCCGGAGTAAAAGAAACATGGGATACCTCTTTTGGAGTCATCATCAATGCTACTCATTTCTCTGTTGGAACACTCACGATCAATGACGCAACAGGCAATAACAATGGTTGTCTCGACCCCGGAGAAACTGTTGACATTATAGTGGACGCGACCAATGATGGACACGCCACTTCTCCTGATGCAACCGGAACCCTCACGTGCAATAATAGCTTTATTACTATCAATACTGGTTCTTATGACTTTGGTAGTTTTGATACAGGTCAGACCAAGTCAGCCGTGTTCAATATTACTGTTGCAAATAATGCTCCGAACGGTGCGAATATTCCTCTTGAGTTCAATGTAACCGGGGGTAACTATAGTGCCACAGAAATGTTCTATGAATATGTCGGACTTTCCATCGAAGATTTTGAAACTGGTGATTTCACAGCTTATAACTGGGTCATGGGTGGAAGTGCAGATTGGACTAACGATACGATAAACCCATATGAAGGCACCTATTGTGCAAAATCCGGCGCTATTGGAAACAACTCAAGTACCGAGCTTTCTCTTACTATAGACACTAATGCAGGCGATATCTCATTCTGGAGAAAAGTTTCCTCAGAAAACGACTATGATTATCTGCAATTCTATATTGACGGCGTACAGCAAGATCAATGGGCAGGTGAAGTAAGCTGGGGTGAAGTGTCATTCTCCGTTGACGTTGGCAATCATACCTTCAAATGGGTCTATGATAAGGATAATTCTACGACTGGAGGTCAGGATTGCGCTTGGATCGATTTTATAACCTTCCCGCCGGTTCTTTCGCCATTCCCGGTATTTTACCTGTCACCCGGCTCTCTTGATTTTGGTCAGGTCCAGGTAGGACATGATTCCACTATGCAATTCTCGATATATAATCTTGGAAGCGGAACACTCTCCGGACAAATAACCACTCCTGATTGTTACTCCGTTGCGGAATCCGACACCACCCCACTCAGAAATGTTCTGGATTATTCAATTTATATGGGCGAAAGTATGACCTACGATCTGACTTTTGCTCCGCAGAATGCACAGAGCTATGACGGAGAAGTGCTTATCGCAATTAATCCCTTTACTGCAAAATATCTTGATGTGTTCGGCACAGGTATTCCGCAAGTTAGTGCCGATGACAACACATACTACGACCATACCTCAATACTAGGAAACTTCCCGAATCCTGCCAAAGGTTCGACTGTGATAAAGTATCATCTTAAGGGTAGCGCCATGAACCAAGACGCAACAATTAAGATATACAATATTTGCGGTGAGTTTGTAAAAACAGTGCAGGGTACTGGCGGCGCGGCGCAGATCGATATCTCAGATATGGCAACAGGAATTTACTTCTACAAACTTGAAAATCAGAATTTTGATGAAGTGAAAAAGATGATACTCGTGAAATAGCCATTCACATATATAAAAAGAAAACCTCGGATCTTTCGGTCCGAGGTTTTTTATATTATAGACAGAAAATCTTATATCTTTTTTGCGATGATCTTCATTCCTCTGGAATCCTTCATAAACGGTGATTTATTCCAATCACCAAAAATTCTCTCAATCTGCATTCCCGCCACGCTAAGCAATCTTTCAATTTCGTTATAATCATACAATCTAATGACAAAAGGTGTGTCTTTTCGCTTACCGTCACGCACGATAATTCGATTGTTAATCAAGCGTCTGGTTTTAGGATCAAATGTGTTGCGGTCTATCATAATATCCTCATTCTTTTCGTGCACAAAATAAGGATGGAAATCTTTGAGAAAGGCATCTCTGTTAAAAGTATCAAAACAGAACAGTCCATTCTTATCCAATGATCCGGAGATGTTTTTCAGCACGTCAAGGTTCTGCTCATCAGTAAAATATCCAAAAGCTTTGAACGACCGGGATGAGTTGCGGCACCGAATTAGGAAGCACCACACTACAACTTTCGATATCGTTCCTTCTCCAGTAGCAGCATTGCCGTCAACTCCATCCCAATGTTATACCGATTTTTCATTATATATTTCCCTATCCCTTTTTAAGATGAACTTTACAGCTATCTTCAAAGCAGTATATACAGATTGAGGTTCAATATTTTCAATAATGTCACTGGAAGTATGATAATGTATATCCTTTCTAATTAGATTTGTTGAAATACCAATCAATGATACTGTATCTATACCCATTTTTGCGAATTGACCTGCATCAGTTCCTCCACCTCCAACAGGAAATTTTTTAATTTTTATTGAGAAACCTGATTGCTTAGAAAGTGTTTTAAGTTCTTTCAGAAGTGATTTCGATAATTTAATTGTTCCGTTTAACTCTGACTTTAAAAATGCGAGATCTTCACTCTTATATATACTATCAATATTAAAAACGTATGTTTTAACTTTTTTAATTTCATTTATATAGTGTTTTATAAAGGACTGAGAACCTTTTTGACCGATCTCTTCTCCATCAGTACTCAAGAGTACTAATCTTGTATTTTTTAAAGGTCCATTGATCTGTTTAATAATTTCCGGTATTTTAACACACATAACACTTGAAAGAAGATTATCTCCCGCACCGGGTGCACCATATTTGCTGTGATAAAAATACAAAGGAATTATAAAAAGGAATCCGCCACAAATTATATAGGCGGAGATAGTAAATAATATTGATAGTTGTAATCCTGTTATTTCAAAGAGCGAAGATAATATTGACGCTACCATAGCATAAATAAAAAACAGAATGGGGATAATTAATCGAAAAGAATAATATTTTTGATTTTTCTCTAAAAAGTTACATATATATGTACTGTCATGATGTCCGCTAATGATAATCTGTTGCTTGACTTCGCGCAGAGGTTCAACAACACCTATAACATTGTATCCGGGAACCTTTTTAAAAATGCGATCAAAGAGAGTACCCATAAATATAAACTGATTGATAAAATAAAACATTCCCAGAGAATATATGATAGACGAAACATAAAGAAATTTACCTTGAAATAAATACAATATTGAAGCAGCTATATAAGTAACCACAATTATTTTATTGATATTATAGAATGCTCCCGGAAACTGGACATACTCATGTAGATATGCTTTATCGCAGACTTTTTTAAACTCTTCCTCTAAATATTTTGCAGTATTAATACAAGCATTTGATCCTGGTATTCGTGGGCCATATTTAGAAATAATCTTTTGTGTCAGATTGAATATTTCTGAAACGTATTTATTATAAATAGAATTACTTTTCATTTTGCACTTGAATTTTTATAGTATCTCTATGCTGGTATAACATAAGAATGACACGATCTAACTCGCTATTAAACTCAACATAACGCATGTCCTTTTGGATGAAATTGATCTTGAGGTTCTTTTCTTGTGCCTGCTCTCGGGCAAGACAGAGGAACCCCTCTATGCAATCAATCCCTGTAACATGATGACCTTGTTCTGCAAGTTTTATGGAATGTCTGCCAAATCCACAGGCTACATCAAGCACAGACATGGGCTTGTTCATTTCCAATTCATCTATGAGAAATGCTACTTCCCTATCAGTCCGATCCTTAGTAAGTTCGTCACCATAAAAATACATATAATCTTCCGGATTGAAGACCCCGTCAAAATCAAATTTGCATTCTTTTTTTTCTGACATAAACACCTCCGAAGTGGTTTTTTTCATTTGGATATCAGATTCAGCGTGTCAATATTTACATAAATTTTGACATAATAATTGCACTTTGAGATAATTCATATGAAAAATAAATTTCGGGATGTGAGTATGATAAATACGGTAATTCTACTCGTTATTGGCTTGATCATAGGAATATTGATCACCTATTTCTTTATGCAGAAAAGAATTTCTTCCATAGAAAGAAAAATAAAGCAGACAGATGGGCTGCAAAATGAAAAAATTATTGCTGAAACAAAACTCCTTCAAAATGTTCAATACATCGAAGAGATCAAACTGGAAAAAGTAAAACTAGAAGACACAATATCCTTATTACGACAGCAAGTTGAAAAACAAAAGGAAGAAGGGGCACGCCTGGAAACGAAGGTTCAGGAAACAGAAAAAAATATTCAGGAACAAAAGGAATTGCTCAAGCAGGCAACTGAGAGTCTTAGAGATACTTTTAATGCGCTTTCATCCGATGCACTGAAAAGCAATAATGAAACCTTTTTGAAACTAGCGAAGCAAAACCTGGAAACAATTCTGGAAAAGACAAAAAGCGAATTCGGCAAACAGGCGATCGAGGAAACGTTGGAACCTTTGAAAATTTCTCTTGAACGCTATAATCGGGAAATAAAAACCATTGAGAATCTTAGAAAAGAGGATCTCGGCAGTTTGAAGGAGCAGATCACTCAACTTGCGAATTCCAGTGAAAATCTTAAGAAGGAAACTGCAGGTCTGAAAAATGCGCTCAAACGACCTGAAGTACGCGGCAAATGGGGAGAGCTACAGCTTAGGCGAGTTGTCGAGCTAGTGGGCATGTCCGAATATTGTGATTTTTCAGAACAGGTCAGTGTGCAAACTGAGGAGGGACAGCTTCGACCAGACCTCATAGTATATCTTCCGGGGCACAGGAATATTGTGGTTGATTCCAAAGCTCCTACGAAATATTTCATGGAAGCCTATGAAGCTGAAACTGAAGAAAAAAGAGAAGCTGCTAAGATAGCTTATTCACGCGCTGTTCGTCATCATATGAATGAACTCTCCAAAAAGAATTACTGGAAACAGTTTGAGGATGCACCCGACTTTGTAGTTCTTTTTCTGCCCGGCGAGTCCTTTTTCTCAGCAGCATTAGAGCTCGATAACAAACTCATTGAAGACGGAATTCAGAATAAAGTCATAATTGCAACACCTACGACCTTCATCGCTCTTCTTCGCACAGTTGCGATGAGTTGGCAACAGCAAAAATTAACTGAGAATGCTAAACAGATCGCAGAGACCGGCACCGAACTATACGAACGTATCTGCACTTTTCAGGAACACCTTGATAGAGTTGGTTCAAGCCTTGATGCTTCTGTGAAACAATATAATAAAGCGATTGGTTCGTTCACAAGCCGAATTGTGCCTAGTGTTCGCAAACTGGAAGAGCTCGGAGTGCAGCAGACAAAGAAAAAACTTCAAGAAACCCAGAAAATTGACACAAACCCTCGTGCACTTTCGTCGGAATAAAATCGTGACAAAAAAATGGTGGGCGATGTAGGATTCGAACCTACGACTTCTTCCTTGTAAGGGAAGCACTCTAGCCTCTGAGTTAATCACCCACGTGGGACAAAATGTAAAGATTGTTCTTCAAACGTCAAGAATATTGACATCAAAAATAACCTTTCATTTCATGCAAATCTCATGAATAAAGTAAAAATCTGTCTGCTTATTCTTATCTTGCTCATTCCTCTCTACCTTTCAGGAGAAATGGAATTGACGATTGCCCGTGTGCAATATGACGGCGGCGGGGATTGGTATAATGACACCTCAGTTATTCCGAATCTCTGTGATGAGATCAATTCACGAACATTGATCAAAGCATCATCCGAACAAGCAATCGTTTCCCTCAAAAATAACTCTGTTCTGAACTATCCCTTTCTGTACTTGACCGGGCATGGTAATATCAGTTTTTCTGAGGAAGAGTGCACAAATCTACGGAATTACCTTGAAAAAGGCGGATTCCTTTATGTCGATGATGATTACGGTCTGGATGAATACTTTCGCAGGGAATTTGCAAAGGTATTTCCTGAAAAAGAGCTTCAGGAATTGCCGGCTTCTTTTCCACTTTTTGATTGTTACTACACCTTCTCAAACGGACTTCCTAAAATACATGAACATGACGGAAAAAGACCCCAGGCATTTGCCTTATTTGATGAGCATGGCAGAATGATGGTCTTATATACCTATGAAACAAATATTAGTGACGGATGGGCTTCCCCGGAAGTTCATAAAGATCCCCCACATATACGTGAACAGGCATTTAAAATGGGAATCAACATCGTATATTACGTGCTTACTTACTAAAGAATAATCATGAAAATAATCTGCATTTCGGACCTACACCAGCGTTTCTTTATTGATAAAGAAGAGCAGGAAAAACTGGATACTTTTTATTCCTTTCTTGATGCACTTATTGCTGACCCGCCGGACAAACTCATTATTGCCGGCGACCTTTTTGATGTCTGGTTTGAGTACTCAATGGTCATTCCAAAGGCGCTCTTTGAAACTCTTCATAAACTGAAAACTCTTATCAAGCAAGGCACGCAGGTTATATATGTTGCAGGAAATCATGACTTTGTGTTCAAGGATTTCTTTCAATTAAATCTGCAAGCTGAGGTTTATAAAAGTGACTATGTTTTTACTTGTGCAGGAAAAAAGTTTTATGTATCACACGGTGATGAATATACCTCTAATGACCTGCAATATCATGTGTTGAAAAGCATTATGCGAAATCCTCTTGTTCATAGACTTTTCAGTTGGGTTCACCCAGATGTCGGGTTAAATACCGGCAAACTCATGTCGCGTTCCAGCAGTAATTTCAACAAATCCCAAAAAACTCTGAGAAAGCAGGAAAAGGGATTGATCGAATTCTCAAAGAAGCTGTTTGAAGAAGGATTTGATTACACTATAATGGGCCATATTCACAATCCACGGATGCTCCATCTCGATAAAGGAACCTATATCAACCTTGGAGATTGGATAAGACATTATAGTTATCTCAAGATCGAGGATGACAAAGTAGAGTTAATGTATTGGAAATAAGTTAGTTACTCAAGTTTCGCAGTAGATATTATAAAAAGTTAAATATGATTTTTTAAGTAATTCCCACGTCTGTGAAATTTGAATTACTAATTACAAATATCTAATGTCTAATAAAATTTCAAATTACAAATTTACCCCGTTAGATAATTTTACACTAGACAATAGTGAAAAATCAAACAAGATGAATATCTAACGGAGTGAACAAATAAAAAGAGATTCGATTTAGAGGAGAGAACTGCAAAATTTGGTGAGAATGATTTCAAAGGCAGTTCCTCAATTAAAGGATGAAGTAAAAATTACTTTGACATTTAAGTTTTGACATTTCATTTGTTATTAGAAATTAGGATTTAGCAATTATTTTTCAATCTTACTCATCTATTTCGAAGAATATATATAAAGGTTAAATATGATTTATTTAAGTAATTTCCACGCCTGCGAAACTCCAATAAGTTAGTTATATAAAAGCGGCAGGATCGAGATAGTGATCCCTTCCCTTAATGCATTACCTTCATAATCAGTTGTTTCTTCAGAGATAATCAAAGAATATGGTACATAATTTTTTAACAGTTTTTTCGGTTTCACTACAAAGGTATATCCTTGCTCCTTTTTAATCGTGAGTTCGACCTCTTTATTATCTTCAGAATTGATAAGCGAAATTGAAATATTATCTAAAGGAATGATCTTGCTGAATCTAATACGGAACTCCGGTGATAAGGTGATGACTGTCTGACCATCTTCATGAGAGAGGGAATCCAATTCCAACAAAGTGGTATCCGGCAATTGCCTGTTGACAAAACTGATCGTATCCAACCCGGTTATGTTATCTCTGAAATCTTGAATATCCTTTAGCTCAAGCAGACAAGAATTCGTATCAGGCACTCCAGTCATACATTCGATATTTGAACCGATAATAATAGTTTCATAGAGAGGAAGTATACGCTTCGTTACCTTATCAATAACCCTTATTGAACGAATATCTTTTATGTCCTCGCTGAAAAGGAGTGTGAGATGTTGTGCGCTTTCGGTCACTATTTTCTTCAGAACCGGCTTGGTCGTATCCTGAAAGGCAAGAGTAAGTGTTATCTCGTTCTCCGGATCATCCAATTTTACAATTTTCTCATCGAATAGTTCACGTTTTCTGTCGACATCTGAATTTTTATTTTCATCCAAAAATGCTATAACCGATATTTCTTCCGAAGGAATATTATCAAAAGTAAAATTCTGAAGTTTTTCAGCATTTTGCGATGTAATGAATATTGTATCCTGAGTATTATAGAGCTGCACGAAATACATCCCCTGGCGTTCAGAAGCTCGTTCATCCAATTCCAGATTAACGTCCAATTTGCATGGAGAAATGCTGTCTGAAGTAGAAAAAATAAGAGAGTGTGCTCTCTCAAGTGAATTATCTCGAAGGTCTTTGCACCTGGTGTCAATAGTGATTAGATAGGTCTGACCCTGCTTGAGCTCTTCCTTGAATGTGATCGTTACACTTTGCTTACCAGAGGTGATCTTTTTCTTCATCACTGTAGGATAAATATGCAGTGCATCTTCAAAAGAACGCTCATCAATAGTTTCCGAAAAGGTGATATTGATCTCATTATTTTGAAAATTCTTAGTTAAATTTACAGGTTCAAAATCTATGATCTCTGGAGGTGTCGTATCCTTGGGACCTCCTGTAGGTGGCTTGTCTTTGCCGCAAGAAAAAAATGCAAAAATTATAAGGCACATTACCGATGCAGTCAGAATTTTTTTCATATGAGAAACAGAAACTTGACGGAATTTTACTGTCAAGATAACTTATCCAGAAATCAATGAATAAAAGTAATTACTTGACGAGTTTTTTTGAAAAAGAATGTTTTATTTAAAATAACATGGAGGCTTACATGAAAAGAAAAGTTTTTGTGATCGCCATTTTGTTAATTGTTCTTCTTGTTTCTCTAGCAAGTATTCAGGGATGCGGCAAGAAGAAAACCGGTGAACCCAAACCACCTAAAAAAATAGAGGTTACCAAACCAGGAGAACAGACAACGGACACAACTCAATCGGCACAGCAAGTTGTAAAACCCAAGAAGGTGCCACCTCAAGAAGCAAAAGTTTATGAGCTTCAGGTTGCTGCCAGCCCGAGTTATGCAAACATCATCACAGAGAAGAACAAGCTTGCACAGTACGGATACGAGACCAAGATCACGACTACTAAGAAAAACGGAAAATTGTTTTATCGTCTTCGTCTCAAGGATTTGTACTCGGCGCCCGATGCTAATGAATTGGGAAAACAGCTTAAGGCAAAATTCCCATCGATCAATGATTATTGGTTAGCAAAAGTTAAATAAATAGTTCACCATACTATTATAATCCCAACATTCTTAGTTCAGAATGAAGGGATTTTTCTATCTTTATGAAGAAGGATAAAGAACTCTTCCGTAGCTGGACCATTATTGACCTCGATAATTTCCGTCATAATGTAAAACAGCTCAGAAATTATCTGTCTGCAGACACGCAATATATGCAGATCGTGAAAGCTGATGCCTATGGACATGGCTCAGTCGAAATCGCACGGGAAGCAAGCAAGTTAGGCATCCAATGGCTTGGAGTGGCGAACACCGATGAAGGTGTTTTGCTCCGACTGGAAAATATAGACAAGCGAATACTCATTCTCAGCCCTTCCTTTGATACAGAAATAGAAACATTGATTTCCTATGACCTTACTCCATCAATTTCGGACATGCACTTTGCTCAAGCACTCGATGCTTATGCAAAAAAACATCATAAGAACCTCCCAATACACATACTTTTTGATACAGGCATGGGACGCGCAGGATTTTTATGGGAAGAAGCTGAGATCATTGCAAACTCGTTCAAGGCGCTGCGGAATCTTGAAATCGAGGGGCTTTCCTCTCACTTTTCAATGAGTGAAACAGAGGATATTTCCTTTGCAGAGATACAGAACAACCGCTTCAAAAAGATCATCGAGATTTTTAAAAATACTGGAATCGATCCTCCTTATAAACATATTGCCAACAGTGCTGCGATCATCAATTTCCCGCAATCTTGCCATACAATGGTGCGCGCAGGATTGCTTTCCTACGGCATTTATACTGCAGATAATCTAAAGGATAAGATTGAACTTAAACCCGTCATGACGTTCAAATCAAAAATTGGTTTGATCAAAGAATTTCCTGAGAATGTGGGTATAAGTTATAATCAGACCTATATTACAACAAACGTTACAAAAGCTGCAATTCTTCCTATCGGTTATGGTGACGGATACAATTTTCTTCTTTCAAACTGTGGCAAGGTTTTAGTTCATGACAAAATATGCCCGATCCTTGGACGTGTTACAATGGATATGATCGTCGTGGATATTTCCAATGTAAAGAAGGCGAAAGTTGGTGACGAAGTTACCTTGGTCGGAAGTGAAAAAACGAACTCAATCTCGATCGAAGAGCTAAGTTCGTTGTATAATGGACTTACCTATGAGACGGCGTGCAATCTTGGACACCGTGCCCAGAGAATTTATATTAAGGATTACAAAGATGCAGCGATCGAGCCCATTTCCAGAAGGACTTTTATCGCAAAGGATTTTACTGACACAACATTGGAGAAGGTTATCGAAACTTCTCTTAACCAACGGCTTAACAGCAGCGAGATCGGCAGTATTGTGTATCAAGAAGTACTGAAAAAACTATTTTACCGAGCTGACAGAGAAATGAGCTGGAAAAGGGATTTTATTCATGAGATAGTACTCTCAGAAACTGATCTCGATCCGGTTGTATCAAAGTTTTTCTATCATACTAAAACAAAATTGCGTTATAAAAAGAGACTCACTCGCGAAACATTCAAGATCGTATGTGCAACAAGCCCGAAAGATCTGGAGCAGTATTTTCTTTCTCCCGAAGTTGAATATCGCTGGCTACTTGATAGCAAAATAGATCTCATGAACTCATTTCAGATCGATAAGATCATGATAAATGATCTGGTGCTTCGTCATACTATTATTCAAAACGGCACTTCAGAAAGGGAATTCTCCAATCTTGAAATCGAGTGCTCCCATCCAAAACTGCGGGATCTTCTTGGAAAAGAAGTGCAATTCACCATCGATACAGTCACCTATTACCCAAAAAATAAACATCAGTTGACCATCTACATTGCAGAACTCACAAAGGGAATAACCATGACCTTTGATTATGCCCATACGAATATAGAAAGCGTGGAACTTATTCCCATTTTTTCCGGTAAAGAGAAATATCCACCTGAGAAGATCAAGGGCAGAAAAATTGTCATGAAAAGTTCGTCAGATGAGTGGTTTTTCCCAAACAGTGGTGTCGTTTTTGTCTGGTAATTTTTTTCTTAATAAGAATTTGTGCAAAAATATTGACATAAATATCGATTTTAATTCTCAACAATATCGGAGAATATATGGTTTCAAAATTTCAGAAAATTAGATTAGGCATATTCACATTAGTTGTATCGGTTTTGTTATTAGCCCTGGTGGGTATCATAGTTGGCACAAAATTTTTTGACAAAAAGGACTTCTACTTTATCGCATATAAAGATCAATCAGTCAGTGGTTTAAATGTTGGAAGTGCTGTCCAATATCATGGAATCAGGGTTGGCAGGATCGAAGACCTCTCTATTGATAAGGATGATGTAACAACTGTCATTGTCGAGATCAGTGTCAAAGCAGGAACTCCTATTAAAAAAGATGTGAAAGCTGTGATGGCAGCAGTAGGTATCACGGGACTGAAGCAGATCGAGCTGGTTGGCGGTGACCCCCGCGAAGAGAACCTAAAACCAGGTTCCTACATTCAGCCCGGTGAATCAACATTGGATGTGATTACCGATAAAGCTCAAGATATCGCTCAGAAAGTTGATGAAATTTTGAGGAATATTGCTAATACATTTGATGAGCGTACGCAGCAGAATATTCAGGATGCCATTGCAAATACGAACAATTCCCTGAAAAACATCAACCTTATTCTGGATGATAACAGGGAAAGCCTCAATGAAAGCATTGAAAATATTGCACGTATTTCATCAGAGTTAGCTAATCTCCTTACCACTATTAATTACGTCACCCAGCAGCTTGATCTCGACCAGTTCAATATGACTGTCAGTAATATTGATAAATCCGTTGGCAATCTTACCGAAGCATTAAATAATATTAATTACACTGTTCTGGAAAGCCAGGATGATGTTATTGAAACCATCCGCCTTCTCAAGGAAACCATGCAGAATATAAACGAATTTTCACGCATGATCTCGGAAAATCCATCACTTCTCCTTAAGTCAAGTTCAGGGGATTCATATCCTGGAGGACCATAATGAAGAGTAAAAATATCATAATTATCATTCTTGCCATCTTGGTTTTTGGCTGTTCTCGAATGCAGTGGGCTCGATTCTATCTGCTTGATTATGTCCCTCCCGTTACACAAAGTGACATACTCGAGACACCCTATCCTTATAATGTGCAGGTAAAAGATTTTAAGATCGATAAGACCTACGATAATTCGCGTATAGTCATTCGCCGGTCTACTCATGAAGTGTATTATGACCGGTGGAGCTTATGGGCACGCCGACCTCCCGATGCCATGACAGCACTTATTATTAATCATATCAGAGCCCTGAATCTTGTTGAGGAATGCAAAAAGACATATCTGGATGAACGTCCCGACTACATTATCACAGGCACGATCCATAATATTGAAAAATACATCAGCGACATTCCCTTAAATGAGTTTCAAAGAGCTGATCTGTGTATGACCATACAAATGCTGGAAGTGAAAACCAATAATATGGTAGTAAGTTACGAGATTAAAAGGTATGCCCCCTTATATACGGAAAGCATGAGCTTCTTTGCAAAAATATTAAGTGATACACTAAGAAATGAGATCACTATTTTTCTTAGAAAAGTTCAGGAATATTTTGAAACATTACAAAAAAACCAGCCAGCCCCAACACAGGGCGAGTAGCAATATAGTTGCGGAGGAAAAATGAAAAAAGCTTTTTTCATAATCATTATTTTAATAACGGTTTTGACCGGGAATGCCTTGGCTCAAAGCCAGAAAAGTTCGAATCCCTTTACTGAAGAAAATTACAGTACGTGGTATACACCAGAGCCGACGAGACAGCTTGCGGAAGAAGGGATTGACGATCAGCTTGGCATGGGTAGGATCTTCGTTCCCGCTATGTCAAACCCCGAGCTTGAACCTGAATACATGATATATCAAAATGGTCAATTGGTGAAAGGCAGATGTCCGGTCGGTCAAAGCATTTTTGTGGCTCCCGGTTCATACACACTGGAAATCGGTTCGGCACTTTTAGAATACCAAAAGGTAAACGTGGATGTAACTCTAAAAGCAGGTCAAACACGAATAATCGAACCAACCTGGGGTGGACTTATTGTTAAGATCATCGACCAGAACAGAAATTTCCTTCGTGAACCATACGAGATTTATCAGATCGATGATTACAAAAACAGCATTGGCATGAAGTATAGTGCCGAGGAAGACCAGCCCGGAGAAAAACAAGAAACTTGGCTCCTCAAACCCGGTGTTTACAAGATCATCAAATACAAAGAATCCCCGAAAACTTTTACAAATTTCACTACTATACGTGTAATGGAAGGTATGCTGGAAGAGCTTACAATTGTAATGGAATCCACAACAAAAAATTTCATTGGTGCCGGTCTTCTTCCGGAAATGAAGGAATCCGATCAGATACATGCATGGAAATACTATACTTCCATCAAGGGAAGCTTCCTTCTCAGCAGCGATAACTCTGCCAACAAGGATAAATCTGTTACAAACATCACGTTGAGCACAAAATTTTATAATGAGCTCAAATATGATGCTTTCCCCCACTATTTCTCTTCGAGACAAAATCTGAATATTGGTTTTACAAAGGAACAGGACAAGGACTTCCGTATATATTCGAATTCGCTTCAACTGCAACCAACATATATTTTCTACTTTATAAAATCCTTTGGTGTGTACGGTCGATTTCGTCTTGGCTCAAATGTTTTCCCGACAATGTTCTATTTCGATTCCGAACAACCAACTATCTATAAGATAAATACAAAAGGTGACACTGTTGATGTCATTCTTGGTGATGATAAAGTTCAAATCACCCCCATGATGTACCCCTTAAGTCTTGAAGAAGGTATGGGTCTGAATCTTACTATCTTTAACACTAATACAAGCAATTTGTATCTCAAAACCGGTCTGGGATTTTCCCAAACCCTCAATTCAGATGTCTATGAACAGGACGTCACGCAAACTAATGTATTCAAAGAACTTGAATCCGTAAACCTGAGTGGTTTTGAAGGAAATGTTGGTGGTGACTTCCGTATCTCGAATAACATTAACTATGTTTTTGAGTTCTATACACTTTATCCTTTTGAAAAAAGCAGGGAGCAGGTTTTCCGGCTTGATAACACGCTCAGTTTCCGCATATCCAGTTATGTTTCTCTTGATTATACACTCACAGTAAAACAGGATGAGACCAAAACCTGGACGCAGGTGGATCATAATCTCTCGCTGGATCTGACGATCATCTCCTTCTGATATGAATTCCTTTGAATTCAAAGATAGAACACTCGTCTTAAATGACGAGCTCACCATAAATAACGCAGAAGCTTTTATAAAATTTGTTTCTGCAAATCTCTCTGACATAAGACAGAATACTAATTTTCACATCGATGCCGAATGTCTCAAGACAATAGACAGTGCAGGAGTTGCCGCCATCGATCAGGTCATAGAATCACTTAAGAAATTCTCAATCGAAACAAAAATAATTAATGCTTCAGAAAAAATTGAAAATTCACTCACTGTTTTTTCTTCGTTAGAATTAAGTGAAAAGGAATTCAGGAAACCACCAAAGCTTGGTTATATCGAAAATCTAGGTGATAAGATTTTCACCATTCTCAACAATATAAAATATTTCATTTACCTTGCTGCTGACATGTTTTTCTGGGGAGTTGCCGGTATCTTTTCCAAAAAGGGGCAACGCAAGGGAGAGTTCTTTGTTCAAAGCAACCTGATCGGCGTTAACGCACTTCCTATTGTTGGATTGATCTCTTTTCTGGTAGGATTCATTCTCTCACTTCAATCAGCCCAGCAGCTCAGGAGTTTCGGTGCAAATATTTTTGTCGTAGATCTTATCGCAATCTCCATGACCCGTGAGATGGGACCACTCATGACTGCGATCATCATTGCCGGTAGAAGCGGTTCGTCAATAGCTTCAGAAATTGCAACTATGAAGATATCTGAAGAGATCGATGCACTCAAAACAATGGGACTCAATCCCATTAAATACGTTGTCCTGCCAAAATTATATGCAATGACCATTTCAATGCCACTTCTCACTATTTTTGCAGACGTCATCGGAATTGCAGGAGGGTTCATAATTGGTATCACCTATCTCAAACTTAGTCCAACTGCCTTTGTGGACAGAATGGCAAATGTCATGGTACTGAAGGATATTATTACAAGTATTGTAAAAAGTTTTGTCTTTGCCTGGCTCATCACAATTGTTGGTGTTTTCTTCGGTCTGCGAGCAAAAGGTGGTGCAGGAGGGGTTGGACGATCAACGACTGCATCGGTGGTAACAGCGATCTTTATGGTCATTGTTGCAGACTCGATACTGGGTCTGCTATTCTACTAATCACAATGGAAAACATAATCGAAGTCAAAAAACTTATCACTGAGTATGATGAACGTCGTATATTGGATGGTATCACCCTTGACATCAAGGAGAATGAAGTTTTCATAATTCTCGGCGGAAGCGGCTGTGGTAAAACCACGCTCCTCAAACACATTATAGGACTACTCAAACCTGTCTCTGGTTCAATCAAGGTTTTTGGTAAAGAGATCACCACAATGGAAGATGAAGATTTAGATGAAATTCTCATGAAATGCGGAGTACTTTTCCAGAATGGAGCGCTTCTTAACTCTCTTTCGGTTGGTGAAAATGTAGCCATTCCTTTGGAGCAGCACTCAAACCTTGATAGAGAGCTTATCAATAGGATCATTGAGACCAAATTAAATCTTGTTGAACTTGCCAATGCAATGTACTTGTCACCTGCAGAGCTCTCTGGAGGTATGAAGAAGCGTGCAGCACTTGCCAGGGCTATTGCACTTGATCCTCAAATACTTTTTTGTGATGAACCCTCAACAGGTCTCGATCCAATAACATCAAAAGCGATTGATGATCTTTTGCTTCAGCTAAAGCATCAACTCAATATGACTATTGTGGTCGTTACACACGAGCTTGCCAGCATTCATAGAATTGCCGACAGGATCGTTTTTCTTGATCAAGGAAAAGCACTTTTTGTGGGCACTCTGAAAGAAGCTCTGAATTCTGATATTAAAGAAATTCAAGAGTTTTTCACTGTGGGCAGGTTTGAATAGTATGATCGGTACACTACACTTAACCCGAATCGGGTTTAGAAAAAATGTATTGAAGCATTCAGACTCTTTCAGTTTTTATTTCGATAATTGAGTTTATTTTAAAAAGGTTATGATTAGAAATATGTTAGACAATTATTCAAATATTTGGGAACCAATCCCAGTTAAATATAAAAAGATTTAACGGGACAAGTGAATCGGTTGAAAGTTCCTATCTTCTTATTAACCCTAAACTCGTTTGAGTTACAAAATTAATAAAATATTCACGGAGGTACAATGAAAAAATTACTCTTACTGATACTTAGTTTCATCTTTGTCGCAATGGCGCTCCATGCTGACGAACTTTCCCCGGTTGGTCGCTGGAAAACCATCGATGATGAAACAGGACAGGCAAAATCAATCGTTAATATCTGGATTGAAAACGGTGAAATGAAAGGTAAAGTCGTAGAACTTTTCCGCAAACCTGACGAAGAACAGAATCCGGTCTGTGCAAAGGGCTCAGGAGATCTAACAGGCAAACTCATCAAAGGTACAACCATCATGTGGGGACTTACCGAAGATAAGAATGGCTGGTGGGATGGCGGAAAGATCCTCGATCCTAAAAAAGGAAAGATCTACAATTGTAAGATACGTACGATTGAGGACGGAAGCAAATTGCAGGTGCGCGGTTACATCAAAGCTATTATCCGAATCGGCAGAAGCCAGATATGGGAACATGTACCCGAACCGGTTGAAGTAGAAAAATCAGAGGAAATTATCGAGGAAGGAAATAAGTAATACTTGATTAAACCCCCAAAATACCCCGCTAAGCAATAGTGGGGTTTTGCTTATCTATACTAATTATTATTTCCCGGGACACTGCGCTCTAATCGCAGAATCAATATTCTTACCTCCGTATGCTTTATCATAATGAGCACTGAATTCCGAAGCTAATTTTTTTGCTCGCTTATCATATGCATTCTTGTCTTCCCATGTATTGCGAGGATCGAGAATTTCAGAAGGTAATCCAAGACATTCAACCGGGACCGATAAATGGAATAAAGGATCATCTTTATATTTCACATTTTTAAGTTCTCCACCCAATGCAGCATCAACGAGTCTTCTTGTGATATTTATATCCATACGCGAGCCAACACCAAAGGGTCCATCGCTCCAGCCGGTATTCACAAGATAAACCTGTGTGTTATGCTTTTTCATTTTCTCGCCCAGCATTGAAGCATAGACATCAGGATTTCTCGGCATAAAGGGCGCTCCAAAGAAACGTGAAAATGTAGAAACTGGTTCAACAATTCCTGTTTCCGTGCCCGCGAGTTTACTTGTATATCCCATCAGGAACCACAACATCGCCTGTTCGGGATTCAGCTTTGCAACAGGCGGGATCACAGCATTTGCATCGGCAGTAAGAAAAAGAATCGTGGATGGATGACCGGATTTTGAAGATTTTTTAATATTCGAGAGAAATGTAAGTGGATATGACCCACGGGAATTGGGAGTCAGGCGGTCATCATTGACATCAAAATGTCCATCCGGATACATCATACAGTTCTCAATAATTGCTCCGTGATCTAGATAATTAGAATCATGAAAGACAGCGTGAAAAATTTCGGGCTCTTTGTCAGCTCGTAGATTAATGAGTTTGGCATAACAACCATACTCAAAATTGGCAATTCCCTTTTCACACCATCCATGCTCATCATCTCCAAGAAGTGCACGCTTGGGATCAGCAGAAAGTGTTGTCTTGCCTGTGCCGGAAAGTCCAAGAAGAAGAGCAGAATCACCATTTTCTCCCTCATTAGCGGAACAGTGCAAAGGCAAAATTCCTTCTGCGGGGAGATAGTAATTCATAACAGTGAACATCAATTTTTTTACACTTCCGCCATAAGCAGAACCAAACACAACCCCGATCCGATTATCAAAATCCATTACGATTGCCATATTCGATGTCTTCCCATCAGGCAAGGTGCGAAGCCGTCCTTTGTATCGCTCCCTATCAAGCTTATCATAAGGAAGCACAAAGATCGTAAAACCATTATCCGCAAAAACACTCTCGGAAATATCCTCTGGAACCGGGCGGAACATATTGTCCGTAAACAGTGCAGTCAATGACTGATCGCAGATCGTCCTCACCGGCAATGCATAAGATACCTCTGCGCTTAGCACTCGGTTAGTAATGAATATTGTGTCTTTTTTTGAAAAAGTTTTAAGCGTGTCTTCCAGTATCATCTCAAAGGTTTCGGGATCAAGGGGGATATTATTAGGTGAATTCCAATCAATCCCAGCTTCGCTTTCCGGACGTCGCACGATCATTGTATCCTTGGGACTTCTTCCTGTAGATTCAATCGGTGTCCATGTGGTGCATGATCCGTTCGCAGAGATCACAGCTTCACCATTATCGATCGAACACCGGATCATCTCAGTGCGAGAAATATCTTCCAGTACATTATGATGACCATCGATCAGCTTTTCAAGCTTTGAAAAGAATTCCATGCTTGCTCCTTGGGATATAAATAACTTTGGTTTTCATTTGAAGGAATTGATTTTCTTGTCAATGATTTCACGCAATGTGTAGTGCAGCTATGCATCGAAAGGAATTGATCGAACTCGTTACTCACCACCTGGAGCATTACCCGGCTATGGAGATGCAGGATATGTACAAACTTATCTTTCAGAGTGTGATGGGGCCTACACATATTTTACAGAATGAAACACTGGCATATTTGTACCTGAAAAAGGAATTTGAATACAATTTTGAAGATTATGAGACGGAACTTTATGTTGATATTTCGCTGGATCATGAACTTGTAAGATTGAATATTCCAGTATATCGAAATCACGGAAATGCTGATTTACTTTTTGAAATGCTGCATGAAACTGCGAAGCAAATCACTCCTGACAAAAAAAGATTAATGCGCTGCTGGTTCGAATTAGGTTCATTGATCGAGAATAAGAATTTTAATAATTTTACTCCAAACCAATGGAAGGAATTGAATTTAATTCTGAACAAGAAGAATTTTTCACATCTTTCACATTCGGATACTTACAAAGAATTATACAAACCGTCTTATCGGATTGTATTGAAGGATCTTATAAATATAACGTAGTTCTCGACAGGGATAAATCCTCCTACCCCCTGATGTTTTTATATTAATTTATTCCCATCAGTAACAGATCTGGATTTCCGCCAGCTGGCGGATCGGGAATGACACGCTTTTTAAAAACATTGTCACTCTGAGCATACCTGAAGCACGGAGTGCAAAGGTATAGTCGAAGAGTCTATTCATTATAAATAGTACCTCTTATTCCGACAGGGATTAACCCATCTTTACCCCTGATGTAATTTCTACCAATCTATTTAAATTTGAAAAATCTGGATTCCCAATCGAGTTGGGAATGACAATGATGAATAGTATTCGCTCTTCCAATACTTGATTTCCGATAAAACTTGAAACAAGCCTACAAAACTTCCAAACTCCTGAAATGAATTTTCTTATGAAGGTGATGGCTGAGATAGGTTCGGAAAATCGTATTGATAGTCTTGATGTCCTGTTCGGTAATTTCAAATGATTCCAGATTATGAAGACTCTTGAGTGTCAGCAGCAATTTTTTTGTTGATTCGTTTATCTGGAAATGCTCGGTTGCAGCTCTCTTTCCGGCACAATTACTACAAATAAATCCATTGTGAACAAAAGATATGCCATGAAAGAGTTCACTGTTTTGAGTTCCACAAACCTGGCATTTAATAAACATGAGAGAAAAACCAAGAAAGCTTGCTGCACGGAGCAAAAATCTCCAAAAAACCAGAATATGATTATTTTTCACTCTTGGAAGATACTCATAAAATTGAGTGAGAAGTATATAAAATTTCTCATGATCATCTTCCTCGAACATAAGCTGAAGGTATAACTCTGCGGCAGCATGCGCAAGTGCAGTCATATTCAGATCGGAAGTAAGAAGATTATGATCATTGTTGAGCGAGATCTCTTTTAGCAAAGAAAGCGTAGTATCTTTTTTGTAAATAACGATCTCATAATTTCCAAGCTGCTGGATCAGTCCGTAGTATTTATTCTTGGGATTTCGAGTGCCTTTTGCTATTACTCCGATATGTCCAAACTCTTTAGAAAAAAACTGTATGATCTGACTGGTATTGCTGTATTCGGTAACTTTCAGAACAAAAGCTTCGCACTTCTCGATCCGCTGGCTCATCTCACGATTATTCGACTGTAACGCTCTTTGCAAGATTTCTCGGCTGGTCAACATCAAGCCCCCGCAGCACTGCAACATGATATGCAAAAAGCTGTAGCGGAATTACTGTCAGAAGTGGCGTAAGTGCAGGTAACGTTCTTGGAACAAAGATAATATCATCAGCGAGATCCTCCAAGCCATTACTGGGTTCATTCGCAATCGCTATGATCTTCCCTTTTCGGGCTTTCACCTCTTCCATATTGCTCAAGATCTTCCCGTACACAAAATCATCAGGGGCAACAACGATAACTGGCATATTTTCATCGATCAAAGCAATAGGACCATGTTTCATCTCAGCTGCAGGATATCCTTCTGCGTGAATGTAGGAAATCTCTTTAAGCTTCAGAGCACCCTCGAGAGCAACAGGATAGTTGATTCCCCTGCCAAGATAGAGTGCATTCGTGGAATTTTTGTACTTCTTTGCAATAACCCGAATTTCATCGTTCATATTAAGGATCTCACCGACCTTCTCAGGTATCGATTTTATCTCTTTTATATATTGAGCGCCATCCTGTGGTGATACAGTGCGCATTCTTCCGAGCAAGAGAGCAAGCAAGAAGAGTACTGTTATTTGAGAAGTAAAAGCTTTTGTGGATGCAACGCCGATCTCTGCTCCCGCATGGATGTATGAACCAAAATCAGTTTCACGGGCAATGGTGCTGCCCACTACATTTGTGATACCCATGACTTTTGCGCCGCGTGCCATTGCTTCTCTAAGGGCAGCAAGGGTATCTGCTGTTTCGCCTGACTGACTGATCACGATCACAAGAGTTTCATGACCTAAAATCGGGTTGCGGTATCTGAACTCAGACGCATATTCAACGCGCACAGGTATTTTTGCTATTTGCTCAATAATATACTGCCCGACCAGTCCCGCATGCCACGAGGTTCCGCAGGCAACAATGCAAATACTCTTGATGCTGTTCAGCTCATCTATGGAAAGGGAAATTCCTCCAAGTCGAGAGGTGTTATATATGTCCATAATTCTACCGCGGAAAGCATTGGCGATCGTAGTTGGTTGTTCGAAGATCTCTTTCTGCATAAAGAAATCATATTCGCCTTTATCGATCATCGAGATATCCCAATTGATCTTGATGATCTCGCGCTGCACCTCGTCATCTGCAATTGTTTTTATAGTGAAATCATTAGCTGATATCTCTACAGTTTCATCTTCCTGAAGATAGATAACATTCTTTGTATGTACGACCAATGCGGCAGCATCAGAAGCGATAAAATTCTGCCCTTCTCCCACACCGATAATGAGTGGACTTCCTCTGCGTGCAGCATAGAGTTTGTCCGGAATATCCAAATTAATGGCTGCGATACCGAGAGTTCCTTCAACCTGTTTGAGCATCATGCGCACAGAGTTATGCATGTCTTTGCATTGGACATAGAATTGCTCAATAAGATGAGCGATAACTTCGGTATCTGTATCACTTACGAAGGTATGCCCCTCTCGCTCCAATTTTTCTCGAAGGATTTTATAATTCTCAATAATCCCATTATGTACAACTGCGATCTTTCCAGTGCAATCAATATGCGGATGAGCATTGACGGTTGTCGGTTCGCCGTGTGTAGCCCAGCGCGTATGTGCAATACCCAAATGAGCTTCGAAATTCACTCCTTTTGGAATTGACTGCTCCAACTCAACGATCTTGCCCTCTTTTTTGTGAATAACAAGCTCATCATCCGAATTTATGATCGCAATTCCTGAGGAATCATACCCACGATATTCCAGACGTTTGATGCCTTCAATCACAATTGGAAGCGCCTGTTTATTTCCTATATAGCCAACTATTCCACACATGACTACTCCTTTCTAAAAATATGCGATGCGACTTGAATTCCCTTTTCCTCATTCACAGTTTGAAGAACAAAAAATCCAGCCACAAAGAAAAGTGCAATACTCAAGATAGCCCAGCGCTGACTGTGTAAGATCAGCACGAGTAAACCGTATAACAACGGTCCAATAATTGCAGCAGCCTTGCCGCTTACTGCATAAAATCCAAAGAACTCTGCATGTTTATCTTCAGGTGTAAGAAGTGAAAACAATGATCTGCTTGCAGACTGGCACGATCCGATCGCAATACCTGCCAGCAGCCCGACTCCATAAAACTGCGTCACATTGTTACAGAAAAAGGCCCAGACAACCACTGCGATCCAGATAAGCAATGTAATTGAAATTGTTCTTTTAGCTCCGATCCTGTCAACAATAAAACCAAAAATGATCGAGCCAATAAATGAAGTGATATTTGCAAGTACAAAATAGATAATAAGCTGCGAACCTGTCATGCCGAAGCGCTGCGCTCCGTATATCGCTGCAAACACTATAACAGTTTTGATGCCGTCATTATAAATAAAAAATGAGATCAAAAATCTGGAAAGCTCTTTCAAATCCTTAATATGAAGAAAAGAATTTTTTATGCGCTCGTACCCAACTTTGATATAGTTTATATTTTGAGACTGTTTTTTCGTTCTTGATTCTTTTAAAAAAACAAATATTGGAATTGCAAAAATCCCGAAGAATAAAGCGATCAAAGGGAAAACAAGAGGCACATTTGTTTCAATGAACAGATAGGAAAGGAGAAGAGCACTCAGCCCACCAATATAACCGATCCCCCATCCCAAACCAGATACCTTTCCAAGATTTTTCTTTGTTGTAATCTCCGGAAGAAAGGCATTATAAAAGACATTCCCGCCCTCATAACCGATATTTGCGATTATAAAAATCAGCATACCCCACATAACAGCACCAGCGTGGACAAAATATAATAATCCGGTAAAAAGCACGGAGGTGTAACAGAACACAAAAAGGAATTTCTTTTTTGAGCGTGTTTGATCTGCAATGGCTCCGAGAATCGGTGAAATAAGAGCAACAATAAGCATGGAAAGACTGACAGAAAGCCCCCAGAGCGAATCTCCAATTCCTTCTTTGCCAACTACAACGGACTTAAAATATACACTGTACACAACCGTTACAATGACCGTTGTGAACGAAGAATTGGCGAAGTCATAGCTGATCCAGCCGAGTATGTTCTTTTTCATTTTATTACAATAAGATGTTTTTCATTTAAGTTAAAATCAATTACCAACAAGGTGTAAAAGTATTCTTTATTTTGATTTAAAAATACCGAACACCGATTGGAGATTTCAGATTTTTCACACTTCGCAAATCCTAAATCGTTGATTATTATTCGATATTCCATAAAACTAAATGTTACAACCAAAACAAAAAAGCCCTTCATGAAAAAGGGCTCAAAAAAGTTGATATTTACTTATCCTGCTGCAACTGCTCAATATATTCCAACTGTTGTTTTGCTTTGTAGTAGTTCGGTGAGGTTGTAAATTTCTTCACAATGAGAGAGTAATATTCCTTTGCTTTTTCATACTCATCGGTCGCAAAATAATGCTCTGCGATCTTAAATGCGATCTGGGGAACATTATAGGAGTTGGAAAATTTTTTTATCCAGCGGGCAAGATACTCGTAGTATGCTTCATCACCCTCACTCAGTCTTGTGCATTCTGCAAGCCCCATCCAGGCAGCTTCCTTAAGCAAAGGATCATGAAGTCTGGATTTTGCTTTTTTGAAATACATCTCAGCCAGTTCTACGTCGGGTTCACTCTTCTCGATATTGATCTTTCCAAGATAGAGATATGATAATCCGCTATATTTTGAGGGTCCGTACTCATCGAGCACTGCAGAGAATGCAGCTTCAGCTTTATCCATCTGATCATCTTCATAGAGTGCAAGCGCATTGTCGAACTGCCTTAATGCCAGAATGTTGACTTTTCCGGAACGGGATGTTGTTGCGACGATCACAATAATGACCACAATGAGCGCTGCTGCACCAAAAGCAACCTTTTTCCAGTGATTTTGGACAAATTCTGAGAAGAGAAGCGCAGTTGTCACAAACTTATCTTCTTTTATTTCATGGTGTTTATGCCGTTTGATTTTCTTTGCCATATAAACTTTCCTTCATGATTTTCAATAGGACACTTATTTCAATGCTGATTTTATTTGTCAAAGGATAAATATCCAATTTTTTATAATCGTGTTCGTGGTTTTTTGTTCCATGAAAAGAGATGCAGTTTTCCTCCGATTCCTACGATCGTTATATATAGAGGTTGCAAAATTGCCCATAATGGAAACATGGAGAGAGATTTCCTGGGTAATTTAAAACGCGTGATACCTCTTTGCATAATAAAATATTCACCTATTATTTTCAGCACCCATGCCCCGGCAGCATAAAGAGGTATAAAAAAAAGCCCAACGATGATAAGTACATTTAGTAAAAAAACATCTGTAAGATAAAGATAAAATTCAATATTCAGGGAAATTTGAGATCTTTCATTGGAAGCCCATCGTGTGCGCTGATTAAGAAAATTACTCAATTTCCTTTCTGATTTTGTGAGCGACTGTGTCTCTTTGCCAAATGCGAAGCGTATTTCATACCCTGCATTTTGAATGAGTTGCATAAGAAGGACGTCATCTCCCGAAATATGTCTTTTTATGGTTTCATAACCCTGAACTTTATTAAAAGCTTCTCTTGTGAACCCTATATTCTGTCCGCTGCAGGAAAATGCTTTACCTGCTCCAAGTGCTCCTGCGGAAGCAAAAAAAAGTCCGATAGTATCCACATATTCATACTTCTGGAATAAAGTCGCTTCTTTCCAATTCGGGATAAACGGAATAGACAAACCTGCAACCATTCCCACTCCTCTTCCAAAATATCGCACCATGCCGGAAATCCATTGATATGTAACAACACAATCTGCATCAGTAGTGAGAATGATCTCGCCTATGCTTTTTTGTACTGCCTGAGTAAGAGCATTTTTTTTGCGTGAAACCACATCGTCGAAAATATTTATAGGAAGCAAAATTAAATTATTACTTTTTTTTTGAAAATCCTGAACTATACTTGCAGTATTATCGTCGGAATTGTCATCTACAATGATGATCTCATACTTATCTTCAGGATAATCCTGATTGATGAGAGAAGTGAGGAGTTGAGGAATTGTGCTTTCTTCATTTCGTGCTGCCACAATCACGGAGACAAAGGGTTTGGCATTCATTGCTGCAGTATATTTCCGTCCCATTCCTCTGTAAAATATTCCAAGATAAATGAGATAATAGAGAAGAAGGACGCCTAAAAAAATTATAAGAATGATCATTCGGTTCGGTGTGATCTAATACTTTTCTTGTACCGCATAGTCCGATAATATTCATCCATATCTATATAGAGAGTATCTATGCTCAAATCCTGATAACCAATTGGCTCAAAGTTATAACCCAGACTATCGGAAAGAATTGTCGGTTCGGTTCCTCTGATAAAGACCTCATCAGTAATTTCTTTTTCGAAGGGCTGGGCAAGCAATCCGGTCTTTTCTGAGATCGTAACATGAATGATATTATCCGGCTCGTGAAACTCAAAAAGCTTTTTGTTCACTATCGCTTCTCCGGTCGAATCTTTGGGTGAGCTATTATACACCGCTCTCTTCATAATATAGGGCCAGGGGGGCACCGCAACATATGCACCTGCCTGCCCTTTTCCAAGTGTGATATTATCATCAAATCCAACCCAGATACCGAGTACAAGTTGAGTAGTATAGGCAATGCACCAGGCATCCTGGTAATTATCGGTTGTACCGGTTTTCCCCGCAGCAGGTAAATAAAATCCGCGCCAGCGAATCCCACCGGCAGTCCCTCCATCAACAACAGATTGCATCAAATTTGTCATAAGATAGGCGATCTCTTCGCTTATGACCTGCAAGGAATGAGGAAGGTGTTCTTCAAGCATTTTTCCTGTTTCATCATCAATTCTTTTGATGTAGATGGGATCAACCCGCTTGCCACCATTTGCAAATGGGCAGTAGGCAGAAATAAGTTCAGCCGGATAAACCTCTGCAGAACCAAGTGAGAGTGCGGGGAATGGATATAAGGGGCTGTCAATGCCGAGACGTTCCGCATATTTTATCACTTCATAAGGAGTCAGATGCATGAATATCTTTATCACCGGAATATTCCTGGAATGCTTGAGCGCGATGCGGAGCCGAGTCAAACCGTAGAATTTGTCAGCGTAGTTCGGTGGTTTCCAATGTGTCGTATCATTCTGCAGAAATACAAGCGGAAGGTCATTTATCATAGTAGCAGCGGTGTAACCATTTGCCATTGCAGCAGTATAAATAAAAGGTTTGAATGCTGAGCCGGGTTGCCTCCGTGCCTGCTGCATCCGATTGAATTTGCTATGATTGAAATTTCTGCCGCCGATCATTGCACGAACATATCCCGTATTTGGCTCTATCGCAAATACACCGCCCTGCACATATTTCGTATCAATATCAAAAGTGTCGGCAGGGAATTCCTCATATTTCACATCGTAATTCATTTTATTTTCAAATTCAGCCAGATGATTGTTAAGAACCGAATCAGCAAAGTTGGTCAAATCCAGATCAAGGGTTGTATAAACCTGCAAGCCACCATTATACAGGATAGAAGTGCCGTATTTTTGCTCGATATATTTTCGCACATATTCAAAGAAATAGTCAGCAGGATCCTTTGCTTTTTTCCGTGTTTTGATCTCCACCGTGTCGTAATATGCCTTGTAATATGCGGTATCATCTATGTAGCCCAACTCATACATTTGTGCGAGGACAAATTTACTTCGACGAACGACCTCGTCATAATTAAGGCGCGGGTTAAGATATGAAGGCGCTTGTGGAATTCTTGCAAGAAGCACACATTCCGCCAGCGTGAGGTCTTTTGAGGACTTCCCAAAATAGTTTTGAGCTGCTGATTCCACACCATAATTGCCGCCGCCAAGATAAGTTTTATTGAGATACATCTCGAGGATTTGATCCTTGGAAAAGGTTCGCTCGATCTTGAAGCTGAGAAGCGCCTCTCTGATCTTCCTATCCATGGACTGCTCGAGGGTTAAGAACATATCCCGTGCAAGCTGCTGTGTAATGGTGCTCGCTCCCTGGCGTATCCTGCCTGTGGTAAAGTTCGCAAGAACTGCACGGGCAATGGATGTAAAATCGATTCCCATATGATCATAGAAATTTTCATCTTCCATTGCGATAAAGGCATTGATAAGTGTGTCTGAGATTTCGGACAATGGCACGCTTCTTCGATGTTCACTGGCAAATATTTTCACAAGATTACCATCTTTATCAAACACTTTAGTGCCATTCATAAGCTCGTATTCTTCAAGCTGTGATACAGGAGGAAGCTCAAGACTGTAATGATAGAGCAAACCGGCAACAAGTCCTGTAAAGAATAAGCACACACAGGTCACAATGAATAAAATCTTCCAAAAATTTACTTTTTTCATACGTTACATTTTTTCGCAGGATTCCATTGAACTGTCAAAACTTAGTTGAATAATATTTATAGTACTTTGATAGTGTCAATATATTTCAGGACGGAGCATGCATACCCCCAAAAATATTTAGAATCATGACACTTCAGACTTTTATTACGGAATAATACTAATGCGAATAGAAAGAAATAGGATATAAACATAATAGCTAAAAGCATTGTCACACTGATCCGCCTATAATTGTGCCATATGGCACTATCAGCTGGCGGATGAAGGGTGACAACAGCAAAGGTTGATAAAAACAACAGATTCTCTAAAAGTAATTTACCCCCATAATTTTCCCATGTATACGCACATATTTCTTGCACGGTTGAAATCGTATTTTCTTCTCAAAATTTCTTTTTGGATCCATAATGTAACCTTACAAAAATCATCTCTTACATAGAATATTTCTGTCAAATTTTTTCTTCTATAGCTTACCTCACGAGCACCAATTTCTTTATTAACTGCTTTTCTCCGTTTTGGAGAGTGCAGAAATACACACCGCTTTTCACTTCTTTACCACTTTCATCTCTACCATCCCAGGTAACAGAGACGGGGAGATCGGGAGAGGGAACGACAAGGAGAAATTTTCTCAACAGTTGTCCTTTGATATTATAAATCTTAATTTGTGATAATTCGCTTGCCACGACGGAACGAAGTGAAGTCGGGTGATTAAATTTTATAGATATGGTTGTTGATGATGAGAAGGGGTTGGGGCTGCAGGTAAGGATGGTTGAATTTTGTACCGGTTCTTCATCGACTGCGACACCCTGCCATTCATAACAACCCATATCTATTATACCATTGTAAATTCTGGGATCTCCATTTAAGTCATATTGAGGAAGATGAAGACCTGTAGTATCGGGTATCCCTGCATCAATGCATGGTGAGCCAGAAGTTATTTGAAAATTTCCATCATCAGGATTTAGAAATAGAGGATCCGCATCGATATTTCCTTCTCCTGTCCATCCGCCCTGAATATCCGAATAGGTTGCAATAACAGAGCTTGAAGGTATTTCTTGAGGAGAGTTATCCCAATGAATGCAATTCAATAAACCAATATCGCTGCCGTAAATTCCTCCTCCTGAAGTAGCGGTATTATTAGCAATGGTAAGGTTAGTACAATTCATACTGGAGTTATCATAGCAGGATAATCCGCCACCGGATTCAGAAATATTATTGTAAATAAGCCCGTTAATTACGGAAAGGGTTGAATAATCATCACATGAAATACCTCCGCCTCTGCCGTATTCTGCAGTATTTCCATTAATAGTAACATTACGCATGGTTGAATTGGAATCCCAGTATAATATACCACCGCCAAGAGCATCTGCATAATTGTCCTTAAGGTTAACATGAGCAATATCCATACTGGAATGTGAACAATAAATCCCACCGCCAAACGTGCTGTTTCCGTTCATAATGGTTAGATTTTTAACAGTAAAATTGTAGTCTTTCCAACATTGAAGAATACCCCTCACGTTATCACCATTAAAAATAGTAGATTGCTCATTCTCACCATTTATAGAAACATAACTCCTGCAATTTAAAGGGAATTTTTCATCTGTCTCTGAAAAGGAGTATACTCCATTTGCACAATGGATCGTATGTGGATTAATCTCATTAGGAACAATTTTTACAAAAGCATAAGCTATTGTTTTTAAAGGATCATCCGGTGTCAAACCGCTATTATTATCGAAACCGGCAGGGCTGACATAAAGATCATGATTAACCGGTTCCACTTTTGCGTTAATGACATCAAAGTTAAAATAATCGAAGGGATATGCAAAATATACATCCGGCTGAAGGACTGTAAAAGTATCTATTATTACATCCATAACCGGGCAATTATAATTGAAATAAAATTCATTTGCCCAACCTCCGTAGTTTAAGAAGATATTACATAAGTTTTCAGTATCAAAAAGAACTGTTGCATTGTCACAGGTTATGCCGCCGCAATACTTGCCCCTATTGTCGGTAATAGTAACATTGGATAGATATGGACTACAGTTATATAAATATAATGCACCCCCGTTACCCGCATAATTTTTATACAAATCTATATTAAATAAATCAGGACTCGATTCGTTGCAATAAATCCCACCTCCAAATGTTGCACTATTGTTGCTGATAGTAACATTTGATAAGCTTAGCAAAGAATCTTCCTCGGAATATATCCCGCCACCACCATACCCGGAGTTTTGATCTATAAGAATATTAATTAAACTCGATGTGGACTTATAAGAACAAAAGCCGCCTCCCAAACTATAACCATTAATATAATATGCTGTATTTGCACTGATAATAGTGTTATATAAATTTAAACTTGAATGTGAGGAGTAAATTCCGCAGCCAAACTCTCCAGTATTACCGGTAATTTCCACATTACTCAAAATCGAATTGGCATATTCATAATAAATTCCTCCTCCATAACAACCCTCTGCATTATTGAAACTGATCGTTGCATTTGTTATCTTTAGTGTGGAACGACTACAGAAAATTCCTCCTCCCAAAGAAAAATTTCTTCCTTCATCCAGACAATCTTCCAACAGGGATAACGCCTCATTTAGCTTATTATTGACAGGCATAAAACAGGTATCGTTCAAAGGATTATCGATTTTGGAATAATTACTTGCAGGTTTTAAAATTTCCTTATTCTTATTATTTTTTATATCTTGAGAAACATACCCCTTATCGGAAGATGTACCATTTTCTGTAATGGTCATATTATTTAAATCGAGGATTGATTCGTAGCAATAAATTCCGCTGCCCACGGGAGAATTTCCATTCTTAACAGTCATATTTTCCATCGTAACAACAGTATCATATCTGCAAAATACAACACCATACTTTTCTTCTCCATCGAGAATAGTATAATCTTCATCTTCCCCGTGGATGAAAACATAACTTCTACAATTTAAAGGAAACACCTCTCCCGTCTCAGAAAACGAGTATAGTCCATTTGCACAATGGATCGTGTGTGGGTCTTGCTCATTAGGGGCAATTTTTACTAATGCATAAGAAATAGTTCGGAGCGGATCATCGGGTGATAATCCACTGTTGTCATTCGAGCCATAGGGGCTCACATAAAGGTCTTGCTCTATCGGCTCTATCTTTCCATTAAGAATGTCAAAAGTGAAATTATCAATAGGGGAAGCAAAATGATTGTCAGGTGCGAATACAGTAAAAGTATCCACAATTACATTAACGGTGGAGCATTGAAATGCATATAGGTCATTCCCGTGATTTGCATAATTCATGAAGATATTACATCGATTTTCAGAATTAAAAACAGGATAAGAGTCGATCAAATAAATACCGCCACCACCCAAATGTGCTGAATTTCCATATAATGTAACACCCATTAATTTAGGGCTGGAATTATCACAAGAAATACCACCACCATAATCGGCAGCGCTATTGTGTGTTATTAATGAATTCTTTATCAAAATATCTGATGAATTTTTTAAATAGAGCGCACCACCATTATTGCTTGAATTGCCATACTCGAATTTACAATATACAATTTTCGAACTATCTTGCCCGTTAGTGTTTGTATCATAGAATCTCAATCCCTTCCATCCGGACAGGGTGTCCTGTGCGGTAAATAAGATCGAATTCCCTTCTGTTCCTATCGCCAGTAATCTGCCGAAAATATCACATTCATAATGACCTGAGAAAAGAACCTCGACTCCGGATTCGATAAGGAGAGAATCACCCAGTTGTATTTGGATATTTCCGTCAATAATATAAGGACTGAAATTTGCTATCCATACACCGCTTACATCACCGCCGGGTATGTGAAACCCCGAACCATAGGCACTTATATAGTCTGTCTTTGTCTCTGTACTGATCCCATTATTTTCAGTAATTACTCTTAATGAAACTGTATATATTCCGAGACTGTCATATGTATGGATCGGATTTTGTTCATCAGAAAAAGTGCTGTCGCCAAAATTCCAGTACCAGCTTGCAATATCGCTATTCCCGGGATAAGAAGTGTCTGTGAAATGAACAGTTAAAGGAGCATTTCCTGCCGTAACATCTGCACAGAAATCAGCAGTTGGAGGAATAACATTATTCTGATGAAAATAATATGCACCCATATCAATAATTGTTCCGTCGGGATCCGGAACGGAAGCTGGATTTCCCGCATCTATGCAGGGAGAATATTCCGTGAGATGAAAATCACCATGAGCCGGATCTTCAAAAAGCGGGTCTTCATTGATATTACCTTCACCCGTCCATCCATCCATAATATCCGAGTAGGTTATTGTTATTGTACTACCGTAAACCAAATAAAATTCTTCTACCTGATTATTCCACACAATGCAGTTCATCAGAACCGGGCTTGAATCGTGGCGGCAACCTATTCCACCACCGTGGTTAGCAAAATTTTCACTGATAGTCACATTAGATAAGTTAGGACAGGAAGTATCATTGCAGTAAATTCCTCCACCACAGTTGGCAGTATTTCCACAAATAGTTACATTGGCTAAGATTGGACTGGAAGTTTGAAAATAAATTCCTCCACCGTAGTATGAGTTATTATTATTAATAATAACTCTATCTAAAATCGGACTGGAATGATAACAATAAATGCCACCACCTGCATTGAGATAAGTAGAATCAGTTGAATTTTCATTGATAATTACATCCTGCAAAATTGGATTGGAATAATCACAGTAAATACCTCCTCCATTACGGGCAGCATAATTTCTGCTTATGGTAACATTTACTAAATATGGATAGGATTCTTGTAAATAAATTCCACCTCCCATATATGAAGAGGTGTTTGAACTTACCGTTGTATAACTTATAGCAGGGCTCGAGTAATAGCAATATATCCCTCCGCCTTTGCCATAATCATCTGCTCTATTGTTTCTAATTAAGCAATTCTTAATCAAAATATCAGATGATCTTTCACAATAGATTGCTCCACCGAACCGATCATCACCTATAGCTTTGCCATATTCAAATTTGCAATGCACAATTTTTGAACTATCTTGCTCGTTAGTATCTATGTCGTAAAATCTCAAGCCATGCCAGCCACCCGCAGTTGTATCTGGGTTTGAAAATCCAGTGGTATCGACAATAGTAAAATTAATCGTATCTAATTCAGTTCCCTCTGCTAATAATGTCCCATAAATATTAAACTTGTAATGTCCAGAAAAAACTACCTGAATCCCAGGTTCTATTATAAGAGTGCTGTCCACGGGAATCTCTATCTCTCCGTTAATAATATACGGACTATTACCGGTCTTCCATGTCCCCGATACGCTTCCACCTGCAATATGTGTATCTGCAAAAGAGAGTGAGGTTAAGAGTATGGTATATATTAAAAGAAATATTATTTCTTTCACGAGTTTATTTATATAAAAGTTTTTTTTCATTTTTCCTCTTATTATATCGGTTGCTATAAATGCGATTAAAGATACATGACGGTAAATGTAATGATACCTTTTGTGTTATTATATCCATGTTATAATAAAACTTTGGAGGAGGTAAATATCACCTCCTCCTTTTTTTGCTATCTTAACAAACTAATCTTCCTTGCTGTCTTTTCATTACCACGACAAATCCGCATAAGATATACTCCGGAAGCAACATTTCTATTATTCATATCAGTTCCATTCCAGACAAGAGTATGACGACCTTTACTCAATGCTTCATCAAGTAATGTCTGAACTAACTGTCCTCTGATATTGTATATCTTTACAGATGTATTGGCATAGGCATCGTCCTTTATAGTAAACGATATAGTAGGATTATGAAAATCCACAATATTCAGATTGAAAACACCGTATAACATTGGGTTTTGTTCACCACCACCACCATTTTGACCATACAATATACTCCGAATTGATGATTCTCCACAAACCTGATCAGCCCAACTTGCATTATAATTAGGATTGGCAGGTGTTTGCTGCAACATTATTTTGTATTTAGCTGTTCCTTCAATTCCAAAAGTGCCACCTGGTTCAGGGTCTGGATCGGGTGATTCTAAGGTTAGATCTTCATAAGTATAATCTGTTGGAGAAATTGTCGCGATAACATTCCAATTTTCAATAGGATTCCCCATTATATTGTATTTCCTTCTTTTTATTACAGTCTCAAAGTAATTATGCAATCCATTGTAATAAAAGAATAAACTATATCTGGTGGACCATTCCAATAGTGGATGGCAATCATCAGATGACTCAATGGTAAACTCTATTGAGGTTAAATTTGCATAATTGGGGGCGTACTCAAAGTTGAATATTCGATCACCGAAATATGCTTCATCACCTTCATTATCAATCATCTCAAAATCACCTAAATATTCTACAGTGTTTGAACAATCCTGAAAAAAGGGATGTGGGTTATAGTAAGGATGATAAGTTTCCTGGAAATAGATATGTTCAATTAGGTCATCTGTATTAAATGGAGGGTAAATCGTAACAATATCATTAATTGTTCCCTGAAAATCCATTTGAAAATTAGGATGAAACCAATTTATGTCAAATTTCGCATCAGCCCAGGCATATCCGGTAAAATCAAAGTATGAACCACTTTCATAAGTCATCAGAGGATTGAAAGTCACATTATCGCCTTTATTCTCAAAATATTCATTAAATGGTAGTGAGACCATAAAATCACGCTCATAAATAAATTTGTGTGTAGCAGTAAGAACTGGATCACTAACGATAACCCCAGCATTCCAAATCGAAGCATAGAGGGTGTACTCAATACCTTCTTCTAAATCCACCCATACCCTATAGGTCTGTGGAATTCCATTCTCCCATTCGTCCGGATAATAGTTTATAGCGAAGTGGGGAAGTATTCCCTCAATACCAAAATTTATAAGAACGTGAGGTCCTATATCAATATTATAGACGAAGTCAAAAGCTATTTGGTATTTCCCATAACCTGGGGCTACAAAAACTACGGTTGTATCACTCCAACCTCCAGAGGGTGCCTCTATCATATCTACGGTTACTACCACATTATTTACTTCTTGACCTGCAAATAGAATAGTGCAAATTGCTATACATATTATTGTTATAAAACTAATTTTCATAGTCATCATTTCTCCTAATTTTTTATTTACTCCAGTACAGTGTCCTTCTTATACCCTGGAGTAGTAGCAACGATATAAGAAGTAATTTCCCCAACTCCATATCCTGCTCTCAGCTTCCGCTCCTTGAATTATAGAAGAGAAGGTTAAAAGGAATAACCTGCCTGCTTAGGGAAATTCACAGACAGGTGCAAGCTATGTGAATTTATTTTTGCATATAAAATTTTGGGAATGTAATTGAGTATCTATGCTTTTATAATTCTTGTGTGTTCTTTCATAACTACCAATAGGGCGGTAGGTTGTGCAATAGGAGGGGGGTAAGCTAATAGTGTATCTTAATAGATTCCAGAATACATTTTTATTTTTCATAATAAACCTTTGACAAAATAAAATAATTAAAATAATTTCTGTCAAATTTTTAATGCGCTATTTTTTATCGTATCTTAACCGCTTTCCCTACAAATCCATTTTCATCCCCTATCTTATACAAATACACACCAGTGCCCACTTCTTTTCCTGTTTCATCCCTTCCGTCCCAAACAATCCCATTATTTCATAATTTTTCACTAATAACTCTTATCATTATACTTTTCAACTGTCAAAACTTAGTCGAATATTTTTATATAAAATTATTACCAAAATTCCTGTTATCAAGCCGCTTACCAATCCAATAAGCAGAATAATCGGAAATAGAGCAAAAATTCTCGAAGAATGAATGAAAAGAAAATAACCAAGCACAAGCTGGGTGAGCAGATGTGAAAGAGCACCTGCAATGCTCACTCCAATCAGACTGAAAGAAATTCTGCTTTTATAAAAAGCCCACATGACAGCGAGAGAAACGATGCTGCTTACCAGAGAGAAAAGAACAAGCGGAGTAAAGAGCAGTCCTGAAAAAAGATTTCCTATAATAACCTTCGTCAGGGTTACAACTAGTGCAGAAGTAAAATCGATATGTACAAGAATAAGCAAGATGAACACATTCGCCAGCCCTATCCGCATAAAAGGCAGAGGTTTTGGAATAATACTTTCAACAACGAAGAGCAGCACAGCCATGATCGAATATGCAGCAAGGATGAGTATCTTTTCAGTTGATGTTTTCATGCGTTATCTTGTTATGTAATCGAGATCAGACTTTTTTTGAAGATAAATGATCGTTTTGTTCGGCAGGCACACGATCACGTCATTGCCGTAGCGGATCCAACCATGCTTTACGCATATTTTTTGAGGGCAGTCTGAATCTTTCACACGGATCCTGCGGTCTTTTACTTCGATCATCATACCGTTTTCCAATGAAATCATTTGATCTTTATTCAATGAAATATTCTCAGTTTGTCCATTGTATTCAATAATTGCATATTCGCTTTCTGCACCATTTTTATAAACAAAGATAGACGAGACGATAATTGCAACGATCACAAAGACGATCAGTATTCCGTCAGCAAGAGTGAAATGTGATAGTATTTCGCATCTATTCAAAAAGGTGGACTCCTTTGATCTTATGTCCGCATTTCTCGCAGGAATTATGCTCAGTAATATGTGAGATTGAAGTGTAAAATCCTGAGCGTTTTATCAGCAACTCATTACAATTTGGGCAGTGTGTGTCATGAGTATTCGGTAAATTTATATTTCCAACATAAACATAGGAAAGCTTCTTTTTCCCGATCTCATACGCCATTTCCAGAGTTTCAACTTTTGTGGGAGGTTTCTTCATTTTATATACAGGGAAATATCGTGAGAAATGCAGAGGAATATCTTTATTAACATCGGCTATGAAGGCAACCAGCTCTTCAATTTCCTTTCTTGAATCATTCAAATCTGTGATGATCAGGTTCGTGACTTCTACATGCGTGTGTTTCGCAGCGATTTTGATGGTATTCTTCACCGGTTCTAATCGTCCTGAACAATAGGTTATGTAAAAATCATTATTGAATGCCTTGAGATCAACATTCATCGCATCGACGTATGGAAGTAATTGTTTCAAAGGTTCGGGATTTATGAAACCATTCGTCACCAGCACAACTTTGAGATCATGAGCGCGTAATATCTTTGCGGTATCCAGAATATATTCGTACCAGATGAGCGGTTCCGTATAGGTATAGGCAACGCCGATCGAGTTATATTTTTTGCATAATGTGATCAGATCTCCCATACTAAGAGCACTTGTCGGGGCTTTCTGCTGCGAGATTGTATAATTCTGACAAAAATCGCAGGTGAGATTACATCCGTTTGGTCCGATTGAGAGAATTTCCTTTCCCGGATAGAAATGATATAGAGGTTTTTTCTCGATAGGATCGATTGCTACGGAGATCGTTTCACCGTAATTTTCTGCATAGAGTATGCCCTTTTCATTCTTTCTGCCAAAGCACATTCCCCTTTTCCCATCCTCGATCTCACACATCTGAGGACAGAGCCGGCACTGAACCGAGCCGTTATTAAGCTTTTTATAAAACATTGCTTCTTTCATGTTCACCTCGCTCATGAATTAAAGAAAACGCTGGATCATTTGCAAGTTTTTTTCAAGAGCATCCCCGTTCTGCTCAATAACCTTCTTTGCTTTCATTCCCATTTCAATTATTTTTTGAGGATTTTCATACAAATCAAGAATTGCACCTGGCAAATGCTCCCTGTCCACTATTTGAATAGCTCCCGCAGAACTCAGTGCAGCAACAGAATCCTTACAGCTCGAATAATAGGGTCCCATAATGATCGGCTTGGAAAAATACGCAGGTTCGAGTGGATTGTGACCGGAAAAATCATAAAAGCTTCCTCCAACCAAAACAACATCAGAAACCGCATAGCCCTTTATTAGCTCCCCCATTGTGTCAATAAGAAGAAGAGGTGCTGGGGAAAATACTTCAGACAGTTTTTGGAATTTAACTTTATTCTGAGAGAGAAGTTTTTCGATCTCGTCGAGCCGTTGTAAATGTCTGGGAGCAAGAATTATCTGGAAATCGATTTTCTTGTTTTTAAGAAAATGATACAGCTCTGCCACAAGGAGTTCTTCGCCCGGACGAGAGCTGCCAAAAGTTATTATGAAAGGTGATGTGAGATACCACGCTTTTTTTATTGCGCTATTATCATACTCCTGCATATAAAGGGCAAATTTCAGGTTTCCGGTTACATCTATCGGTTTATCTGTTAATTCTGCAAATTTTCGCTTATCTTCATTGGTTTGAACACCGAATGCATCAATATTTTTCAGAGTATTTTTAAAAATAAACCAAAATCTCTTGTAGCTTTTCACTGTTTTATGGGATATCCTGCCGTTTACAATGAGGATTTTCGTGGAATGCTTGTGAGCATAATGAATCAAAACAGGCCAAATTTCCGTTTCTGAAATAACAAGAACATCGGGTGATATTTTTCTTATTGCTTTTTTTACTGCGAAAGGAATATCCAGCGGAATCAGGATCGGGAATATATTTTCAGGATACTTTGCAGCCAGCTCCTTTGCTCTCTCATGACCGGTTGTGGTCATGGTGGAAATAACAACGAAAAAACTATTTTTGTTTGATTCAATGAATTTCTCAATAAGGGGAATGAGCGCATTGATCTCCCCAACTGAAGCAGCATGGAACCATATAGTCTTTTTACTGTGCCTGGGAACATTTATAAATCCGAGTCGCTGCCTCCACTCATAGGGATTTTTAATATATTTAAAGACGAAAAAAGGAATAAGCAAGAATGAGAGAATAGAAATTATCGCAAGATAGGCGTACATATCATTCAGGAAACGAGCGCCTTCATCTCTTGAACTGCTCTTCCCAGTCCGACCATCACGGCGTGGGATATGATTGAATGTCCGATATTATATTCTTCAATATCCTTAATATTTGCGAGATAATGAGCATTGAAATAGGTGATTCCGTGCCCGGCAACCATATAAAGTCCAAGTTTTTTTCCAACATGGACAGCTTCTTTGATGCGCTCCACTTCTTTGTCTATATCCTCATCGGTTTTTGCATTCGCAAAATAACCGGTATGGAGTTCGACTGCGTCAGCGCCCAATTTGTGCGCCATTTTCACCACTTCGTTGTCTGGATCAATAAAGACGCTCACGAATATTTCTGCTTTTTTGAGTTCCTGTATTTTTTCCTCGAGACCTTTCAGTTCGAGATTCAAGCCACCTTCTGTGGTGACTTCTTCACGCTTTTCCGGAACCAATGTAACAGTGTCGGGATGCACAGCTTTTGCGATCGCGACCATCTCTTCTGTGGGCGCCATTTCGAGGTTCAGCTTTGTTTGCACTGTTTCTCTGAGAATCCGCAGATCCCTATCCTGCATGTGGCGTCTGTCTTCGCGCAGATGAATAGTTATCTGATTAGCGCCATGTTTTTCTGCGATAAAAGCAGCTTCCACCGGGTCGGGCTCAAAGGTTTTTCGTGCCTGCCGTATTGTTGCGATATGATCGATATTCACACCTAATTTTGCCATAAAATCTCCTACATATAAATATTTTTAACCACGAAAAACTCGAAAATCGCGAAAATGAAATATAAGAAAAATAATCCGCAAAACATCATCTCGTTGATTCCTTTTTTTTCATAATACTATTCTTTCAATTTCTACTGTGAGATAAGAAGAAAAATTTACTTCTAATCTCAATTTTAAGCCAGGGGCTTTAAGATAATATCCGATTTTTCTCTGTGTTCTCTGCTTGTCTCGGCGTCCTGTCTGGGCGTAACGGAGTGAAGACTGAAATGAAATGAAGTCGGATGGTGAATTCAATTTTGGTTCCGGTTTACCCTGTTGGAATACTTATCCTACGGGGTTTATCCAAATTATGAATTCTATTCTATAAGAATTCAATTTATTATTTTCGTATTTTTCGCGCATTTCGTGGTTGATATTACTTTTCTCCTCAATTATACAATATTTTCACGGGGTTTAAAGCCCTTACCGAGGACCTGATGAACTTCCTGAATGATCACAAAGGCATCGGGGTCGGTTGATTTCACGATTTCGCTTAGTTTTGCGACTTCTCTTCGAGAAACAATGCACAGAATTACATCTCTTTTTATGTGGGAATATGCTCCTTCGCTTTTTAGAAATGTCACTCCTCTGTTCATTTTCTCAAAGATTATATCCTTGATTTCTTCCGATTTGTCGGATATTATCAAAGAAGCTTTTGCATAACCCAGTCCAGCTATGATGACATCTATAACTTTGCTGGAAATATACAACGCAATGAATCCCCAGAGCGCATACTCCACTCCCCGAAAACACACTCCCGCAAAGCTGATGACCAGAAAATCTATGAGAATGAATGTATTGCCGGCAGTCATGATCCGTTTCTGGCTGAATATCTGGGCAATAATATCAGAACCGCCGGTAGAACCATTTACTTTGAATACAATTCCCAGTCCAACACCAAGCAACAATCCGCCATAAAGACTGGCAAGAAGGGGATTTTCAGTAACTACCGGTAGGTGTAGTACATTATTAAAAAAATCCGTAAATAATGAAAAACTGATCATGCCGAAGAGTGTGCGGATGCCGAATCGTTTACCGAGAACCTTTATCGCTATCAGGAAAAGCGGAATGTTAAAGACCAGCATTATCAGGCCGATAGGGATATTAAAAAGATGATTGATAACTACAGCAAGACCACTAACGCCGCCGGCAGCGATCTTATTGGGAGAAAGGAACACCACAAGGGACAATCCCATAAGGGCTGTTCCGATGAGGATCAAAAGGTAATTTATTACAACTTTTAGTTTAGATTTCATAATAACAGTTTGTTGCGAAAGGGAAGAATTATGTATTTTTTAACTGCTTTTTCCTTCTGCGTCTTTCCCAGTAATTCGGGAAAAAGCGTAACTGCCAGACCCTGATAATCGCCTCTCTCACAATTTTTTTGGACATCTTTGATGTGCCATTAATGCGCTCGTAAAATACGATGGGAATCTCTTTAATACGGAGACCTTTTTTCCAGACTTTATAATTTACTTCGATCTGAAAGGAATACCCGTCAGAAATAATGTTATCAAGATCGAGCGATTCGAGAACTTCTTTCCTGAAACACTTAAATCCGCCTGTCGGATCTTTGATCGGCATACTTGTAATAAGCCGTACATATTTTGAAGCTCCGATACTCAAGAGCAGACGACGGAAGGGCCAGTTGATCACATTTACTCCGGTGATATAACGTGAGCCGATTACCAGATCATTCTTTTCAATCGCATCCAGAAGATTCGGGATTTCATCGGGATTGTGGGAAAAGTCAGCATCCATTTCAAAAATATAATCAAACTTATTTTCCAGAGCATATTTAAAGCCGGCGATGTATGCGCTTCCGAGTCCCATCTTGCCTTCACGCTCGAGAATATGCACTTTCGGATTGGTTTTAATTATCTCTTTGACGAGTCCGGCTGTGCCGTCCGGAGAATTGTCATCAACGACGAGAACTTCTATCCGCTCATCCTGTCCAAGAACTTTTGGAATAAGTTTTGGAATATTCTCAGATTCATTATACGTAGGGATTATTATTAATGCTTTCATGATCTTTTGATCCATTTTCATATAAATTAAGATGAAATATGTATGCGTCCACTCGCAATTTTGTGTCAACTAATTTGTGAAAATCATTGATAAGAATAATACTTTTGAGATCGAAAATCATAAATATTTTGACAAGCTCAAATCGATTTTAAATTTTAATACCAAATTGGAGGTGCGATGGCACAGCAAAATCCTGCAAAAAAGGCGACATTGATAGAAGTTTTGATGGTTATACTAATTGTAGGTATAATCGTGATCCTGGTTTTTCCTGCAATTGGAGAAAAACGTAATAAAGATCGAATGAATCTCGAAGTTTTTCCAACCTTTGACGTCATTCTGCAAGCAAACGAACAGTTTAATGAAGACCAGGGCTATTACGCATTTGATATAACCATGCTCAACATCACTGACGAGCTCGAAGACAAACATTATTTTGAATTTGCGTTGACTGACTCGACAGTGATCGCGACTACGACACCCAAATTCGGAAAAGCCAGCGCAAAGATCGTATATAACTTCGAAAAAGATTACTGGACAGTTGAAGGCACCAAAGATGTGATCGATAAAAGCTGGTTGCCCTAAACTTTTTGAACATTTATTCCGATAGAAGAATTGTGTGCCCGAGAGCTGCAATTCTTTTATTTTTAGTATGATTGAATTATTGCCGATCCTTCTTTATCCGGAACTCCACTATCACTGGGGCTTGTTCTACCCGCTTTATTTCCGCAGACTTCCGGAGATCATCGCCGATGTTCCCTATCGTATTGACGTTTCCAGGGAATCTTCTATCCCGATCATGCTGACAGTGAAGGATGCACATAAGTATCCGATCATAATTGATTTTTTGGACATTCATATCATTTCACAGGCAGAAAATAAATGCATCTATAAAGAAAAAGTACTGATCGAAAAACTTTTTGATACGAGGTTTGCGTCAAAAATATTCATCATACAGAATGATTCTTTGGGAATTGAGCAGAAAGTAGAGATAAAAATTTCCATTACTGCGCACAAACCGAACAAAAAGAAGCAGCTTGTTTTTCAGAATGACAACCTGCCCGGACTTCATACAAAATTATTTACTTACTTGAATGCATCCCCTTCACCAAAAATTGAGAACTGGTTTGCCGGCGAAGCACATTATCATTCATATTATACTGATGATCAGGTTGAGTTTGGTGGTGACATCAAAGGTGCGATTGAATTGGCTCGAAGAATGAACATCGACTGGTTCTTTGTCACAGATCATTCCTACGATCTCGATGATACTGAAAGCAATTACCTGAGAAATGATCCCGATTTTCCAAAATGGGAAAAACTAAAAAAAGAGGTTTCGCAACTACAGCAGACAGAAAAATATCCCGTATTTTATGGAGAAGAACTTTCTTGCGGAAATGCTGAGAAAAAGAACGTACACCTTTTGATCATCAATAATGAGAACTTCATTCCGGGATATGGAGACAGTGCAGAAAAATGGTTCCGGAACAAGCCGAAACACTCAATTGGAGAAGCATGTAAAATTACAAATGCACATTCGCTGAAAATCGGAGCTCATACCTTTGAGAAAAATAATAATCTTATAAATAGTCTTTTGCTTAATCGCGGAACATGGCATAAGCAGGATGTAAAAGAAAATCACATAACCTATCTTCAAATAATCAACAAAAAGGAGAAAAAGCATATCGCACATGCAAAAAGGAAATGGATCGAGCTTCTTCTGAAAGGTTACAAGATCATTGCGATTGCAGGTAATGATGCTCATGGATATTTCAATTGTAAACGCGAAGTACATATTCCTTTTATTTCTCTCAAATCGTCGCACGATCAGGTCTTCGGGCAATGCAAAACCTATATAAAGGCAGATGGTAAGAACCTGACTCCTGATAATTTCTTTCAGGAATTCCGTAAAAACCGTATTGTGCTGTCTGATGGAATATTCGGCTCTTTCAGACTAAATGGACAGGATATCGGATCAACTAACGAAGAGAAGAATAGTTATAAGTGCGATATCGAAGTTGTATCATCCCAGGAATTTGGAATGATCAGCTCAATAGTTCTTTGTGCCGGTTATTATGACAAACAAACTGAAGATATAGAATTTCAGTATGAGCCCAAAGATGTTTTTGCATTTTCCAAAGCTATCTCAATTGATAACAAAGGACAGGATTATTTCCGTGTCGAAGTTCTCTCACAGCAAAATTCCTTCTGTATAACTAATCCGATCTGGATAAAAAAAGAATGAAATTTTGACAGAAAATTCCGAATAACTACATTGTTTTTATGAAATTTTTTATAATCTTGCTCGTTCTTATTGCAATATGTTCTTATTCCTTCCGATTGGATGCCGAACCTTTGAAGCTTTTCAATGAGCCGCTTCTCGCTCATGATTCATACTCTCATTTTCTTTCGTCTGCTTTTATCTATTGCTGGCAATATGAGACTTTGAAAAATGCTGCGCACGTAGAATCTGGAACCAGCATGATTTGTGCATTTAGTCTTACAGGTTTTTATGGAATATTGAAAGAAATTTTTGACGATAAAGTTAAGAAACAACATTTTAGTTATAAAGATATTGCCTGCAATATGGCAGGTTCGTTGATGATGTTTTTAATATGGAAATAAAGGATTTTTAATGGCGATAAAATTTTCAAATAATACGGATGCTCCAAAAAGGGAGTCTCTCGGTGGATACCTGCAGGCACACAGGATATTCAAGAATATTAGTCTGGATGACGTGCATACCAAAACCATGATCAAGCTTCATTTTTTAAAGGCAATCGAGAATGATTCCCTGCATGAGTTGATAGACATTCGGTTTGCGCGGATGCACATTTTGAACTATGCTCGTTTCATCGGAGCTAATATCAATAAGACTATGACTCTCTATACTACGCAATATGCACCCAAAGAGAGGAAACAGAATACCCGATTTGCTACAACAAAAAAAGAAAATGCGAAAAAAGTTTTGATACCAAAAGTTTTTTTTAAGATCACTGCACTTGTGATAATCGTTGCGGTGTTGTTTGTTATTGGCTTGAATCTTCAGAAAAAGGGAGTGTTGCATCGTAACCTTTTTGAAGACAAAAACACGGTAATAGCAGAACAAAATGGCTCAGATGTACTTAGCAGCTCTGGTGATTTAGAACAAACGCAAACTCAAATATATTCATATAAAAAAGAAGATTTTTATAAAAAATATATCCTGAAAGGGAAAGATGTATCCTGGCATGTATTCCCCAGTTATGTGAAAAACAAGTAGTCACGTAGCTAAGGAATGATGTGCGTACAGTTGATATTGAAAAACACCTATACTTTCTTACGAGACCCGGGCGATATACAAACAACGAGCTAAATACAAAGAAGAAACAGGTTTCAGAACAGTATTTTAATATTGCCCTTGCATTCCCCGATCTTTATGAAATCGGCATGTCGCATCTTGGTCTAAAGATCCTCTATTCTATCATAAATTCCCACGATCACCTTGTCGCCGATAGAGTGTATGCACCAGATATTGACCTTATCAAATTGATGAGGGAAAAATTCATTCCACTTTTTTCTATAGAAGATAAAATTCCTCTGAAAGAATTCGATGTGGTCGGCTTCACTCTACAATATGAACTATCCTGCACAAACATTCTTCTTATGCTCGATCTTGCACAAATCCCAATATTTTCTACAGAAAGAACAGAATCTGATCCAATCATTATTGCCGGTGGACCCGGAGCATTCAACCCTGAACCTCTCTCACTATTTATTGATGCCTTTGTTATTGGTGATGGTGAGGATGTTATAATAGAAATTGCAGAACTTCTGAGAAACAACAAATCGAAAACAAGAGAGGAAAAGCTTTACCTGCTTTCACAAATTCAGGGCATCTATGTTCCTATATTTTATTCGCAAATAAGCGACAATTCAGGAATTTATATTGCACCTAAAAAAGATGATGTTCCTCCAACAATCAAAAAAAGATTTTTTAAAGATTTTAATAATCCAACTAAAATGCATTTTCCCCAACTGATGCCAATAATCGACATTGTACATCGCAGACCTGCTTTTGAGATAATGAGGGGATGTGCAAGAGGGTGCCGCTTTTGCCAGGCGGGAATGATATACCGTCCTGTGCGTGAGCGGGACAGCACTTTATTAGAAAAGCAAATTTATGAAGATATTGCACTCAATGGTTGGGAAGAGATCTCTTTGAATTCTCTTTCCACCTCAGATTATTCAGCTATACAACCTCTCCTATCTTCGCTTATGCAAACCCTTCCTCAATCGAATATTACTATTTCTTTACCCTCTTTGCGGATTGATACTTTTGAAGAAAACTTTCAACCGCAGCTTGCAAAGATCCTTGGAAAAACAATTACACTCGCTCCAGAAGCCGGATCCCAACAGCTCAGAAATAGAATCAATAAAAATATCAGTGAGGAAGACATTCTCACTTCTGTGACGCGAGCTCTTAATCTTGGCATCCGTTCGATCAAGCTGTACTTTATGGTGGGTCTTCCCGGTGAAACTGAAGAAGATATTGAAGGGATCATAACACTCATTGAGAAGATGTACTCAGTGAATCCGAAAAAAATTTCAAAGATCAATGTCAGTATAGCTCCATTTGTGCCAAAAGCTCATACGCCTTTTCAGTGGTGCAGGCAGAATTCGAAAGAAGAATTCATTTATAAAATATCACTCATAAAGAATTATTTTTCAAAACACAAAAAGATCTCAATCAAATACCACACGATCGAGCAGTCACAGCTTGAAGCTGTCATTGCACGAGGTGGTAGAGAGGTCGGAAAACTTATTTATGAAGCGTATACAAAGGGCGCACAATTTGATAGCTGGAATACCCACTTTGATTTTTCATTGTGGGAACGCTCCGCAGAAAAGACCGGAATAAACCTTCATATATATCACAAAGAGATTCCGATTGACTCTGTCCTCCCGTGGGATCATATTGACTGTGGAATTAAGAAAAAATTTTTAATCGAGGAGTATCACAAATCCAAGCAGCAAATTATAACTGAGGATTGCAGGAACGGTGTATGTTCAAAGTGTGGAATATGTGATAATATGTCGCCAATTTATACAACAGAGAAGCCCATTTCAAATTTTATTTCGGACAAGCCACAGCTAAGTGTAAAACATCAATATCCCCGGTTTGTATATAAAGTTATTTATGAGAAGGGCGACAAGTTGCGTTTTATTTCCCACAAAGAACTTTCTGCACTTATTTACACGATCCTTCGAAAGAGTACATTGCCAATATATCACACCGAGGGTTTTAATCGTCACCCAAAGATATCTTTCGGACCTCCACTCAGTCTTGGTTTGTCAGGAAGAAGGGAAATTTTTACTTTTTCAATGCTGGAAATCCTTAATGAAAAAGAAATAAGAAAAAAACTTGACGTGAATCTGCCACAAGAATTCTTTCTCAAAGAAGTTGTGTATATGGGATCTTCCTATAAGATACGCTTAACCGGAGAGCATATACGAATTACTTCAAATGATAAATCGATTGATTGGCAAAAGATATATAATTTTCAGGGTTTATATTTTTATTCAGAAAGAAAAAATAGAGAAATATTTTTAAATGAGTATTTTATGGAAGTAAAGATGGTTTCGAATGGAGTCGACATTTTTAAAAAATTAGGATTAAACATTTTTGAACTCCTTGAGAGGGCTTTTCTTTATTCACAAGAGCAAATTGGAACTTTTTATATAGAAAGAATCGAACTGTATTAATTTATAAAATTTTATTTTTTGGGAGGCTTTTTTCATGAAAAGCGAATTAGTGGTCAACATCAGTACATTTGCGAACCGAATGGCACTTCTTGAAAACAACAAACTTGTCGAATTATTCATTCACAGGGAAGACCAGAACGAGATCGTTGGAAATATTTATAAGGGAATTGTAAAAGATAACGTCCCCGGTATGGGCGCCAGCTTTATTGATATCGGCTTGGAACGTACAGCTCTGCTGCATTTCCGCGATGCAGTTCCTGATTTCATGGACCTCGAAGAGATCGATGATTCCAACTTGAGGGAGATCAAGAACGATATTTATAAGATGGGTGAACTCCTCGAAAGCGGACAGGAAGTGATGGTTGAGGTAGAAAAAGCTCCCATTGCCAAAAAGGGCGCACGACTCACCGGAGAGATATCAATACCCGGACGGTTCATGGTTTATATGCCCAACAAAAATTATATTGCTATCTCCAGAAAGATAAGTTCAAGCAAAGAAAGACGTCGCCTAAAACATATTTTTTCAAATTTAAAAGAGAAGAATGTCGGACTCATTGTAAGGACTTTTGCAGAATATCATACCGAGCAGGAATTTAAAAAGGAATATAGAAATCTTAAGAAAACATGGCACGAAATTCAAGAACAATTCAAGAACTCACCAAATCCAACCTGTATTTATAATGATAACGATCTCACTACAACAATAATTCGGGATCTTATTCATAAAAATATCGACAAGGTCATCATTGATTCTAAGAAAGTTCGGGCAAAAATTATTAAACGACTTAAAACGATCGCTCCGGATTTTATAAAAAAAATTAGATTATATCACGAGGATGCGAACATATTTGATGTCTATGGCATTGAAAAAGAAATCTCAAAAATATTCCGCTCCCGTATCTACCTGGACAGTGGCGGGTTTATCGTCATACAGCAGACCGAAGCACTTGTTTCTATTGATGTTAACACAGGTAGTTTTGTCGGCAATAAAAGTCTTGAACACACCGTAACAATAACCAATATCGATGCCGCAAAAGAAATTGCCCGTCAAATCCGCCTGCAGGATCTTACCGGTATGATATTTATCGATTTTATCGACATGTACAAGCCGGGAAACAGATTAAAAATGCTTCAAACATTCCGCGAGGAGATGGGCAAAGACTACTGCCCGAATAAGATATTCTCCTCCAGTCCGCTGAATATGGTAGAAATGACCCGTAAACGTGCAAAGGCAAATATGCTTTCTAATTTCTATGAGCCCTGCCCTTGTTGCCTGGGTACAGGAAGAGTGCTGTCACGGATCAGTATTCTCGATAATATCTTCCGATGGATGGATCGGGCAGCAAAATATCACCCAAAGGACGAACTGGAAATACACATTCATCCCTGGGTTTATGAATACATTTTGGAAAAAAAGCCGAGTATCAAAACGGAGTATCCTTTTACCTGGAAATTCAGTCTCGATGGTGAAATGGGAATCACAGAATACAAAATATTTTCTTCAAAATCAAAGAAGGATATTACCGATCTTTACCAGGTTTAGGGGATTTTTTCCTATGGTTTTCATATCTTAAAACTGTATATCTCATAAATTTGCCATTTTTCTTCAACCTGTCCATATTGGAAACATATATCCCATTAATTATCAAAAAAAAAGCCCCATGCACGGGGCTTTCTGATGAACATGCCAGAGATTATTTCATCAGGATTTATCCTGTTTACCCTGTGGAATCCTTTTTTTTATTCAACATGGGTGAAATGCCTGTCCCGCCTGCCCCGTAAGGAAGAATGACTGTATCGGGGTAGGGAAGGATGACCGTATCGGGGCGAAGCCTATTTCATCAGGATCATCTTTTCCAAGAATGTCTTATTGCCGGTCTCTAATTTGTAGAAATAGATACCATTTGCAAGCTTCTTACCGTTCGCAGTACCATTCCAAACAACCTCATGATCAGCAACATCTTCTTCACTTCATTATAGTTCTCAGCCTTGAGTTAATAGAAATAAATACTTGTGGGAAGATTGGCAATATCCCACTCTGCTATTCTCAATGAACACGAGAATGAGACTTAATTGCAAATTTTGTAAGCTTTCATTTAGCATTATTAGCAGTTACACAGTAGAATTTTTTATTATCTTCAGGAACAGGAAGGATGACTTCTCCCGTATTAATTACTGTGGATACCGGAGGACCCCATTCATCCGGGAAAGCAGCATAAGGATCATCACTGCTGTAGACATGATAGGTATAACTTTCATTGTTCCAGGAAATTCTTACACTATCCCCAGCAGCAACTATTTCAATGTTAACATTATCAGGTGGGTAAGGAAGGAATGTAGCAGTATTTGTATCCGTAATTATATCCATCACTCCAAAAGAATCGTAGAAGTAAACATCTCCAAAAGTAAGAGAATCTCCAATGGTGCTTAAAACCTGGAATACAATATCTGCAACAAGACCCTCTCCTTCCGGTGCTTCAGTAGTATCTGTGCCAGTTAAGGTCATAGAAATACTGAGAACACCTGGAGTAGAAGTATCTATTAAAGGACCCAGTGCCTCACCACCATTGGAAGTAAGAATATTCTCTTCATAGGTTATAGGATTGGTAGAAGTAGTAGTAATATATTCAATCTGGTTTGGGTTATAGTTAACTTCAAATTCATAGGTGTCTAAATTGTGAACATTTATAGCATAAACATCTAATCGTATGAAAGCACCTACAGATGGTGGAGCAATACTGGTCTGGTTCTGGTTGCCATAAGTTATAGCATCCAAGTCAAATCTTATGCCTGCATTCTCATTGGGTCCTGCAATAACATGGGAACAAAACAAAAATAGTATTCCCAATACTAACGCAACGCTTATGTAGTTTACTTTTTTCATTGTTGACTCCTTTTGATTTTAAAGGGTGACAATAATAATTTATATTGCCACCCTGTTATTAATTTTTACCTGATAATTAACATCTTACTGGTTATACGCTCATCTTCACAGCTTACTTTATAGAAATAGATGCCTGACGAATAATGTTCGGTATTCAAGCATGCTGTTCCGTTTGTCGCTTGGATAGATTCGATTAACTGACCACGAAGATTATATATCCTGATCTCAACCTCATCTGTCTTCTTTCTTCCTTTGATTGCATAAGATATCGTGGTATGTGCTCTAAAGGGATTAGGATAATTCTCAAGTCTATTCTCTTTAAATATAGTATCAAATCCAATGTCATCTACCGGCAAGTAAGCAGTTCCTTTATATGTAATGACATCCATAACTCCAAAGGAATCGTAGAAATACACATTTCCAAAGGTCAAAGAATCCTGCTCTGTAGTTAAAACCTGGAATACAATATCTGCAACAAGACCCTCTCCTTCCGGTGCTTCAGTAGTATCTGTGCCAGTTAAGGTCATAGAAATACTGAGAACACCTGGAGTAGAAGTATCTATTAAAGGACCCAGTGCCTCACCACCATTGGAAGTAAGAATATTCTCTTCATAGGTTATAGGATTGGTAGAAGTAGTAGTAATATATTCAAGCTGGTTTGGGTTATAGTTAACTTCAAATTCATAGGTGTCTAAATTGTGAACATTTATTGCATAAACATCAACACGAATATAATCATCTATAGATGGAGGATCCATACTGGTTTGGTTCTGGTTGCCATAAGTGGTAGCATTCAGATCAAATCTTATACCGGCATCTTCATTTGGTCCTTTCCCCGACTTGCCACATGTAATTGATTTTGGAGGTGTGCCTTCGTGCCAGTGGTCACCAAATACCTGAAAGTCAGCAGCATCGATGATCTGAAGCCCAGTTACCGGATCAGGGGTAGTATCCAGATTGTAAATAGCATCCCAACCAGGGTCGCTGTCAATAAAGTGCCAATGGTCTCCGAAGAGAAGAAAGTCTGCAGCATCTACATAGCCATCAGAGTTGAAATCTCCAATGATTCCTCCTTCAACCGTAACGGTTACATGTACCGTATCCGTCCCCACATCAGGAGTAGATACAAAATCAATAGTTGCCTGAAGTATCTCACCTATTGTATGATCTATGGTGTTGAAGTAAACTGTGACCGTGGAGTCTCCGCCAGCAGCAACTATACCTGAATTATGTGTTAATGTAATCCATGGAGTAATTCCTAGACTTAAGACAGCACGGATATTCCAGTTATAATCCAAGGTTGGTGCGATATTTTGCAATTCATCCCATGGACCTGAAGCAAGATATATCCAATCACCTTTTTCATCTACAGCTGGACCTGCGTCACAACCAGCAGGATATAAACCAGCATTATGAGTAACTTCATAACCAACCCAATATTCATTACCGGATACCAGGTCAATTGGAGCAGAGAGAATAATTGTTGCCCAGCTTTCCTGAGAAATCTGACCAGTAATATCCTCACTGTATATCTCAGTGCCAGGATCTCCCATACTACCGCCTTCCCAGACTTTAAGAGTAGCACTGGTTGGCATATCATAGATGAATATTTCTACATTAGAGAGCTGATAATCACCATAGTAATCTCCAAGCTCTGTAGGTGTGAATCGAGCAGCAACCATAAAGGTTCCACCAGAATTTAATCCAATACCGTCATCATTTGGTCCATCATAATGAAGTGTGACATCATCCTTTAAGTTTTCTTCTGCAACAAATCCATTACTTCCATTACCACCATTAGCTTGGCCATTCTTTGCCTCTAATATGCCTGTTGTGCAATTACTGTAATCGGTTTCTACACCTCTGTTAAGCTCTATGCTCGCATCCCATACCAGTTCTCCATCGCCATTATTAACTATGTGAATGTCTGCTTCTATAGGAGTGGAAGGAGACACAGTTTCAGAAATACTGGTCGGTGTAATATCCATGGTAGGTTGAGTAAGACTGAAGTTTACCGTGGTTGTTTCATCTCCTACTATCACTGCTGTTTGTGTCGCTATATTGTAGCCTGCAGCAAAACAGCTGACATTATATGTGTCTTCCCATATCTCCGGAATGATATAGTAACCATCTGAATTAGTAGTATCCTGATATTCTACATCTCCCACAGAAGTTGCTGTTACTACTGCTCCTTTAATAAGTGTTAGGTCACTCGCCTTCTTTACATATCCATCAAGAGTACCGGTTATAGGACTACCTACAATTAGTTCTACAAATACAGTATCCTCATTTCCAACATTAGGAATAAAGTGAATATTAGCAGTCAATACGGTTCCGACTGTTTGGTGTGTAGCGTCAAATGTTGCAGTTACCTCTTCATATTCACCTGGAAGGACATAACCGGAAGTTGGGTCAATATTTAGCCATATACCACCCTGGAATCCTAAACCTGCGACTTCTGCACCGCCGTTAAAAGTACCAACTAATGCTGTGGCACCGGTAGAAGTATCTACAATTCGAAGTTGACCAGCTCCCACAGTATTATTATAAGCCGCCATATAAACAATATCGCTTTCAGGGTCCCATGCCATAGATTGAGCATAGCTACCATCAAAACCAACTGATCCAACATAAGTTCCATGTCCATCGTCTTTATCAATTGCATATAAAGCGTCATCTATAATATCAAAACCCCACAGATTACCTTCACCATCACAAGCCATAGAGATTATACCACCAGCATTTATCAATCCAATTAGTGTGGCTGAACCTGTAGTCAAATCAATTGTGTATAGATATGAATTTCCGGATTCGTAATAAGAGGCATACATTGTTCCATCGGTTTTATCACAAGCTAAATCTAAAAATTTCTGTGTAGGACCAATGAATGTAAATACACCTGTTTCAATATCAACTGCATAAAGATTCTCAGTGTCATAATCTACAGCGTAGAAATTACCATTTATATCAAAGTCAGCAGCAAAGGGGGAGTAAGTCATAGGAATTGTTGTAAGCCAAGTTTCTGGAGCGTCGGTATCGAAAGTTACGAGGTCAGAGCCTGGAGACACATTAAATGCATAAGCTGTTGTACCCCTTAATGGATTTATCATTGGTGTAGTAGAACTATTAATTGGTTCTCCATTTTGAGGTGCAAGAGATAATGAGAGTTTGTCTTCAGACCTTGGAAAATCAGTTGTTGCAGGTGGAATATTAATTACTTGCCTGTCTGGAAATTGTATATCAGCAGTCCAACTTAATGGGGCATTACCATCGTTATATACAGTAATGAGTCGTGTTGTCTGGGTTTCAGGTGCAAGTGTTACTTCATGAGAATCGGGCTCTACTCTTATTTCAGGATTACACATAATAACATCTTCTACATAGGTTTCACCTGGAAGAACAGTAAATGTATCGGTAAATGTAATGAAACCTTCTGCTTCACAAGTGAAGTTATAGAATTGACCAATGATTGGGTCAATTTCATAATATCCACTATCATTGGTTGTAACGCAGTAGGGCCCTGAAGGAGGCAAATCTCCAAGAGCTGTAATAGTGGCACCTTCTAGTGGTTCACCATATCCATCAGTTACAGTTCCTTGCAGTGCACCATATTCTGGTGGAGGACCAAAAGTAGCCGTGACATTAACAGTTTGTTCGCCACAATCTGGAGCAGGTGAAAAGACAATATCTGCATATTCTAGCTGTCCCGGGAAGAACTCATCTAACCAGTAAACTGTAGCCTGAACTATCTCGTCACCGCCTGGTTCAATTGTTCCAGAAATTGGTTCAACTTTTATCCATGGAGGCATATCACCACCTATGAAACCTAAGGCACATACTTCATCATTACCAGGTAAGGGACCAACATAGGCGCAATAACCTGTCTCTCTATCAAGAACACGGAATTCACCTAAGGTGCTGTAAGCAGTAAGGTAAACCTGATCAGTTTCAGGATCCCAGGACATTCCTTGAGCATAGTTTGCACTAAAGTCTGTTGGTCCAACCAAAGTTCCAACAGCAGTAGTTGGGTCAATAGTATACATGTTATCGTAAATAATATCCTGACCCCAGAGAATACCTTCACCATCTACGGCAATATCAATAACACATGGAATTCCAGTTGCACCAATAAGTGTAGGTGCTCCTGTTGCTAAATCAATCGTCCATAAATTGGTGTTATTAATATCAGATTCAACAGCATACATAATACCGGTTGATTTATCACAAGATATACCTGTCCAAGTATAACCATCAGAACCTATTATAGAACCAATATCGGTAGCAATACCGGTTTCTATGTCAACACACGCAAATATATTATTAGGATACTTGATGATATAGTATGTAGCATCATCATCCGAACCCGAATCAAAATCACCGGCAAATGCATACCAATTGGCGTAACCAATTACGTTTGCTGTCTGAGGCGTATCAGTATCAAAGGAATAGTAATAATCGTGAGAAATATCATAAGCCCAACCGGTTGATCCTCTCGTAAGATTTACAACTGGTTCAGAATTATTATTGGTGTGAATAATTTCAGGAGCAAGACCTAAGGAAGGTTCAGCATGGTCAGGTGCAATTACTGCGGGTGGAGTTGGAAACTCAATCTTAAGTGGTTCTCTTAATTGCTCTGGCGCTACAATAGTTCCATGCCAATCTAACGGTCCTGTTCCAATGTTGCTAAGGGTAATATCAGTAATAGTTGAGTCGCCTATATTTTCTACAATCGGGAAGATTTCTAATGGGTCAACCACCATTATAGGTGAGGTTAATGCAAAATCAACATTAGTGGTGTCATCGACAATAATCTCTACATTATATGCATAAGCTATATTATAACCTTGATCAGCAGCATCACAGATAACTGTATAATTACCTGCTATCACTGCTATCAGACTATCAATTATGTAATAGCCGTCAGCATTGGTGAAACCGGTATATTCAAATTTACCCTGACTTGTAGCGGTTATCAGAGCATCCTCAATAGGTTCACCATTATTAGCATCTGTTACTGTACCATCAATATTACCAAACTCATATAGTATAGCTATTCCTTTATCTGTAATAATGTCCATCACCCCAAAGGAATCATAGAAGTGCACATCTCCAAAGGAAAGAGTACCATGAGTTGCGACCAGAGCCTGAAATACAATGTCTGCAATTAGTCCCTCTCCTTCTGGTGCCTCAAGAGTATCTGTATAGGCTAAGGTATAAGCAATACTTAAGACACCTGGGGTAGAACTATTAATCATCCAGCCAATTGCAGTGCCACCATTAGTAGTAAGTATGTTCGGTTCAAAAGTAATGAGATTTGCAGCAGAAGCCGCTACATAAGCAAGCTCTGTCGGGTCATAGATAACCTCAAACTCGTAGGTATCTAAGTTTTGAACCCCAGTGCAATATACATCTAACCGTATGTAAGTTCCTGCGGGTTGTGAGGGTATATTGGTCAGATTCTGATTACCGTAAGTTATGGCATCCAAGTCAAATACTATACCAGCATTCTCATTGGGACCGGCAAAAACTATGGAACTTATGAATAAACTTATTCCTAATAATAAAAATATTATTTTAAATGGTCTCGTTTTCCCCGATAGATCGGGATTAATCATAGATTTTAACATTTTATTTCCTTTCTTCATTTTTATATTCATTTCTTTACTTTTTTCCCGATATGTCGGGAATTGGGAATCCACAATCCCTTATCTCTACTGGATTCCCACTTTCGTGGGAATGACATTTGTCGGGAGGAACAAGAGGAGATTTACAGAATTCCCCTCTAAAAAGAGGGGTGATTTTCCGAAGGAAAATCGGGGTGTGTTTCTTTATTAAATTCATTTAAAAAAATTCTTTCTAGTGATAAGTCAATTGCGAAATGACGCAAATTGAATTTTAACAAAGTTTGAAACCTCATCCTAACCTTCACCTTGTTGAGGAGAATGCACTATAAGGAATGTCAAATAATAAACCGTTAATCTTTTGCATCTTGAAACAAATCCTCTGATAGGGTAAGGCAGGAGGTAAAGAATGATATTCTATACCTCCCACCTTGTTTACAACATTATTGGATTAACATCTTCTTCACTTCACTGTAGTTATCAGTCTTGAGTTGATAGAAATATACACCGTTAGAAAGATTATCAGGTCTCCAGGTCTCTGTATAGTCATTAACAAGCCGTTCTCCATTTACAACTTCTGCAACCAATTTCCCAAGGATATTATAAACCTTGAGTTCAACATTACGAGCGGTTCCTTCTAAGCCACCTACTCGGAAACTAAATTTTATCTCATTTCCTATTCTTGCAGGATTGGGATAACAAGGGCTTAGGATAGAAGTAATAATATCCAATTCACCATTATTATTAACATCTATTGGGATATACTTATATGGACCAAACTTGTCATTGTTGCCGCCAAAGTTTATTACTTCAAGCCAATAGTAATATGTGGTATAATATGGATCTGCTGTTTCATCTGTAAAACCGTATTCAGTAGTCTCAGTTGTAGTTCCGGATCCTTCTATTAAATCGATGTTGATTTGAACAGCTTCACCAAAAGAATCTTCTGTATTACGATAGATATTGAATCCATTCACATCCGTTTCACTTGCAGTTGCCCAGTAAAGAGAAACAAAACCTGATACAGTATTATAAGCAGCCGTGAAAGAAGATAGTTCTACAGGCAATGTAGCAGTTCCAGTATCTGTAATGAGGTCCACTACACCATAGGTATCGTAGTAGTAAACATCTCCAAAGCTCAAAGTTCCATAAGTGTCAACAAGAGACAGAAAAACAATGTCTGCAATTAGTCCTTCTCCTTCTGGTGCTTGAGCGGGATCTGTGCCTGTTAAGGTATAGGCAAGGCTTAAAACTCCCGGTGTAGAACTATTAATCATCCAGCCTATCGCCTCACCACCATTAGTAGTAAGTATGTTCGGTTCAAGAGTAACCATATTTGAAGCAGAAGCAACTACATAAGCAAGTTCAGTCGGGTCATAGATAACCTCAAACTGATAGGTGTCTAAATTGTGAACTCCAGTACAATACACATCTACTCGTATGTTAGTTCCTGCGGGTTGTGAGGGTATACTGGTCAGATTCTGATTACCGTAAGTTATGGCATCCAGGTCAAATACTATGCCGGCAAATTCATTGGGACCTTTTCCAGATTTACCTGAATCAGATTTTGGAGGTGTGCCCTCATTCCAGTGGTCTCCCAAAACCTGCAAGTCAGCAGCATCTATAATCCCATCCAGCACCAGGTCATAAAGAGCATCCCAACCAGTGTCTGTATCAACAAAGAGCCAGTGGTCCCCAAACATCTGCAAGTCTGTAGCATCTACATAGCCATCAGAATTGAAATCACCTATGATCCCAGCCGGAACATACTTGATTGTAGCATAGTCAAGACCAGTGCCTGAACCATAACTCCCTCCTGTCACATACACATACTCACCATCAACTGCAATCGCTCTTGCCATATCATTGCTATTGCCCGGTCCATTATATGTTTCTACCCATTGCTCTGCTCCAGAAGAATTATACTTGATTGTAGCATAGTCAAGACCAGTGCCTGAACCATAACTTTCTCCTGTCACATACACATTACCACTCCCATCAACTGCAATCGCTCTTGCAACATCATTCTGATCGACTGGTCCATTATATGTTTTTACCCATTGCTCCACACCCAGAGAATCATACTTCAATGTCGCATAGTCACAATAACTCCAATAAGGGAACTTTATAACAGTCTGTGATCCTGTCACATACACATTACCTGCACCATCAACTGCAATCGCTCTTGGATTATCACCGCCATCGACTGGTCCATTATATCTTGCTACCCATTGCTCTACGCCCAGAGAATTATACTTCACTGTCGCATAGTCATAATCAGTGTCTGAATAACTCCATCCTGTCACATAGACATTACCTGCACCATCAACTGCAATTGCTGCTGCTCTATCAATCGCATTGCTTACTGGTCCATCATATGTTCTTACCCATTGCTGCACACCCCCAGAATTATACTTCACTGTCGCATAGTCAATACTATATGATCCATACCGAGTTTCTCCTGTCACATAGACATTGCCTGCACCATCAACCGTCATCGCACGTGCATAATCCTCCCCAACATTATCATATCTTGCTACCCATTTTTCTTCACCCAGAGAATTATACTTCACTGTCGCATAGTCAGAAGAAGTGCCTGAACCCGGACTCGATCCTGTCACATACACATTGCCTGTATCATCTACTGCAATTGCTTCTGGTATATCCCAACTATTGCCCGGTCCATTATATATCCTTACCCATTGCTCCACACCCAGAGAATCATACTTCACTGTCGCATAGTCCTGAGGATAGCCTGGACCCCCAATCTCTCCTGTCACATACACATTGCCTGCACCATCTAATGTAATTGCTTTTGCTTTATCACAACCATCGTACGTTCCATTATATCTTGCTACCCATTGCTCTACGCCCAGAGAATTATACTTCACTGTCGCATAGTCATCATCATTTATACCACCACCTCCTGAATCCCGACTATATCCCGTTACATAAACATTGCCTGCACCATCAACTGCCATCGCATATGCTTCATCACTGCTATTGCCCGGTCCATTATATCTTTCTACCCAGGCGGTATCAACCTGAGCAAGCAAAAAGGTGCTATAGAGTAAGCACAATATAACACCTACAATCGCCTTCTTCATCTTTTTACCCGAAAGTATTCGGGATTTCCCTCCCGATACATCGGGAGGATCAAACACAGTTTTTAACATTTCATTCAACATTTTTTCTCCTAATAAGTTATAATTTTTTGGGGGTTAATATAATTATTCTATCCCGATACATCTACATCTCTTGAGACAGGTCGGGATGGATGCCTATCAATGACATTAACTTCTTATGCCCTACAAACCAAAGTGGGCGGACTCCTATTTTTGACATTAAAATTCTCAGCTTCCTTTCTTTTTTCTTGACATCATGAATTCGGGTTTTCCATTAATGCACAATGGCATAATGGAAATAGGCCATTTTTGATCGATTCCTGTTTTCATGTCATTCCTGTGGGGCTGTTAGTACAACTGCCAAAGTCAAGAGCTAACAGCTCCTTCTCTTTTTACGAGATTTTTTCCTTAGGGGGTGTAATAAAATAACTTTTACATATCAAGTATTCATAATACATACATAAAGTGCCTATTTGTCTTTTCATATTCTTCATAGTTAAATTATTACACCCCCTTAATCTTAAACTCTTCCAGAGTCATTGAGTTTTCCCATATATTTTCAAACACATATTTTAGTGTCTTTGCAGAGCTGGGATGATTTATAATTATCGCTGTTATGCTGGGTTTTAGGAAGACAGGATCGTTCAAAACAAACATTGTAATTTTATCATCAAAGATAATCATCTTCATAGGCAATTCCTTGATTACTCGTGCTTCTTCACCAGCAGACATATAGCAAGATATTATCTCTATAAGTTTTTCTTTTTCAGATTCAGATGTAATACCCTTATATTCATAGACAGCTTTAGCTTTGACCTTTTTTTTCAGAATTTCAATTTCTTCATTTACATTATCAGTAAGTGGAAGAGCATAAGGTTCTTTTGAGAAGCAAAGGATTTCTTTCTTTACATTTTTTTGAAGTGTCAAAAATCTATTTATAATCTGTCCTTCGTCCTTAAGTACTTCAATATAGTCCAAAGGATCTGTTTTATTAACATTTTTTTTATAAATAGAATTAACAGTATTAGAAAAATTTTGAGCAATTATTTTCTTCTGTTCAAGTTGTGCTTGATAATCTCCGATCAATTTTCCTGCTACAATATTTGGAGCCACCACACGGTATCTTTTTACTTTCCCTATCTTTTCGTTGCAAAGACCTTTTTCGATTAGTTTTGTTAATATTTCATAAAGTTTTGGTCTTGGCACACCTGATATCTTTGCAATTTCACCAACAGTCATACTGTTTTTAGTTAACAATGTTATATAAGTTTTCGCTTCGTTTTCAGAAAGCCCTAGTGATGTTAATTCTTTGATATGTTTTGCTTCATCTATCATTCAATTTCTACCTTTCAACCTTTAGAAAAAATATTGAAATATTGTTACTACACTTCATAGAGTCAAATAGATTTCTTCAAAAATAGTTTGTCAAGAAAAATTTTATTTTTTTATAAATTTTATTTATCTGTCGCTATAATAGTAAGTTACGTTTTATATATTTCGTATTTATTTTATTATTTTTTTTTTAATAAATTGAGAAATTTAATTTTGCTTTTGTGTAGGGTAACGAAATATATTCTTTTCTTATTAAAAAATTACAAAATAATTTTTTTCTCCAAATATAAAAAACGCCGGTTTAAATAACTAAAGTTTTATTGCAGATAATTTTATAATATTTTAATACATATAAAAATTTTGAGAGTATCCGAGAAAACTTCATAAAACTTGACACGCAAAAAGTGCATTGGAAGTTTGCAGTTCCTAATTAAAAGGAGTTAGAGATGTACGCAATAATAGATTTCAAAGGGCAGCAGCACAAAGTGCAAAAAGATGATGTCCTTCATGTGGCATATCTTGAAGACAAAGAGATCGGAACTGAGATCGAGATCGATTCCCTTTTGCTTCTCGATGATGACAAAAAGACGCACATTGGCAAACCAGCCGTAAAAGGTGCCAAAGTAGTTGCGGAAGTTCTTGGTCATGGTAGAGCCAGAAAGATCATTGTTTTCAAGAAAAAAAAACGTAAAAGCTACAGCCGTAAACAAGGGCATCGTCAGGATTTTACTGAAATAAAAATTAAAGATATCATTAAAAATTAAAGGATTTTTATTATGGCACATAAAAAAGGTGTTGGCAGTACACAAAATGGAAGAGACAGCAATCCCAAATATCTGGGTGTGAAGAAATATGCCGGTCAATTTGTCGGAAAAGGGAATATCATCGTTCGTCAAAGAGGCACAAAGATCCATCCCGGTAAAAATGTCGGTCTTGGTAATGATTATACAATATATGCGCTCATCGATGGTTTTGTTAAGTTCGAGCCCTATCGATTCACGGGTTTTCGCACTATAAGAAAACGAACCCGTCAGGTGAGTGTGTACGAAAAATCAAACTGAGTCTTTTCAGAATTCTATAAAAATTACATCGGCAGTCGAAAATATTTGACTGCCATTTTTTTATCTGCGTGAATAATCAAAATTTTTAAGGAGAAAATGTGTCCTTTGTCCATCTTCACAACCACACTCAGTACAGTCTTTTAGACGGTGCAAGCCGAATCTCCGACCTTATGAGGCTGGCTTCCGAGTGGCAAATGCCAGCAATCGCAATTACAGATCACGGTAATATGTATGGGGCGATAGATTTTTATAAAACAGCAAAAGCTCACCATATCAAACCCATTATCGGGATGGAAGGATACATCATCAACGGCAGCATATTATCTGAAAAGGATAAGCAAAATCCCCGTCATCATATCACACTACTTACGAAAAATCAAACAGGTTATCATAACCTCATGAAACTTTCGAGTATTGCCTTTATCAAAGGGCATTACTACAAACCCCGAATTGATAAAAACCTGCTCACAAAATATTCTGAAGGGCTCATCGGTCTCAGCGGCTGTATGCAGGGTGAAGTATCTCAGATGCTTCTTCAAAAAAAATATGATAAAGCGGTTAAAGTTGTTGAAGAGTATCAGAAGATCTTCGGAAAGGATAATTTCTACCTTGAAGTCATGCGGTTGGGACTGGATAAAGAAGAGGAGCTGATCGACGGACTCAAGAAGCTATCCAAAGAAACCGGCGCACCTTTGGTGGCGACAAATGATTGTCATTTCATAAAAAAAATCGATGCCAAGGCACAGGATGTGTTGCTCTGTATTCAAACAGGTAAAACACTTGAAGACACCAATCGTATGAAGTTCACCACAGATCAAATCTATTTCCGTAGTCCAAATGAAATGAAGCATCTTTTCAGTGATATTCCGGAAGCAATAGAGAACACTTTGAAAGTGGCAGATAAATGCAATCTCGAACTTGATTATGAGGGCTTTCTTTTCCCGAATTTCTCTCTTCCTGAAGGATATTCGGACGATTATGAATTTTTGAGAAAACTGGTGTATGAAGGGGTTGAGAAAAAATATGATGAGTTCACTGACGAGATAAAAAACCGCATTGAACATGAGCTTGCAGTAATAAAAGATATGGGATTTGTCAGTTATTTTCTGATCGTGTGGGACATTATCAAATCAGCAAGGGAAATGGAGGTCATGGTAGGTCCGGGACGAGGTTCCTGTGCCGGAAGTATAGTGGCATATCTTATTGATATCACAAAGGTCGATCCCATCAGATACAATCTTTTCTTTGAGCGTTTCCTCAATCCTGCACGAGTCAGCATGCCGGACATTGATACTGATTTTTCTAATGAAACCCGTCCAAAAGTGCTCGAATATATCGTAAAGAAATATGGCCGGGAAAACGTCAGCCAGATCGGTACTCTTGGAAGTCTTGGTGCAAAAATGGTTATCCGTGATGTCGGTAGGGCAATGAGTATCCCTCTTTATGAAGTTGATGCAATTGCAAAGCTGATTCCCGGAGGACCGGACGTATATCTTAAACAAGCTTATGAGCAGAATGAAAAGTTGCGTGAGCTGATCAACTCAAAAGATAGATATAAAGAACTCTGGGAATATTCGAAGACTCTCGAAGGATTGCCCAGACATTCTGGGGTGCATGCTGCAGGCGTGGTTATCGCACCGGATAATCTCACTAATCATATTCCACTTGCAATAAATCCAAAAGATCAGACAATTATAACCCAGTATGATGGGAAATGTCTTGAAAAACTGGGCTTGCTGAAAATTGATTGTCTCGGATTGAAGAACCTTACTATCATAGAAAAAGCCCTGCAACTCATCAAAAAACATCATGACATAGAACTCAATATAAACGAGATCAACCTGCATGATACCGAAACCTACAAACTCTTTCATACCGCAGAAACCGATGGGGTGTTCCAGTTTGAAAGTTCAGGAATGAGAGGAATCCTCAAACGTATCAAGCCAAATTCCATCGAAGACCTTGCCATTTGTAATGCGTTGTACCGTCCCGGCACACTGGATAGCGGAATGCATGAAGTCTATATCCGCAGAAAAAATAATGAGGAAGAGGTCGATTATCTGGATCCAATGCTCGAAGATATTTTACGCTCAACTTATGGTGTGATCGTCTTTCAGGAGCAGGTTATCCAGATCGTGCACAAATTAGCCGGATTTACTCTGAGCGAAGCCGATGTCCTACGAAAAGCAATGGGCAAAAAAGACAAATCGCTAATGGATAAATACCGCCCTCTTTTCATCGAAGGTGCAGTGAAAAACGGCATATCCAGAGAAAAAGCTATCGAGATATTCGAGCGTATTGAAACCTTTGGCAGGTACGGTTTCAATAAATCCCACAGTGTTGCCTACAGTATAATTTCGTACCAAACCGCTTATTTGAAAACCCATTACACCGCAGAATTTATGGCAGCTTTGATGACCGTAGAAAATGATACTGCAAAGATCGCCCGTCTCATCGAAGTATGTCATAAAATGAACATAGAAGTGCTTCATCCAAACGTGAACATCAGTGACTATAATTTCACAGTAAAAGACGGTAAGATAATTTTTGGTTTGAAAGCGATCAAAAATCTGGGAGAAAATGCAATCCGTGCGATCGTTGAAACACGAAAAAAACATCCCACATTTAAGAATATTTTCGAATTATGCGAAAAAGTCGATGCAAATCAGCTTAATAAAACTGCGATGGAAAGTCTTATCGGTGCAGGTGCTCTGGATGATCTTGATGGAAACAGAGCCCAACTCTACACTGTCGTGGAAACCGCACTGGAATTCGGTTCACAGAAAATGCGTGAACGCCAAAAAGGACAATCTTCACTCTTTGCATCCATGCAGGCAAATGATCAGGATTTATATCCTCTGCTTCCAGATAAAAAAGAATGGGAATTCGGCAGGCGTCTTGATCTCGAAAAAGATCTATTAGGTTTCTACATTTCAGGACATCCTCTCACATCCTATGAAAAGGATATTCAAACCCTTACTAATCTTAACACCAAACAGTACAAAAAACTTGTAAAAAGCGGCAAACGCGACGAATTGCGCAATCAAGAGGTTAGAATAATCGGTATTGTGGACGAGATAAAATTGATCAAAGATAAAAAGAAAAGAACCATGGCTTTCGTCTCTTGTGAAGATTTGCACGACAAATTCGAAGTAGTTCTTTTCTCTAATGAATATACAAAATTCGGTGATCTCATAAATGAAAAAGATATTATTTATGTCATCGGAAAACTATCTTCAAAAGTAAGAGAGAACCAGTACCGGCTCTCTGTTGTTGCAGATCAGATCATACTCGAAGAGGATTGGCAAAAAGATATATCAGGAATTATTTCCTTTGAAATAGATGAAGCTCAATACTCGGAAAAGGACTTGAAGCATTTCGTGGAAGAACAGATTCTTACTCACCCTGGAAATTTTCGGGTTGTGTTCAATGTCCGAACAAAACTTTTCGGCACCCTCAAGATAGAATCCCAACGTTATAGGATTTATCCGCATAAAAATCTTTACAGATATTTGCAGAATAATGGACACTTTATAGAAAATATGAAGGTGAACTTCAATGAAAAATAAATTGTTATTTACGCTTATACTTGTGTTCATTCCGATCTTTATCATCGCAGAACTGAATGTGTATTTTGACTGCAACCGTTTTCCATCTGAAAATGAGAATACAACTTTCGAGATAACCTACAATGTTTTTGATTCGGACCTTGATTTTACGGCAAGAGATAATATCCTCATCGCTCAGCTTCTGGTAAATTTCAACATTTATGATGTTGACGGACAAGAATTATATCACAAAGATTTTATCAGGCAAATCAAAGTCGATCTGGATAAAACCTCTATTTACCATGATGAATTTTTCATTGATAAGATGAAAGCAACTGTCACTCCCGGCTTATACAAATTCTCGATTGACATTCAAGATAGGGTTAATAAAGAAAGCTTAACCTGGGAAAAAACATTTCATACCCTTGAATTTTCTCATATGAATTTGAGTGATATAGAGATAAGCTCTTTTCATCAGAGCGACTCAACCTCAAGTTTCCAAGATTTCAAACGAGATAATGTCATATTCCTTGTGAACCCGAATCATCTTTTTGATCATGCTAAGGATGAGGGCTTCACATATTATTTTGAGGTTTTTCGAAATGTGTTAACTGAAGAAAAGCCACTGGAAGGTAATTGGATTTTAACCGTTCAAAATAAAGACCAAAACACTGTGTATAATGAAGAAAAAGAGTTTTCATCTACTTATTCGATAAGCCCATTCTGGAACTGGACACCTATATCCCAATGGGAGAGTGGAACTTATACTCTATCCCTGAATCTTTACTCAAAAGATAGTTCTGACGAACCGATTGCATCACGAAAAGAATTAATTTTCATTCAAGAGACCGAAGAAAGCATTTCAAAAGCTGAAATTGATAAGGAATATCGTTACGCCAAATATTTTCTGACGAACTATGAAGAAGGTGTATTTGATAATCTCGACGATGAAGGACGTGTTGAATTTCTCAAGCGGTTTTGGGAGCAGAATGATCCAAATCCAAAAACCGAACAAAATGAATATAAAGAAGAAATCATTCGCCGTATAAATTATACAAACAGAAATTTTTCCTACCTTGGCGACGGCTGGAAATCCGACAGAGGTAGAATTTACATACGTCGGGGCAAGCCCGAAGAAATTATTGATAAAAGCTACGAATATCATGCAAAACCCTACATCATCTGGAAATATTATATTGGCGGAAAGCGTATCTATATATTTGTGGATTTCACCAAAATGGGTAATTATAAACTGGTCTATGTCGAAAATGATGAATTTGAGTTCGGTGATCCGAACTGGCAAGATTATTTAGGACCCTACTTTGATGAAAATGAGTTGCAATAGTAATTCTTAGTAGTCCTCTCCAAGAAATGCATTTTTGATGTGACGCAAAGAATAATCTTTTGAATTTTTGTTATAGTCAAGCGTAATAATGTCAAATCTAACAGGCATTTCGATGTCTTTTTTTGCGAGATAATGGTAGGCAGTTTTAATGATCTTTTGTCTTTTGATCTCAGTGACAGCTTCCAATGGTTCTCCAAAGGAGTGTGTTCTTCGTGCCTTGACTTCCACGAAAATGAGCTCTCCATCCAGGCTACAGATAATATCAATTTCACCATACGGCGAGTGATAATTCCGCTCTACAACGGTGTAGCCATTGTTCGTAAGTAACTGAGCTGCCGTGTCTTCGCCAAATGTTGCAAAGGATTTATTCATGAATCAAAAGTTTTTAAAATAAAATTTTCTGTAAATAAATTATGAAAAATTATATCGAAGTTGCTTTGCCAATTAATATTCAGGAAACATTTACTTATTCCTATCCGAAGAATGTATCACCTCAAATCGGGCAGCGTGTGATTGTGGATTTTAATTACCGAATTCAGACAGGAATCATTATTGGACTGCCCGAGAAACCTGCTTATGATGAAGCCAAGATAAAAGAAATCCATGAAATTATCGACGAGAAACCTCTGATCAATAAAGAGCTTTTCACCTTTGCAAAGTGGATTTCAAAGTATTACCATTGCCCCATCGGACTTGTCTTCAAAGCAATGCTGCCTGCAGGCATAAATGTAAATACAATTCAAAAAATTGTACTGAAGAGTACTGAATCTGAAAACAAAAACTTCTTGAAAATCATCAAATATATTGAGAAAAATGGTGATGCCTGTACGATAGAAGATTTGAAAAAATCAAAAATTTCACCTCTTTATAAAAATCTCCTCGAAATGGAGGAACGTGGATTAATCGAGATCGAGCGTCATTATAAGAGAAAAATTCAGAAAAAAGTCGTGAACTGCATTAAGCTCATTTCAGACTTATCTGATGAATCTCTCAGTCCCAAGCAGCAAGAACTTTGGAATTCTCTACAAAGTCATTCAGAACCGATCTTCATGGCAGACATTTCAACAAAATTCTCTTACAGCATCATTAATAAACTAAAAGAGAAAAATCTCATTGAGATTTATAAGAAAGAAATACATCCGGATATTTTTTCACATATTGTGCAGCGCAAACCTTTTACTTTCGAGCTTACAGAAGAACAAACTGAGGTTTTGAAAAAATTAGAAGCCCAGATAGATGAGCATAATTTTCACACTTTCCTTCTTCATGGTGTAACATCGAGCGGTAAAACCGAAGTCTATATTCGTGCAATGAAAAAAGCTCTTTCTTATGGGAAAACAGCGATACTTCTCATACCGGAAATCTCACTAACTCCACAGACAGTGGAGAGATTATATTCCCACTTTGGTGAAATCATTGCGGTTCTGCACAGCAAGCTCAGTGACAGAGAGCGTTTGCATTACTGGAACCTTCTGAAAAAAGGTGATAGAAAGATAGCTATCGGACCAAGAAGTGCGCTCTTTGCTCCGCTTGAAAATCTTGGGCTAATTATTGTTGATGAAGAACACGAAAACACCTACAAACAGAATGAGCGACCACCTCTTTATAACGCGCGTGACATGGCAGTTCTTAGAGGAAAAATAAATGATGCCGTTGTACTTCTGGGAACTGCAACTCCTTATCTTGAATCCTACCATAATACTCAAAATAAAAAATATTCTCTTCTTACTATGAGCAAAAGGGTGAAGAATCAGATACTTCCCAAACTAACAATAGTCGATATGCGGCAGGAGGAAGATCACACAGAGATTTTTTCTAAAATTCTCAAAGATAAGATCGAAGATCGGCTCAATAAAAAGGAGCAGATCCTACTCTTTCAAAATCGCAGAGGGTATGCTTCCTATGTGCAGTGCGTAAAATGCGGTCATGTGCTTCAGTGTAGGGATTGTAATATCAGCATGACCTATCATTCCCGAAATAAAAAAATTATGTGTCATTACTGCGGATATGAGCGCTCCATGCCACGCACTTGCCCTGAATGCGGAGGTTATATCTTTAATTTTGGCTCACCCGGCACCGAGAAGATCGAGCAAAACCTGCAATTCCTTTTCCCGACTGCAAGAATTGCTCGAATGGATACAGATACTACAACAAAAAAGAACAGCTTTCAGAATATTTTTGATCAAGTTCGGAATGGCTACATCGATATTCTGCTCGGCACACAAATGATCATCAAGGGGCTTGATTTTCCGAACATAACTTTAGTCGGCATCGTTTCGGCAGATGTAAATCTCAATCTTCCTGATTTCAGAGCATCTGAGCGAAATTTTCAGCATATCATTCAGGTTGCAGGGCGAGCAGGACGTAGTGAAAAAGAGGGTGAAGTGATTGTTCAAACCTTTAATCCCAAACACTACAGCATTCAATATGCCCAGAAACAGAACTTTATAGGTTTCTATGAACATGAACTTCACCTCAGGCAGGAGCTTCACTATCCTCCATTTACCAAACTTGCCCGAATATTGTTTCTGCTTAATAATGAAGAGCGGCTTCGCTCATATATGGACGGGATTAGAAATAAGATCGCCATGTATCCCCAAAAAGATAAACTTATTATTCTCAGCCCGACACCTGCACCTATAAGCAAAATTAGAAAACAGTATCGTTATCATATATTGATAAAAGCTCAACATCAACAAAATATTAACCGCTTTATAAAATGGTTACAGAGAAATGTGAAAATTCCAAACTACATAAAAATGCAGATTGACATCGACCCCATTTCGCTTTTATAAAGGAAGTTAAATTCCAATTGATGCTGGAAAAGTTGACAAGAATTTGCGAGTTTTGCACTTTACAATAAGTTCGTTATCTCAGGAGGATTGTTGATAATAGATAAATATTTTGAAAATAGAAGAGAGCTTATCAATAAAGCTCTTGCGAAATATCTCGATTCGGATAATACAAAACCAGAGATAATTCATCGTGCAATGAGATATTCTGTGTTGGCTGGAGGTAAGCGTCTCCGTCCCACGTTGATGCTGGCGACCTATGAGATGCTTGTGAACAGACGTGATAAAAGGGCTATACAGCAGGCACTTCCTGTCGCCTGTGCGATTGAAATGCTTCATACTGCTTCGCTGGTCCATGACGACCTGCCTTTTATTGATAACGCAGATGAACGCCGCGGAAAGCCGAGTTGCCATAAAAAATTCGGTAATGCCATTGCAATCCTTGCCGGCGATGCGCTCATGACAAAAGCATTCGAGACAGTTCTCAAACTTCGCAACAGCAAAAAAGCTATCCAATGCCTTGAAGAGCTCATCGAAGCCGCATCCACAAGAGGTATGATCGGCGGACAGGTAGTTGATATTACTTCTTCACAGAAAAGAGTTAAACTGCATATCTTGAGAGATATTCACCTCAAAAAAACCGGTGCCCTTCTCCGTGCAGCAGAGCGTTGCGCATGTATTTTGGCAAATGCCACAGAGCAGATCACCAATGCGTTAAGCGACTTTGCACTGAATATCGGACTTGCCTATCAGGTTATCGATGATATTCTCGATGAAGTTGGAGCAGACGACCTACTATACAAGGAATCTGGTGAAGATCAGCGTAATGAAAAAGTCACCTATCCTACCCTTCTTGGTATTGAAGAATCAAAGCGACAAGCTCAAAAACTCATTTATGACGCACAGAATATCATCAAATACATACCAAATAATAACGTTCTCCTTGAAATTGTAGAACGCATTCATGACAGAATTCCCTAGTGATACAAAGCTTCCTGGCATATATTCGCATCCTCAGACCGCTGAATTTTCTGTTTGTTTTGATCGCAGTCCTCTTCGGCGCCTACTACAAAGTGACCGCATATCCGCTCTTTTATCCCCTTCTTGCAGGCATTGCAGCAGCACTAATCTCAGGAGGAGGTTATGTGATCAATGATTACTATGATTATACAATCGATATGATCAATCGGAAAGAAAGAGTTTTACCTTCAGGTATGATTTCTCCCAGAAAGGCAAAATATTATGCGATTTGTCTCTTTATTTCGGGAATAATTATTAGCGTATTTTTACAGAATGGATGGATGATCGCTATCGCTGCCCTCAATTCATTTCTGCTATACGTTTACGCAATGAAAAGTAAAAGAATACATTTCTGGGGAAATCTTCTTGTCGCCTTCGTGACTGCTTCCACCTTTGTGTTTGGCAGCTTTATTACAAACAATCTCAGAAATGCGTTCTTTGTAGCGTTATGTGCATTTTTCTATTCTATGATAAGAGAACTCGTTAAAGATATAGAAGACAAAAATGGCGACAGTTCTGCTGACGCAAAAACTCTTCCGCTTTTGTGGGGTGACAAAAAAACACTTCTGCTTTCACTGCTCTTCTGGATAGGATTCACAGCAACAATTATTTGGGGTTATCCGGGATTTTATTCCTTAACATTCTTCATCTTATTATTGATTGCTATTGCATTTTTGCTTCTAATTGATTTGATAATACTTTTAATTAAGACAACCACAAAAACAGCAAAATATTCGGAAAGTTTTATGAAAGTACACATGCTTCTATTTTTAATTATTTTATGGGTGGCACAATGAAAGATAACATATTACAATTTTTATACTCAATTAAAAGTGAGAAAAAAGCCGGCTTCTTTTGTCTTATTGATCCTGACAAGCAAGATCCTGTAGAATCTGCAAAACTTGCTGAAAGATGCCAACTCAATGGTGTAGATGTAATTCTGGTTGGCGGCAGCTTGATGGTCAAAGATAATTTTAATGAAACTGTGAGTGTCATAAAAAAACAAGTAACAATACCAGTGCTTGTTTTCCCTGGTATATTCAATTTTGTTTCCCCTTATGCCGATGCGATCCTCTTCCTAAGTATGATGAGCAGCAGAAATCCTCAATTGCTTATCGGAGAGCAGGTTCGGACAGCACCTCTCATCAAAAAATACGAGGTCGAAGCAATTCCTACAGGATACTTCCTTATCGAATCCGGTTCACTCACTTCAGTACAGTTTATGAGCAATAGTCTGCCAATTCCAAGAACTAAATATGACATTGCTGTTTCGCATGCTCTTGCAGCTCAATATCTCGGCATGAAGGTTATCTTCTTTGACGCTGGGAGTGGAGCAAAACAGTCCGTACCGGCAGAAATGATCAAGAAAGTTAAAGAAAACATTTCTATTCCAATGATCATCGGGGGTGGTATAAGAACTCCTCAAGAAGCCAGAGAAAAAGTATCGGCAGGCGCAGATTTTATAGTGATCGGCTCTGCCATTGAAAAGAACAATCAGACCGATCTTATTAAAGAATTTGCAGACGCAATTCATTCATAGCTGATATGATCGACATTCATACACATGTGCTTCCGGGAATCGATGATGGGGCACAGGATATATTCGAGAGCTTTGAGATATTACAAGCACTTGCCAATCAAGGAGTAACAGAACTTGTCGCCACACCGCATATCATTTCCGGCGTGTATGAAAATACTCGCAGTATAATTGACAGAAAGCTTATTGAAGTGCAAGATTTTATTGAGGAGCGGGAGCTTAGTATGAAAATATATCCCGGCGCAGAACTCTATTGTGAACCCAATGTGATAAGCAAAGTCAAAAGAGAAAACCTTACACTAGCACAGAGTAATTATATTCTGATTGAAACTGAACTGCAACGTTTTCCAGACAATTTTGAAGAGATCCTTTTTAACTTTCAGCAAGAAGGATTTCGACCAATTATAGCGCATGCAGAGAGATTTTCACCTTTTATGAACAATATCGACTACCTGCTTACGATCGTAAATAGAGAAATATATATTCAAATGAACTGTGGAAGTATTCTCGGAGTGTATGGAAACGCAGTGAGAGACCTCGCATTAAAAATGCTCAATATCGGATGCGTTCACCTTATTGCATCGGATGTACACGGTTTAAAAAAGCGACCTATTCTTTTGAAAGATGCCTATGATTTTGTCGCCTCACATCATTCTGAAGATATTGCAGAGATCCTTTTTTATGAAAATCCAAAGAGAATTATTAGTAATGAACCATTAATACATAATTTTGAAGGATATTATGATGAGAGAAAGAAAAAATCATTTTTAAGAAAATTGAGAACAATTTTTCGATTTTGAAAAAATTTACAGATAATTTTCAATTTAGAATTTCTTTGTTTTTTTCATTATAAATAAGTATTTAAAACCCCTTAAGAAAAAATTAAATTTTCTGGCACGATAATGCCAGATTCCGGTGTTTGAGGTTTGATTATGACGTGTTACTGAAATTATATCAATTGTTTCAAAATATTTTTCAAGTCTTTGATAAAGCAAAAATTCAGTGGAAGTAAATTTTCTTTTCATCCATTGATCTGCAATTAGCCAGGCCATAACTTTGTTAGGTTTCAATATTCTATGATTTTCTTGAGCCACTTTTTCTAATTCATCAAAGAATTCAGTTTTTTCACAAGAAATTCTACCAATACAATTTGAATCATCAGAATATTTAATATTATTAATGAGTTCACTTTAAAAACCCCAGTTGGGGGATTAGCGGTATGTTTTTGTACTTCATCTTTCAACAAAGCATAAATATCTGGATTTTGGATTTTGAAGTGTGATATATAGAATTTTATTGG